>JAABUY010002410.1_pt1 | contig 22276 bp, 24 predicted proteins | sample 5560271 | NCBI WGS metagenome assembly JAABUY01 (sample SAMN10711886, study PRJNA513374) | rock metagenome | isolation source: Antarctica rocks | place: Antarctica: Victoria Land, University Valley | reverse complement strand
GCGAACACGCTCTCGATCGGGTTGGACGTGCGCAGATGGTCCCAGTGCTCGGCCGGGAAGTCGTAGAAGGTCAGCAGCGCGTCGCGGTCCTTTACCAAGCAGGTGACCGCCTTGTTGTATTTGCTGCGTATCCTTCCGGCGAGGGCCGCGGATGCTGGTTAGGTTCATCAATGGGCTAATAAGGGTTCCTTTTGGGCAGTCTGCGTGTTGGCGGCATCTTATTGGCTGGCAATACGCCCAAGAGCAGCTTTGAGGGAGACTTCGTCGATCATCTTTGGGTCGTAGTGATTGAACCACTGCGTGATCTCGGCATGGCTCGGGTGTTCGGGGTCGGCCCTGGCGTCGAGCATGCTGTAGAAGCCCGGTATGCCGCCGCTGTCCTCGGGCGGCCCGGCCCATTCGCCGCCGATGTAGCGCGGGTATGGGACGCCGGGCTCGCCTTGGCGGATGTCGGTGACGGTGAGGTGATGCTCCCAGGAGTCACCGAAGTCGTAAAGGTAGTCGATCATTGTCTTGCGTGGCTTCAGCACGTCGCGCAGACAGACCCCGTCGGCCTCGATACACGGGACTGCGCCCCAGTCCTCATCCATCGGCAGGCCGTATCTTTGCTTGCCGATCTTGAACTCCCAGAAGTGACGGTCGAGCCACCCCATGGTGATCTGGATGACGTCGTGCAGCACGTCGAGCGCGATCGAGGTGGGCACCTCGACCTGGCGCCAGATCAGGGGATCGCTGTCACGCAGCTCGATCCGGACTGTGCAGATCTGGCTGATGCTGTTCGACGCCGACGTTGTGCTGCCCAGGGTCTTCGTCTCACGGGTTCTGCTGGTCTGGCTCATGCCGCCAGTTTGGCAGCCTGCTGTCCCCAGTTCCACGGCAGCAGTTCGTGCAGCCGTGACGCGGGATGGTCGGCGATCCGGCGCAGGACGTCGGCGAGTCAGGCGCGCGGGTCGACGTCGTTCAGCTTGGCCGTGATGATGAGCGAATACATGGCCGCAGCACGGTCGCCGCCGCGATCGCTTCCCGCGAACAGCCATGCCTTGCGCCCGAGGGCGATGCCGCGCAGCGCGCGCTCGGCGGCGTTGTTGCTGAGGCAGATGCGTCCGTCGTGCAGGAACCGGCTGAACGTGTCCCAGCGCCGGAGCATGTAGTCCATCGCCTTGGCGACATCCGCGTGGCGCGACATCTTGCCGCGTGCCGCGCGCATCCAGGTCTCGAGCTCAGCCACGAGCGGCGCGACGTGCATCTGGCGCAGGGCGAGGCGCTGCTCAGCCGGCAGGCCGTTAATGCTGCGCTCGACGTCGAAGATGGCGTCGATCCGCCGCACCGCCTCGGCAGCGAGCGGCGCACGCGCGACCTTGGCCAAGTCAAACAGCTTGCGACGCCCATGAGCCCAGCAGCCTGCCTCGATCAACGGCCCGGGCCTGCGCCCTAGATGGTAGAGGTCGTTGAACCCGGCATACGCGTCGGCCTGCAGAATACCGGCGTAGCCGGCCAGGTGCTTGTTCGGGTGCTCACCCCGCAGGGCCATTCAGTTCTAATTAGGCCGTGCCGAGGGCCAGTAGCTGATCAAAGCTGACGGCGTTGGTGTAGAGCGCCAAGCTGATGTTCTGGATGCCGTTGGCGCGCAAGATGTTGAGGGCGACGGACCGGATGCGGGCCATGACGCCGGGCCTGGTGCGGATGCGGCTGGCGTCCTCGCCGAGCGTCACGTCGCGGACGTAATGGGCCCGGTTCTCGATGCCCCAGTGCGCACGGATAGCGGAGCCAAGGACCTCGGCCCCATGACGGGTTTGGCACGGGTAGTAGCCGACCTCCTCGCGGGTAGCCCACAGGCCGGAGCGGGTGTCCTTGATGTAGGTCAGGCGCGACACCCGGGCGACGCAGCTGACCAGCGGCTGCCAGGGTGCGTCCAGTTGTCCGTTCGTGTCGAACACCTCGACGTGGCGGTGCTCCTGGCGCCCATGGCGGCCGCGGTCCACGGTTTCATGGTTGTCGAAGGGGCACCCGGTGGCGCACAGCCCGGCCAGGGCCGCGTGCAAGGTGGGCTGGTTGTCCTTGACGCGGACCAGCAGGGCATTGCCGGTCGAGGCCGCCTGGGCGAACCCGTCCTTCTGGCAATGCAGGGCATCGGCGGTGAACAGCACGCCGGTGAGGCCGAGCTCGGCCATCAGTTGCGGCACCGCCGCGATCTCGTCCGGTGCCCCGCCCAGCTCCTGATGCGCGAGGATCAGGGCGGCGTCGCTGGCAAACGCGCTGAGCACATGGACCGCTTTGCGGTCGGTCAGGTGATCAAAGCTGCCGCGCAGCGTCTTGCCATCGAGCGCGACCGTGCGCGGCATGCTGGCCGTGTCTCTTGCACTCAGGTCGCGGGCATGGCGACGGAAAGCGGCTTCGAGATCGTTACTGCCGAGTGTCAGGAACAGATGCCGCAGAGCTCAGGGCCGGAGCGCGCCGGAAGCAGGCACCGAAGATGGCGTTCAGGCGCTCGCGCTGCAGGGCGATGAAGGCGATGATCTTCTTGTAGGAGGTCGCCCCTGTCAGCACGGCAAGGACCGAGAACAGCAGCAGGTGGCTCATGCTGTAGCGCTGGCCTTGGGCACGGCGCGGGTCCGGCACTTCGGCGAGTGCGGCAAGCAGGAAAGCGAAAGGCACAGGGCGACCTCACAAAGCTGGAAGGTCGCCTCCATACAGCCGTTGCCTCAACCCGCCGCCACTCACGCCCAGGCCGCTATGGCAGAACTGAATGGCCCTGGCTCACCCCGGCGGTCGCGCGAGTAGTAGAATATAGCAGCGGGTGGTTCTGGTCCGCCGAACGGCTTGTCGTCGCGCACATAGGTCCACAGGCGGCCGGTGACCGTCTTGCCCTTCGCCAGCACAGGCACGGTGGTGTCGTCGCCATGGATGCGCTCTGCCGCCATCACGTGCGCCTCGATCAGCGCGGTCAGCGGCGCAAGCGTCGCCGTGCAGGCGCCAACCCAATCCGCCATCGTCGAGACATCGATCTCGACCCCCTCGCGCGCATAGGTCCCGCTCTGCCGGTTGAGCGGCAAGTGCTGCCCGAACTTCGCCTCCAGGATCATGGCCAACAGCTCCGGCCCGGCGCGGCCGCGCGTGATCGGGTGAAACGGCGCCGGCGGCTGGGTGATGCTCTCGCAGGCGCGGCAGGTGAACCGCTCCCGCACGGTTTGCACTACCTTCCACTGGCGGGGGATCACCTCCAGCGTCTCGGTGACGTCCTCGCCGAGCTTGGCCAGCTTGCCCTGACAGCACGGGCACTCGGTCGGGCCGGGGATCACTACCCGCTCGCGCGGCAGATGCGCCGGCAACGGGCCGCGCACCGGCTTGCGGCGGACTGCGGGCCGTGGAGGCAGTCCCTCCTTGTCGGGTTCAAGCGCCGCCTCGTCCTCCGCCGCCGCTGCTTCCAGCTCTTCAAGTTGAAGTTCCAGCTGGTCCAGCAGCTTGCGGCCACGCTCGGACGAGGCGCCGAAGCGCTCGTGCTTGAGCTTGGCGATCAGCAGCTTGAGATGCGCCACCATTGCTTCTGCACCCGACGCGCGCGCCTCCGCCTCACGGCGCGCCAGCTGCTCGACCGCAAGGGCCGCACGCTCGTGCAACAGGGCAGCGCGGAGTGCTTCAATGTCGTCCGGAACTGGATCATTGGCGGGCGGAGCTGGCATGAAGGTTCCGGCAGCGTAGCTGGTGGAATGCCAGCGAAGGGGTCACACGGGTGATTGAATCATACTTGCTGTCGGCTGTGTACCCCTTTGTGCGAGATGGTTACGCCTTTGCGCTGGCTGACGACGTCAGCCCGCCATCTCCGGCCGCCACGTCCGTTGCGGGCTCCGCCAGTCAATCCCTTCCAGCAGCATCGAGAGAGTGGCCGGAGTGAGCGAGACCACACCATCCTTGGCCTGCGGCCACACGAACCGGCCCCGTTCCAACCGTTTCGCATACAGCGACATGCCCGTGTCGTCGTGCCAAAGGCACTTCACCAGATCACCGCGGCGGCCCCGGAAAACATAGAGATCGCCCGCATGCGGGTCACGACCGAGGGCCTGCTGTACCTGCAGCGCCAAACCGCCCATCCCGCGACGCATATCCGTGTGCCCGTTGGCCAGCCACACCCGCACGCCCGTGGGCATCGCGATCACCGCCGCACCGCCGCCATCACACGGCGTAGCGCTACAAGGCCAACATCCGCCCCCACCCGGATGCAAGTTCCGTCCGGCAGCGCGATCTCGATCCGCTCCGCCTCGGCCAGCACCGCCTTGCTCGGGGCCGAACAAGGTGATGGGAGAGCCAGGCGGTCGGGAGACGGTGCATCAGCAGTGATCTGCACCGGCACGAACACCGGCATCGGCTCAGGCGCCAGCACACCCACGCGCACCTGACGCCGCCAGTTCCACAACAGACCCCGGCTCACCTCGTGCCGGCGTGCCACGTCGGCAAACGATGCCCCAGGCCGCTCGACCTCGGCCACAATCCGCAGCTTCTCCTCACACCGCCAGCGGCGACGCCGCTCAACCCCGGTGATGATCTCCATCCTCAACCGCCTCCGATCTTAACAGCACTCATACGAGCACCCCTAAGATCACCAGGCCGGGTCAGGCATGCCAGGCGCTACTCGCCGGATGGATACCTCGGAACAAGGGACAGTCTTCAACGGCAATGAGGCGGGGGCCGATGCCGAAAAGCGTGCGCGTCTCCTGGATGCGTTCGAGCGCGCGTTGAGGGCCGCAAACCTGCAAGGCGCCTGTTGAGCTGAACATCTGCGATCACAAGAACCATCGAATTCATGAATAGTTCTGGTCTCGCGTTGTCTGCATGACAGTCGACGCTATGCCCTCGGGTATGCTCCAGCAAGACGCTCCAGCTTCTACCTTGCGGCTCCTAGCAGCAACGTTGGGTCAGGCCCTCGTAAGCAGATGGTTGGCCGGCGGGGTGGCGGCCAGCTGCACCTAGCCAAATATCGTCGAGAGATTTGAGGCCGTTTTTGCTCCTGGGGCATCTTCGGCAAATCATTGGGGATGTCACTCGCTGCCCGGCTCTCAAGGCATTGAAGGAAATTTCCATAAAGGTGTCCAACAGTTTGAGCACTGTCTCCAGTTACCCAAAGATTGAGATGCTGAGTAAAAAACTCTTTGCAAATACCAAAGTACTTGCTGTTACTTGGATTCTTAGAAAATAAAGAAATCTCTTGATAACTCTCCATTTCGTCTCTCATACAATATCCATACGCAGTATCTTGATCCGCCATAGCCCTAGCATAAGAGCCGCACGCATTCTCTTCAGATTTTTGATGAAATGGCTTCATTTGGTGAGGCTCCGGACTAGTATTAGCTTCCACCGGGTTATCAGAAAGCGTGCTTGGCGCGGTAAGCACTGTACTTAGCTTCTGGATGCGGGCTGATTCTAGGTCACGAATGCACCCGACGACGTCAGAGCTAGCAGCACATAGCTTGCGCTGTCTAAACCAAACAACGCCTTCGGTTTTGGCTTGCTGCACCAAGTCCGGCCGTTGTGCCCGAAAACTCTGCCACGTCGCACCAAGCTGAGCGTCCAGTGCCGACAACTCGGGCGTACTGCAGATGGTTTTGTCCACAAGATCTCCGGCTTTCCGGCAGTCAAAACTTTGGGCCTGCGCCGCTCCCGAAAAGAGCGTTGCCACAAGCAGCGCAGCAAAGGCCTTCATCGATCGCCTTCTCCCCCTTGGCGGTAACTTACGTGATGAACTTAACACTCACCTTTGCTGTGGTGTAGATGCCGACGGCAATGTGGAAGCGCTGTCGCTGGAAGGGTTCGCGAACTTGGTGAAGCAAGCCCCAAATGCCGTCATGGCGCTGCTGTGGACGTCGGACATTCCGCTAGATAGGGGTCACGCCACGCTGTTGCTTTAGTCTACTACAGTCGTATAAATCCTCACTACGAAGGTAGTCAGGATTTACCGGCATGGCCCAGGGTCGCTTCATTGCCTACTACCGCGTCAGCACCGCCAAGCAGGGCCATAGCGGTCTCGGCCTTGAAGCCCAGCGCTTCGCGGTGGTGCAGTACCTCAATGGTGGCCAGTGGACGCTCACGGCCGAGTTCACCGAGGTGGAGTCGGGCAAGCACACCGCGAACCGCCCGGAGCTGGCGCGCGCGATGGCGGAATGCCGCATGACCGGCGCCACCCTCGTGATTGCCAAGCTCGATCGGCTGTCGCGCGACGCCGCCTTCCTGATCGGCCTGGAGCAGGCGGGCGTGAGCTTCGTGTGTGCCGACATGCCGCACGCCAACAAGCTGACGGTGGGCATCATGTCGCTGGTGGCGCAGCAGGAGCGTGAAGCCATCAGCCGGCGCACCAAGGAAGCATTGGCCGTCAGCAAGGCGCGCGGCACCAAGCTGGGTGGCTGGCGCAATGGCCCCAAGGTCGACGGCAACCTGGGTGGTGCGGCGCGTGCCCGGATGGCCGATGCCTTCGCGGCGCAGGTCGGACCGATCGCCGCCACGATGCGTGACGAGGGCAAGGGCCTGCGGGGCATTGCGGCCGAGCTGGCGGCACGCGGCATCCGGACCCCGCGCGACACGGCCTGGACGGCGGCAGCCGTACGGAACCTGCTCAGCAGGTGCCAGGCCTAATCTTTAGGTGGATCGCTAGCTCATTTGACGTGAAGCAGCGTCCTAGGTGTCTGGTCCAGGCGCTTTATTTTGACGCGGGCGTCGGCGGCGGTGAACTGCCAGTCGGCCTTAGACCCCCCGCCATCGTTCTCCGCGCCTGCCGCCTTAGCGTCATCATCTCCCTGCGCAGCTCAATCACCTCGGCACTGTATCGCCCGTGCTTGGTATTGGCCGCTTTCATCCGGGTTCGCCCTTCAATCGTGCGCGGTCCCGTCGACATGCCGCCGTGCATCCTGCACCTGCCGTTCGGCATCGCCGGGCCTCGGCACGGGCTCCCGCTGCGCGTACGCGCCCTGCAGCGGGGGCAGGATTGCGCCAACGTCAGGTGCGTGCGCCAGTTGGTCGAGTGCATGGGGTTGGTCTCGCTTTTTGCCAGCAGCCCCTCCCCCGGTGGCTGGTGCTTCAACGTTTCCGACAATGGCTTTTCCTCCTGGATGGACATGAACGTGTTCGACGCGGACAACCTGCTGACCGCCCTTTCCGCGTTTACGGTCGAGTGCTGATAGCAGTTCAACGAAGGTGCGGGACGCGTTCGCCGCCGCCTTGCGAAAACCTTGGGCCAGTTCATAGGGCTGCTCTGCAATCATCGCCCGGCGACTGCATTCCATTGAGGCATGATGCATCGCCATCGCCTGTGCCGCCAGCATGCCTTCGATTTCATCGGCCGGCTTGAACGCCCGCATACCCGTGACGGCGACAAACATCTGCTGGCCACGATCTTCGTCCGATTGACCAGAGGGGAACCAGCCGGTTTGAGCCGCCGCCGCTATAAGAGCGTTGTTGAACCGGTCGCTGTGTGATCCACCAATCGTGCGCAGCTTGTCGGTCTCGGGTTCATCGAGAACAATCTTTATCGGTTCTGGGGCTTTCCGCGCCCGCGTGCCATCAGGCTTTTTTGTCATGCGCTGGTTCAAACCACATCCGCTAGAAGACCGGCCAGAAAGGCAGGGGCGGCTTTATCCCTGATTTCTGCTTGCATTGCGGCCATCGCTACACCGTAGAGCAGTATGACGCTCTGACTGTGTGCTGATAGGCTGAAAATGAGGACTTTGAGGAAAATGAGGGAGATTTCAGCCCTCCCGAGGTCTACCGATTGGTATTTGCCGGAATATTCTAAGTGCAAATGTTGGTTCTCTTACGTTGCTCATGGCTGAAATCTTCCTCATTTCCCTCATACCCCTCTCCCAACTCAGCCGATCCGTCTGATCACGAACTCGCCTGCATGAGTGTTGGGCAGATAACGGAGCACGTAGGTCACTTCTCCGGTCTGTACGGGCGCATCGACCAATGCTTTGAGCCGCGAAGTGATTGTAATTGCGGTAATGATTTTGATGGCCTTGCCGCTGGCTTGTTCGAGAGAGGTCTTGAACTCGATCGCGTCGACCTCGGCGCGGGCGATAAAATCTACGATCTCGCTGGCTTTGCAGCCATTTGGCCATCTGGTGCGCAGCACGTCGAGTACGGTGGCGAGGGTGGCCGTCTGTTCTTCATCGGCTTCCCCATCCAGGAACAACGTGCGGAAGCTGACACCGGTGGGGGGCAGGTCGAGTGCGGATCCATGGCGACAGTGTGCTGCTTGGCCGCATACTCGATCGCTGCCCCAATTAGGTGCCACCACATCTTGAAGCGAGTTTCGGCAGGCCCTGGACTCTTCTCGCGCAGCCGTGGGTTGCCAAGCAGGATTGTGTAAAGCGACGATAGAATGCGGCCTCGGTTTGCCTCGCTCCAACCGACCGGATCGGGATGCGTGAACTCACGGTTTTCGGGATCGGTCCGGTTCACTGTTAAGCGTGCTGTGAGGGAGCGAGACGCCATATCGCCGCGTGGTCCGACGTTGTTGCCGGTGAACGCCTGGACCGTGGTGGCGGGCACGGTTCTGCTTTCACTTACACCAAGAACACGATCATTGTAGGTCTCGGCCGTGAGTGCCTTTTCAATCGACGGGCAGGAGATGGCGACACCGCGCGGTATGTTGTCCCATACCAACAAAGCGACGCCTTCGCCGAGGTAGGCGAACAGGGCTTTGCGACGCTCTTCTTCGTTGGGCGACCATGCCGACGCGGTGGCGCGGCGGCCGAGGACAGCCATTGAAATCATATGAAGGGCGGTGGTCTTGCCAGTGCTGCGTTGGCCTGCACTGACGAAGAACGCCGGGCGCTCCGGCAATATCGCGCGCTCGATGATGGTCAGTGCCAGCGCAATCAACACGCACTTGCCGGCATAGTCGGTGGCAACGTCAACCAAAAATTCATCGGCAAGGAACTGCATCGCCTGCCCTACAGCGCTCGGTATGCAGTCCTGCTGCTTCGGGAGCAGCGCCTGCATTTCGCCAGCTACCCGGAGCACGATGCCGCGCTCGCGGTCGAGCCCGCGTCCGGACAGGACGGTGCCGTCCGTTAGTATGATCGGCAGCGGGACGACGGCAGTCACTATTGGTAGGGCAGGATCGTTCCGTTGTCTAAAATGCTTGACGAACGGCGCGGCGAGATGGACGGAACGGTCGCCTGCATCGGTGTAGTCGATGTGTTGCTCGATGAGTTCTGCAAGTTGCATTTCGTGGAGTCGAGTCAACAGGGGCTCTTCTGGAGCCGGTAGGCGGGTTTCGTCGGTTTCGCCTTCGTTCGTCCCACGCGCCGTCAGCGTATGTAGGCTCGGCAGACGCCGCGTGTGGATAATGGTGACGTATCCCTCGACATCGCGCATTGGCGGTTCAAGCGCGAGCGATGCGCCCATGACATCGTTAAGCGCTCTCATCTGCGGCAGCCATGGCGCATCAGGCGCTGGCGCCGAGATCTTTGGTCGCGCATCTGTTCGCTCGGCGGCGCGGCGATCTCGCTTCTCTCGTGCCCGTTCGTCGGCTTGGTTCTGTTGTGCGAGCTTCAGCTTCGCATTAATCGCTCGCTTGCCGACGCCGGAGCGTTTACTGGCGAGATCGCGCAGGTGCTCCTGCTGATCAGCTTCCAGGTCGGCCGCGAGGGCGAGGCGGACGAAGGTGGCGACCACTTCGTTGACCGGCGCCTTATTCAGTGCCGACTCGACGGTAGCGGCATCTAGCTTTAAGTCATAGACGGTGCGGCCATGGGCAAAGCTGTTGATCCACAGCGACCCGTCCTCGCGCTGCATAACTTTGGCCTTACAACGACCGTATTCGACGCCTTCGACTGGATCGGCCAGAGTGGCACCAACAAAGCGGGCAGGATTTGCAAGCACGTCACCCACCGTCACGCTCTGCATCTCGGCCGCGTCGAAGGTGAGAGTCACGCTGGGTAGCAGAATGCCGCGGTTCTGACGCTCCACGAGATAGCGCGCCACTTCCACCGTGCAGCCATTACGCGAGGCGATCTGCTCGACGTAGCGGTCGCGCGCTGTATTGGCGTCTAGCGCCAAGCGACGTGCTTCGGCGGCGCGGAGACCGCGTAGCTTGGCCTGTTCGACCAAACCGAGGTCCAGGCATGCAACGCGACTGTCAAGCAATGAACCCGCGGTGACGGCAGGCACGCGGTGGGATTGATCCTGTGCCAGTGGAGAATTGAGGATCGGAGCGGCCTCAAACACCAGACGCTCGGGCGCGCAGACCATGCGATCTACCAGAGATCGCTCGAGTAGCTGGCCGGTGGCGCCGACCATCAGCCAACCGAGGCCCTGCAGCCAGCACCGTTCGTGCAACCGGAGGAGGAACCGTTGGGCGTCGGCACCGTCGGTAAGCACGACGTACACGTGACGGCCATTCGATTCCGGTAGGTACTCGCCGGTGTCGGTGCGGTACAAGCCGGCACTGGTAGATTGGCGGACCACGCGGCCAGCATCCTCCAGTTTGGGCAGCACCGAGACGAGCGCTGACCAGAAGCTGCCAAAGGAGCTGACTTTATCCTTGACCGATGTCGGCATTCCCTTGGTGTCGATGTCAATTAGCACCAACGCGGGCTGGCCGGGGCGGTAGAGTATGTGCTCGCTGGTGCGGGCGATCAGGTCATTGGCGGCATACTCGGTCAGCCTCCCTTTTGTCGTAATTCGGACTTGGTCGGGGAGATCGTGGCGTAAAACTCCCAAAGCGATAGCTTCATTTGGCGCGAGACAAGCAATGCAGTCAGCGAATTGGGCCAAGGTATCGAACGCTGCGCGTTCTGCCCGACCAGTCGACATGACGCACGCGCTCCCATCGCTATTGAGCGATCCATCAGATGCGAGGCTAATCCGTTTGGTTAACGGACCGCCGACCTTTGCCAGTACGGTGATCTCAATCGCCGCGTTGGTTATGGCGTTCATGCCGTGTCCCGGTAACTCGGCTGTTTCACCTCAAGCCTTACGGATTTTCGACACAGCGTTATCTTCGGGCGCGGTCAGGCCCAGTAAGGCAGCGATGGCTGGTAGATCATTGCGTGGAACTTGATATCGACCATTGACTTGTTTGGCCGATACGTGGCCGTCCACAATCAAGGACCATAGTTTGCGGTAGCTGGGAGCCTGCTTGCCTGTGAGGGCGGTCAGCTCACGGGGCAGTGCAGTCAGCGCTACCATCAGTTCCGGATTCGTCACTGGGATCACTCCATTGTTGAGGGGAGTGACCAATCCGCAAGTCAGAGGACGATTGAGACTTCTCTCTTTCGCCGGTAGGATCGGGTTGCTGAGACCGCCGATCCAGTTCCGTACCATGGGGCTGGTCACTAAGAGCCGCCGCATCTCCTCTGCCAGGAGGGGGTGCGGCGGTTTCGTTTTCCGAGATGCTGTAAGACGCGTTTGGTGTTCGTAAGGCAGCTGCGGCTAATGATTACCGCCGCTGTCGAGCGGTCTGTTTGCGGTTTTCACGGTCCCAGAGTACGCGCGCTTCATGGTTCATGCCCGCAGTTGACGGAAGCTTCACCTTGCTGGTGCTGCGGGTGCGTGTGTCAGCCCATAGCTCGGCCAGCACGGCAAACAGCGGCACGTACAGAATCGCCTTGCGGACGATTGGTGCCTCGGTCGCATATCGAAGGCCGAGCGTGTTCTGCCCTGGCACGTAATGAAATTCTTGTTTGTGGCCCGCTATGCTGTCCTCCAAATCGAGCGAGAAATAGCTGATTGTTGCCTGCGGGAAGCGAGAGGCCACTTCCAATTCCACGGTAAGCCCGGATTCCCCCAGTATTTTCAAAGCGTTCTGATCGGAGCCAGCTAGTAACTCCACGAGCCGCTCCAGGTCAGCGCCCAGCCCGCCCGCTCCGCCGAACACGCCGACTGCCGGGACAGGATCTGGTTGCTCAGAGGGGGATGGAGTGCCGAACAACATGTGTGCTGTCTGGCCCATATGCTCCCGTTGCAGGTATTGAGGTCCGGGATAAACAAACATCCGGTAGCTCGCGACCATCGCCGGCGCGGCTGTGATCGGGTCGGCGATGGCCAGTGCCAATATCAAATTGATCAGGTGGCTCGGCTCCACATGAGCCGCCCCCCTGCCGCCGCCCTTTCCGGCTTCGGGCCACAGGGTTGGATCAGCCTCGCGCATGATGCGTGCGGCGCGGAAGACGGTGGACGGCAGTGCCCCCGTTGCTTTCGCGATCCGCTCCGCTGCATGCGCGCCTGTTGCCACGTACTTGGGTTCCGCTGTGCTTCTCTGTCTCTTTTATAGCGCAATCGCCCATGTGTCGCAAGTGCTAAGATGGGTCGACTCAACTCTTTCCTCTCTCGACAACTCGCAGGAGAAGAAACATTATCTTGCGAGTGTCAGCGCACCAGGAGCCAAGGCGATGGAACAGCAAGCCGGCGCACTGACGATCACCCAAGCCACCGAGCTGATTCCGGTGCAGGCGGAGACCGACGCTCGCCTGATAGCCATGTGGCTGCACGGCCGGAGCGCCGGAACCGCCCGCGCCTATGCGGCGGACGTGCGGGCCTTCCTTGCCCATGCCGGAAAGCTGCTGCGCGCCGCAACTGTTGGTGACGTGCAAGCCTACGGCGACAGCCTCGCAGGTCTCGCGACCGCCAGTCAGGCACGCAAGTTATCCGCCGTGAAGTCGCTGCTCACCTATGCCCACCGGCTCGGCTACGTCACCTTCAACGTCGGGGCCGCCGTCAAGCTGCCCCCGATCAAGGCGACGCTGGCCGAGCGGATCATGGGCGAGGCCGACGTGCATCGCATGCTCGCCCTCGAAACCGACCCGCGCAACGCGGCCATGCTGCGCCTGCTCTACTGCGCCGGCCTGCGCATCTCGGAAGTGTGCGGGTTGGCTTGGCGCGACATGCAGGCCCGTGAGGATGCCGGGCAGGCCACCGTCTACGGCAAGGGAGGCAAGACTCGCGTGGTCCTGCTCCCGGCTGGGGTGTGGCGCGCCCTGGTGCAGTTCCGTGGCAATGCCGGGCCAGATGCCCCGGTATTCGTCTCCCAGCGCCGGGGCCATTCTAGACCCGTCCGCCGTCCATCGCGTGGTGAAGGATGCCGCAAAGCGCGCGGGGCTGCCGGCAGAAGTCTCGGCGCATTGGCTGCGGCACGCCCATGCCTCGCACTCCCTCGATCGCGGCGCACCGATCCACTTGGTGCAAGCCACGCTCGGTCACGCCAGCGTTGCCACCACTGGTCGGTATCTGCATGTGCGACCCAACGACAGCTCGGCACGGTATCTAGCAGTCTAAGCAGCTCTCCCTTGCACATCAGCCACATCAGGCTGATGTGGGATGTCAATTATGGCTGCTCGGTTTATGATGCGGGACGAGGTTGTTCATCCTGAACATATAGCTGGCCCGAATGTCTGGCGCTTGTGGTTGCAGTGGGGCGACTATGTTCATGACCATCGGGCTATTGAGAACGGGTATCGCTTTATCTGGCGTCGTCCTAACGGCTCCCTGCAGGCTGCGCGAGGGCAGGCGCGCATACCTTCCCTTGCAGATGCTGAGCTTCTAATTCGGCTGGCACGGGAGGCTGGCTGGGGCGATCGAGTTGGTGGCTAATGCCGGAGCTACCACGCCCATTTACCCTGCCGTCCTGCTTGGCCCGTTGCCCGTCAAGATGATCAATCGTGCTTTCGGGACTGAACTTAACGCGGGGAATGTGCGCCTAAGTAGGGGTCACCTCACGGCTTGCTCAAAATTGCACGGTAAGGCCCTTGCACGAACAGCTTACCTTTCGGCTGGGTTCTGAAAGAGAGTTTTGCAATGGAAATCGACAGATTTGGCGTAGGAGCGACAACCCGTTCGCATACCTTCGTTTGCGCGTGAGAGCGCGGTCAACTGGCATCAGTGGAGATTTCTGTTTCAGAACCCTCTTTCACAACTCCCCCGAAAGGCAAGGGGGGTTCGGAATGGCGCTTAGGGTGCGATTTTGAGCAAACCGTGAGGTGACCCCATCTCCAAGTCAGGCGAACTCAATGTCTGTGCTGGGCGCGACCAAGATCGAACGGTGTGGGTAGGCTAGGTTGCCAAGTGCATAATTATGGTGGCGGATCGTGGTTTCCGCCGGAGTCACAGCATCACCAGTCGTATGAGCATCGGCGGCCAGCGCGACCTCGAAGCCTCGGCTTAGCGCTGCCCGACAGGTGGCATCAACGCAGAACTCTGTCTGCATGCCGGTGACGACTAGGCGATCGACGCCAAGGCGTTCGAGTGCGCCCTGCAGAGCGGTGTCGAAGAAACCGTCCGAGGCCGTCTTTTCGATCACCAGCTCACTGGGCTGGGGCGCCACGCGAGGGTGGATCGCCCAGGTCGGTGCTCCCTTCATCATGGGCTCGTAGCGCGCGTGATTGTGCTGAAGGAACACGATCGGGACGCCTGCATTATGTGCGCGGCGTTGCAGGTCCGAAATGGCGGTCAAGACCTCATCAGCCCGCCATGCGCCGTCCATCAGGCCCCCCTGCACGTCGATTACAAGTAGTGCTGTCTTGGCCATGCTGACCTCCCCATCAACCGATCAGCCCAGCATCGACGGACCGCCGGAGGTCCGCAACCGGTCGATGCCACCCGTTGGCGGATCGCCAGAAAGCCGGCGCCCCGGAACTCTGGCATCGACCCCAGCGCCATCAATCTCATCCTTTGCGCGGCGCTGTTCTTGGTTTGTCTGCCTGTGCGACAAAAATCGGCCGTTCGTTAGTTCGGGCCATCTCGATAGTCCAACTCGCCTAGCTACGATGCCGACATGCTCCGGACCCTACTTGGCCTCGACCCAACATTGATGCTGGTCACGGCGTCGGCGTCCAGAGCCGCCAGCGGCAGCGCCGCAGGTTCGGCGCCGGTCCTCTGCCACATGAACCGCAGCAGTAGGCGGAATGTGTCGCGGTAGCAGGCGATGGTCTGCGGACTGGCGCGCTTGTGGGTGAGCAGGTGCTCGGCGAAGAACGCCTGCAAATGCGGGCCGATGAGGCCGCCCGCTCCTGCCGGCGCTCTCACGGCTCACCCCCGACCATGCCGTCCGACGCGAAGCGTGCGCCTGCCACCCGCAGCAGGTCCGGCGTGGCGGTCAGATACCAGTAGGTGTCCTCCGGCCGGACATGGCCGAGGTAGACCGACAGCGTCGGCAGCAGCGCCTGCACGTCCACCCCGGCCTCGTGCCAGACCTGCAGGCGGCGGATGGCAAAGCTGTGCCGGAAGGAGTGCAGCGACGGGCGGCGCGCCGCCTTGTCCGCCGGCCAGATGCCGAGCTTGCAGGTCAGCTTGCCGAACCAGACGCCCAGCAGACCCACGTCGAGCGGACTGCCGCCCGCGGTCGGGAACACGATGTCGGACAGGGCGTGGTAGCCGAGTTCCTGACGGCATCGGAGATAGGCCGCCAGCGCAGTGGCGGTTGTCGGGTGCAACGGCACGAGACGCGAATTCTGGAATTTGGTCTGCAGGACGCGCAGGTGCGCCGGCCGTGCCTCCAGCTGGACGTCGTCCACCGTCAGGCGGACTGCCTCGCCGATCCGCAGGCCCGTGCTGGCCAGCAGGCCGAGCAGCGCGGGGAGCATGACCGGACGCAACGAGCCGCGTAGTGGCGCTTTCGCTGCGGCTGCTGCCAGCACCTCGATCTCGGTGTCGGAGAGGATGTAGGGCCGGCGCCGGCGCTGGCTGGCCAGGAGGTTGTGCGAGGGCACCTCGGTGCCCGGCACGACGCCCGACAGGTAAGCAAGGAAGCCGCGCGCTACCGTCAGCCGGTATGCCTTACCCGCGTCCCCGCAACCGGGAGGAGCGTGGTCGCAGGCCCACGTGAGCGCATCTGCGGCCCGGATCGGCATCCCGGGTGCCGTCGCCGCACAGGCGTGATCGAGAAAGCTGTGCAGAAGACGCGGTCGCGCGCCGGCTGCGAGGCCGAGGGCGTCGCGGATGGCCAGGTAAGCCTCGAGGTGCCGCCCCAAGTCGGTATCGCCGCTCATCGCGCACCTCCAATCCAAGGCAGTGCCACGCCGGCGAGGGCGTCGAGGTCGAGCTTGGCGTAAATACCGGTTGTCTGCAGCGAGCGATGGCCGAGCACGTCGGCCACGTCCTTGAAGCTAGCGCCGCGGTTGACCATGCGCGACGCCGCGGTGTGGCGCAGCATGTGCGCCCCGGTCAGCCGCCCGAGCGGGATGCCGGCGCGCTTGAGGTTGCGCTGCACGATCCGGGTCACCGCCGCAGGATGGAACGCCCGCACCGGATCGGTGAGGGCAAGGAACACTCGCCGCTCCTGGCAGGACGGGCGGCCGTGCCGGAGATACTCGACCAGTGCTGCGCCGACCTCCTGGGGCAAGGGCAGCACCCGCTCGCGGCGGCACTTGCCGGCCCGCAGGCGGATTTGCCCTGCCCGCCAGTCCAGGTCGTCGAACTCAAGGGCGGCAACCTCGCCAGCGCGCAGGCCGAGGCGCGCCAGCAGCAGCAGGATCGCCCGGTCGCGATACCCTGCCGGGCAAGGTGCTGCCTCGCGCCCCAGCAGCATCGCGAGCTGCTCCGAGGACAGATGCGGCGGCAGGCCGGCATGCCGTGCGCGCCGGACGCTCGGGATGGCACGGTCGAGCCCGCTTGGCGCGGCACCATGCCAAGCCAGAAAACGCAGGAAGGAGCGCGTCGCGCACGCGGGCGCCTTGCGGCCATGTCCCGTTCTCTGCGCAGCCTCCCCGCGTATGAACTCGGCCACCTGCTGGACGGACAGCCCGGTCCAATCAGGACCACACGGGCCGGAACAAGTCGCGATAAAGCGCCGCACGGTGGGCAAGTGGCGCGCGCCCGTGGTGTCGGCCGCTCCCACCAAGTCTCTTAGGTAATCAGCGTAGCCAGCGACCCAGGCCGCAGCATCGCAATGTGTCGTGTCCATCATCCTCTCCCAGCGGCCGTGATGGCCGCTGGGAGAGCGTCACGGGATTATGCCGAGGCCGCGAAGGGCAGAACGCGCGTGATCCCGACTTACGATGCTCACTCGATCAGGTCCGCTCGGCATAACCCGGAACTCGGCATAACCGCGCTTATGCCGAGCTCGGCATAAGCACGAATCGTTGCCATGGTCCGAGTTGGGTTGCTTATTTCCGAATGCCTGTCAGGGCGGCAGCCTGGGCAACGGCCGCTCGCAGGCTGCCAGCACTTGCCTGGCCGGTACCGGCAATGTCGAACGCAGTGCCGTGATCGACGCTGGTGCGGACAAACGGCAAGCCGACGGTGATGTTCACGCCATGCTCAAGACCCAGATACTTGATCGGGATCAAACCTTGGTCATGATATTGCGCGACCACGGCGTCAAACTCTCCCTGCCGCGCACGCATGAACACGGTATCGCCCGGAAACGGGCCGGAGGCGTCGATACCCTCAGCTTTGGCAAGAACGATGGCAGGGGCAATGACGTCGATGTCCTCACGCCCAAACATCCCCTCCTCGCCGGCATGGGGATTGAGGCCGGCCACGGCGATGCGTGGCTGGTCGACCCCAAACTGCCGTGTCGCCAGTGCCGCCAGGCGGATTGCCCGCAACTCCGCCTCGGGCGTCACGGCACGGATTGCATCGGCAAGAGAGACGTGGATGCTGACCAGCAACACCCGCAGCTCATGGTTGGCAAGCATCATCGCATACTGCGCGGTGCCGGAGCGTTCAGCCAAAATCTCGGTGTGTCCAGGGTAGTGGATGCCGGCCGCACGCAGGGCCTGTTTGCTGATGGGTCCGGTGATGATCGCCGAGAGCTTGCCGGCGAGTGCGTCGTCAATCGCCCGGGTCACATAGGCGTAAGCGGCCGCACCGGCGCGGGTGTCCACGCGGCCAAACGGCAGGTCGGGCGGCAGGTCGCTGGCACAGATCACCTCGATCCGGCCAGGAGCGCCCGTGGTGGCCTCCGGGCCGGTAACGGAGACAACCGGCAGCGTCGCGCCCACGATGCCAACCGCGCGGCGTAAGATGCCAGCGTCGCCGATGACCACGCAACGCGGCTCGACACCCTCGGCAAACAGGCGGGCCACGATTTCGGGGCCGATCCCGGCCGGATCGCCCATGGTGATCCCGAGCGGCGGTTGTGCCATATACCTCGCTCCGTGGCTGCGCGCGCCCTTGTAGCCCGGCGCTGGCCCGACACACCCGGTCTTCGCCGCAGGGCAGACCCGACAGGCAGGAAAGCGGCAATGGCGCGTCTCAGCGTCAACCTCAACAAGATCGCTTTGCTGCGCAACGCACGGCGGACCGGCGTGCCCGACCTGCGCCGCCTCGCCACGCTGGCGCATGCGGCCGGCGCGCAAGGGCTGACTGTCCATCCTCGCCCGGACGAGCGGCACATCAGGCGTGACGACGTGTTCATGCTAGCCGAACTGATGCGTCCATGGCGGCCGGCCTGCGAGTTCAACATCGAAGGCTACCCCGATGCGCCATTCCTCGATCTGATGGCGCAGGTGAGGCCGGAACAATGCACTCTGGTGCCGGACGCGCCAGGTGTCCTGACTTCGGACGAGGGCTGGAGGCTTGACGGCGTGCAGATGCAGCTCGTGAGCACGGCAGCCGCTACGCTGCACCGCGTAGGTTGCCGGGTGATCGTGTTTGTCGACCCCGATCCGGCCGTTGTGCCGCTCGTCCAAGAGGCGGGAGCGGACGGGATCGAAATATACACCGGCGGCTATGCCGCTGCGTTCTGCCAAGGCACGCATGATGGGGTGCTGCACGCCTGTGCGGCCACCGAAGCAGCGGCCACGCGGCACGGGCTGGCTGTCAATGTCGGTCATGACCTCAACCTGGAGAACCTGCCACCCCTGGTTGCCGCCTTGCCGCTGTTTGCCGAGGCGTCGATCGGCCACGAACTGACAGCCGACGCGCTGCTGATGGGATGGACACAGGCAATTGACGCCTATCGCGCGGCGCTCAGCCCTGTTGGCTCTCGGACCTAACATAACTAAATGACGACAGCACACACTGGCGCATTGGCTGCGCCAGATTTCGACGAAGCGTTCCTCGCGAGCTTTACAGACCTGTTGAAATGGCGGCGCGACGTTCGGCATTTCCGGCGAGACCCGGTGCCCATGGACCAACTGCACCGACTTTTGGACATGGCGAACCTTGCGCCCTCAGTGGGATTGAGCCAGCCATGGCGGTTCGTGATCGTGAACGATCCCGTCCGCCGTGCTGCCGTGCGCGCAAATTTCGCGGCATGCAACGCCAGTGCGCTGGCCAGCCAAGACGCCGAACGTTCGACCTGCTACGCGCGCCTCAAGCTTGCCGGTTTTGATGAAGCACCCTGCCACCTCGCCGTTTTCGCTGAGCCCGATCCACGCCAGGGACACGGCTTGGGGCGACGAACCATGCCAGAAACCGCCGCCTACTCGGCAGTGATGGCTGTGCATACGCTCTGGCTTGCGGCCCGGGCCGTGAAGATAGGTCTGGGTTGGGTATCAATTCTTGAGCCGGAAGCTGTTGCAACTGCGTTGGACGTACCGAGGACCTGGACGTTCATTGGCTACTTTTGTCTAGGTTATCCTCAAACTGAGAATGAGGCACCGGAACTGGAGCGGCTTGGCTGGGAAGTCCGACAGCCTGCTAATGCTAACCTGGTTGATCGCTGACAGCGGGGGGAAAACAAGTCTATTTCGGAATAGCCTAGCGTCACGTCGAGGCGTTTTCCATTGTTCACGTCCCTCAAATTTCGCACTGATTTATGAAGTTTTCTTCTGTTGTTGCCACTTTCCAAAGTCGGCTTCAGCGATGAGTGTTGATTCGTAACGGATTGTCCTGCCACACTCGACCGCAATTTAGCCAAAGCCGGCTGCAGGAATTTGCATTTTGCCGAAGTGACTTCGGCACGTTGCAGGCGAGGCTGCCCATGGCCGACCTTTCGCTCATTCCCGAGCCCGCCCGGCGTGAAGGGCAGCGCCGGGCGGAGATCGTGCGTCTGCTGGCTGTGCGTGATCGCCAGCACGTCACCTGGTCCGCGCCGCAGCCGCTTCGCTCGGCCTGTCGGAGATCGAGCGCTGGACGGAGCACCCCCTTGGGGTGAGCTGACGTAACCCGCCGTCACGATGGAAGCGGCCGCTCAGGCGTTGAAGTCCACTTTGGCAATTCGTTGAAGTCGACTTTGGCAAATGACAATCACGCAGGCTGTATCACCCTGTCAAACAACCGTTTGATGAGGCGGTACAGTCTGCGGTTCCCTTTCCGTTTAAGCCACAGTGTTCGCCGGGTTGGGGCGTCGGGCTGCAATGCCTGCGACGGCCGCCGCCACGGCGAGCGCGACCGCGGCGATGGTTGAAGGCACCGCGAAGCTGCCCGTTGCATCGAGGAGCCGACCGGCGACGAGCGGCCCCGCGATCTGCCCGACGCCGAACCCCGCCGTCATAAGCGCGGAGGAGCGGCGCCCCTGCTCCGGTGCGAGCGCGCGGGCCGCCGTGAAGCCCAGGGCCGTAATGCCCATGAAGGTGCCGCCGAGCAGCCCAGCCGCGAGCAGCACGCCGGCCGGCGTTTGCCACAACCCGCCCGCGGCCACCCCGACCGCGGCCAGGAGGCAGGCGAGGGCATACGCAGGCAGCACGCCCGCCCGTTGGCCCACCCACGCCCACAGTGCGGTGGACGGCATTGCGGCGATACCAACCACCAGCCATACCGCCTTTTCCAGCGTCCGCAGCTCGGGGGAGGCGCGCACCGCCACGACGATGAACGTTGCGGTCACGACGTAGCCGAAGCCGAATAGGCCGTGGCACAGGGTCAGCGCTCCAAGGCCCCGGGGCAGGCCGGCCCTGCTGCCGGATGCCCCGCGCGCGGCCGTATCGGCAGTGGCAGGCTCCCCGGCAGCGGGCACGAGCCAGGCCGCGAACGGAATGGCGACTGCCGCGGCGGCACCGGAAGCCATCCACAGCGTCCGCCAGCCGGCACCCGCGTCTTGCAGCACGTTTACCAGAAGCGCCGAAAGCGCGATGCCGAAGCCCACGCCCGCGAAGTGGAGGGCGGCCCACCGTTCCAGCCCCGCCTGTGCAAGGCGATCCAGGACCAGGGCAGAGCCAAGAACCAGGACAAAGGCGCTCGCCACGCCACCGGCAAAGCGCAGCACCATGAAGGCGGTCGTCGTGTCCGCCCACCCCACCGCAGCCGTTGTGGCGGCGCCAACAGCAAGCATACCGAGGAACCAGGCCCGGCGTCCCCCCGGCAACTGCGGAGCTGCGGCGAGCAGGGCGCCCACGAGGTAGCCCACGAAGTTGGCCGCGGCGATCAGGCCAGCCTCGGTCTTGCTCAGGGCGAGCGCATTGGCCATGGCTGGCAGGATGGGCGTGTATACGAACCGTCCGATACCCATTGCGGAAGCCAGCGCCAGCATTCCGCCAAGTGCAGGCGCAACGGCTGCTGCTGTGGCAACCATGCCCCGCGCCGGCCGTGCATTTGTATCTGGCGTTACCAGCCGCACGCTTCGGACCTCCCAGCCCCACCAAGAAAGCAGCTTGGCCCCTGTCAAAGAGACTGGAAAAGCGATTTGTAGTGATGGATGCCATCTGTATCAACGATGGCTTGCTGGGCTACTCCGCAGCAGCTTGAAGGACGGCAGCAGGACAGGCGAGCGCGAGGAAGGCGGCAAGCCCGCTTGAACGGTAGCCCTCCCGCGGGCGCACGAACACGGTCTCGGCGCGCGCCTCGCCGGGTGGCAGGGAGTGCATCGCCACGCGCCTCTCTCGCCACACCGGACCGACCAGCGCACGCGGCAACAGGGTGATGCCCAGGCCCGCGGCGACGCACCCCACCACCACCTCCAACGTGCCGAACTCCAGCACCCGCGGCGCCGGGATGCCGCGGCGCGCAAGGACGCCCTCCAACCGCTGCCGATAGGAGCAGCCGGCGCGCAGCACGACGACGCGCACCTCTCCGCCTGCCCACACGTCTTCGAGGGAACGCACACCTGGCGCGGTCAGCACCGCGAGTTCCTCGACGAAGGCAGGCTCGACGTCCAGCCCAGGGTGAACCACCGGGCCGCAAACGAAGGCGCCTTCCAATTGGCGCGTCAGCACCGCATCCAGCAGTTCGCACGTCGTGCCGGTCCGAAGCGTGAGGTCCACCGCCGGGTGGGCGGCGGCAAACGCCATGAGCACAGGCGTGAGGCGAAGCGCAGCCGTGGTTTCCAGCGCGCCGACAGTGAGCGGCCCGGCAGGCGTGCCGTCGTCCAGCGCCGCACGCCGTGCTTCCTCCAAAAGCTGTGCCGCGCGGAGTGCGTAGGGCAGCAGCCGGTGGCCGGCGGGTGTGGGTTCGACCCCCCGGGCGTGCCGCC
>JAABUY010002406.1_pt1 | contig 22300 bp, 26 predicted proteins | sample 5560271 | NCBI WGS metagenome assembly JAABUY01 (sample SAMN10711886, study PRJNA513374) | rock metagenome | isolation source: Antarctica rocks | place: Antarctica: Victoria Land, University Valley | reverse complement strand
GGGGAAGGGGAAGGATAAAGCTGTTCCAGTGGGTAGCCCAGACCTCCCTGAAGACGTTCACACTGTGCTTGAATCAATGGACTGGGATATGCAAGCAGGGGACCCTTTCGGAGAGTGATATTCAGTAGATGTGATGCAGTGGCCAATAAAGGGGGGTGTCCCATTAATAGGGGAATCACGTTAATAGCTGCAGGTTTCGACCACCAGAAGATCCTCTATTCTCCTTTTCGGGCACTCGAGCCAGCTCAAGTCAAGTTCAAATACCATCCGCCCACTCTTGCTCGCTCCTCGGCGTTCCCCCAACACCATTCGCGATCGCATAGTACCCATCCGTGCCACCGGTGATGATCGAGCTTGTGCGCTTTTCCTTCATCAGCACCAAGCCGATCGGGACTCCAGGCTAGCGAGACTCACGTGTAATATTGGAGGCGCCGGCGGGAAGTAATTTGAATCATGCGTGTGCACGGGATTGAGGAGGGGATTGTTGAGCGCCAGAGTTGGAGTGAGCTCGAAGCTGCACAATAGCAAGTCAGCTTCCGTCCAAAACTCGATTAATGAAACGTACACATGGTGCCCGATGCCTGCCGATGGCACGCGAACACGCCGTGCCTCATCCGGTCGCTGACAGATATGGATCCTCGGCTCCTGAGACGAGGTTTCATCTCCCCAGCCACTGCAAGGCCAAAACGCATCAGAACCCGCAGAACCCTTTCGTGACTGCACTGTTTACATACTTTGGCCCAGGATTATCGTTGAACGGCCTAGCCATACCTCCAGTACCGCTGCAATTCATGAGCATTGTATCGAGCGGACTAGAGTGGACGACATACTCCCAAGTGAGACGGATATCGCTTCCCGTGTAGATCTGGAGGAGCTTGGCATTGTCGATATGGCGAATCTCGACGAACGGTGCGGAGATGAGGAGGAGGTAGGGCGGGTGGAATGCAACGCTGTCTGGTCGACCTTCCCATTCGATTGCCTGATAGTCCCGGTTGGGCTCGCCGTGGCTGCAGTCATCACTGATCCGCCTGTAATGCAGAAACGAATGACATACCGGTCGACGTAGATGCCAAAGGCTAGGGTCGAGCGTCAGTATGGCTAGAAGCACGAGAAGCAGATACAGACAATCGTAGCACAGCAAAAACTCCGTCTCAGTCGATCTAAACATCCCAAGCGGCCGAGCAGTATCACAACGCCTCTGCAGTTCCGCCAGGGCTGGCCTATCCCTGACCTTAGCCGGGTCGAAGATCGGAATCGAGCCACCCTTTAGACTATCCAGATATCAGTAAATGTCTTCGAGCAGCCAGAGGCTCCTGAGCTTCACTCGGTAAGATCCATAATCTCGAAACCTTTCCCACAAACGACAGCAAGCTTGTGCCTGAGGAAATGGACGTTCATCGCCTCGGTCGGGATGAAGAAGTCCTTGTACAGGCGGAACCATTCCGTCCTCTGTCCCAAGAGGTTTCCGAGCGTGCGACGTTGCCGGACTGCATCCTCCGCATTCCGACCAAGAATGGGCTCCAGTACTCGGAACAGGGAGTCCATCTACCGATCACTTCCCGTTAATGGCAAATCTAGGACGAGGCAGCAGGTGGACGTACGCCTTTCTTCTTCATGTACAGCACAAGGGTACGTCCAGACAGCTGACCGACTGTGAAGAACACGATGTCCTTTCCAGGGCTGAGGCGTTGTGGTGCGGCTCGGACTTGCGGGGAAGAGGCGGAGGGCACAAGCGCTTCCAGATGATATGCAAGTAGACTCTGCTGACCGTCAGCAAGATAGGAGATCAAAGACAGATCCGCAAACCTTGTCCTGAAGGACGAGGAAGATGCCGAATTCCTCGAGAACGGCAATGTTGGTCACGGATTTGACGTGGAGAACTTTTCTTAGAGATTTTGTATCGTGGCGAAGTCCGATCCATACGCCCTCCTCGCATCCCACAGCAATCAATGAGCGACCATCAATCGTGGCTACGCTCCATTAGCTCACTCTGTTTAGAAGCTCCCTGAATACTCACTGAAGGGTGTGCTACAGGTGACTCGCCCGGTGTAAGGGCTATCCCCCTCCACCTTCGGTGCGGCATAGTTCGGTGCCATCCAGAATGTACCCTCACTCAACGGAGTCATCTCGAAGACCCTCGTGGCGTCATTCACCTCCGTCCTCAATACCTTCGCGTGCTGGAAGCGTTCTTGCCATTCCGCACGGGCGGCGTACGAGTCGGTCCACAGAGTGTACTGTCCACCAAGCTGACCTTGGCCGATGAAGGAGATGGTGAAGGGCCAGACGGTACGCGAGTCATATTGAGCTTCTTTATCGGATGTATTATTCGCTGGATCATGCGAAGAGCCGACCGAGAACAAGGTCTTCGTGTTCCGCGCTCGTGGAGCATCAGCGAAGTTTCCGAGAGAAAGGAGTTCAAGTGGGATCGGCTAGGCATCACGAGTCAGGACCAAGAGCGCTGTTTCGCAGCGAATCGCCTCACCCGCCGATTGACGAAATACCTGACTTGCCGATCTTCTCGCCTCGATGACTTGCTTTGCCTTTCGGGCTTGGCAAGTACGACTGCCATGCTTATCAGCTATATTGAATGCCCAAGGCGCGACAGACCGTAGTTGTCGAAGAGCAGGACGATGAGCTCAGCCCAGCTGCTCCCAATCGGACCTTCGGGTTGTCGAAGCACTTTGCCCTTGTGTATCAACTCTCTCGTCGTGTTCGTCAGATCCAGGTCTTTGACCTGATCATGCATGAGTCAACGCGGAGAATGTTTTTTCGGGTACTACTACGCACCGACCGTGGACCAAATTTGGCTCCGTCAAGAGTATGCTGGAATCCCCAGAGCTCGACCTTTGCCTCGTTTACAGCCACGCCCTTCTGCGTTGCCTTGCCGAGATCCCCAATCAGCTCCATCACCTGCGGGATCGTCTCGATGTCCGGATGGTTCGGCGGACCGCTCTCCTTCAGGGACTTCAATATGTCCGCAAGAAGGAGGTTGTATCGCAGCAGACGAGGAATCGGACGGTTTATGAAGTGATAGATATCCTGACGATTGCTGAGGGGGTTCTTCAGGCATTCCTGTTCCATTGTTTTAGCGTAAAGCCAGGATCGTGAACTCCGCTTACCTCAAGGAACCTTGCCATTTTCTCGTTCTGGGTCTGCTCCTCCTGTACCCGAGCCTTCGCGACCGGGTAATGCGTTACGTACTCCATATATGCATCCCGCCAATTGAGAGCGGCATCGAGCAGGAGGTCGGATATCATGCCGAGATGAGGATGTTGCTCGAGCTGACGGTTCTGGAGGTTCTCGAGCAGACGCGAATGTTCTTCGAGAAGAGATCGATAATTATGGAATACGTCATCGAGGAAGATCTCCAGACGTGGTTGCTTGATGATACCGATATCGCTCTCGCGAAGTCCGCTGACGAATAGAGTGTCCATGGTTTCCAGGTCGGCAACGTATTCCATCTCGCCTTGGATCAACTCCCAGATTTGCCTGCGATCATCAGCTCTTGGTTGCATGTTGCTTGTATCACTCACATCTGCCGCTTCTGCTCGCTCTTCTCCATCAGGTCTCGCTGCTCCTCCGGGACGAGATCAAACCACTGCATCTTCCCGGCCGGACCTCGCCCTTTACTGGCATGGAAGAGCTTGAGATGGGATATCGCCGAGAGGTTCTGAATGCTCGACAATGCTTCGACAAGGAAGTCGCGATCGGGATCGTCTTGATCTGTGGAGTTGAGCAACGCCTCGAGGACCGCGGGATACCGTTGCAGTTGAGTTGAGGGACGGGTAATGAGGTATTTGACATCCCGACGTCTGTCATTCTCCCGCACTACACGCTACGCGAGGTCAGCATATACAACCGTGATTCACCTTTAGCTCACCTCGCAGAACAGTCGGAACTCCGGATTGCTATCCAGCTCCTTTTTCAGGACATTCTCCGCTTGCGGAAGGTGTCCTGTATACTGAGGGTACATGTTTCGGAACTCGGTAGCGGCTTCGAGGAAGATGTCTCCGACAGAAAGGATCAACGGTCGCTGAGCGCTCTCCCTCTCGCGAATCGCAAAGTTGTCGATTAATCGGCGACAAGCCTCGTGAAGCTCGTGAGCATTGCTGAAGACCTCGAAGATGAAGCTTTCCAGTCGACGGCTAGGTGTGATGATCGGCGGATTGGAGCGCCGTAGACCATCGATGAACAGCTTCTCCATGGAGCTAAGATCGGCTTCATATTGGACCTCCGATTGGATGGCTTGGCGGATGACGGTCTGTCGACTGTATTGCTGAGCGTTGAGGCTGCGAAGGACGAGAGGATCCACATCTTGAGTCCAATCGCCTTCGTGAGCTATTACCGGGGTTGGCACAGGCGTTGTCTCTTTCTTCCCTAGGAATGAGTCGGGATTTGTGCGGAACGGACATCGAGGAGAATAGCATCGGGCGTCCCCGGTACAGCTCGGCGAGTAACACCTTGTTGCCATGGTCATGAGGCCGGAAGGGAGCTCCGTTGTGAGCCCTTCGCCAGCGCCCATCCCCTCCATCTCGCCCATGAAGCGGAAGACATCCTCGGACGAGTCGCGTAAGGGCTTGATGTCCCAGTCGACCTCGACAAACCACAACTGATCTTGAAGGGATTGAGCCGTAATGAGAGCGAAACGGCGGTCGGAGGAGGAGTCACGGCTGTACGACGGAAGGAAGTCCTGGATGGTTCTCTGCGAGGCCTCAGCAAAACCCCCGAGGGTAAGAATAGGGAAACCTACGACGATGTCGCGCCCGGTAAAGCTGCTGTGCCAAGTGATTCCTGCCTTCGTTTGTCTCCGTCTCTCAATGCGGTACTTCAGCTGCAGAGCCGCTTCGCTCAGAAATGCAGGCTGAAAGAAGTGGATCTCGTTGACCTCAGCCTCCTCCTCCTCCTCTTCTCCCCATTCGGCATCCTCGTCCTCGTATTCATTTTGTAATGATGGGTCTCCACCTAGATCGCCCTCATTGAGCGCATGGATTTGCAGCTTCCTCTCCACCCAATGTGCCGGCGGCCGAGACTGCTGACTCCACGAGGGAGACAGCTCGGTAGATGGTCGGCTGTTGAATGAAGATAGGGATTGCGGATGCAGAGAGGACCTATTGGAGATCTGCCGTCGAGGGGCATTTGGGTGTGGCTCGGGGAATGGTGTGCGCTCGCCAGAAGATGCATCGGAGGTGATGGAATCACGACTGGTCGAAGCGCTGTGCAATGAAATGCTTGGCTCGCCCTGGCCATCATCAGGCGCGGGAAACTTGAGGATGTCGCGTAGTCCGTCCACGAAACTGCGCTGCTGGAGCATTCGCGTCGGCATGACATTTGGCGTCTCGTGTAGATCAGCATCTGTCGCACCAATGGTCGACGAGCTAATATGCCGTTCATGAGACCCTGAAGCCAAAGAAGCGAGTGGAGGCTGACCAGTTCGCCTCTCGGTCGGTGTGGGCGTCTCCCGTCCATCAACCAGTGAAGGCGATATAGGCGGTCCTCTCGATGGCGGCCGAATGGTAACGTTCGTTCCCGACCCCTCCGCCTCCTCAAACTTGTCTAACGTTGGCTGCCAAGCTTCATGCCCTGTATTACTGGTCGCTACGCTCGTCGGCTGAGTCTCATTCGTAGAAGCACCGTGTGAACTAGAAGTAAGTTCGAAGGAAGAAGCGGATGAAGAGTGGTACAGGGACTTTGACTGGGAGGATTGACGAGAGGGGCCAGCGAAGGTGCTGTATTCGCCTGGAGATGAGTTTGAGGTGATGAGCGAGATGGGCGAGTCGTAGAGATCTTCTCGGAGTACCGAGACACGGTCTGAAGGTTGCCGTCCCAAGCCAGCCGGTACCGATTTGCCTTTCAGACTATTTCGCGGGATCACAGGATTCGAGGCGGCCGTCGGGAAGTACGAAGAGATATTAGGTAAGGGCCTGGGTGGTGGAGGAGGTGGAGCATCGGCATCAGATGTCTGCCGAGTGGAAGAAGGTGGTGGATGTGGTAAGATTGGTAAAGCGCGTCGATAGGTTGCAGGTGGTAGCTCCGTCGGCACTGTGGGGCGTGGAGTTGAAATGGGCGCCTCGACGGGTCTGGACGACGGCGGCCCCGCACCGGGAGGGGTTGGAAGAGGTCGCCGCGCAGTTCCGAAGCTACCATTCTGCGTCATTGCAGAGGACATCAAGGACGGCGGCTGGGTTGGAAGCGCTCGCCTCGAGCTTGACGACGAAGATTGTGCCTGCTGAGGATGCGAGGAGACACCAAATTCTCCCATGCCTCCTCCGCTTGGCATCCTCTGTCCACTGTAATTTCTATCTCCATGATCGGATCGAGTGATCGAGGAAGCGGGATGGGCTGGTCTGGATATATTCGGGGACAAGCCGGGTACTGCAGGTTCCATGGCGCCGGGAGGAGGGAATGTGGTCATTTTCGAGCGAGAGGGAGATGTAGGGGACAGGGATTGTTGAGGTGGCCATGATGGAGTATCTGACCGTGACATGGGTATCGTGAACGGCCAAACTAGAGTGTCGAGTCTCAATTTCGGTTCATCGAGAGCTTTTGGGTGAACATACGAAGGAAAGGTCACTAGCGTAAGGCGAGAATGGAGGATGAGCCAGACTCATCTCCCAACTTTTCCTCGGCCTTGGCAAGATAGCTGTGAGTTTGGCGTTGCGGTGGCGGTCCTGTCGAGGCTGTGTTGTGGAAGAGATAGTGTGGGACTTTCAAAACAACAACATTTCTACTGAGCGCACCGCATCATATAGATCCCGCCGGAATCGGGAAATCCCATATGTGACACGTCACTATCCGTTGGATGGCTCCTAAATATATATATCCAGGGTGAAGCCGTAGGAAGATGACAGGAATGCTTCAGATTCATTTCGGACGACTAACGGATTTGGTGTTCGTCGAGGCGGACATGTGACCCACCTGTTCGAATGACACTCGTAGCCTACCTCCAGATGAACGGCAACCTCAAACGATAGTCCGAAATCGGAGGGCTTTCGCGACCTAGCTCTGCCGGTCATGGTTGCCAGTCCACCTGTTGGGAGTATCCAGCTGCAGTGTGTCGATCACGGTGGAAGCGGCAACTTGGAAAATGGGCGACGACAGGCCGAGTACCTAGATAAAGTCGTTCTCGTGCTTGAGGTAATGATGCGGGTGGTTCAGGATAGGCTCATGAACCGAGACAAAGCAGGAACGCGCTGAAGCGACACACAGGGCCGTTGATGACCACTCGGGAGCCAGGCTATGGGGAGCACCATAGTAAATCGGGTGGTTCTTAGGAGCAACCTCGTGGAGAGCGCGGTCAATGGTTGGGTGAAGAGGGGAAGAATACACATTCGATGCAGTACCCAAACTCGAGCCAAATGAGCTGCTGTCGACAGCAAAGCGGGTCGGCCAAGGCCAGACCATATCTGGCCATTCAAACACTGAGAACGGAACTCGACGGCAAATTTCGGATCCTGACGAGGGGATCTGAAAAACCGTGACTGGCGCAAGATCCTCGTGGTTTAGAGCGGTAGAATAGCTCCTTGTAGACAAAGAGTGCTACACAGCGGGGACTCTGCAATACCAACGCTGAGTCCGAGGGGCTATGGGCCGGGAATGATACCGATCAGGTCCCGTCATTAACTCTGTCGGTAATGACCGCAATCGCTTCTCCCTGAACATGTGAACCTTCCACATGTTCATCGGAGTAGTCATAAAACATGTCTAATTCAAAGTCATGTATCGTCGTACCGCTGATCACGAGACCGGCCTTGTATGAGCCGATGGAGTTAAGGGCTATATTGAAGCGAAGGTGCGAGTGATGTATGTGAACAAACGGCGATCCTGTGGAGATCGTTCTGCTTCGAATGTAGATCCCCGTATAGTCCTTCTAGTCTGTCTGAACGTTGAGAGGGAAGGATGAAACACGAATGAAGACGTCGTCAACCGCTTCCAAAAACTAGGAAAGTTTCGGCATAGTGTCTCGGGCTGACGCCTTCGATCATTAGGCCCCGGACCCGACCGGACCGCGAGGATGATTAATTTCCGATGCCCACCCTGTTATGCCCTGTCGGCAGCCGTAATTTGAGATTTCTCTTCCCTTGGTGGGTGGTGCTTATCCGAGGAGGTCCCCCAATGCTCGGACGTCCGAGGGTGAACCCCGACAAGACCTTATGGGCTCCGGTGGCCGAGAAGACATGAGGAAGCGTGGATCAGCAAAGAGAAAAAAATGCCGATCAACTCCCTTTCGGACCTGACCTTCCAACCCTTCTTCGCACACAAATCCGTTATTGTCTCCCAACTTCCGTCACGGCATTTCGCCCGACTTTCGGCGTGGCATAATATGATATGGGTACCAGGTGAATCAGCCTTACCGTCGGCAGTCTTCATCGTCTCCTGAAGCTTGAGAGAGGCTCATGAAGAAACCGAGTGGATGACGAGGAACAAGGATCACGGAGAAGTAGGTCGGTGTCAAGAATACCCTGGGAGAGGCCGGGGGAGCGAAGAGGCGAAGATCGGGGCGCGAGCCCGTGCTCTAAGCTGCGGGACGGTTGAATCACCTTCTACGTTCCTCCGGTGAACGATCGACATTGCGGCAAACACGCTCATCCGCCTCACCCTTCTCCAGTCTTTCGTCCTGCTCCTCGGATGCTAAGCTTCTCACCATAGACCGATTCCCGTCTAGACCTACCCGTACGGACTTTTCACCATCATCGAACCTATCCGCCATGTCGGACCCATGGAATATCGCTCAACGACCAAGAGCGAGCTCGATGCAGCACAACACAGCGCCCTTACCGCTCACGGCGAGCTCATCGGTCTCCAATATGGAGCCGACCGCATCCTCATCCCCTTCGGCACCGTCGAGGCCGCAATATTCCAATACCCCACCCTACACCTCGGGAGAAGAGCGGACCAGTGCACCTCATACTCCATCACGAGGATATCCTGCCCGATCAAACCTGTCCCGGCCAAACTTCATGCCACCGCCTTACTCCTTCTCGCCACGTACTCCCCATCCCACGTCATCTCCGTCGATACCTCCTTTCTCATCACCTCTATACACCTCGACCCCAAGTGCATCTACCTCAACCTCCTCACCCCAACAGTTCGGCATCTACCCACACTCATACCCTTCCAGTAACGTATATCCACCTTTTTCCACCCCCCAGTACACCGATACCACCCCCTCGTCTCCGTGGCGGACTGAGGGTGATTCCAACTTCGATGCCGAGATGTTCTTCGACCCCGAAGCTCTAGTCTCAGCATCAGAGACAGCCTCAACCTCCACTGCAGCTCCCGCTTCAGGAAGCAACCCCTCAAAGACCGCTCGGGTACCACATACGCCTCGTCCCCCGAACGCTTGGATCCTCTATCGCTCCGACCAGCTCAAAGCGATCGCAGCCGGCGAGCACCTCCCTGGTCTCGAGGCGATCATGGCCGAAGCCGGTCTCTCCAATTCGGGTACCGAGTTGAGCGAAGAGAGTTGCACAGAGGACAAGAACAAAATCGCGGGATCGATGCTACCTCCGCCGACGCCGAAGAAAAAGGCGAAGAAAGGCGCCAAGGAACCGAGTGAAGGTCTTTTATCGCTCGGTCGAGGCAAGACGGGACGCGGACTGCCTCAAGCGGATATCAGTAAAATGATCAGCATGCTCTGGAAGCGGGAGAGTGCCGAGGTTAGGTCGGATTACGAGCGGATGAGCGAGATGAGGAAGCTCCAGGTCAGTGGCGGAACCACCCTTTTTTTCCCCGCTGTCACATCGGTCGTCAAATGATTTCGAAGATCAGCGCTGATCCTTTCCGTTTAGCACCAAGAGAAGTACCCCGGCTACAAATTTCAACCACTGCGCAAGGCCGACAAGATCAAGATCCGCGAGGAGAGGGAGCGGGAAAAGGAGGCGGCGAAGAGGGAGAAAGAAATGACACGCTCGGGGGGACGTGAGTGCCTTTCCCGCTCGACCTTATTGGTTTCTGACACAAGATCCTTTGGCTTAGGATCAAGGCGATTGAGGATGTCGCGACCCATAATATCACCAACATCACCATACTCGATTGGTATCACGGAACGACAACCCGGCACGGACGGTGGCAATTCGTTATCTTCTCCTGGTCCCGCGGTGGAAGGGATTGATGAGGGAACTCAGATCTTCTGGGCAGGCATGTCGGGGGGAAGTGCGTTCAATTCCGCTGAGAAAGCGACCGAATCAAGCTTACTCTGATGTCAGCCTACGCGCCAAGCCAGACTGGAGTTTCCGAGCCCCTCAGTATGGCCGACTACCGCTTCCGCAGCTATCCTTTCCCGATGCCGCCGGGCTCGCTCCCTTCCCTGGCTCCTGATACTCCCGTCGGGAGCACTTCGCTCAATGCGGAGGCCAAAGTGACCGATACTGAGAGGCCAGCACGACCTCAGAGCTTCTCGCATTCGAGCCCTTTGATTCCGCCTCACCTGATGCCTCCGGATACCACCCAATCGAGCCCGGCTCATCAATTTCACTCAAGTCCGCAAGTCCGATTCCAGCCTAGCCCGAAGGTACGGCCTCACAGTCCTCACCCTCACCCGGTGCATCAGGCTGCAATTGTTTTGTAAGCTCAGCTGACCCAGGCTACTTTTTCTCAGGCGACTGATCACCTTTCCAGTAATCCTTCGAAAGAAACTCAAACACCTGCCGAAGCAGCTCCTGACGCCTATCCCGCGGGGGCTTTACCCGGATGGCCCGCCGGCGTGCCCTTCCCCCCGCCTGAAGGGTTTCCCCAACCTTTTTACCAGGACTATCCGGGTGTCGGAGAGGCGTACGCCATTCCGTACCTCTTCGAGACGATACCTCTCTCACCTTCGCATGATCCGGGCGGTAGCGATCCCCAAGCTCCCGTCGAGACTGGTGATCCCGACTCGCTCGAAGCGATGTGGTGTCTCCTAGAGGAGACGGGAGCCACTCCACCCGCTATGCGGCACGAAGGTGATGCTGGAGCGGGTCCCAGTAGGCTGCGAGAAGAAATCGCGGCCTGGAACCAGGATCCAGAACAAGCGGTGGAAAACTGGGCGCATACTGGTATGCCGCATCCTTGTCGTGCTGCGACGGGAATTGATGAGGCGCAGGTGCGGATGAGAACGACTCGGTCTTTGCCAACATCGAGCTCTCTTCAAACGTCGCTGCCCGCCTGGCGGCCGACTGGGCTACTCGTCAACCGGCATCTCAACCGTCTCAACCGTCGAAGACTCAGCTATACGACTCGGACCAAGTCGAGCCAAACTTTCCAACCGGTTTCTACCAGGCGTCTTATGACCCCTCCGCTTCATACCCCTTCTTGCAGATGGCGCAATATGACCCTACCCTCGGCCCGTTCCTCCCCTTTTCGCCGATCGACGCAGCCTTCCTTCGTCCGTCCAATAACGCGAATGACCAAAGTGAAAGCCAAGGACGATCTTTGTCCATCTCATCTGCTTCAACCCCTTCCCAACTCCCCATCCCGCGACATATCTCGGCATCAGCCTATCCGCCCACACCACTCAGCGTCGATCCGCACAATCTCCAACGAGATGGCGTCTGGACTGATCGGCAAGCGTCCTTTGCAGCTGCAGCTGTCGGAGAGACCGTTCATACAGCAGCTGAAGACACGTTGTGGGAAGAAGGAATGGCCGAGGGTACCGGTGTGAAAGGCGAGGAGGGTCAGTCGGGGAATCCTAGGCTAGCTGCGCTCGGGATGATGAGTGTGAGGAGGGCGAGGACGGTCGGTGGGAGTTTCGGAGAGGCCGCGGGGGATGTGGCCGAGTGAAGTGGAGGTGGATCTGGATGGCCTGTCTTGTCCGGGGCTTCGGGGATTTTATTTTGTTTGATCTTTATTCATCATCGGAATCACATCTCAGATCCAAACACCCTTGTAGAATGGTGTATAGTACACGCGGTCAATGTAGGCATCGCCATAGCCTGTTCTGGGCAGAATGTAACTGTACGCACCGACGCCGATTTTGACATGCACCGTGCAAACGCGAAATTTCAATACCTGGAGATGTTTACTCCTTCGCAGTTAATCACTTTTCCCGATCGTTCCCTAGATAGTCCAGAACACTTTTCCTGCTGGACTTCTACAGCTCATCCCTCCCGCCTCCGAACTCCATCACCCGGAGCTCGACGCGCTCGCACTACCCATAGTCACAGGACTCGCCAGACATCCAGTCGCACTACTTGTCGAAGCAGACGTCGTGGTCGAGCTAGTTGCGCAGCCGGGATACCAAGTGGGCTATCCCCCTTCAGCTTCTCAAGATCAGCCCTGCTTGCTCATGCAGCGCAATTCCGCACCGTAAGTGCTCTCGGCCTTGGATTCATCAGCTCGAATATCAAGCCTGGCGCAGCAGACTCACCTGATTATGATACCCCTCCCCATGCCGAGCCATATAGACCACCTTGTAAGTCGTATACTCGTCCGCATCCTGATTCAGTTGAGTGATATAGCTTCACTTATATCAGCTTCCGCCTCCCTATATAAGGCGAAGACTCACTTTGTGAAGTTCTGCCACCTCCCAGCGGATTTATCGATCAACCCGAAACTATCGTTCAACAGGTTACATCCCGTCGGTTTGAACGTTGGCGAGTCTTGGATGAATACGTTCGTGATGACTGTGTAGTTTGACGGGATGAGCTTCTTGCCGCCATATTGGTCGGTGTCGGACCATCTTTCGTCAAGGGGGGATGAAAGGGTGAGAGGGGAGAGGAGGAGAGATGCGAGTGCGATGGAGAGGGCGAGCATGGTGATGGCGAACAGTGTCTGAGGAGGTGGGGGAGTATAGGTTCTGGCATTGCTTTGATGGGTGACATCTGGTACAAATAGTGTTTTTGACCACGTTCTTCATCCCTAGTCGTGCTACCATGAGGGGGAAGCCGAGATCCTCGGGGCCAAGTCCCGGCCACGTGAGCCCATCATCCCTGTTGAGCGTATGCATCTTCACTACAGGTGCTCGAATCTCAATAATCCCGGGGAAATCGGTGGTTGTCTCATACCACAAAGGAGCTTCGGGAAGAAAGGGGATCCCGCTACTACTGGTATTCTTCAGACTATATCTCTCCCCTCCGCCACCGTCTCACCATTCTTTCCGCCACCGTCTCATTACTTCACAGATCTTCGAGATGCGCCTTTTCAACTCCGCCTTCCTCTTCGTCATTTTGGCCTCATCAGCATCGGCTATCCCCTCGATGTATGATGCAGCAAGGGAACAACCATTCTGTAATGACGTCAACCGAGACACCGATACGAGAGTCATTGTCAGCCTTTATGTCATGTCGCGATGTCCGGATGCTGTATGTTTCCCCCCAGTTTGCTATCGAAACCAGCTGATGTCTCCCAGAGGCTCTGCGAGGACATCTTCGAAGACGTATGCCTCATGCTGTCTCTATTTATATTCCCGCTGATCCGTGTACAGGTTCTCCAGTCCGAGGGAATCCTAGACAAGATTAACCTCGACCTTAACTTCATCGGCCGGTGCGTCCTTTACCTCACCGTCTTCTTTGTCCAATCACTAAGCCCAACCCAGTCTGAACCACTCTGAACCTCTCGGCGTAACATGCAAGCACGGTACCCTCGAATGTCTCGGAAATGCCCACGATCTATGCTTATACCATCACCTCCCCCTCCCGCAATTCTACGCCGCGTTATCCTGCCAGAACTTCCAGACTCCCTTCCCGGGAGAGATCGGCAACGTCGAGCTCACACGTCGTTGCGCCGAGGCTGCCAAGGTCGACTGGCTCAAGAGCGGGGTTGCACAGTGTATTCAGGGAGAGAAGCCTTGTGATGGGAAACTGGGCAAGGAAGCACATCGGTTATTGCTGAAGAATATTAAGAGGACGGAGGAAAGGGGCGTGGAGAAGAGCTGTACGATCGAGATTGGGAGTACGATGCGGGATGGGGGGAAGAGGGTTTGCGTGGTGGATGGAGGAGTCTGGAAGGGGTGCGATGTGAGTCCGTCACCTAAGCTGGTGAGGGAAGCTGATGGGTTGGTAGGATGGGCATACAGCGGCGGATTTCGTGAAGGTAATCGAGGAGGAGTGGGAGAGCCTCCGATCTGCGGCCGGTACAACCTAGATGCAGATGACGTTTCGTCAGGCAAGCTCGACGGCACGCATCGCGGGCCGAAAGCTGACATTTCTGACGGAACTGATGTTTTATCTCCTTGAGTCCGGGCCCACCAACCGCAAACGTGTCTCGCTTTGCTGATTGGCTCAGAGAAAAACTGACAAGACACCCTCCTTTCCCTCACTACGGATACGAAACAAAGGATAGTCTGCTTACTGAAACCAGTTTCAGCGTCTACAGACAACGGGTAATCAATTCCTTTGCGAGAGAACAGCCCATCTCGGTAATCCCCATTGAGTTGGGGGATATCGGTCGGTGACGAGTGTGTGCTGGTCGTCAGCTCGATTCTCTTCGCTGAAGTCGTTTTGCTTGAGGCTGCTGAATTGCCTCTGCAACTTCATCTTTCGATGTCCGAGCCTCGTGGAAGGAGTTTGAGCCGGGACCCGAGAAGGGGGACATCCCGAAGCACGATCCCTCGACAGCCGATCCCGCAACCAGCGCCCAGCCCGGACCTAAGGTCCTCACGAAGGCGGGAGACGTCCCGAGTACCGCAAGCTCCGGGAGCGATCCCACCACCCGCAACGACGCCAGACCCTAGGACCTCCCGGAGGCGGAAGGACCCCCGAGCACCAAACCCCCAGGGGACAGTCCCGCAGACCACGGCGACACCGAAATTGTCGGAGCGCGCGGACCTATCCTCGCTATCGGACTGGCTGCGTTACAACGTGGTTAGATATTCGCCACGCCGCCTCGCTGCCACTGACATACCTCATCACTCAGATGAGCATATCCGGCGGCTGGCTCAACGATGTCGTGCAAGCAATCTCGGACATCTCCGGCGGATGGGACATCTTCGTTTTATGCGCGATCTTCTGGGTCGCATGGATTGCCCTGCGCGTGGCTAGCGAGAACGTCTCCCTGATCCTCGGACTAGGTTTCGACTTGACCATCCCGCTCCAATATTCCAGTGTGTCAACCCGATCTCCCGTGCGCACAGGCTGACGTGATGGCAGTGGACGAGAGGCTCTACCTGACCCACAAGGAACATCTCGAAGACTACTGGCCGATCCTGATCTTCGGTACCGTCATCGAGCTCCTCTCGTATTTCCTCGTCCACCCTGACCTCTTCACACTCATCGTATGTATCAAGACACTTGTACTTACCGCTGTATGGCTCGCCAGGCGTTCAGACGGGACTTTTGTCAGTTTTCTTGAGCCAAGCACTGAGTAAGCCCGTGGTTGTACTGATGTGGTGCAGATCACCTCGCGTATTGGAGGACAGGTACCTCAAATCCCCATACCCGGAGTCGGAGCATTGCCCGCAGGCCTTGGGGGGATCCTTCCTGATGGCTCAACCGGCGGAGCTCTCCCCGGCGGCTCAATCGCTGAAGTCCCGTCTGATGGCGCAATGGGCAATGATCCAGGCGTTGAAACCACTCCGCAATATGATCCTCGAAGCCAAGAGGGTTTGTGGGACCGAGAGCTACGCGAGGGAGGTTACGATGAAGACAAAGGTAGAAGTCAGATGGTGAAAGCCCTGACCGAATTGATGAGGCATGCTGGTCCAGAGGCAGTCAAGGCGAAACTGGTCAACTGGCTTAGGGCTCCTACAAAGGTGAAAAGACAAAGGATGAGGGACTTCACCGCACATGCCAAGGCGCAGAAGACTGGTGGTGGGGCTGCAGGAGGCAGTAAATATCAAGATCCTGAACCCACGGATTGGGACAATTTCAGGGGCAATCTGAGGCCTCCTCGGGGATCTGGACCTGGATCAGACTGTGGGTCCCGCCATTCGTTTTCATGAACTGGCTGACAATATGCAGCTTCAGATGAAGTTACGACACACAAGGGTAGGGTCCCACCATTGATTGGGAAAGAAGCCATGAAGGCACGTAAGAGACGTCAGGCAGAAAGAGAGGCAGAAGAGGCCGAATGGAGACAGTTGGAGGACGACAAGAAGGGTTTAGTAGCAAACATAAAGCAAACACAAGCAGAATTGAAGCAAGACAAAAAGAAACAGCGAGAGAAGGACAAGCAGGCAAGAAGAGCTTACAGAGAACGAGACCAGCAAATCGAGGGGGAAGAAAAGGAAAACACAAAGAGGGACCGTTTGGGTTTCCATTGGTTTGGAGCTGGGGCATCTCGGAAAAGACAACACGGAAAGGATTTTTCACCAGTCTCTGCCACTTATGACAAATCAGGTCAACCGGGTGATGATAAAGGCCATGAGGGGAAAAGTGAAGATGAGATTGACTTCAATGATGAAGATAAAGGCAAGAGGAAAGAAGCAGGCAAGGACACAGAAGTCAGCCAGAAGGACATGGAGCAGTTGAGGATATTATTGGACCGGATTCCTGCCAGTATCATGGGAGCACAACCAGCATTTGCAAACATCAGAACAAGAGCAGATGCAGACAGCTGGTTGGATGAGTATGCTTTCTATGCTTTGGAGGAAGAGGACCAGGGGCGGAAAAGGAAACCTTTAAGATGGTTTCAAACAAGAAGCAGATTTGGGCCGAGCCCAGGAAGGCAGCACGCAGAGTCTCATGGTCTGAGTAAAGAATCAGTATCAAGGATGGAGCAGGAGCTGCTGAGTCATGATAGTGAGGAGAAGGCCAATGCTTGGCTGAGACTGAATGGCATGCCACTTTTGCAAACGGGTGGGTTGTTACCAATCATAGGTCATCCTTCATTAGATCCATCAGGCGAAGGGGAGAAGGAGAAAAGAAAAGTGGATGATGAAGAAAGCCCAAAAGTCAGTCAAGCAACAAGGGATGGGGTTGACAATCTCTTGGAATACTTTAACGGCAGAGCTCCCATACACAAGTCAGCCGCCAAGCTGAGTACAGAGGAAGAGGCCAAGAAATGGACAGCTTCCATTGAGGAATCGATCAAGTCCAGTAGAAAGGGCAAAGTCACTGCTGCCAGAGACCCAAAGGGGCCAGAAATGAGGACACCAAAGGGATGGGGACGAAAGATGAATTCCAAGACAAGGGAAAGACAAATAGCCAAAGATGATGTGCATAATACACCAGTTGGTCCAGCAAACGGGGAGGGGGGAAGAACGGATGAAAGGGTACCATTAAGCAAACAGACAAGGGATCGGATCAAGGATGTGCTTAGGGATGTTGGTGATGATCAAAGGTCATTAGGGGGGTCAGCAGCGGAGCTGCAGACGGAGGAAGATGCCAATAAATGGGCAACTGATTGGGAGAGGTGGATTGAGTCCAGGGATCAGCAATGGGCTGCTGCTGCCAAGAACCAACAGGAATCAAGAGCGGAAACACCCCAGGGTTGGGGACAAGAGATGAGGTCAAAATCAAGGGGAAGACAAACTGCAAAAGAAGTGTCAATTAAACCAGCTGGTCCAGCAGATGGGAACGGTCCAGCAGATGGGAACGGGTCAGGAAAGGACAAAGAAAGGGCAATGAGCCACGAGACAAGGGATAGGGTGGACAAACTCCTGAAATACTTTGATGGCAGACATCCATATGTACACAAGTCAGCCGCCAAACTGAGCACAGAGGAAGAGGCCGGGAAATGGGCAGCTTCCATGGAGGAATGGATCAAGTCCAGTAGAAGGGCAAAGTCACTGCTGCCAGAGACTCAAATGGGCCAGAAATGAGGACACCAAACGGATGGGGACGAAAGATGAATTCCAAGACAAGGGAAAGATGTAGACAGATCATGCAAGACATAGAGAAACCCAGTGCTGCCAAAGCAAAACAGTGGTTTGACTTGCTTTGGCAAGAGGATGATGCCTTGGATTGGCTGAAGTCATGGGAGCCCGGTGCAAAGATGAGGATAAATGATGAAACGGCATATGGACGGAGCTCACAGAACAATCAGAGGCGTCATGAGCAGTTCAACCCAAGTAATGAGATGGAGCAGGCTGTGCGTCATTGGGCAGACCAACATAGTGATGTGGAAGAAGCCCGACAGCTACTCCTCGAAAAATTGGAAGAGCTGCGGGGTAAGAAAAGCAAGGACGAAGCTCTTGGCTGGCTGGAAGCCAATGGCATGTCACAAACAGCGAGCAAATCCCAAGACAAACACTCTGGGCCATCATCCAGAGGAAGGAAGCTGTCATGAACCCACCGCGCCTGATTTGTGAAACCACCACCATTGGAGTTAACGCCGAATATTACCGATCATTCATTTCCGTTCACTTCGAAATGATTCTACCATGTTAAACAAAGGCTTCCGCACTTCGGACTACAAAGGGTAACCTCTCGCAAGTTCCGCCGCAAACAAGGAACGCACAGCACACCAAAGCAGCCCGAAGTCACTTGAGATTCCCCGATGGTCCCCCAAACACTGCGGCACCAACTATGCCCGACACGTCGGACCTGGCGGAATCAAGAATGATCTAGTAGATAGAGCTCTAGTTGGCTGGGTACGGTCATAACACAGAATGACTCGGTGAGAGAGGTGGCATGAAATGCCTCTGACTCATCACAGGAGTATCAGGATTGAGATGTGAGGAAAGACTTAGGCTCAATCAAATCTGTGGGTTTTGACCACTGTTTTGACAATACAATCTGAAAGAAAACGAGATGAGGGCAGAACCCTACTGCCTCTCATACCTTGCTGCAGCATATTGTGAGTAAAACGGTTGGGCTGAGTCACAAATCATCGGGAAGGGATTGCAAATCATGGAAACACATTGGCAAGCAATGAGGCATTTCTTGAAATATGCCCAAATTTAGCGGTTCATGACAATAGGTGCATGTCCTACATCCACATCCTTATTCCATCTCTTTTGGTATATCTCGTCATCGAAATGATCTCCTTGCTCCATACCTCCCTGAATTACGATTTCCTGCACAACCACCTCAACCCAGACAGGAACAGTACAAAGCTTAAGCACACTGCGGAACAAAGCTCTTTCTCCCCTGGGCAGAACACATTCCAAGAGAGCATAGAGTCTTGTCAAGAATCTTGTCAAAGAAACGAGCTGAGAAGAGAAATTTGCCGGGATATATCAAACCGTGACAAGGTGGCTTGAAGAAAGTGAACAAGGAATTTGGGCATCGACTGCATCACTGAAGAAGACTGGAAACGTGGCCTTACCACTCATGGCTTGTTGTCTCACGACACTAAGCCCTCAGAATTGGTTCTGTGATTGTCCTCCCGCTATGGGTCATACATGATTGATACAAAACCTCATTCAGACTAGACCCTGTCTCAGCTCATGTCTCCCCCTTCTTGGTCCAGAGCCCTGACCATTTGGTCAACACACCAAAAAATCCTTTGTGTGAGAATCCATGTCTTATAGTGCCTTGACCATCTACACCACTAATGTGAGTCCGAGGGTTTCTTTGCAGAACCGTTTCAATACCTCAATCGATCTTTTGTTATGGATGGAATTAATCCTCCCCCAAGTGGACATCATGACGTCCTCTGACCATCCAAGCTCCTTTCCTTTCTGTATGAGTGCCTTTTTAATCCCTTTTAAGCTCTCGGGTTTCAAAACGATGCCCCCATCCCGAGCCGGTAGGTATTTCTTGCTGACCTCATTTGCGGCCTTGGGACCATCGGATGCCAAAAGCTCTCTCTTGGCCTTTTCTATCGTTTCAGAGGGGTATCCGTCTTTCTTCATTCTGTCCACAAAGCCGTCCACCTCTGTGGCAGGAAATGCATAATGCCCACCTTGTCTCTGCTCCTGTTGCTTACTGCCTGCTCTAGATGGGGTTGCTTTTGCAGGTCCTTGGTCCAGTTGTGGTGCTTCAGCATTTCGCCATGAATTTGCTAAACGTTTTGTATCTTCTGGTGTTGGCTGAAGCGCCAAGTCCCGTAGCATCTCATCAACGGTGAGACGGTGAAATCCTGACCTCTCCAGTCTCTGATGTTGTCTTGCAAACCAATCAATCCCCAGACTCATCCCTGCTTTACTGTGCTTGCCACCCAAATACCTTTCAATCACATTGAAAACCTCATCCTGTGACCTGGCCGCTTTCATCTCAGCATCAGCTTCTTGGCAAGCTTTCTCCTCGTCATCGGCAAGATATCGATTTCCTGTATCCTCTTCTCAAGCATGTTTAGGTGAAGCTGACTGACTGGCCGGGAATCTTTTCTTGGCCCCCTTTGCTCAGGTGTTCCTCCTTTGGATTTGCCACGGCTCGGCCTACCTTGTCCCTCTTGGGGTACGCTCTTACCATACTGATCCCAAAGCTCTAGGGGCAGTCTGTGCCTGTCCAGAATCTCCTTCACAATACTTCCAGATTTTGCAGCCTCCAGTTCACACGAGACCTGTGATCTCAACGCTTCTCCTTTCCCTTGTCTTTTAAGCTCACTGTCCACCGCTGCTGCCAATGCTTTGGTGGTTATACCATTTCCTCTACTTGATCCACCCAGACCGCTTCCTTCCGATCTGGCCGCGGATTCTAGCAGCTTGTATTTCTTGAGGACTTTATCGACATCTTTGCCCTGTCTCATTTCTGACGCAGCGTCGGCATAAACTTTTGCACGTGCTTGCATTCCTGGAGCCTTGCTATGTTGCACCCAGTGTTTCACAGCATGCTCTGGATCGCTTCGATTCTCTCGGAGCGCACGGATCATACCTTCCCGGGTCAAAAGATCGTATCCGGCTGCTTTGAGCCGGTCATCGGCATCCGGAAAACGCGGGTCAATGGGTATTCCTGGGCGGGAATGGCTTCGACCACGAGAGGCGCTGAGGCGGGGGTCGATCTGGGAGTCATCAACGGGGCCGGGCTTGATCGCCGCGCGTGGTTGGACCACCGGGCGTGGCTGAGGTACCGGGTCTGGTTGGTTCACGGGAGGGGGGACTGCATCCTGAGATGTGGCTACTCTCGCCTTGTTAGCTGGACCATCCATCCCAAACGACATCTGCTCGACCATCAGCGCGTTTGGGGATGATTGAGGAGAGACGCACCATGCTCCCGTCCGAACGCGTGGTCAACCAGACTGCAGTAGTCGCCGTCGTCTTGAGGAAGACGACCAGAGTGAAGAGGCTCGGATCAAGCAGGATATAGGCAGCGGCTTCTCCGACCGAGGCAAAGAGAAATATCGGCCAGTAGGCTTCTAGATGTTTCTCATGCACGGCGGCGAAAGTCTCATCGACTGCGAGAGCAAAACAGCACGTCGGTCTCTTTCGCGCGGTAATATCACATCTGGGAGCTCGTCACGTACAATGGTACTGTAGGGGGATGATCAGGTCGAACAAGGCCCCAAGGACCACGGTGATCTCGGTATACGTAGTCCGTAGTCCGATATACGCCAAGACGACCAGAGCGGCGGTGATCGAGATGTCCCAAACGCCGGAAAGAGCGGAGAGAAGGATGACCAGGTCGCCGAACCATCCACCTGACGGGATGAGCTGCCCTTTCATCAGTACGACTGTCGCGAAGGAAATTGAGCGCTGTTGGATACGCACCACCATGTGTCGGAAGATCAGGCTATACATGGAGAAGTCCATCGATGTGACGTCCAGCTTGGGATTGGAAGACATTGTACTGATTCGAATCGCCCCATACCTGGATTATACCGTATCTGATGCAATGCAACCAAGGTGAGATCACGGATGATTGAGTCCGATGCACCTGTTGTACAGCAATGTCTTTGACGCCGAGCTTCCTTTGAGAATCTCCTACGGGCTAGGGTTCAAGGTGAACATCGCACCATTCACGTTTCGCTCTTCATCTGAACGCGTTTGACCTCTTTGCATTTGGCATCACGGAGACGCAGACCAGAGATAGGATATGTGGGGCTGTTGGCAAAGACGAAGGATCGTAGCAGTCACAATGTCACATGAGATTGGGGAACAGTCGAGCTCGGTTCCAAAAACGTTTTCATCTTCTGATTTCCTCTTCACGTTTCAGCTTGGGCAGATGTCAGCAGTGGGAACCTAGAACTCCTTCTTGTTGGAGTGCCCCTTTGCCAATCACCCAGACTGCACCTATCTCTTGTCTTGACACCTTTTTACCAGAAGTCATTGCATTTATTGTACAGCAATATTAATGGGAGCAAGCTGCTTTGACGAGGAAGACTGTGCAGTGATCAAGCTTTTACAGGATTGCAGAAGCTCAGCACAAACACCGCACCATGAGTCTATCTGTATATTAACGCAAGTCATGCCTTGTCCCCATTGTCTCAAGCCAGCTATCTAGTAAGCCTTTGTCACGGTGCTACGTCGACCAGCAAATAGGCCCGACGCTCAGCTCCTAGAATCGGCGACGGTCGTCTGAGCTTCGGCAAAGTTGGACTACCGTGGTCGAACTTGGCTGGAATAACT
>JAABUY010002405.1_pt1 | contig 22307 bp, 26 predicted proteins | sample 5560271 | NCBI WGS metagenome assembly JAABUY01 (sample SAMN10711886, study PRJNA513374) | rock metagenome | isolation source: Antarctica rocks | place: Antarctica: Victoria Land, University Valley | reverse complement strand
AACCCTCCGATCCCCGCCCGGGCCAGCTTGAGCCGGGCGATGGGCTCGAGATTCCCCGTCAGCAGGGCCAGGCGCACGTCGTCGCGCGCGGCCAGGCGCTCGAGCAGGGCCACCATCCCCGGGGCCACGCGATCCGAGAGGTCGTCCTCGACGATCTCCTCGTAGGCGGTCACCCACGCCCGCTCGAGCTCGGCCAGCCGCTCGGGACCAACCTCCACCCCGGACAGCATCAGCAGCTCGCGGGCGATCTCCAGGTCGGTCCGGCCCGGGTAGGCCACGACGTGGCGCCGGGCGTCGGACAGGCCGAACACCCGCTCCAACGCCAGGTGCATCGCCGCCCCGTGGCCGGTGGCGCCCCCGATCAGCAGCGTCCCGTCGATGTCGAACAGCAGCAGCAGCGGCAGCGGCGCCGCGCTCACCGCAGAAACGACGCGTCGGCCTCCAGGCGCCGGGCGAACGCGGCGATCAACGCCGCGCAGGCATGCACGTCGTCGAGCTGGATCAACTCGACCGGTGAGTGCATGTAGCGCAGCGGCACCGACACCACCCCGGTCGGAACCCCGGCGCGACTGAGGTGAATGGCGTCGGCGTCGGTGCCGGTGGACCGCGACGAGGCCGAGACGGTGTAGGAGATCGCCTCCGCGTCGCCCGCCGCGCACAGGCGCTCGAAGACCTGGGGGCTGATCGTCGACCCGCGGGTGATGACCGGGCCCGAGCCGAGCTTGTGCTCGCCCTGCTCGCGCACCTCGACCCCGGGCGCGTCGGTGGCGAAGGTGACGTCCACGACGATGGCCACGTCGGGCTCCAGGGCGTAGGCCGCGGTCCGCGCCCCGGCGAAGGTGATCTCCTCCTGGACGGCGGCCACGGCGACGACCTCACCGGGCGCCCCGCCCGCCTCAGCGACAAGCCGGGCCGCCTCCAGGGCGACGAACGCGCCGAGCCGGTTGTCCATCGAGCGCGAGACGACGCGGTCGTTGGGGAGCACCACCGGTTCGCCGGCGATCACCGCGACATCGCCGACCCGGACCAGCCCCCGGCCCTGCTCGCCGTCGGAGGCGCCGACGTCGATGTGCAGGTCGCGCAGCTCGGGGACCTTCTTGCGCTCCTCCTCGCGCAGCAGGTGGATGGGCTTCTTACCCACCACGCCGGGAATCGGCCCGGCCCGGGTGTCGAGCGAGACGCGCTGACCGACCAGGACCTGGGGATCCCAGCCGCCCACGCCCTCGAAGTAGAGGTAGCCCTCGTCGGAGACGTGGGTGACGATGAGGCCGATCTCGTCGATGTGGCCCACCACGGCCAGGCGCCGACCGCCGGCCGTTGCAGCCACGCGGGCGGTCGAGGAGCCGACAACGTCGCCCGCCACCTCCGAGGCGAAGCCGCGTGCCCCCTCGCGCCAGACCTCGGCCGCGGCCGCCTCGTACCCCGAGGGCCCGGGAGCGGTGAGCAGATCGGCGAGCAGCTTGGGCAGCGCCATCAGCTCTCCCCGAGCAGCTCACGCAACACGTAGGGCAGGATCCCCCCGTGACGGAAGTACGCCTGTTCCTTGGGCGTGTCGATCCGCACCGACACCTCGAACTCGATGTCATCGGCCTTCACCGTCAGGGTTCGGGGCACCTCATCGCCCTCGGCCAGCCCGGCGATGGTGAAGCGCTCGCGCCCGCTGAGCCCGAGAGACTCCACCGAGTCACCGTCGCCGAGCTGCAACGGCAGCACCCCCATCCCCACCAGGTTGGAGCGGTGGATGCGCTCGAAGCTCTGGGCGATCACGGCGCGCACACCGAGCAGCAGCGTGCCCTTCGCCGCCCAGTCGCGCGAGGAGCCCGAGCCGTACTCCTTGCCGGCCAGCACGACGAGCGAGACCTCGGCCTCGGCGTAGCGCATGGCGGCGTCGTAGATGGCCATCTCCTCGGGCTCGCCGTCGCCCTCGAGGTACAGGGTGACCCCGCCCTCGGTGCCCGGCGCGAGCTGGTTGCGCAGGCGGATGTTGGCGAAGGTGCCGCGCATCATCACCTCGTGGTTGCCCCGGCGCGAGCCATAGGAGTTGAAGTCCTTGGGCTTGATCCCGTGCTCCTGGAGGTAGGCTCCGGCCGGACCGTCCTTCTTGATCGCCCCGGCCGGCGAGATGTGATCGGTGGTCACCGAGTCACCCAGCACGGCGAGCACCCGGGCTCCCTCGATGTCCTGCAGCGGCGCGGGCTCCGCCTCCATCCCGTCGAAGAACGGCGGGTGACGGACATAGGTCGACTCACCATCCCAGGCGAAGCGCTCGCCCTCGGGGACCTCCAGTGAGTTCCAGCGCTCGTCGCCCTCGAAGACCTCGCCGTAGCTCTCCCGGAACATCTCCGAGCGCACGGCGTCCTCGATGGTCTGGGCCACCTCGGCCTCGCCCGGCCAGATTTCGCGCAGGTAGACCGGCTCACCGTCAGAGCCCTCGCCCAGCGGCTCGTCGAGCAGGTCTAAGTCCATGGTCCCGGCCAGGGCGTAGGCCACACACAGCGGAGGGGAGGCCAGGTAGTTCATCTTCACATCCGGGTTGATGCGCCCCTCGAAGTTGCGGTTGCCCGAGAGCACCGAGACCACGGCCAGATCCTCGGCCCCGACCACGTCGGAGATCTCCTGGGGCAACGGTCCGGAGTTGCCGATGCACGTGGTGCAGCCGTAGCCGACGAGGTGAAAGCCCAACGCCTCTAGGGGCTCGATGAGCCCGGCCCGCTCGTAGTACTCCATGACGACCTTGGAGCCGGGAGCCAGCGAGGTCTTGACCCAGGGCTTGGACGTCAGGCCCTTCTGCACCGCGTTGCGAGCCAGCAGCCCGGCGCTGAGCATGACCGACGGGTTGGAGGTGTTGGTGCACGAGGTGATGGCCGCGATGACCACGTGGCCGTGGTCGAGCTCGGTGTCGGTGCCGTCGACCAGGGTGACGGGCACGCGGGCCGAGGCGCGCTCGGCCATCTGCAGTCCACCGGTGCCGCCTCCGGCGGCACGGCCTCCCGCGTCACGGCCTCCGGCGTCACCGCCTCCCGCACCGCCGCCGCCCGACTCGCGGGCGCCGTCGCCGTTGGAGGGGCTGCTCGAGGCGGGGGGGTCGGAGGCGGGGAAGCTCTCCTCGTCGCTGTCGACGCCGTCCTGGTCATCGGCGTCGACGTAGCTCTCCAGCGCCATGCGGAAGGCCGCCTTGGCCTCGGTGAGCGAGACGCGATCCTGAGGGCGCTTGGGCCCGGCGAGGCTGGGCACTACGGCGCCGAGATCGAGCTCGATGGTGTCGGAGTAGGTGGGCTCGGGCTCGTCGGGGTCGTGGAACAGCCCCTGCGTGCGCGCGTAGGCCTCGACGAGCTCGAGACGCTGGGTCGGGCGCCCGGAGAACTTCAGGTAGCGCAGGGTCTCCTCGTCGATCGGGAAGATCGCGCAGGTCGATCCGTACTCGGGCGACATGTTGCCGATGGTGGCCCGGTCGGCCAGGGGCACGTTGCCCACCCCCGGCCCGTAGAACTCCACGAACATCCCCACCACGCCGCGCTCACGCAGCCTCTGGGTGACCGTCAGCACGAGGTCGGTCGCCGTGGCGCCCTCGGGCAGCTTGCCGTGGAGCTTTACGCCGAGGACCTGGGGGATGAGCATCGACATGGGCTGGCCGAGCATGGCCGCCTCGGCCTCGATGCCCCCCACCCCCCAACCCAGGACGCCGAGGCCGTTGACCATGGTGGTGTGGGAGTCGGTGCCCACCAGGGTGTCGGGGTAGGCCTCGCCGGTCTCATCGTTGGCAAAGACGACGCGGGCCAGGTACTCCAGGTTGACCTGGTGGACGATCCCGGTGTCGGGGGGCACGACCTTGAAGCCCTCGAACGCGCCCTGGCCCCAGCGCAGGAAGGCGTAGCGCTCCTGGTTGCGATCAAACTCGAGCTCGGCGTTGCGCGCGAAGGCCTCGCGCGAGCCGAAGGCGTCGACCTGCACCGAGTGGTCGATGACCAGCTCGGCGGGCACGAGCGGATTGATCTTCCTCGGATCGCCGTCCATGTCGGCCATGGCGTCGCGCATGGCGGCGAGGTCGACGACGGCGGGCACCCCGGTGAAGTCCTGCATGAGCACGCGCGCGGGCGAGAAGGCGATCTCCATCGACGGCTGCGCAGCGGCATCCCAGCGCGCGAGGTTCTCGATGTCGGCCTTGGAGACCGAGACGCCGTCCTCGGTGCGCAGGAGGTTCTCCAGAAGGATCTTCAAGGAGAAGGGGAGGCGGGCCACGTCGAACTGGGGCTGCATGGCGCCGAGCGAGTAGATGACGTGCTCGCGGCCGCCGGCCGCCAGGGTGGCGCGAGCGTCGAAGGAGTTGTCGGACAAGGGGGTTCTCCAGGCAGATGTGCAGGTGCGCGGTGGCCCTCACCCTTACACGCCTCGGCCGTCGGCAGCCTGCCCCCCCGCCGCTGCGCTGATCGCCGACGGTGGCTGAGGCGTAGGCAGGAGGCATGGAGAGCGTCTGGGACTACCCGCGTCCGCCGGCGCTGGAGCCTTGCCCCCGACGGGTGCGCATCGAGCTCTCCGGCCTGCTGATCGCCGACTCGACCCGCGCGGTGCGCGTGCTGGAGACGAGCCATCCCCCCACGGTCTACGTCCCGCCCGAGGACTTCGCCCCGGGCACGCTGAGGCCGGCGTCGGGCACGAGCCTCTGTGAGTTCAAGGGCGTGGCCCACTACTGCGACATCGTCGCCGGCGAGCGACGCGAGCGGCGGGCGGGCTGGTCCTATCCCCATCCGGTCCTCCGCTACGCCGCGCTGCGCGACCACATCAGCATCTACTCCAGCCGCATGGACGCCTGCTGGCTGGATGACGAGCTCGTCCAGGCGCAGGCGGGCGACTTCTATGGCGGATGGATCACGGCGGGGCTGCGGGGCCCGTTCAAGGGCGACCCGGGAACCCGGGGCTGGTAGGGCCCGTCCCCGGGAACGGCTACATGGACGGGGCGGTCAGCTCGGGCGCGCGGGCTGCGGCGGAGGCCCTGGCCGCGCTGTAGCCCGCCCCGGGGCGGCCGGTCGTCGCGGCGCGGCGGTCACCTCGGCCGGCTGGACGTCGAACAGCGCCTCCAGCGCCTCGACGGCCGCGCGCGTGAACTGCTGGTCGATCAACTGGCGGCACTCGGCCAGGGCCTGGTCCTGGTTGCGGGGGGCGCCGTAGAGCCGGCTCACCGTCATCACGTCGAAGGCGTCGGCGATGGCCAGCAGGGCAGCTCCCTCGCTGAGGGAGCCCTCATCCAGGCCATCGGGGTAGCCCTCTCCATCGGGACGCTCGTGATGCCCGCGCAGCCAGGTCACCTGCTCGGGGCTGAGGACCTCGGCGGCGATCTGCGCTCCGAGGGCCGCGTGCTGCTTGACCTGCTCGTACTCGTCAGGGGTCAGTCGATCGGGGCGCAGCAGGAGCTCATCGGGCGTCCCGAGCTTGCCCACATCGTGGATGAGGGCTGCCTCGCGCAGCAGCGCGGCACGCTCCGGCGCCCAGCCGCGGACGCCGGCCAGCCGCGAGGCGAGGGCAGCCACCCGGGCCGAGTGGCGCCGGGTCGAGTGATCCTTGGCGTCGATGGCCCGGGCCAGCGCGCGGAGCCCGACCAACGCGTGCGAGCGCTCCAGCCGATTCGCCCGCTCCTGCGCCGAGAGCTCCTCGACGACGTCGGGGTCATAGACCCAGGTGACGTCGCGGCCGTGGGCCTTGCTCCAGTACAGGGCACGATCGGCCAGGCGGTAGAGCTCTGGCCCGTCTCGTGCCTCGGTGAGGTCGGAGATGCCGGCGGACACGGTCACCCCCTCGCCCGGGGCCTCGATTCTGGCCACCTCGGCTCGCGCGCGCTCGATCACGCCGTAGGCCGCCATCCGGTCGGTATCGGGCATGAGCACGGCAAACTCGTCGCCGCCAACGCGGGCCAGCACATCCTTGGCGCGGACCCCGTCGCGCAGCCGGGCGGCGACGAGCTGGAGCAACCGGTCGCCGGCCTGGTGACCGAGGTTGTCGTTGTAGGGCTTGAAGTGATCGACGTCAACGAGGGCGAGAGTCAGAGGCCGGTCAGAGCACCGCGCCCGAGCGGCCTCCTCGGCCAGTCGCTCATGGAAGACGCCGTGATTGGCCAGGCCGGTAAGGGCGTCGGTCGAGGCCTGGTCGGCGAGCTGGGCCCGGGCCTCGGCGTTGCCCACCGCCATGGCGATCAGGGCAGCGAAGTCGCCCAGGCGCTGCTCGGCGTCGTCACGCAGGGCGGCGGCCTCGTCGGCGGCGACGAAGACGACCCCCCAGATCCCGTCGGCTACCCTCACCGGCGCCAGGACGTAGGCGTTGTAGCCGCGCTCGAGGTCGGCCGCCTCCGGCTGTGGGCTCGGCGTCCGCACGAAGCGCACGGGGGATTCCAGCCGGCGCAGGCGATCGACCTCACCGCCGGCAACCGGGGGGATCGGCGCTCCCGGCTCGTGGCGACGCTGACCGGCGCTCCAGGAGCCGACGACGACCAGGCGGTCAGCGCCCTCGAAGCGGCTGACCCCGGCGTAGGGGGCGCCGAGCAGGATCGCCGTCTCGCGGGCGACCAGCGCGAAGAGATGCGCCGCGTCGGCCGAGCCGGCCACCGCGGTGGCGACCCGGCTCAGGGCGCCCTGCTGGGCGGCGAGCCGGGCGAGCCGCTCCTCGACCTGGCGGTCGGCCGAGATGTCGCGGAAGGCGACGGCCAGGCCGCCGGGACAAGCGGAGAGGCGTACGGCAAACCAACGCCAGGACTCCCCGTGCCGGGCCTGGGTCTCCAGGGTCACGGGGCGTCCCGTGCGCCGGGCGTGGCGAGCCGCGGTGAGCAGGGACGACGGGTCGGCAACGGCGAAGACCTCCATGGCCCGGCGCCCGAGCAGCTCGTGGGCGGCGCGTCCGATCAGGCGCTCGGCGCCAGCGTTGACGTAGACGTAGCGACCGTCATCGTCCAGCACGGCGAAGCCCTCGGCCAGCGCCTCGAGAACCTCCTCGCTGCTCAAGGGGACTGAGAGTCGGCCCATCACCAATCTTGATCGGCGCCCAGCGCTGCAGCTTGAGCGCGGCGGCGCGGGACTCCAGGCGCCGTTGGGCCCCGGCGGCGGCGACAGACCTCCACCCCGAGCAGCACCACCGCGACGGGAACGGTGGCCGGGAGCTCGTCGGCGACGAGGAAGAGCGTGTCAAAGACAGCGGCACAGAGAAGGCAGGCCAGGGCCGGCCCGCGCTGGCCGGCCCCCTCGGCAGCCAGCACGGCACCGAGGAGGGCGGCGATGAACAGATCTCCATAACCCATCTGGACAGTCCCGAGCTGGGCGAGCTGGAGCCGGGGCAGCCCGGCCCCGGGAGCGGCGGCGTTGAGCACCGCGTTGGGACGCTGGAGGAGGTCGACGCCGACCAGGGCAGCGTCGACCGCCGCCATGAGACCGATGCCCACCTTCAGCCATGCCCCGGGCGCCACCCCGGCCAGCAGCCGGGCGAGGGTCACGCAGCCCAGCGCGGTGCACATCAGACCGGCCGCCTGACCGGCGAGCGTGCCGGCCCCGGCCCAGGCCAGCACCAGCGCCGCCACGGCGAGCGGCGCCCACCGGGGACGGCCCGCCCGCATCGCCCAGCCCAGCGCGACAGCGGCCAGCGGCGGGCTGGCCACCAGGGCCAGCCAGGTCAGCGCCCGGGCGCCGCCGGGCGCGGCGCCCAGCCCAGCCACCACGGCGATCACCGATCCGGCCGGGACGAGGGCCCACGCCCGAGCGCGGGGCACGGGCAGCCAGCCCGGCAGTCCGGCACCCGGCGCGGCGACGAGCGCGGCCTGCACGCCCAGCAGCCCGGCATCGGCGGGCACGAAGGCGAGGGCCACGATCAGCTCGAGTCCGGCGTGGGCGCGCGCGGCCCGAGGTGCACGCTGCCGGTCGGCTCGTACTCGATCTCCGCCGCGATCGCCATCGCCACGCCCGCCCCCCAGGTCCGGCGCACGAGGTGCAGGCCGAGGTCAAGGCCGGCGGTCACGCCCCCGCAGCTCAGCAGGTCACCATCGTCGACCACGCGCGCGTCATGCACGTCGGCTCCGGCCGCGGCGACCTCGTCCCGGGCCCGGTGATGGGTGGCCACCGGGCGCCCGGCCAGCAGGCCGGTGGTGGCGAGGATCCCGGCCCCTGTGCACACGGAAGCCAGTGTCGCGCCCCCGGCGTGAAGCTCGCGCAGAAGGGCGGGCAGCGCTCCTCGGCGAGCCTCGGCCCGCGCGCCGTCGGGGGCCGGGTCGTTGAACCCACCGCCGGGCACGACAACGAGCTCGGGCGCAGGCGGACCGGCCAGCGTACGGTCGGGCGTGACCGTCGCGCCGTGGAAGGTCCGGACCGGCTCGACGCCGTGGGCGCCGACCAGGCTGATCTCGACCGGACAGCCCGCGCGAGCAGCGTTGGCCAACACCTCGAAGGGCCCGAAGACGTCGAGGTCATCGGCGCCGGGGAAGACAACTACGGCAATGCGCATCTCCGCATGCTGGCGGATGCGCAGCTCGGGCGGCACGATGGCTAGCGGCGCCGTCGCGGATCCCGGGGCGCCAGGCGGTCCTGCAGCTCGACCAGATCCAGCTCTCCGCGGCGGTAGGCGGAGACGCCTGCGCCCAGGCCGGCCCCGATCAGGCAGAGCAGAACGGTGCCCAGGCTGGCCGCGGCCCATACCGCCACGAAGGCGAAGCCGAGCAGACCGGCGTACTGGTTGGGGTTCATCGCAGCTCCCTTGTCGTCGCGGGGTCGTGATCGGCGGCGGTGACGTCGACCGCCATGGTCTCCAGGCCGTGACGGAGCAGTGCATCACGACCGCGATCACGGGCCTCGGTCAGGGCCTCGGGAGTCTGGCGGGCCCGAGCCACCGAGATGCGCAGCGCGACGCGGTCCTGGTCCAGACGACCGCGCGCAGTGGCCACGGCCGGATGCCCGGCGGCCGCCGTCTCGACGATCCGCTCCACCGCGCGCGGGGCGACATCGAGGCGCCCCACGGGGCCCCTCGGCGAGGACCAGCGGCTCGCGCGCCAGATACGGCCGCGGCAGCTGGACGAGCGCGACCAGGCCGAAGGCGATGAAGGCCAGCAGCCCGCCCACGCCGGCGAGCACTCGGACCTGGGCGCCGAAGTCCCCGCCGCCGAGGCTGGTGGCGTGCCGGTAGAGCGAGCGGTAGCCCGAGATCGCGTTGACCGCGTGCGGAGCCACCTTGACGGCCAGCAGCACGATCATCAGCCCGAACCAGACACCGAACGCACGCGGCGGACCCCGCGAGCGCCGGCCGCCAGGTCGGTCAGCAGCCGACGGGCGGCACGACGGCGCACGCCCAGCACCCCCGCCTCCCCGTCGTCGAGGATCAGCAGCCGCTCCCGGGGGCGAGCGAAGCGGCCCACGAGCAAAGCCACCCCGACGGCCATCGTGGCCAGACCGCCCACGAGCCCGAGCGTCGCCAGGCCCCCGGGAGCCCCCAAGGCGTCGAGGCGGTCGCCCACCCCCTCGCGCACGTGCACGAGATGCAGCAGGCGGTCGGGGCGCCCGGAGCCAAGCCCCAGGCTGTCTTGGGGTCCGTCGAGGCAGTAGACCAGCAGGGCCAGCCCGGCCAGGGCGAGCAGAACCACCCAGGCGATGGTCAGCAGGCGGGCGAGGACGCGCACGAGGGGCAACACGGCTCTAGGCCTCGCCGGGCAGGTCAGTCGCCAGATCGGTCCAGCGGATGTCGATCGGCCCGAGCGCCGGCAGCAGCCCGGCCTCGGCCGTGGCGCGGCGCACGCCCTCGCGCACGCCATCGGCGAGGGCGACGAGGTCAACGGGACGACCGATGAGCCAGAGCGTCACCTCGTAGCGCCCGTCGGAGCCGGCGATGACCAGTACCCCGGGGAGGCGCTGGGATCCGGTGCCGGTCACGTGGGCCCCGAGGGGCCCGGTCGTCGAGCCGGCGACTCCGGGGTGCCCGAGCGCGGCATGCAGCGCCGCGTGGGCCAGGCCCACGCGCTCGGACTCCGGGACGTGGCCGAGGGGGATCGCCTCGCTCATGGCCGAACGCCCTCCCCCGCTCAGCTCACGCGGGCATGTTGCTGCTCCTCGTCCTCGCCCGGGAAGTCGAGGTCGTCCACGGTGATGTTGACCTCGGCCACCCGCAGCCCGGTGATGGCCTCGATGCGCTTGATGACGTTCTCGCGGATCCGCTGGGCGACGGTTGGGATGGACTGACCGTAGTCGACGACAACGGTCAGATCGACGGCGGTCTCGCGCTCGCCCACCTCGACCGAGACGCCCTGGGAGCGGTCGTCGGCCAGGCCGACGCGCCGGGCCGCGGCGCCGACGGCACGAGCGGCGGCGCCGCCCAGCTGGTGGACGCCGGGCGGACTCAGAGTCCGGCGGCGTGCCGGACGACGAAGGCACTCAACGGCCGGGGGCCCATGCGCCAGCGGGGTCCGGGCTCGGCCGGGACGACCGTCGTGTAGCGGGCGGTGTCCAGTCGCAGCCCGGCGATGACCATGAAGGTGTGGCCGGCGTTCGCGTAGACGGTGATCCAGCGTCCCCGCCCCTGTACACCCCAGCTCTCGAGGTCGCCCGAGGCCATCGGGCTGTCGAGCAGCCCACCGGCGTGCAGGGCGTAGGAGACAGTCCCCGAGCAGTCGTAGCCGCGATCGATCCAGCCGGCGTGTCCACCGCCGTAGATGTAGGGGCTGGCCTGGAGGTCGTTGCCCGCCCACACCGCAGCCTGGACCGCCGGCGGCGCCACCGTCGGCGCGTAGGCCCAGGGCCCGACAAGCCGAGCCCGGGTGCCGGGCACCGTTGGGTGGTGGGGCTCGCCCAGGAGCAGCGGCAGCCCGCCCACCCCCAGGGCTACCGGCGGGGGCGTGAGCACCGACGGCATCCCCGAGGAGGTGGAGGCCCCAGCGCCGCCCGCCGGGCCGGCCGCGGGTGGCGGCCCCCCGGCCTCGGCCCAGGCCGGCACCGTCGCCCCGCCGGACCACCCAGCACCGCCGGCAACCTGCGAGCGGGCGGCGGCACCCACGGGCGCCAGCAGGCAGAGCAGGACGACCGCCCAGCTGGCGGCCACGGCGCGAATGCGCACGGTCAACCCCTTCCCTCGATCGCCGGCCTGCGGGGTGAGGTGTCGGGCTGGCGGCGACGCTCGGCGCCGCCGCCTCACGCGGCTCGCCGCGGGATTCGCCCCAAGTCTTGGTCCCCCGCTCCTCGGTTTCTCCGGGGATTCGGCCGAACTCAAAGCCAGCATCGGCGCTGGTGGCGCGCGGGTCAAACCGTGCCAGCAGAATTGCGGCTCTGGCCCTGCCAAGATCGGTACGTGCCCGCTCGCCCAGGCGCCGCCACCCTCCTGCTCGCCGGCGCGCTGGCCCTCGCGACCGGCTGCGGCGGCGCGGGCTCGACCCCCCCGGGCGCGGCAGCGCCCGCGGTCGCGCCGGCCGCCCATCCCGCCGCCGCCCAGCTGCCGGCCACCGCCTCCGCCAGCGGAGCCACCGGACCGGTCGGTCCCCGCCCGCCGCGCCATCACGCCGCGCGCCGGCCGGCACCGCGCCCGCGGATCGTTGCCGACTTCATCCCCCTCACCCCGCGGCGACGAGCAGAGACCCACGCCTATGCCCGACGCCACTACGGCCTTGACCTCGCTCGGCTGATCGGGCCGCACGTGATCGTCGAGCACTACACGGACTCCGACACCTACTCCTCGGCGCACAACACCTTCCTTGCCGACGTCCCCGACTCCGAGCTGGGCGAGCTGCCCGGCGTCTGTGCGCAGTTCATCGTCGACAAGACCGGGACGATCCATCAGCAGACCCCGGCGACCTTTCTCTGCCGCCACACCGTGGGCCTGAACTGGACGGCGATCGGGATCGAGCACGTCGGCACGAGTGACGCCGAGGTGCTGGGCGACCAGCGCCAGCTCGCGGCGTCGCTGCGCCTGACCCGCTGGCTGCAGGCCCGCTACGCCATCCCCACGGCCAACGTCATCGGCCACAACGAGTCGCTGTCCAGCGCCTACCACTGCGAGCACGTAGCGGCGCTGCGCAGTCAGACCCACGACGACTTCAACCGCGGCGACATGGACATCTACCGCCGCCACCTCGGCGCCGGGCCCGTCGGCTCCTCGCGGGGCCCGGGCGCCGCCCTGCACGGCCCGTCGTGCGCTGGTCCCACGCGCTAGCGTGCGCTAGCCTCGCGGCCGTGACCAAGAATCGCTCTCTCATCGCGCCCGCGATCGTCCTCGCGGTCATCCTCTTCGTCGTCGGGGCCATCTACCTGGTCGACACCGCGAAGGCACTCCCCAGCTTCTTCCCGGGCCACGACGCGACATCGACGACCCATCACGTCAAGCACGGCATCGCTGCCCTACTGCTGGGCGCGGCCTGCCTGGTGCTCGCGTGGTTCCAGACCGGACCCACGCGGGCCCGGACGACCTGAGCGCGCCTGTCGAACGACACGAGCGCGCCTGGTGCCCGCCTCCAGGCGCCGGGTCAGTCGAGCGCGAAGACGATCGACAGCGCCACGCCGGCCGCCAGGCAGTACGCGGCCATCGGCGTGAGCCGGTTGGTCCGGAAGAAGCGCATCAAGAAGCGCACCGAGAAGTAGGCGGTGAGGGCCGCGGCCACCGCGCCCAGGGCTGCCGGCCCGCGGACGCCGTCGCCCTTGTGCCCGAGCAGGTCGGGCAGCTTGAGCGCCGCGGCAGCGAAGATGATCGGGGTGGCCAGCAGGAAGGAGAAGCGGGCAGCGTCCTCGTTGGACAGGCCGGCGAGCAACCCGCCGCCCATGGTCGCGCCCGAGCGGGAGAACCCCGGCAGCAGGGCAATCGCCTGCGCGGCGCCGATGCCGACCGCCCCCCGGAAGCTCACCCGCCGGGCCACCCGCGTGTCTCCGTCGCTCGCCTCGGCGCGTTGGCCTTCGGGTTCGCCGGCTGACGCCGGTGACGGCGCACGCCGGCGCAGGGCCTCGGCTCCGAAGAGCATAAGCCCGTTGAGAGCAAGAAACGCGGCAGCGGCGCGCGGGGTCCCGAAGACGGAGCGCAGCGAGGACTCCAGCGCCAGCCCGAGGATGCCGGCCGGAATGGTGCCTACGACGAGCAGCCACCCGAGCCGCGCGTCGGTGTCCTGCGGGCCGATCTCGCGATCGCGCAGCGAGCGTCCGAGCCCGCGGAGAATCCGCAGCCAGTCGCGGCCGAAGAAGACGAGCAGCACGATGGCGGTGGCCAGATGGGTGGCCACCAGGAAGGTGATGAAGAAGTCGTCGGACTGGTGGATGTGCCAGCCCAGCAGGCGGGGCAAGACCGCCGAGTGGCCGAGGCTGGAGATGGGGAAGAGCTCGGAGAAGCCCTGGAGCAGGCCGAGGAGCAGGCCCTGGAGGTAGCTGATCAGGCCGATGGGGATCAGGTGGATCACGGCGGAGAAGCATAGGTCGCCGGCCGGCCCGGGCGTGACGGCCCCCCGCCGGCGGCGTTAGCCTGCAGAGGTCGTGGCCGCCGATGTGACGCTCAACATCCTGGTCGTCGACGACGAGCCCGAGCTCCGGGAGACCCTGCGCGAGTCCTTCGCCCGCCAGGGCCACGACGTGCTCGCCGTCCCCGATGGACGCTCGGCCATCGACCGGGCGAGCACCCAGCCCTTCGATGTCGTGCTGCTCGACGTCGCCCTCGGCCCCGGGCCCGACGGCTACGAGGTGTGCCGGGTGCTGCGCGAGCGCCGTAACGTCGTGCCCATCATCATGCTCACCGCGCTGGACTCCGAGGCCGACGCGGTCCTCGGCCTGGAGGCGGGCGCCGACGACTACGTGACCAAGCCGTTCGGGCTGGCCGAGCTGCGCAGCCGGATCCGGGCCGTGCTGCGGCGCTCGCGCAGCTTCAACCTCGGCGACGAGATCCTCACCGTCGGCGACCTGGTGGTCGACCGCGGGCGCCGCGAGGTTCGCCTGGGCTCCGAGACGGTGCACCTCACGTTCTCGGAGTTCGAGCTGCTGGCCCAGTTGATGGGCGCGCCGGGCCGCCTGTTCAACCGCCAGGAGCTGATGCGCGCGATCTGGGGAGACAGCGCCTATCGCGACCCGCGGGGCATCGACGTCCACGTCCGCCACCTGCGCGAGAAGCTCGAGCGCCAGCCCGACCGCCCGGAGATGATCCTCACGGTGCGCGGTGCGGGTTACCGGCTGCAGAGCTGATGGCCGCACGCCTGAGCCCGTCGCGACTCGGACTGCGCTGGCGGCTGGTGGCCGCCCTGGTGCTCACTTCGGCGGCGACATTGGGTATCGCCGCGCTGTCCCTGCTCGGGCCCCTGGAGCAGCGGCTGCGCAGCGAGGAGCTCAGCAAGCTCTCGGACACCTCGGCCACGATCAGGCCCGGGTTCGCCGCATTCACCGTCGCCGACGTGGCCGACCTCAGCCCGGCCTTCCACGACCTCGTCGATGGCCTGCGTCAGCGCACCCGGGCCCGGGCCGTGGTCCTCGACGCGGCCGGACGGCGCTACTACGACACCGACCCTCAGGACGCCGACTTTCCCGAGGCCTTCCGCGCCCTGGCCTCCAACGCTCCGGTCACCGACCTGGGTCCCGGACGGGGCGGAGGGTCGGCGCGCGTGGCCATCCCGGTGCGGGTCCGGGGCGGCACCCGGTTCGTGGTCTTCCTGCGCCGCCCCCTGGGGGACACGCGCTCGGCGGCGCGGGTGGTCACCCGGGCCTTCGTGGTGGCCGCGCTGACCGGCCTGGTGCTGGCCGTGCTGCTGGGCGTGGGCCTGGCCACCACCCTGCTGCACCGCCTGCGGCGCCTGCGGCAGGGCGCCCTGGCCCTGGCCGACAGCGGCCTGGCCGGTGACCTCGCCGACGCCCCGAGCTTCGACGTCTCGGGCCGCGACGAGATCGGCGACCTGGGCCGCGCGTTCCGCACCATGCACGAGCGCCTGCGCCGGCAGGAACAGACGCGTCAGGCCTTTCTGTCCACCGCATCGCACGAGCTGCGCACGCCCCTGGCCGGGCTGCGCGGGATGCTCGAGCTGCTCGAGGAGGATCTGGCGGCGCCCAATCCCGATCTCGACGACGCGCGCCGCCAGCTGACCAAGGCGCAGGGTCAGAGCCGGCGGCTGGCCGCGCTGGCCGCCGACCTTCTCGACCTGAGCCGCCTCGATGCCGGCCTCCACCTGCGCTCCGAGGCGGTCGAGCTGGGCGAGCTGGCCCGCGCGGTGGGCGCGGAGTTCGAGGCGCGGGCGAGCGAGAGCGCCGTCACGCTGGCCGTCGCGCCCGACGGCAGCGAGCACTGGGCGCGGGCCGACCCGGGTGCGCTGGCGCGCGTGGTGCGCATCCTGCTCGACAACGCCCTGCGCTTCACCCCCACCGCCGGCCGGATCACGGTGCGGCTCGGCGGCGAGGGCGGGCGGGCATCGCTGACCGTCGAGGACGAGGGGCCGGGCGTCGCCGACGAGGACCGCGAGCGGATCTTCGAGCGCTTCGAGCGCGGGCGCCCGACGGCGGTCGCCGGGGGCTTTGGACTCGGACTGGCCATCGGACGGGAGCTGGCGCGGGGCATGGGGGGCGAGCTGCGCCTGCTGGCCGGCGAGCCGGGCGCGTGCTTCGAGCTCGACCTGCCGGCGGCCGGCCCGGCGGAGCTGGGCGAGGAGCCCGAGAGCCTCCAACCGGGCGGGTCCCACGAGCCGGCGGGCGACCACCGACCGGGGCTAACCGAGGCCCAACCGCAGACCAGCGCGCGATAACGGCGCGAGCCGCACACTGAAGCGGTGAAGTCCGGCGCCCGCACCCTCGGTCTTGAGGGCCCTCGGCCCGCACGCCGCTGGGCGTGGCTATCCTGCGCGCTGGCCGTCGCCGTCACGGCCGGGTGCGGGGCCGCGCCGGCCGCCCGCCCCCTGGCTCGGCGCGCCCCCGCAGCCGGTGCGCTGAGCGGACCGACGACATCGCCGACCCCCGGCTCCCGCCCGGCCGGAGCACGCCTGCCAGCGGGAGTCGCGCCGCCGACGGGAGTCCCGGTCCCTCGAGCGACAGACAACGTCTACGGGGCGACGCTCTCGGCCCGGCTGGATCCCGCCGTGGCCGGGCTGCCGGAGCGCGTCTACGTCCCCGACGCGCTGGCCGACGCCGTCGACGTCATCGACCCGGCGACCTTCCGCCTGGTGGCCAGGCTGCCGGTCGGCGAGCAGCCCACCGAGGTCAGGCCGGACTGGGACCTGCGCAAGCTGTGGGTCAATCTCGACGGGGCCGACAGCCTGGCCGAGATCAACCCTCGCCTCGGTCGCGTGGTGCGCACGGTGCGGGTCCCCGACCCGACCCACCTGTACTTCACCCCCGACGGGCGGCGAGCCCTCGTCGTCGCCGGCCGCGGCGGACGCGTCGACGTGCGCGACCGGCGCAGCTGGCGGCTGGAGCGCTCGGTGTCGGTCCCCGGCGTCGAGGATCTCGACCTCTCCGCCGACGGGCGCAGCGCCCTCCTCGGTACCCAGGGCGGCAGAGTGGTGGGGCTCGATCTGGGCAGCGGGCGGCTGACCGGGTCGCTCGCCCTCGGCGGGTCCTGCGCCGACGTGCAGCTCAGTCCGTCCGGGCATGCGTTCTTCGTGGCCGACCAGGCCCGCGGAGGCGTGTCCATCGTGGCCGCGGGCACGCCGCGCGACCTCGGCTTCATCCGCACCGCGCCCGGGGCCTCGGGGATGGCCCTCAGCCGCAGCACCCGCTCGCTGTTCGTGGCCAACCGCTCCTCGGGAACGATCTCGGTCATCGACGTCGCCCATCGGCGCCTGCGGCGCAGCTGGCTGACCGGCGGCAGTCCCGACGAGCTGCAGGTCTCGCCCGACGGCCGTCAGCTCTGGGTCTCCGGACGCTACGACGGCGCCGTCTACGTGCTCGACACGGCCAGCGGAGCTGTGCTGCACGTCATCCGGGTGGGCGCCGGTCCCGAGCGGCTCAGCTTCTTCCCCGAGCCTGGCCACCACAGCGTCGGCCACGACTACCGGTAGTACGAGGGTCTCGAGCAGACGATGGACGCCGCGCTCGGCGAAGGCGGCGACGGTCAGGCTCGGGTTCGGGCGGCGAGGAGGGGCGATGACCCCGCGCTCTACGGTCGGCCCATGCCGCGCGCACGCCTCCTTGCCGCGGCCGCGGTCCTGGCCGTTGCCGCAGCGGGCTGCGGTCAGCCAGCACGTCACTACCTCCCTGGCGTCGTGGACGACGCCCTCTCCGGGGCGCTGATCTATGACCGCCTCATCCCGCCCGGCCCCTATGGGCTGGGGGGAGGACCCAGCAACGACGCCCGGGGGTGCCGCACCACGTCGGCCGGGGCCGGGGGACCGCCCGGCTCGCCGGGCACCCGCTTCGCCTGCCTGGAGGACTTCGACGCGGGGGGCACCGCCGACCATGTTGCCGTGGGCTTCGACGTACAGGCCGACCAGCGGGGCTGCTGGCGGGCGCGGGTCAGCTCGCTGAGCTTCGTGGTCGAGGACCGGCGCGGGCCGACCCCTGCCCTTTCTCGCTTTCCGGTCGAGATCGACCGGTGTGGGCTGGCCGCCGTGGAGCAGGGTTAGCGGTTGTCGCCCGAGGGGCGCGCGGATCACGGCGAAACGGCCGGACGGCTACGGCGTGCCCACCGAACGCTTGCTGGCGACGAGACGCGCGTCGGCGCGGCGCAGCAGATCGTCTCCGCTGGCGCCCTCCCAGAGCGTCGCTGACGCGCAGCTCAGCTGGAGCGTCCTCGAGCCGGCCGAAGGCCCCCGCCACCCGGCGCAGCACCTGCTCGGTAGGGCGAGGAGTGACCACCGGCCAGCCACTCGAGCACGCCGATCGCCACCACCGCGGCGAGGCCGGCGAACCGCATCTCGTCGCGATCGCCGTGACCGCCGGGAGCCAGGCGCCGCCACAGGACAGCGGTGGCGGCGAGGATGATCGCCGCAGCGAGCAGCCACCCGTCGGAGCCGATGGCCCGCGTCGCCGGGGCGAGGGGCAGCAGCACGAGGGCGGCGAGGATGCCCCCGAGCCAGAACGTTCCGCCGAGCAGGCGCACGCGCGGCACGCGCAGCTCGGCCGATCGGGCGCCGGCCATGATCGTCCGAGCAAGCAGGACCCACTGGCGGCCGATGTCCCCCGCGGGACGGGCGCCGGCAGGAGGCGTGTAGGGCCGGTTGAGCCCCGTGGACACCGAATCGCCGCCGATCGTGTCAGCGTCCGGCGGCAAGCCGGGGGACGGCGGACCGGGCTCCAGTGGGGCTTGGAGGCCAGCCGCCCACGCCGCGTCCTCCAGGCCCCAGGTCAGCCAGGCGCGACGGGCGCCCTCGGGGTCCCAGAGCTCATTCGGGCCCGCGTGGCAGTCGGAGCGGCGGACCAATGCTGCGGTCGCGGCTCCCGGCTCGGGGCCAGGCCATAGAAGCGGCTGAGCTCGCGCTCGTGCTCGGCCCCCGGGGCGGTCGCCGTGCCGATCTGCGGGGCGGCATCCAGCCAGGGGCGGTCGTAGGGAACGATGACCCGGCCGGGGGCGCGGGAAGAGCCCGCCGCCGGCACCGCCGTACGAGCCGGGTGACGGCCCGTCCGCCGCACGATGATCCACGACGGCTCGCCCTCGCCACCGACGAGGACCGCGTCCACCACGCCGAAAGCGCGGCCGTCGGCATCGTCGACGCGCGACCCGGTGGCGGCCGGGCTCAAGAGCCCTGGCAGGTCGCTTGCTGTGAAGCGAACCGGCTCGAGACCCGCGACCGCCGGGGCTCCCGCGTCAGAGCTGCTCGACCCGGACGATCGCGCTGATCGTAATGAAGCGGAACCCGTACTCCTCGGTCTCCAATCCGACCCGTCCCACCGCCGAGCGCTCGACCAGCTCGCGGAGCCGATCGGCAGCCAGGCGCACGGTCAGGCGGGTTCCATCGGTCAACTCGATCAACGTGCGCACGGCCCGGCCAGTGTTACAGGGACGTGAAAGCTCCCCGCGGCCAAAACGCGCCCCGCTTCACTAGCCTGGCGCCGGATGGCTGCCCTGTCCGGAGGGACCGTGCTCATGGGCGAGCTGGCCCTCGACCTGTTCGTCGCCGGCTGGCCCGCTTCGGGCCAACCCGCAGGAGGCGGCTAGGAGCTGCCGAGCGCCAGTCCGACGCCGACGATCATCGCCCCACCCAGGGTGACCTGGATGAGCGACGAGCGCAGCGAGACGTTGAGGAAGCGCTTGCGGATCACCGCGATCACGCTGAGCTCGATGGCCACGACGATGCCGGCCACGAGCAACGCGGTGTTGCGGTTGGAGATGAGGAAGGGCAGCGAGTGGAAGGTTCCCCCGATGGCGGTCATGATCCCGGTGACCACCCCACGGGCGATCGCCGACCCGCGACCGGTCTGGGTGCCGTCGTCCGACAGCGCCTCGGAGAGCCCCATGCTGATTCCCGCGCCCAGGGCCGTGGCCAGGCCCACGAACAGGGCAGCGTGGGAGCCCGACAGCAGCGCGGCCGCGAAGATGGGCGCGAGGGTGGAAAGGGTCCCGTCGATGAGCCCGACCAGCCCGGGCTGGACGTAGCGCAGGAGGAACTCCCGCTCGTTGAGATCCCTGACACGCTGGATCGCTTCCACGTCGCCGGGATTATAGCAATTGAGTTGTAATAAAATTGTGTCACCAGCTACAATTGACGTCGTGACGCCCGACATCGACACCGCTGGCGCCACCCTGATCGCCCAGCTGCATGCGCGCGGCCAGCGCGCCACCCCCCAGCGGCTGGCCACGCTGCGCGCCGTACGCCGCGCCGGCCGGGTGGGCAGCCACCTCACCGCCGATCAGGTCCACGTGGCGGTGGGCGACGAGTTTCCCGGCGTCTCGGCGCCGACGGTCTACGCCAACCTCGAGCTGCTCTCGCGGCTGGGACTGGTCCGCCGGATCGACGCTGGCACGGGGGCGGCGCTGTTCGATGCGCGCGTCGAGCCCCACCCCCACGCCGTCTGCCACGGCTGTGGCCGGGTCATCGACCTGGCCACCGGCGTCGACACCGACGCGGCGCTGCACGAGGCCGAGAGCGCCGGCTTCGTCGCCGAAGGGGTGCAGGTGCTGGTCGTCGGTCGCTGCGCTGACTGTCCGGCTGCCTGACCGTTACGCGAGCGCCCCGCCCCCGGCCTCGGCGCCCAGGCCGGTCTCGGCCCGGACCCGGAGCTCGGTGTAGGCCTCCTCGGAGGCAGGCTCGCGGCTGAGCAGGGTGCCCAGCACACAGCCCAGGAAGCCCAGGGGGACCGAGATGATGGCCGGGTTGGTGAGCGCGAAGGGGGCGTGAGAGGCCGGGCCCGGCCACACGCTGGGCGAAAGGATGATCAGGACGATCGAGGAGATAAGCCCGAAGGCGACCCCACACACCGCCCCGGCCGTGGTGAAGCGCCGCCAGGTGACGGCGAGCAGCAGGGCGGGGAAGTTGGCGCTGGCCGCGACCGAGAAGGCCAGGCCGACGAGGAACTGGATGTTGACCTTCTTGCCGGCCAGCAGCGCCAGGACGATCGCGATCGCGCCGATCACCACGGCGGCGATCCGTCCCACTCGCACCTCCTGCTGCTCGTCGCCGCCCTCCGGATGCAGAACGCTGGTGTAGAGGTCGTGGGCGATGGCGCCGGAGGCCGAGATCACCAGGCCGGCGACAACGGCGAGGATGGTGGCGAATGCCACCCCGGAGATGACGGCGAAAAACACCTTGCCCCCGGCGCTCGACGCGCCTCCCCCCAGCGACCGGGCCAGCAGCGGCGCGGCCAGGTTGCCGCCCTCGCCAACGAGGTCCTTGCCGCCGGCCAGCAGCCCCCGAGCGCCAAGGAGGCAAGAGCCGGGGAACAATCGGGTGGCGGATGCATCCTGACTACACCCAGCGGCTCGCGGAGGCCGACCTGCGCCGCTTCGACTGGACGAAGGCCCAGCAGTTGCGCAGTGCCGCGTTGGGCTTGTGGATGGTCCTGACATCGCCGCGCTCCCCTACCGGCCGGTGTTCGATGGCAACGGCATGGAGGTGGTCGAGTGCCGCTCACGGTGGAGAATTGCAACGCTCTCGGGGTGCGCGCGTCGGCTGACGCCGCGCGGCGGCGCACGTTCAACGAGGCGGGCGTCCGCGTCTGCGCGGCGGATCGTTCGTTCAAGGCGTTTGAGGCTCACGGTGGCCGAGGCCGCGACAGCTTTCTCCGCGTTGTCCGCGAGCGACCGACGGCATCGCCGCTGCAGCGTCCATTCGACGTGCATGCAGACCAGCTGGCACTAAGCGCTGCCGCCGCCTGACGCCACGAGCTGGGCAAGAACGTCGCTGGGTGCCCCCGGTGGCCTCGTCCGTGAGCGCCTCACATACGTTGACGGTGCCGTACAGCTTGAACTGCAACTACAACCACGTGACTAGTGGTTATGACGGGTACTACGTGACCAACGTCATGCGTTTCTGGGTCGGCGACGGCGACCCCTATGGGCACACGATCGACGGCCACTTACTACATCAGCTGCGTTTCCAACTGCATATGAGGCTCGGTCATCGCTCAGCACTGATTCTTGCCGTGCTGGTTGGCGCGCTGGCCGTTGCGGCGGTTGCCGCGATAGCGGGCGTCGGGGGCAGCGCCCCGGCCTACCACAGTCCCCGCCCCGACGTGTATTTCAACAGCCCCGCCCGACAGCCCGAAGCCGCGGCCCCCGGGGTCCAGCCCAGCGCACTGGCTAACTTCGCGATCTTCCGGCGCCCAACTGACGTTCCGCAGGTCTCGGTTGCTATTTGCGCCCCCATGTCTCGGCGTCCTCGGCGGTCTTGATCGCGAGCGCTTCGAGCGCGGCGACGAGCTGCCGGCGGGCGTTGTCGATCTGGGGCTGGTAACGCTCGGTCTGTTCGGGGTCGAGCAGGCGCGCGATGGTGCGGCCGTGCTCCTTGCGCGTCCAGTAGGTGTAGGGGCCGTGCAGTTTGGGTGAGTCGGCCTTGCAGGCGCAGCGGATGCGGCCGCAGCGCATCTGGCGCGTGGTGATGCTGCCGTCGAAGTGAACGCCGACCGTTCTCCGTCACCATTCGGCGGATCGGTCAGGTTGTACCAGCAGGCGACGGAGCCGTTGTTGGAGTCAGGGCCCCGACCGACCGCGATTGCGATCCGAAGGACGTCGTCAGGCGAGGCCCCAGTGACGCAACCGGAGTACGTACCAGGAGGGATCTGTTGCGGCGCCTGGTTCCACGATGGCCCAGCTGCCAAGCTCGACGCCGGAGCAGCCAAGAGAATGGCAAATGCAAGGACGATCCCTCTATCTCGAGTTTCGGGGTATTAGGCGGCGGTCAGGGCTGATGGTGACGGGACGGGCGTGATTTGTGGTGTGGTGGTCACGGCGTGTGCTTGTGCCCAGTATTCGTGGCGGATCAGCTC
>JAABUY010002404.1_pt1 | contig 22318 bp, 19 predicted proteins | sample 5560271 | NCBI WGS metagenome assembly JAABUY01 (sample SAMN10711886, study PRJNA513374) | rock metagenome | isolation source: Antarctica rocks | place: Antarctica: Victoria Land, University Valley | reverse complement strand
CAGCGAATCACCGGAAAAAATGCAGGTACTGACCACCGTGGTCGGAAACCTCGTGGACAACGCCATGGAGGCCCTCGTCGGCGCTCCACAGCCCAGGCAGATCGTGGTGGAGATCATCGAAGACCCCGACCTGATCACGATCGTCGTAGCAGACAACGGCCCCGGCGTTTCGCCGGAATTAGTGCCACGGATATTCCTGGACGGATACTCCACCAAGTCCGGTGCCGCCAGCCGGCTGCGGGGCTTGGGCTTGGCCCTGGTCCACCGACTGGTCACCAGATTGCACGGCTCAATAGATGTTACGACGCCGGAGGAGGGGACCGGGGCAATATTCTCGGTCATCATCCCAATCAAAGTGTCCGAACCTCCCGTACGGCTTCCGACCGCAGCGAGACTGCGATGACGCAGCTTCAAGTACTGGTCGTCGATGACGACTACCGCGTTGCGGGCATTCACGCCGCCTACGTACAGCGGACCGATGGCTTCGCCGTGATCGGACAGGCCCACACGGCGCTCCAGGCCCTGGATCTTGCGACAAGGCTGCACCCGGACCTGGTATTGATGGACGTCTACCTCCCCGATGGCAACGGCCTGGATGTCGTCCGCTCCCTGCTAGAAAAGCCTGACCCGCCGGCCATCATCGTCATCTCCGCCGCCCGGGAACTGGCCGCAGTACGCACCTCCATACAACTCGGGGTGGTGCATTACCTGGTCAAACCATTCGGATACGAGGTGCTGGCCGCACAATTGGCGGCCTACCACCGGCTACGACTGCACTTGGACAGTTTCGAGGGCACCGCAGAGCAGGCTGACGTGGACAAACTTTTCCAGTTGATGCGCAGCTCGGATTCTGCACCCGCGCGGCCCTCGAAAGGCCACTCCGCACCGACCCTGGATATGGTCCTGGCCGCGGTCCGCCTCTGTCCCGGAGATATTTCCGCGATCGAGATCGCCGAGCAGGTCGGCATCAGCCGCGCAACCGCCCAGCGCTACCTCAACTACCTCCAGCGTCAGGGTGTCGTGACGCTGCAACTCCGGTACGGAACCACCGGACGCCCCGAGCACCGCTACCACACCGACACCCGTTGACCTGGGTCCTGACCTTCCGTGGTCGGTGTTGCCGTCGAATGGACCCTCACCCGCCCCGTGCAGCACCAACACCTCACCCAGCAGGGCTGTCATCTACCACGATAAATGGTTCTGGCCCAGGTTTCGTGAAGCTGATCGGCGTTGACAGCGTGACCGGTGTTGCAGATGTGCCGCGCGCCGCGTTCGAGCCGAGCTGATAGCGCCTGGACCAGCACATCCAGCATCCGACGCCGTCTTACGAAGAACGTGCGGGTCACTGGGCCGCGCGACCACGATTCAGCCAGCTTCACGAAACCTGAGCCAGAACCAGATAATTTGGCTATTCACAACCGTGGGCGTCACCTCCAGCTTGCCGCCCAGGTGGATCAGGAACGTCCGGTCACTCACCCGACGGACATCCATGCCCGGGACGTTGCGCACCGCCTGCGTGATCGAGTCGGCGTGGGCGACGTCCGCGGCGTCGCAGGTGACGTCGACGACCATGTGCCGGGGATGGGATTCGACGACATCCAGTGCCGTCAGTGCGCCCCCCGGCGGCCGCCACGGCCGTCGTCAGCTGCGCCGTCGCATTGATCGACGTCGGTACGTCGACCCGCAGCGTCACCGAATAACCCGGGCTCGGGTTAGGCATCGCGGAACTTCTCATTGTGCGTGCGTTGGCTTCGAGGGTGCGTCATCCGCGAGCGCTCGACGGGTTCGGCCTCGCGAATCCCCCGACCATTGTTTCGAAGGCGTGAGCTATCCGAAGTACGGTCGCGTCCTCGAAGCTGCGGCCGACGAGCATCATCCCGATCGGCAGTTCACCCTTCGGCTGGCACGGAACAGTCACTGCCGGATGTCCGGTGAGGTTGAAGGGCACGGTATTGACGTTGTTCTCGAGAGCATGTGTGAAGGACTCTTCGTAGCCGACGCTGGCCGGCGGGATCTTCGTTGGCCGCATGGGGAGCGTCGGCATTGCGATGACGTCGACCTCGTCGAGAGCCCGGTCGTAGGCTGCCGTGAGCGGGAAGGTCAGGTTGCGGGCCAATGCGTAGTGGCGACCACGATAGTGTTCGCGGACGTATACGCCGAGCAGCATGGTGAGTTTGTTAGTCACTGAGAGATCGTTGGCGTGGGCACGAATACCTTGTCCGAAACTCTCGAGCAGGCCTGTCGTGTAGTACCCCTTCCAGTTGGTGCCGGTCGCGCTGTCGCGATACACCAGTGCGGAGGCGCCTTCGGTGGCGACCACTGACCAGATGTCCTGAGCCGATCTGTGCAATGGGATCGAGATGTCGCTTACCACCGCGCCGGCTTGTTCGAGCATGCGGGTGGCTGCCTTCACTGCCTCGTCGACTTCCGGTTCGGACAACCCATCCCAGCCGAATCCCTCCCGCAAGACACCAACACGGACACCGGCGATATTGCCATCGAGAGCTGCCGAGTACCGGACAGGCACTGTACCGGGGTGCTGGCGCGGATCGAGGCCGTCCGGTCCCGCTATCGCCTCGAGCAGGAGGGCGGCGTCGCGGACGGTCGCCGCCATAGGGCCGACGTGGTCGACTGTCATGTCCATGGGAAATACGCCGGTGTAGGGCACGAGTCCGTAGGTCGGCTTCAAGCCGACGATTCCGCACCAACCGCTGGGGAGCCTGATCGACCCGCCTTGGTCGCCGCCGATCGCGAGGTCAACAGCTCCGGACGCGACGAGAGCGCCCGACCCGCTGGAGGAACCGCCAGCTGACCGCGTGGTGTCGTGTGGGTTCAGCACGGGGCCGGTGACTGAAGTGTGGCTCGCGCCAGAGAAACACAGGTCTTCGCAGACCGCCTTGCCTACGATCCTGCCGCCAGCGTCCAAAATGCGAGTGACGATGGTCGCGTCGACGTCGGGAACGTAGCCTTCCAGCGTTGCTGACCCGTTCCTCATAGGTACACCGGCTACGCAGACGGTGTCCTTGATGGCGACGCGTTTACCTGCAAGGATTCCGCCGTCAGCCGGCGCAATGTCGCAGCGTTGCGCCCAGGCATTGAGGACGTTGTCATCCGGCGGCGGACGGACGCCTCCGGCTCGCGGGTACTTCACCGGCAGTAGGTCCGGTCCGGGGGTTCGCTCGATGGCGTTGAAGGATTCGATTACCGGCAACATCATCTCGGTCAAAGACCGGAGCTGCTCCGTGCTCAAATCCAATTTGAGACCGCTAGCGTAGCCCTGCAGCTGCTCGACGTTCGGAGGTTGAACAGGCATTACTCTGCATGTCCCGTCAAACATTCACGCACGGTGACCATGTCCCAATAGTCAATGCACACCGACATTTGATCTCCGCGAAACTTCGCACGGCTCATGCCTTTGACTGCCCAGGGGCGACCATCTGCACGAATGTCGCCGAGGTCGCCATGCTGCGTTCCCGACATTGTCCATTCGAAGGCCACGTTATCGCCGTCGACAACTTCGGCGTGGGTCTCCAACTTGAGGTCTTGAGAAAATGCGTACATAGTCTTCCCAAAGCCGCGAAGCTCTTCAGTGCCGTTGAAGGTGGCACCGAATGTCACGTCCACGTACTCCACGTCATCGGTGTAGAACGCAAGTAGGGTGTCGACGTCAGCGGAGGACCAGGCCTCTGCCCATTTTTTGATCAGTTCGGAACGGTTACTCATTTCAACTCCTTGAATTGGTTTGCCGGGGCTGCGTCCGCGCACATGGTGGCGAGATCGCTACGGGCGTGTCAGGCAGGAAGGACGGTGCCCGGGTGTGTCGAGCTGACGTCTGCGACAAGCACTGCACGGTTGATCTTTCGGGCGGCAGAATCTTCGAGCGCTTGCTGTAAACCGTCGATTGGGTATTGAGCGTCATTTAACTCGTCGAACGGAAGACGGTCGACGGTGCGTGACAGGAAGTGAAGTGCTTCGTGTAGCGCACCTGGACGGTAGCGGAGAACAGGAATGATCGAAATCTGTCGTCGCGTCAGAGAGCCAATGTCCACGGGCACGGTTGCGCCCGGAGTGACATTGCCGATCTCAATGTACCGCCCGCCGTTGCGTAACATGGCCAGGCCATCGGTGAAGGCGGCGGGAACTCCGGCAACACCGAGGACCAGGTCAGCCCCTTCGCCGTTTGTCCATTCTGCGACCTGGGCACTTTGGTCGAGTCCGTCCGACGGGGCTGCGAAATTGACGGTGATGTCGGCACCGAAGTTTGCTGCCGCGGTGAGTCGCCGGGGGACGGAGTCGATAACCATTACGCTGGCGCCTCGTTCTTTGGCGATGGCCGTAGCGTAAAGACCGAGTCCTCCTGCGCCCTGAATGACAACTCGTTCTCCGGCGCGCAATTTGGCGCGGTCTATCCCTTCCCACATTTGGGACAATCCGCAGTTTGCGCTTGCGGCTACTGTTGTGGGGACGTTGTCGGGGACTTTGAATATCCACTGTTTGGGATCTATGAAGTAGTGGGTGCCGTGCGTTCCTGTGAAGTGGGGCTGCTCGTCTGGATGCTTAGCCCAGTTTCGGTACGCGTTCTGACAGAGATTGGTTTGTCCCCGCACGCAGGCGGGACATTCGGTGCAGGTGAGGAAGTACGGGGCTGACACGCGGTCTCCGTCGTGGAGCAACGCGCCGGCGCTGTCGTGCGTCCGTCTGCGACGTGCGGTGACTTCCGCTACGATCTCGTGTCCCATGACATTCGATTTGAGCGGGTGCCGGCCAGAAAAGATGTGCAACTCCGTTCCGCAGACGCCGGCGGCGAGGGTCCGTACTAGCAGTGCGCCGTCGGGCAGCTCGCGCGTCTCCGGTAAGCGGTACTCCCTGAGTTCAAGTCTGCCTGGTTCAGGCATGAATGTAACCCGTCCAGTCGGTGCCGTTTCCAGACGCGAATCAGCCATTCCGACCGCCCCGTGCGGTCACCATCGAACACGGAATCCGGCTCGTGAGGTGAGGATCGTGTCGTGCGATCTCGCGCGCGCGGCCGCACTGCCGAGGCCACGGCGTCGGCTTGAGGTGCGGCTGCCGCAGGCGTTCGGATCCGGGTGGGGGTACGGGTTCGCCGAACACCACACTGATGCCTTGGTACGCGGGAGTCATAACGGTGGTCCGGCCCCTTCTGGTTGGGATTGCTGTCACCGGCTCGGGAACAGGTCTTCTGGCGCCACCTCTGCGGGCCGCGAGACCGGTTGCAGGGGAGCAACCGACGCCGAGGAGTGTTGTGGCCGCGTGAAGCGTTGTCGTTCGACGAACAGGTAGAGCGGTGCCGTCAGTCCGATGCCTACCAGCCAGCTGATGTCCGCTCCGCCGAGCGCCGATGCGACGGGGCTCACATATCCCGACCATCCGTAAATGGGATAGATGTTCATGAACGGAATCTGAATCAGGAAGCCGATCACGTAGCACGTCACGCCTGTCCATGCGACACGCCCGTACACTCCGCCATCGCCGCGCAAAATCGATGCGATGTCGTATTTGCCGCCACGCAGTAGGTAGAAATCAACGAGGTTAATCGCGGTCCATGGTGCGAGTGCGTACAGCAAGATATTTAGGAAGTTGGTGTAGTTGGTCAGGAATCCGGTCTGCCCCAGAATCGCCAGCAAGGACGAGACCACTACGATGGTAAGACAGAGCACGGCCCTGGAACCGGCTTTTGGCATCCAGCGGTGTCGAAGGGTCTGACCAATGGTGACACTCGACAGCATCGGTGTGTAGCAGTTGACCATGGCCGAGTCGATAGCTCCAATGAAGAGCACCACCAGCAGAAACGGGCCGACAGCGCCAGAAAGATTTTCGATGACCCCTACGCTGTTCGGGTCCGCGGACGCCCAGCCGGCAACACTTCCGAGGATCATCGTGACAACCGAGCCGATCACCGATCCGCCGTAGGTGGTCCAGAATGTGGTGGAGGCTTTGTGGTCCGGCGACATGTAGCGCGAGTAATCTGACACGTAAGGCGCGTAGGCAATTTGCCAGACCGCGGAAACGCTCAGCATTCCAAGGAACCCTGCTCCAGTAAACCCTAGCCCCGCGACGTGAGAAGTCGGCAGGCCTTTGACAGCGAAGATCCATACGTACCCCAGCACGACACCCAGCATCATCAGCGCCACGATGGCACGGTTGAACCGGTGAAACAGCTCATATCCGAAAAGCAGCAACGTCGTGGCGAGCACCGCGAGGATCACAACGCCAACGTCTACCGAAACCTTGGGCGCCAACGCGTGCAGCGTCTGTCCGCCGACGACGAAGATCGACGACGCGAACCCGACTCCCTCGACCACCACGAGCGCAACCACGAGCAAAGCCCCGTACGATCCGAACTGGGAACGGGTCTGAATCATCTGCGGGATCGCCAGCTGCGGGCCCTGAGCTGCGTGCAACGCCATAAACAGGCCGCCGATCAGGTTGCCGACCACAATGGCAATGCAGCTCCAGGCCAACGAGAGATGAAACACCGTAGGGCCCACAACTCCGGTGACCAGGGTCAGAGGCATGACGTTCATACTGAACCAGATCCACAGCAAGTGTCGGGGGCGTCCAAGTCGCTCGTTGGGCGCGATTTGTTGCACTGTGGTGGTCTCCATGGCGGCGAGTGGTCTCCAGTTGGAGAGGCGCCGTAAACGTTGCGACATTTCTGCTCCTAGGTGTGCTCTCAACGCTTAACAAAGGGTTAGCTGTAGGAGCCAGATGATCTAGTCGGCTGCGCTCCGCCGTTCACGCGCTTAATCGCGCATTTAGATGTCTGCGTAAGGACTCTCATCGAGGTCAAGCCCCGACTGTCGAGCCTCTTCCCACACCGCATTCGGCCTGTCGGTATCGACTTGGTAGTCGCTGTGGTAGAGATCGAAGATGTCGGCGCCGAGCTTCGCCGCCGCACCAACAGGGTCGAGCGGGTCATACTGGACCTCACCTCGCTTGTTGCCGAACCCCTGGACCACGCCGACGAACGGCTGATACATGTATCGCGAGATCTCTTGAATCTGCAGGATCAGCGACATCGGGGATGCCGGGTAGCGCTCCTCCGATGAGATGAGCAGAGCTACGCGCTTGCCGCGGAGCTTCTCGACGACCTCGGTGGATCGCGGGTTGCTCGCTGACATGTAGCAGATCATGCGGTCGAAGAAGTTCTTCAGCGTTGCCGACATCCCGTACCAGTACAAAGGCGTGGCATAGACCAGGGCGTCGGCGTTGGCAAGTTGCTCATACACAACCCGTTCTAGGCTGTCATCGATCGAGCAGGACCCATTGGACTGGCGACACTTGCGACAGTCCCGCAACATCCCCCCCGACATCGCCTCACCGAGATCGACCGCCTCGGCAGCATGCCCTGCTTTCCGTGCCCCCCCTATCAGGGCCTCGGTCAGCATCCAGGAGTTTCCGTCGTGCCTCGGGCTGGAACCCAGAACGAGCACGCGACGCTGGCCGTCCTCGGGCATCAGCGCCACGACCTTCCTGTGATCAACATAAGCTCTCCTTATTTGAGGACCTACGGCCTCAGCTGCGGTAGGTTTGTATAGCCATTAAGCACCATTGGCCAGGCAACGTCAACCTGTACGGCGAATTAACATCTGACCGCTCTGCGGCTACGGTCAAGGCTCAGGCGCAGTCCATTGACTCGAGGTGACCCCGTGACGACACGTGATTCGGCGTACCGACGACTGGCCGCAGAACTGGCCGAAGGGATCCAAGGAGGGCAGTTCGACGGCCGACAACTGCCCACGGAGCATCATCTGGTCCTGGAACGCGGGCTCAGCCGGGGGACGGTGCGCCGAGCGATGCAAGAGCTGGTCGGCGCCGGCCTGGTCGACCGATCCCCCGGCAGAGGTACTTTCGTGACCAGAAGCGGCGGCGGCACTTATGCGCGCTACTCCGGCTCCATCGACGACGTCCTCGCGTCCTCGGTTGACACCGACAGCGAGGTGCTTCAGCCACTCCAGCGGCGAATCGACCTCGACGCCGCAGGCCACCTCCGAATCAACGGAGACTCAGTGGGCGTCGTGCGCATCCGGCGCTTCCTGGGCGAGACACCGTTCACAGTCACCACGATCGCCATGCCCTTGGACATCGCCGAGCAGCTGATGGGCGTACCAGAGGTCAGCGAAGTAGGTCTCTGCACCACCGCCACGGTGATCGGCCTCATGGAAAGCCGCCTTGGACTGCGCATCGGTGACGCATGGCAAACCATCACAGCCGAGGCGTGCCCTGCGGACGTAGCTGCCGAGCTCACCTGTGCTGTCGGGGATCCGGTGCTGCGCATCGACCGACTGTACAGCGACGCCACGGGACGCCGCGTGGAGTACGCGCGCGGCTTCTACGACCCCGCCCAATACTCAAATCGGATCTCGTTGCGCCGGGGACAGTCGGCCTGGAGCCTTGATAGTTAGCGTTTACCCCGCTATTGTATAGCCAATATCGTTCGCCGCGGCCAATCGGGTCTGCCTTGGTGCATCGGCTTCTGGGACGCGATCCAGATGACAGCGGGCCTTCCCGCTGCTTGACGGCCACGCGACCCGCGTGATCGCGCCGAGCATCACATGCTGTGAAGGCGATCTGTGCCCAGGACGCTGACGAGGCCAAGCGCGTCTTCGCCGGGCACCTGCAGCTTCGACCAGACTCGTAAAATGAGAGGCACAATCATGGCGATCGCCACCATCAACCCCACAACCGGTGTCACAGAAAAGACGTTCGAGCCGCACGATTCGGCCGAGGTCGAGCGTCGCATCGCTCTCGCGGATGCGGCGACGAAAGCCATGCGACAGACCACCTTCGCCGAGCGTGGCGACTGGATGCGCTCCGCCGCAGACCTGCTCGAAGCCGAGGCGGATGAGGTTGCGCTCATCATGACCACTGAGATGGGCAAGCCACTCGCCCAGGCGAAGGCCGAAGCGCTCAAATGCGTCAAGGGCATGCGGTTTTACGCCGATCACGCGGAGGAGTTCCTCGCAGACGAAACCCTCGAAGACGCGTCGAAGGTGAACGCGTCAGCCGCCTACGCCGTCTACCAGCCTCTCGGCGTTGTGCTCGCCGTCATGCCCTGGAACTTTCCCCTGTGGCAGGTCGTGCGGTTCGCCGCACCCGCGCTCATGGCCGGCAACTCGGGACTGCTCAAGCACGCCTCCAATGTTCCCCAGTGTGCCCTCTATCTCGACGCCCTGTTCGAGCGCGGCGGCTTCCCCGAAGGCGCGTTCTCCACCATCCTCATTGGCTCTGGTGGGGTGGCCGCGGTACTGCAGGACAAGCGTGTGAAGGCCGTGACCCTCACCGGCTCCGAACTCGCCGGTCGTGAGGTCGCCGCCAACGCGGGAAGCCAGATCAAAAAGGCCGTGCTCGAGCTCGGCGGCTCTGACCCGTTCATCGTCATGCCCTCGGCTGACATCGCCAAGGCCGTTGACGTGGCAGCAACCTCGCGAGTGCAGAACAACGGCCAGTCGTGCATCGCGGGAAAGCGCTTTATCGTGCACGCCGACGTCTACGACCAGTTCGCAGCCCTCTTCGCCGACCGCTTTAACGCGCTCGTCGTCGGTGACCCCACGGATGCCGCAACGCAGGTCGGCCCGCTGGCCACCGAGTCAGCCCGCGACGAGCTCGCCGAACTCGTCGACGACGCCGTGGCCCACGGCGCCTCGGTTCTCGCGGGCGGACACGCTCTCGACCGTGCCGGCTGGTTCTACGAGCCCACTGTCATCGCGGACCTTCACGACGGCATGTGCCTTGTACTCGAAGAGGCCTTCGGCCCCGTCGCGTCCCTCTACCGCGTCGAGAGCCGCGAGGAGGCGCGCGACATCGCGAACCAGACAACGTTCGGCCTCAGCTCGGCAGTGTGGACTACGGATGCCGACGACGAGGTCTTCTTCATCGACTCCATCGACGCAGGCGCTGTGTTCATCAACGGCATGACCGTCTCTTACCCGGAGCTACCCTTCGGTGGCATCAAGGACTCGGGCTACGGGCGCGAACTCGCGTCGGCGGGCATCCGCGAGTTTTGTAACCTCAAAACGGTGTGGAAGGGCTGAAACCGCGTGCCCGCATAGCCATGACTGATCATGTTCCTAAGAGCCACGGGCGGCGGTGGCTTGTCGTAGTCGCGCGACAAGCCGGCAGCGGTGAGGCGGGTTCCCCGATGCACTCAGCGATGCCCGTAGCTATAGCTCGAGAATGCCCTGGTGGCGCGGTTGACCCACTTTCTGTTTGAGTTGGGCTCCGGGTTCGCCTTCGTCGGCCGCCAGTACAAGCTGTCCATCGGCCGGAGCGACTACTTCATCGACCTGCTGTTCTACCATCTGGGGCTCCGACGATTCGTTGTTTTCGAACTGAAAGCTGTTGCGGCGCAGCCAGAACACGTCGGCAAGCTGAACTTCTATGTCAACGCAATTGACGACCTTCTCCGGAAGGCGGAGCACGGCGACGGATCGACCATCGGGATCCTGCTGGCCGCCGACCGAGACGAGGTTGCCGTCCAGTACGCCCTTCGCGGGCTGAGCACGCCACTGGCGATCTCCACGTACACAACCCACAGGTCGCTACCAGATGAGATCCGCCCGGCACTGCCCAGCATCGAGGAACTCACCGAGATCGTCCGCGACACTCAGCACGAAGAGCAGGAACGCCGATGACAACACCCGCTTCCCACCCTCTTCCGCGATACTGATAATCATTGCCGACAATAGAGATTATGTCAGGTTATAGTCTGCGTATTGTAGTAGATGAAACTTGCCGCACTCTGCTACGGCTCTCCTCTTCGGCGGATTGGTACGTCTGACCTGCGGCGATGCGAATCCTCCGGACTTTGACTCCGATTCGAGTCTGGACAACCCGCACGACCGCAGCCGCGGCCTGAATGGTCGGTCAACCAAACCCCGGGCCAACCCGAATGGACGGACGCGAAGCGACTCAGAGATGAAAACGTCGAGCACAATTTATACGGGTGAATCTGGTCTGAGTCACACGAACGCGGCGCGCAGCGCATCGATCTGGTCGCGGACTGCAGCCTGGCCAAGTTGAGTCGCATGATACGAGTCGAAGGAATGAAATCCGCGCGCATATTGGCGCAGGTCGACCGGAACGCCGGCCCGCATCAGCCGCTGCGCCTGTTCCACCGCTTCATCCCGCAACGGGTCATAGCCCGCTGTGCAGATGTAGGTCGAAGGAGACAGCGACAGGTTCGGCTCGTGGGCCGGCGAACTATGGATCGGATAGGACGCCTGCCCCGCACTCCACCGGGGGCCGAGATACATGCGCCACATGTCACGCAACGTGCTGCTCGTCAAGACAGGCGTATCGGAATAATTCTGCGCAGTGCACGTCGTGAGGCTTGCGTCCAGGACAGGGAAGAGCAGCATCTGTAGCGCTAGGGCTGGGTGGCTGTCTGTGCTCAAGCAGATTGCCGTCCCGCTGGCCAAGGCTCCTCCTGCGCTTAACCCGCCCACGGCAACCCGCAAATCATCGATACCGAAGGTATCCGACTGGTCGCGGAAGTAGGACAGGGCTGTGCAGCAATCCTCCAGTGCTGCTGGGAAAGGGTGTTCCGGCGCGAGCCGGTATTCCAGCGCGGCCACGATGCACTTCGCCTCGGCCGCGTAAGTCTCGCAGCGAGTGTCTTCTGTGTGCAAGCCACCACTCATGAAACTGCCGCCGTGGATGAACAACAGCATCGGGAGCGGACCGCGCCGTCGCGCCCGGGGCCGGTACACCCGAACTTTTAAGAGGGTCCCGTCTAAGCGCGGGACGGCGGAGTCGGTAGTCGCCACGTCCTGCCTGCCATCAGCGGGACGTATGTCAGCCGCCAACGCCTCTTCGATCGCCCGGGTCTGCTCAACCTGAGCGATGTCAATCCGGGGCATCAGAACCTGCATCGCCGCGAGCTCTGGATCGAGCTTGCGGGGTGCTTGTCGGAAGGAACGTGCTTCGCCTGGAGTGTTCGCATCAGTCGGCGCGGTCGACATGCGTGGAATCATGGCACATTGCGGACGCTGGATCACGGTTTAGCCAGATGGCTAGTTGCGGGGAGTACCTCCTCTACAATGTGATTCATGCGCGGATTATTGAGCCGGCTCGCAAGTAGCGACTCCAGCGCCGAGCGTGGTCTACAGATTATTGAGTTCTTCGATCAACTGGTCTCGCATCGCGCCGATGCAGAAGCTATCGCACGGGCCACCGCGGTGCTGTCCGAGACGACGGCGGGGGTCATCTTCGACGAGGTCGGCGAGGTCTACGTCGTCAATCCGGCTGGGCGCAGGCTCGATACACCTGGCCCGGGCTCTGATGCCTTGATTTCGGACATCATGGTGGACACCGAGCCCGTGGGGCGCGTCTGGCTTGAACCGCGGGATAAAGTAGGCGCCTACGAATGGGACGAGCTGATCATTGCTCGACTCGTGCTTACCATGGCAGCCCTGCATTCCCGCTCGTACAGCGACGACACCCAGGTCGGACTGACTAACCCCGCGCTCCTTCACACTCTGCTCAGCGATCACGCTGGCGAAGCTGATACTGCCAGAGCGGCGCGTCTACTCGGCTTCAGCGTGGGCCAGACGGTCCGCGTCCTTGCCGTACACGCGGAGTCCAGGATCGAAGCGATCTTGCCAGCCCTCCGAGCGGCGATCGCCACCTCCACCAGCGGCCGCGCCGTGGCAGCTCCGATGACCAACACCCTGGGAGTCCTCATCACAGCGGGGACCAGCCCCCGCGCTACGACCCCGCCGGGCGTGGCGGTCTGCGTAGGCCCCGCAGTAGCAATCGAGCGATGCGAACGGTCCTGGTCCCAAGCCCGACGAGGAATTCGGTTCGCGACCCTTCAAGCTAACCTGTCGGATTGGATTCTTACCGAGGACTTGGGCTGCGTCATTGCCCTGGCGGACCTTGATCATCAACAGATGATCCTGCTACCCGATGTTCAAGCGGTCGGAGAATTGGCCAATTCTCGGTCGGGAAGTAACGATATGAATATTCTTGATCAACTAGGCCGCTTCGGCTCGTTGCGGGAGGTGGCAACCGCATTACACATGCATCACAGCAGCGTGTCGTATCGCTTAGACCGCATCACCGATGTACTGGGCTTTGACGTACGCTCCGCCGAGGGGCGCTACCGCGCCCGAACAGCCTTCCTACTTTGGCACCTGCACGGCGTCCCTCTTGGATAGGCCGCCTCTTCTACCGCGGAGAATCATGCCCGAGCATGTCAGGGCGGATGCGGCCCAACGTGTCGTCGTTTACCAGTGAAGCTTGAAAGCTCAAATTGCCGGCCATACGGGTGGTGGTCGACACGCAACCTCTCCTCCCACCGCCCGAATCGTGTGTCCAATTTCCGGAGCGAAGGTCCGTTCATTCGATGGCTACCGGCGCGGCAGGCAACAATGTCTTAAAAATGGACAGCACTTCGCCGAGTCCTTGGCGCGCCGCGTCGACCTGATCCACCAAGTCTATGAATCCATGGGGGAGTGTAGCGAATGGGAGATAGACTGTAGGGATGGATGATGCGACGAGACGCTGAGCAAACCGTACCCCTTCATCACGGAGAACGTCGAAGCCGGCCGCCACGATAATGGTGGTCGGTAGACCCCCAAGCGACTTCGCTGCCAGGGGCGACAGCAGTGAATCGTTTCGCGGACGGTCACCAGCGTAGGCGTTCCAATAGTATTGCATCGTGTCTCGCGTCAGACCGTAGCCATCCGCGAACTCCTGGTATGACGCTCCGCTCATCGATGCGTCAAGGCACGGGTACAGGAGAAGTTGGGCTCCAAACGCACGATCCGTGCCGGCTAGCGCGACAGTGACCGCGGCAGCCAGGTTGCCGCCAGCGCTGTCGCCGACGACGGCACACCATCGGCCGAACTCGGTGAGCGCACTGTTTGCTACGACCAGGCAATCGACGAGGGCGGCCGGGTAGGCATGTTCTGGTGCTCGGCGGTAGTCGACCGATACAACCGTTACGCCCGTGGTGCGGGCCAGCGCGCGGGCGAAGCGTTCCCCTGTATCGAGATCGCCAAAGACCCAGCCACCGCCGTGAAAGTAGACAATCCCGGCCGCCGACGCGGCGTTGGCCGGTACGTATCGCCGCACGGGCACCACCGTTTTTCCGTCATTCACGACGGCGTTTGTAATTTCACCCTCAAATTCGTGCGATTGGTAGTGGCTCATCTGCCCGATGAGTGCCTTCACCTTCTGGCGCTGAGCTTCGATATCTGCATCGGCCTCGCCAAGCATGAAGTCGGCGATCAACCTTAGTTGTGTGGCTGCTTGCGGATCGATCGCTGTTGTGGCGTTCATAGCTCAGCGCTTTCGGTAGAGGCGTTCACGGCGAAGGTGATCCAGCGCGACGGCGCCGATGAGGATTGCGCCGATGATGATGCTGTTGTACGTGGGCGGGATGCCTGTGAGGACGAGCGCGTTGTCGATCATGGACAGCAGCACACTTCCGACAGCGACACCCTGAATTGAACCGAGCCCACCGAGCAGGCTCACTCCGCCGATAAGTACCGCGGTTATCACCGACAGGGTGGCAGTAGCGCCGCCAGCGTTCACCTGCCCGGACCCCACTCGTGAGGCGTAGATGATGCCGGCCGCGCCGGCAGCTACCCCCGCGGCCGCGTACAGCAAGACGTCGAGCCGAATTACGGGCAAACCGTTCCCGACAGCAGCCACTCGATTGCCGCCCAACGCTCGGATGTTGACTCCGAATGATGTGTGCTCCAGAACGAACCAAGTGATGATTCCCAGTGCGATGGCGAAGATTATGGTGTTCGGAATACCGAAAACCTGGCTCTGAGCCAGTGCTTGGAAGTCGGCCGGAAGTGGCACAACGTCGATGCCACTAGTAATGAGAGTTGTCAAACCCGTAATCCCGTAGAAGGTTCCCAGGGTTGCAATGATCGGCGGCACGTGCCAGTACGCGATGATCCCGAAGTTCACCAATCCGACGATCAGACAAGCGGCCAAGCCGAGGGGAACTGCTAGGGGCCAAGCAAAGCCCATCGACAACAGCTTCGCGGTCACTAGGCCGCCCAGCGTAAACGACGCGCCCACAGAAAAGTCAAGGCCCCCGCCGATCACTAGAAGTGCGCTACCGCAGCCGATCACGAAGTAAGTCACGCTAGCCTCAAGTACCTGCTGGAGGTTCTCGTGGGTGAAAAAGGCGGGGGCTTTGATTGTCGTGGCCACACCGATTGCCACAACGACCAGCAGTAGGGACACCTCTTGGCGAGCGAGGACGCGGCGGACAATGCCGACCTGCCCTTTCGCGGCGGCTGGATGGGTTTCCCTTCTCGTTACCTTCTTCAGGGTGGTCATGCCGCTGCCCCTTTTGGATCCGGCTCAATGGCGCCCGTAATCAAACCGATGATCTCGTCCCGTGACGTCTTCGCCACGGTGCGCGAGCCCACCGTCCGTCCAAGGCGTAGGACCGTTACTCGATCTGCGTGGCGGAAGACGAAGTCGAGGTCGTGGCTCACGCAGACGATGGCCTTGCCTGTCGGTTTGAGCTGATCGATGATCTCGCCAACGTGCGCCGTCTCTTGGACACCGAGTGCTGCGGTCGGCTCATCGAGCAACAGGAGCGGCATGTCAAGGCGCACTGCGCGGGCGATGGCAATGATCTGCCGTTGACCGCCCGACAGCAGCCCGACCGGCGTGGTGACATCCGTGACGCGGACGTTCAGGTCAGACAGGATCTTGCGTGCCTCACGGCGCATTTGCTTCCGGTCCAGGATGCCAAATCGAGTCGGCAGTCGTCCCAGTGAGACGTTGGTGGCGATGTCCAGGCATTCAACAAGCGCGAGATCCTGGTAAACCACCGCGATCCCGTGGCTCTGAAGCTGGGCGGCGGAGCGGCGCTGGGGCAACGCTTCGCCGAGAACGGCTATCTCCCCCTCGTCTGCACTGTAGATCCCGGTGATGATCTTGATTGCCGTCGACTTTCCGGCGCCGTTGTCTCCCACGATTGCGTGTACCTCACCGGCATATGCGGTGAACGACATGTCCTCTAACGCCGACACAGACCCGAAGAACTTCTTGACGCCACGCAGCTCAAGCACTTGTCCTGACATCAGTTCCAGCCCTTGCCGAGGTACTGGTGCAGGGTGACTTTGGTAGCGATGATCGCGTTGACTTGGACGAGGGGGACAGTCTTACCGTGCGATGCGTCGACGAGGCCGTCGACCGTACGCTTGCCGAGATCACACAGGTCCTGCAGGTAGACACCGACGGCGTAACCGTCCTGTACAGCTTCCGGTCCGCCATTGGCGTTGTTGATAACGAGCAGGTTCACTTTGCCTTTCAAGCCCTTTGACTTGATGGCAGCGACCGCCCCTTGCGTCATGAGGCCCGTGTTGGAAGCGACGATGTCTATGTCCGAATGTGCCGTCAGCAAACTTGAGACCTGCGGTAGCGCCTGAGAGGCGTCAGCTCCGATGTACACCGTGGCAGCGACGCTCACATTGTTCGTCTTCTTGGCCGCGGCCTGGACACCATCAGCCCACGACTTGCCGACGCCTGTCGGACCCTCGGTCACGAGGCCGACGAGGTGCTTGCCGGGCAGTGCAGCGATGGTCTGCACGTACTGCTGGCCGATCTGTCCCCAATCGACTCCGGCGTTCACTGTCGCTCCGCTTGCGGGAGATCCGTCACCGTAGAGAGTGGCTGTGAGGACACCCGCCTTTTGCGCAGACTGGAGTACCGGACCGAAGGCAGCGGACGCCGGGAATGCAATGATCGCACTCTTGTGGGCGGCGACCGCGTCCTGAATCTGCTGAATCATCACTGTCGCATCGGCGGGCTTCGATGCAGGCGGCCCACTCTGTGTGTACTGGATACCTTTTGCCTGCGCTTCAGACTGGATACAGCCGTTGATCTGCTTCCAAATAGGAACGTCGGGAAGAGGGTTCACAAACTGTAGGGACTTGATCTCTTGCGTTCCGGCCGCAGTCGAGCCGGCGGACTGCGCGGCAACGCTCATGTTCGTCGTCGATGACGGCGATGACAATGACGATGAGGGCGACAGTAACGACGATGACGACGATGACGACGATGACGACGATGACGACGGCGATGTCGGCGATGACGAGCACGCGCTCAGGGCGATCCCCGCAGCAACAGTGAGCGCTGTTGCACCGATGGTCTGGCGTAAAGTGCAAACCTCATTTCAATCCTCCTGGAATTGTGCTTGTCCGCACGCCAGGAATGGCGAACGGGTCCTACAAACAAGGTCACACATTCAATTGCCCGAGCCGCGACAGGGATTCACCCTGATCAATGGGGATTGGCGTCATGTTACGGCGTTTACGCTAACCTCGGTCAGCTGATGTCCGCGAGTCGCGGTGCGCAACTGCACATCCAACGCAGCAAAGGAGGAATGAAGCGCGTGGAGCGCAGCGGGAACTCTGCCGGCCATGTCGGCGAAGCCGTGCACGAGAGTCGGATACGACAAATATGTCGTCGTGACGTCAGCCGCAATGAGTCGGCGGGCATATTCCGCGCCTTCATCATGCAGGGGGTCAAATCCTGCTGTAACCAGTACGGTCGGGGGCATCTCCGCCAAGTCTGCGAGGGCTGCGGGCGTGGCCCTTGGATCTGTTGCGTTCTCGGGATTGCTGAGGTAGCAGGACCAGTAGTACGCCATGTCGGCCTGGGTGAGTACGTACCCGTCCGCTAGTCGCTTCATTGAATCGGTCGCCATGAAGGGGTCCAGAGCCGGGTATAGAAGCAGCTGGGCGTCAACTCTCATATTGTCATGATGTCGGCTTGAAGCCGCAACCGCCCCAACGAGGTTCGCGCCTGCGCTGTCCCCCATGACCGCGATTCGAGCATCAGGGTGTTTCCGGCTCAATTCGGTTAGTACAGCCGCGCAGTCGTTGTAGGCCGTCGGAAACACGCTTTCTGGTGCAAGCCGGTAGTCGACGGATACCACCCGTGCGCGTAGCTGGCGGGCGGCGCTTCGTGCTAGGAAATCGGCGCTGTCTAGGTCACCGAAGACCCAGCCGCCTCCGTGCGCGTGGAGTACTACCCTGTCCGGCATCATGATCGACTCTTCCGTGTCATAGATGCGAATAGGAACGGCGTATCCATCGTTGAGCACCTCCCCGCCGCGGACGGACGCCACGGCGGGGGCAGCCTTATCCCCTCCGAGAATGGCGCGCAAGACGGCGAACCAGGAGCGGGCCTGCTCCGGACTGAGCTGGTTGAGGCCCTCGCCAGGGTGACCCAGCGCGTCGAGCTCTGAGATCACATGACGAGCAGCGGGATCCAAGGAAGATCTCATGGGCAACCACTTCCGCTAGCCGAGCGAGGAGTGCGCCGCAAACCAGCGCTGACAGAATTTGATCAGCGTTTGGGCGATAGCATCCGTTCGCGCCTTTGAGGATGTTCGCGGCGACGGCCAATCCAGATGCAGCCGATGATCACGTCGAAGTAGACGACACCGATGCCGGCGACCGCCAGCGCGTCGTCGATGTCGGCAAACGGGAGCGTACCGAGAGCGGTGCTGGTAACCGTCCTGATGCCGACGAGGGCCTGGACGTTGACGAGGATCGACCACAGGCGTAGTAGACCTCTGGGCACCGGCTGGGCTCCTGCATGCCGCGAGGCTGACTGTCCGCGAAGTGATGATCGTGGTGCTGACGGTGTAGTGAACGTCTCGGCCATGACGTGAACGCTAGGTTTCACCCAAAAATATCTCTAGGCCCGCGTGGCGGACGTTCGGTCGGCTGTCCCCGACAAATGGCTAAGTTTCTAGAATGCGGTGCGAGCCCGTCATCTGGCCTTCCAGAGCGACAGCGTTGGGGAGCTGCAGGCTCTTATGGGCACCACCTTGAACTGATCTAGAAGGGCAATTGCTGAACGTCACTGCGCACTGTTTTCTGCCGCCGGGCGGAAGTTGCGAAAATTCTTCGGTTGGTTGATCCAAGCGGTAGCGGGGAGGTCTTCGTCGGACCGTCGTCGACGGCCCGACGTTCGGCGGGAACATCGTGGGTCAGGCCGGTGTCGGCCTGTGGGGCCAGGTGCGACGTGGAGTTGCGGGCGGGCTCAGGGGCCGGATGAGTTGGGGCAGTGTCCCCATTGGTTAATGGGCGAGAACAGCGGCGCAGCCAGGGTTTTGTCGTCGATCGACCTAGGGCTTTGGCAGGGGTGGTGGCTGGTGTCGGTGACTTCCTCCGCGTTCTAAGCAGTTCGGCGACAGCTCGGGTGGATTGGCGGGCGATAGTGGTGTCCAAGACGCGGCGCCACCGCACCAGTGCGCACGGCCCACAGCCGCCACCGCACCAGTGCGCACGGCCCACAGCAACGATCCACCGCCTAGACATGGTGCGCGCCCGAGATCATGGTCGCCATCCCGTCGGCTACGTGCAGCTGCCCGACCGCAAGTTAGGCGGGCTGCCGGTACGGGATCGGCGTCGCTGCGGCAAGGGCGAGCAGCCCGGTCCCGGCGGCTGAACAGTCCGGCGGTCCAGCCGTGGGAGGGCAGCTACCGCCGCAGTACCATATCAACCTGATCGGATCCATCAGCTCCTAGATCGGTAGAACGGGCCGCTCGGTGTCGGCCGGGTCTGCGGGTGGAAGGTGCCCGGCGGCGCGGTGGTGATGGATGATGGGGCCCCTGGGCCGCACGGTAGCGGGTGCGCCAGGGCAGGCGGCGGTGAACGCACTGATGGTGGCCAAGTCCACCGGTAACGGGGCATGGTTGATGGCAGTGCACTGTGAATTGCCAAATTATTTGGTTCTGGCCCAAGTTTCGTGAAGCTGATGGGCTGCCGATCGCGGCGAGGATCAACATGCAGCTCCTGCGGTGGGTGGTTGACCGGTGACGTTTGACCGGTGTTGCAGATGTGCCGCACGCCGCGGACGGGCCGGGATGGCTGTGCCCGGGAACGCACACCCAATACCTCGACCCCGTGGAACGCGGAGAACGTGCAGCCACCAGGCCGCACGTTCTGCGGACTGCGTCGGGCCCGGTGCCGGTTGGGTGCCGTTTCGGTAGCCGTCACCATCGCAGCGGTGACTGTTCAGGCTGCGGGGCGCGTCTTCCCGTGGCCTCACCCCGGGTGGGCGCCGATGGGGACTGGTGTTTGCGACGTTCAGGCCAGCAAGATGAGTTTCCTGAGCAGGTCGTGGTTGGCACGTCCGAACAGCTGCATCTTGCGGGCCTTGATCTTGTTGACGGTGCCCTCCACCGCGCCGGAGTTGTACGGCAACGTCAGCCCGGCAATGACGGCGTCGAGGTCACGGCGGAGCCCGCGGGTGAACGATCGCAACGCCGGCAGGTCGTGATCGACCGCGGCCATCCACCCGGTCAGCGTGTCCTTGTCGCCGGAAAGGTCCCTGATCATCCGGGCAAAGCCGGCCACATGCCGGACGGCGGCGTTGATCTCGGGGCACCGGGCCCGGATCGCCCTCAGGCGCGCCTCGTCGGCGGGGTCCAGATGGCCGGGCAATCCGGTGATCCATCCGGTGACCTGCCGCACCGCCGGCGGCCGGCGCCGCAGCACTTGGGTGAGCGTGGTCGCGTCGCCACGGCGCAGCGGCTTCACATATCGCTCCAGGGTGGGTAGCTGCCGGTGTAACCCTGCTTGGCGATCTCGGCGTGCAGCGCGGTGCCATTTCGCCCACCGGCCGAGAGCCGTTGGTGCAGGTAAGGCTTGAACGGGTCGAGTTTGCTGGTCCGCACGCCACCGGCGATTAACTGCTCGACGCTGTCGGCCCGCCACACCAACGAGCGGGAACGAGTTGTGCTCGTGCGGCCCAGTAGCTGCACATTCTCAGCACGCCGCAGCCGCGTCGTCGGGCGTGCTGGTCCCGGGCACCGTCACCGCGCACCCGGCCCACCGCAGAAACCGGGTTTCGATCCCCTACGCGATTGACCAGCCGTCAGCTTCACGAAACTTGAGCCAGAGCCCCAACTTGCCCACACGGCCCCCACCGGGGGCCTCTCGCCAGGAACCGTCACCGCCAGCGACCTGCCCACATGTGGACAGCTCACTGCCCCATCCAGCGGACTCCGGGCTTCCGGATATGGGGGCTGGCCGCCTCCGGGGGGTTGAGGCGGCCAGCGGGGCCGTCACCTGACGCGAGGGGGGTCGCGTGGTCGCTGGACCATTCAGGCCACGGGCAGCGCCAATGGTACAACCCGCGGCGATCTGCGGTCACATCAGCTCACGCCGGAACGGGGTGTGCGCCGAGTATCCGCTCGAGCAGATCCAATGCGGTGACGTCGTCTTGTGGTGGCGGGTCCGGCGGCGGCCAGTACCAGTCTGCGGGGTCGGGGGACAGGATCGGCTTCGCCTCCACCATTTGCAAGACTCGTCTGTACGCGGCTCTTTCGTCACGGTGACGTTGCACCGTTTTTCGGATGGTTTCCAGGACGCCGAACTGCTCGGCCAACACGGTCAGACTGGTCGTGGCCACGATGCTCCACCGGCCCGCGCGCTGGCCGGCGAGGTTGAACGCGGACAGGGTCTCCAACGCCGCGTACACCGCCGACCGGGACAATCCGGACGCAGTGATCAGCTCGAAGCTGGACAGCGGGCCTCTGGCCTGCTCCAACGTCTCATACACCAGCGCCGCCGGGACCCCCAGCTCCAGGAACACCGGCCGCAACGCATGCAGTTTCCCGCCACGCCAGTCCTGCCGCCCGGCCCGCCGCGCCAAGCAAGCGGGGATCACCAGCTCGTACAGGTCACCATCACCACCGCGGTTACCGTCGATCAACACCACCAACCCGTCGCCTTCGTCCCGCAACGCCCGCAACTGCGCCGCGACGGTCCACTGACCAACACCGGCCGCAATACTCAACGACCGGGTACCGAAGTGGACATACCGGGAACCGGACTTCATCGCCGCCTCACCCAACGCCCGCAGCACCATCCGCCGGCTCATCCACCCCGCCGGCCTATCCCCGAGCTGGTGCTGCTCCTGCTCCGCGATCGCCATCGCCGACCACCAGGTCCGCAGAAAACGGAACTCGCTCTGTGTATTCCTGTTGGAATTCGCCTGCTCAGGAGCCCCCCGGTGTGGTGTTGACCGGCTTGTGAGTGATTGACGGACGAGGCCCGACCCTGGATTTTTGCCCTTCTGCGCGGTGACGTAGGCCACCGCGTTGGGCCAGTCGAATTTGCTCAGCGCCTCCCGCCGGGAGGTGGGATTGCTGTACCGGGCGTAGAACGACGCCAACCCGCGCCACCGGCCGTCGGAGATCCGGGCCAGCACGTCGACCAGGCTCATCCCGGCCCACACCGCCGCGGTGATCACCGCCTGCCGCGCCTGCGACGGGGAGCCGTACCGGGCGGTGTCG
>JAABUY010002402.1_pt1 | contig 22319 bp, 26 predicted proteins | sample 5560271 | NCBI WGS metagenome assembly JAABUY01 (sample SAMN10711886, study PRJNA513374) | rock metagenome | isolation source: Antarctica rocks | place: Antarctica: Victoria Land, University Valley | reverse complement strand
GCGTCAGCTTGGTCACCTCGCCCGCCGCGGCCAGGATGCGCGGCGCGGGCAGGCTGCACGCGTTGATGTCGCCCATGAAGATGGTGTCCACGTCGGTGTACAGCACGTTGGCCAGGTCGACGCCCAGGCCCTGCGCGCGGGGGGGGGGGCGCCAAATTAGGGTATGTGGTAGGGTATGGGGTATGTGAAGGCGCAGCTCTTGCGCCGCTCGGGCGGGCAGGCCGCAGCCGCGCCGGCGGACGCGCCCGCGCTCTGCGGCCCCGGCGCCCTGCCGCGCAGCGCAGGCGCCCACGCACGCCCCGCCAGGGCCACGCACTCTTAAAAGATGACAGCCGCTGGCAACGCCGCCCTGGCGCTACCTCACAAACCCGACCGCGGCGCCTCTGCACCGCAGGCTGACGAGCGCGGCGTGGCGCGGCCGCCGTGGGCCCGGGGCGGCCGCAAGCCCTGGCCGGGCCGCGCCTGCGTGCGCGCGCGCAGCTCGTCCACGACCAGCCCGATGTCAAAGTAGGAGAAGGTGGCCAGCCAGGTGGTCGTCTGCCACAGGTAGAGCTCGGTCGCGGCGGCCATCATGTGCTGCTTGAAGCTGAGCGCGTGCACGATGACGATGCCGCCGTTGTCGCGCACCCAGACCGCGAGCGGGTGGTCGGCCGCGCCGTCGAACAGCAGCACCGGCACGACTGAGGGCGCCTTGGCCAGCACGCTGAGCAGCGAGACCTTGAGGTAGGAGTCGTACACGCTCGCGCCCTCGCCCTCCTGCTTCACCGCGCACCACACGACGACCAGGCGGCCGCAGCTGCGGTCGATCGCGGCCAGCGCCGGCAGCTCCGTCGTGTTGGTCAGCTCGACGTACTCGGTCAGCCGCCGGCCGGCCGGCGCGCCGCGCGCGCCATCCCGCTGCGCCGCCTGCGAATGCGGCGCCGGCGGCTCCGGCCGGGCCGCCCCCGTGCGCCCGGCGCCGCGCCCGGCCGCGCCCGCAGCCTCAGCTCCGACCCCGGCGCGAGGTCCCGCAGGCGCGCGTTGCAGCGGGCCCGGCTGCCGCGGCGCGGCGCGCCCGCTGCGCTGCTCGCGCCCGGTCGGCTCCGCGCGCGCCGGCGCGCAGCCCGCGCCGGCCGGCAGCGCCCCGCCGCTCACGCCAACGTCCGGCGCTGCGTCTGCGGACGCTAGCGCTGGCGCATCCAGGCTCAGTGCGGCGTCTCGCCGCACACGGTGCGTGGCGGGGGACCCCGCGGCGCCGCCGGCGGCCAGCAGCAGCAGGCCCGCCAGGAGCGCCGCCGCTGCTGGGGGCATGGCCGACGCGGCCCGGCCAGCCGCGGCCCCGGCGCTGCCTGCGGCCAAGTTCCCGCTTCAGCACTTCTTCGCGCGCACCTCGCATGCAACCCAAGCCCGGACGGCGCAAGGGGCACGCGGGCCTGCAAGCCTAGAGCCCACACTGCCTTCCTCTGTGGCTGGGCCGGGCCACATACCTTCGCCCGTGGGTGGCACCCGGGACGTGCCGAAACTACCGAACCCTCAGGTAGGAGCAGGGAGCCCGGCCATGGACCTCGCCGGTCTACAGCTCTCGCATCTCGCGGTGCTGCAGCGCCAGGCTCGCACTCAAGCGGATTCGACGCGCCATCGTGCAACTGGAGAGCATGTGTCCCGTGTTTGAATTCACGAGGGTACTCGCCCTAGCTGTCGGACCGCTTCCGGCATCGTGGCAATGGAACCCGGGGCGCGCTGGCCTGCCGCCGGCGCTGCGAGCGCCCATTCCCAGATCCTTCCTATCGTACATTCGGTCTGTAGCAGTATGGCGCCCTCGGTGCTTGCCCCCCACAAGAATGGCCTGGCCGACGGCTCCGGCAAGCTTCGTGCCACGGCCAAGGTATTCCAGGCCATCCAGGGCCACTGGCTCAGCGCGTGCCTGGGCGTGCTGATGGAGCTGCGCATTCCCGAGATCCTGGCCGACGGGGGCGAGATGACGTTCTCAGAGGCATATCCCAAAACTACCTGTGTGCCACACTGTCATGCGGCGCCACCTGCGCCGCCTGTGTGCATTGCTGTTTTCGTAGGACGCAAAGCACAGGGGCTGCCCACGCCTTGGCCAGAGAGAAGGCTGCTTGCCAGACGTGCACCCCGGTGATGCGCATGTGCATGCCCGCCAGTGACTGTTGCAAGTTGGCACTGAGCTTGAGTGAGGGCAACAGTGGAACTGCGGCGTATCTCTGCAGTGCCATGGTACTATTGCGCTGAGCGTCTTGGCGGCCGTGCAGCTCGCCAAGGCGGCGGGCGTGACGAAGGCGGGCCTGGACCACTTCTACAAGGTCCTGCGCGTCACGGCGCAATATGAGCTGTGCGCGCCCGGCCTTCCTTTCACAGACTGTGCCGCCTTTCTGGCTGCAGTGTGTGCTGCGCGCGTGTCCAATTGTGGGGGCGCCGTGAGTGGGCGGCGGTTCCTGTGCCTTCCTTGCGCCCTTGCGCTCGCCAGGAAGTCGCTGCTGCTGGGGCAGCAGGGTGCGCTTGCGCCAACAGGAGGTGCTGTTGCAGCCGTGTGGCACCACGGCAGCCTCCTGTGCTGGCCCCTTGGCGGCTCAGGGTCGCGTCGACCGTTCCGCCTCTCCCTGACACTTGACCTGTGTCCTGCACTGCTGCTATCACACCAGACGCACCACACCAGAGGCCCTACGGCGCGCGCAGGCTGGACGAGCAGCCCGAGAAGCGCTTCTCGGCAAACGACGCCACGCGCGAGCTCGTGCGCGGCAAGGACGCCACGCTCGGCCACTTTGTGGACCACCAGATCAACAAGCCCAAGTGGGACGCGTGGAAGGCGCTGCCGGAGGCCGTGAAGACGGGGCAGGTCGCGTTCGCGGTCGCGCACGGCGGCCTGGACATGCACCAGGTGCTCGCCCAGGCTTGGAGGGCAGGCGCCGCGGCACGTTGCGCGCCGCTGCCGTGGCCAGCCGAGAAGCATGAGGCCTTGACGCTCCTTGGGCTTTAATGCTTCATGGGACGACATTGGGGCTCAATGCTGCGCGCTGCGAGCGACGCTGCGTGCTGCCTGCCAACTCTGCAGAGCTGCACCTGCTTGCGATGCCTTACAGGCCAGGCTGGTTACAATCGGGGCGGTGCGCACTGTCGCCAACCTCTGCTCGCCGAAGCCTGACCAGCGTGTGTGGCGCGACGCAGTATGACGAGGAGGCCGGCCATGAGGCGTTCGCGGATGACTTCCAGCAGGCCATGACCTACTTCACCAAGCTCAGCCTGACGGGCGGCGAGGTGCGTTTTCTTTACCCTCTCGCAGGGGTACCTGCGGCCACGGGCGCCAGCGCGCTGGGCATTGTGCAGGGACCCGGTGCAAGGACGTAGCCGGCCTGTTGCAAGTGCTGTGCCTCACGCACCATTGCTCACTGCATGGCATTTGCGTAGTAGTGCTCACTGCGTGCACTGTTCGCGCACTGTGTGAAGACCCACTTTGTGTGTGAAAGGCCCACTCTGTGCCCGACCTGTGCCGCCTGGGGGGCGCGCAGGTGCCGCTGGAGGACGCGTTTGAGTGGAGCGGCTCGCGGAGCATCATGGACGTGGGCGGCGGCCGCGGGGAGATGCTGGCGCGCTGCATGGCCTGCGCGGGGCCGCAGTGCCGCGGCATCCTCATGGACCGCCCCTGGGTGCTGGACAGGCGCGCGCCCCCCTCATGCCCCAGCTCCGGTCTGTCTTGGCCGTGTCTAGGCAGATGGTTTGCCTTGGCCTTGGCGAGTCGGGTGGCTAGCAAGTGGCTGTTGTGTTGCTGCTGGAGCATTATTCGGCATGCAGCTGTATGCGTGATACATCACCGCTTTCCTCTTGTACTGGTGTTATGTTGCCTTAGTAAAGGCAGTCTGGTAAAGCTTGCAACGTGTGGATCTGGCGCTCGTGACGTTTTACGCTCGTGACGTGGGTCCTGCGGTGCGCCACAGCGTGGACATCCCGGGCACTTTCGAGGCCAAGGGTATCAAAGACGCAAAGAGCCGGCTGCAGTTTGTCGCGGCCGAGGCGCGCCGCTCGCACGGCTGCGCTGTGCCGCCATTGTGAGGTCAGTGCTGTGCTGACTGGGTGTAGATGTGCCGTAAGGTGAGAGTTTGTTCTTCTGCCTCTGTGTGAATGTGTTTTGATCGTGCGACTGCGCATGATGCCCGTGACCTCAGACGGGCTGCGGTCTGCAATCAGAGCTGCGCATTGTGTGATGCACTTTGTGACAGCCGCCAGCGTACATGCTGTGGCCTGTTGACATGAGCGTTGCCATGCAGGCCCGCGTCTGAGTGCCAGGCATGAGCGGCATTCTGACTAGGGGGTAGCCCCGCCGGCAGGTTCGGGAGCCCTTCCCGAAGGCCGTCGCGGAGGCGGGCATCGACACGCTGGTCATGAAGCACTTTCTGTCCGGATTCTCCGATACCGACGCCGCGCTTATCCTGAAGCACTGCGCGCAAGTGCTGACGCCGGATGGCCGCATCCTGCTGCTGCAGGTGTGCTGCGGAAAGTGGATCCAGGGGGCTCGACAGGATGGTGTCTGTATGGATATTCAAACGAGGAGGTGGTTGTCTGTGCTTACACAGAATGTAGCATTGCCACTGCATGAATGAGTAGGTGCGCCCTGTAGCGCAGGGGCGTACAAGCGGGTCGGTCAGGCGCAGTCAAGCGCAGCGCTTCCTGTGTGCTGTAGCTGCGTGAGGTGTACTGCATCTGGTGTGCGAGCACCGTCATGTATGGCGCCCTTGTCGCGATGCTCTGGCCTTGCTGACGCTTCCTGTGCATGCAGACGCTGGTGCCCGAGGCGGGCGACCGCAGCCACAACGTCTGCAGGGACGGTGTCGCGCCAGGTCCGCCGCCATTCCTGCATGCATGGGTTGATGTTGCTATTGCCCAAACAGGGTATGCCATCTGTGGCAGTATGCTTACTTATGACCTGTTCGAGCGGTGAGGTTTAGCAGCACAACATCGTAATGAAACCTGGTTGCTCGTTGTTGTCAAGACTTGCAGATGTGTAGCTGCCCCATGAATGTCACCTGGAGCGCTCTGGAGTGTTCAAAGATCGACCTGAGCTCTTTCCTGGGGGGGACGCAGGGCTGTTTGCGATCGAGATCCTGGCGCAGTGCCCGGGCGGCGGCTGGCGGACGCTGAACGAGTGGAAGGCCATGTTTGGCGCGGTGGGCTTCTGCCTGCAGGCGCTGCACGGCGTGGGCGCCAGCATGCACCTCATGGTCTGGCAGCGCAACCAGAGTGCGTGATGCATTGGCTGTGACGGCGGACACGGGTTTTCAGGGTGTGCGGCTGTGATGTAGGTCGTTGGGTTATTATTGGTATGCACATAAGGACTTGGAAGCGCAGGCAACAGCCTGTACAGCAGTACCCCTATGGAGGTAATGACTTGAGTTTGTTGCTAGACTGTGGGATTCTTTACGGGGTTGGGCGCTCGCGCCTGCGGCGCGCGAGGTGGCCTGATAGGTTGCGTGGTGTGCAGCTGTGTGCAGCTCGCATGTGGGCTGCTGCAGTGTGGGCACTGCGTTAGTAGGTAATGCATAGCGCCCATTTGCAACATGACTGTCTGCCGTGTGGCTTGCAATGCACTCCTGGACTGTGACGGAATGCAATGCTAAACGCTATGCGATTGGCACCGATGCAATGTGCGACACAATATGAGAGGACAGTGCATTTCCTATCATGGCTATGCATGACATTGAAAATACCAACCTGCTGCGCTAGGCCCTACCAAACAACCAGCAACCGTCCTAGATTGTCGGCCTCACTCCATCAGGCACTATCATTCCTGTCACAAGGCATGAAAAGAGCATTGTTGCAAAGCAATTAATCATTACGCTTACATACGGCTTGGAAACCAGGGGGTGGGCCGGCTGGCCCACGCCTTGATCAGGTGGTGTGCAATCGCCCAGGGCGGCGGGATGAAGAAGTCCAGGCCGCCCTGCTGCGGCGGCTCCTTCGACTTGCCTGCACGCGCGACGCGCGGCCGACACTGTTATGCAAAGCGCAAAAAGCAGGTTGGGCATCCAATCGGTGTCAGTGATCCACTGCACCTGCCTGTCATGTGCATGGGTGCAACTTGACAGTTCTGTCCAGCGATCAATTGGCACCGCCGACGAGGCGGCGGCTGGGGGGCACCCACATTGTGTCCTCAACTGCATGCTCCCCCGCCTCTCGCACGCAACTATGTCTTTTAGGGCATGAAGGCCTGTAACCATAACCCCCCAATGTGCGAGCCAGCATTCCAATCATTAGGGCATGCAGGCCAGTCTATTGATGCAACGACCTGACCCATAGAGCATGATCGGCCCAGTCAGGGCACCCGAGGGCGCGCCGTAGTACGGGTTGTCCGGCGCGGCGCTGGCGGCGACGGCGGCCAGCACGTCTTTGCGGCTCACCCAGCGCACCTCCTCCATTTCCTCCGGGTCAGCGTGGATGGCGTCGCCGGCCGCCTTGGCCACGCAGCCGATCATGAGCTCGCAGCCGCCGCCGCGGCCTGCGCGCGCGCGCGCGCGTGGTCGTGCGTCGGCCGGCCCGGCCCCACCTGTGCATGCGTGGGGCATCCCATGCTGTGGGAGGCCGCCTGCCCCACAAGCCGGTGGCGTGGGTGTCTTACATGGGTGTCTTGCACCGGGTGCGCGTCCGGGCGCGCACCATAAGCCAGGGCCGGGCCGGGATTGCCGAATCCCGTGGGGCCGCCGGCTCCTCAGCCAGTCCGCCGCACACAGCCAGGCCCCTGCTAGTCCACGAGAGAGCCCGACGCGCCGGGATGCGCCGGAGCAGCAGCCCAAGCCTCCCCACCCTTGCTCGACACGCAGCCCCCCGGGCTTGCTCCGGGCACGCGCGCGGGCGCGCGCCGATCGGCCAGGGCTGGCTGCCCAGGATCTGAACGGGCCCGACGGGGATGCCGGCCTCCTCGGCCACCTCGCGCCGCACGGCCTCCTCGATCGCTTCGCCCTGCTCGATGAAGCCCGACAGGCACGTGAGCACGGCGCCGCGGCCGCGCAGCGAGCGCGGCCGGCCCAGCAGCGCCGCGCCGCCGGCCGCATCCTCCACCAGCATGATGGCCTGCGCAGCGCCGCGCGCGTGGGGAATAGGGATAGGGTATAGGACTAGAGTGAGGGGTGCGCAAGCAAGCAGGCCCTGCACCCTGATTCATACCGCACTCGCCGCTCACTCCCAGAGCGCTTGCCGCCCCGGCGCAGACGCCGCTCGTCAGCGCGGCCTAGCCAACCACATCTCAGCAGGGGCGTCAGCAGCGGACCTGCCGAAGCCGTGCACATGCCACCCGCCCAGCCGCCTCTGAGGCACACGATAGGATCAGGCAGATCATGGGTTTTGTAAGCCCTGCATATAGGGTAGGGTAGGGTTAGCCAGCGCACCACCGGGTCCGTGCGCGGGTACACGCGGTGCCGCGCGTCCGCGCCGCACTGCCGCTTGGCGCCGGCCTCGATCGGCGCCGTCGGTGCGCCGCAGCGCCCGCAGAAGCTGTGCGACTGCGCGCGCGCGAGACCGGTCAGCCTTGCGGCGCGCCGCTTGTGGCAGCACCCACGGCAACTGCACCGGCCCAGCTGCTCCTGGCCTGTCACGCGCCGGGCGCCCCTCGCCGGTGCTGGGCGCGCTCCCTAACCTCACGGCCGCCGGCTCGAGCCAGTGGGGACCAGGCGTGCAGGACCTGCTTCAGCAGCTGCCGCGTTCGAGACAGTCAACGCGCAGCGGTGCGGGCGCTGTGCCAATCACCTAAAGACGCGCCGTGCAGACCGCACCACGGGCGCCTGCCCTGAACACGCGCTCACCCCAAAGCACTCAGACCATTGCAGCCGTGCCCAAGCCCGCCAGCCACACACTCGCATCTGCTCGTCCTGAGCGTGGCAGGCCCTGCACGGCGCGCATGGGGCAGCGAAAACAGCAAATTGAGCCGGTCGCCGCCGGGCCTCAGCTTTGCTACTTGTACATGGGGCGGCGCGCGCGCGGCGGGCGCACCACATGCCACTGCGAGAGCGCCACCGCGTGGCCCGCCACCGCCAGCTCGGTCGCCTCCAGCTCCGGCATCAGCGCGCGCAGCTCGCAGACCTGCCGGCATCAGCGCCCCGGCTACATCTCCCCTCTCCGCTCGCCCGACTCGGCCCCTATGCGCCGGGCGGCTGCAGCGAGCAGAGCAGAGCCTCGCCGTCAACGCGTCAGCATGCATGGTGTCCCTGCCTGCGCCCAACGCCGCCAGCGCGCGTCGGCACAGCGCATGCGAGGCTGTGCGCGGCGCCGCCAGCGCAGCAGGCCGGGCCTGTGCGCCCGCATGCGCAGCGGGCGAGCTGCGGTGCGCGCATCGCTGCCCATTGGCCCCAGCATGCGCGGCCCCCATGGTCCTCGCCAGCTGGCCGTCCGGCGGCCGTTGCGCACGAGTTCCCTGGTGAACCCTATAATCACCCCCAACCGCATGTCACAGGCGGCGCGCGCCAGGGCCCGCGGACCTCCATGCCCGCTGCGGCCAGGTGCCCCGTCAGCACGTCGCCCGCGCCGCTGGCGTCCAGCACGAAGCGCACGCCGCCCGCCGCGTCCCTGCCCAAGAGGTACAGCTTCGGCAGGCTCGCGCCGCCTGCGCGCGCCGCGCCGCATGAGGCTCGCCGCACCTTGGTGCGCTCCTGCGAAGCAGGCAGGCCGCGCCGCCCGCCTGTCTAGGAGGCTCTGGGCGTCGCATGCTGCATTGCGTGTGACATGCATTAAAAGGAAAATGCTCGAGCATCTGACCGCAGTTCGAGCTACAGCACCGCCTGGCGTGTTGGGGATGGCGTGTTGGGGAGCGCGCAGCCCTCCTGCACCACCCTCGGGCCGTGCGTTTAAATGCGGCAGTTACTGGCCATGCCCAGCCTGGCTCATTCAGAATGGACCCGGCTTTGCAGAGCGGCAACGCTAGAGGGGCGGGCGGCGGCGCGAGGAGAGGCCCGGCACACTCGTACTCTTGCGGGACCCTGGACGCCTGCTGGGCAGCGCCCGGCCGCGCACCGTCGCCCAGGCGCAGCCCGGCGCCGTCGTCCGCAGGCACGACGCCGAGCTGCTCCAGGTCCTCCAGGCCCAGCAGCGCGAGCTGCTTGGGCGCGGCGGACGGCCCCGCGGCCGCGCTGCGCACGGCTACGCCGTGCCCCAGCACCAGCAGCACGCGCGCGGCCGGCAGCGCGCTGCTCACAAAGTCCTGCGCGGCTGGCGCGCGCCGCGTCACGCGCCGCGCACGGCGCACCGAGCCCCGGCCGGGCGCCCCCCTCTCAGCTCCGGCAGTCCTCCCACCGGCGACGCAGAGTGCCAGCCGACACGCAGCAGAGCAGGGACACGAGGCAGGGCGCGGGCTGCGCGCGCACCGCGTCGCGGCGGGAGGCGACAGAGCGCTCGAGCACGTTGCCGCCGAAGGACTGCGAGACGAGCTCGGTAACTGCACGCGGCGCCTCCTCCACAGTCCCCATCGCGCGCCTGCCGACCGACCTGCAGCGCCGGCTGTGGTGGGAGGGCTGCGGGGGTGCTGCCCGCAAGCTGCACCAGGCGAAGTCGACCCTCTGTGCAAAGCGGCCAAGCGTGGCGGCGCGCTTGTGTGCCCCAAGCAGCCTGAACATGCAACTGCTTGCCCCACAAAGCTAAAAGCCACGCGAGGCTTCTCACACTCCTAACTCCTCGTGAGGGCTGGGCAGGCTGGACGTCCACGACTGCAGCAACAACCAGACTCGACAAGTTGAGTCACAGTTTTTCAAGCTAGACTTTGCACATTGGTTGCAATCGGCATCTGAGCTGAGTTAATTGTGCACTGCGGCTGCCAAGCACTGGCAAGGCCACACGATACACTTGTTGGCAGGCCGCGCTTGAACGGCGCAGAACAGCGACGCCTGAAGAGAGAGGTGTAGGCGGCCAGTCCAGGCGGTGACTGTTCAGTCGGCGCATAGCATGGCAGGCGCAGAGGAGCGCTACGACAGCTACAAAAGCATATTTCTAGTCGCGTTGCCGGCCATCGCACTCAACGGTGAGCTGCGACAGCAGTGCTGTCCGGCTGCCCAAGCGCTATCGCTCACAGACTGGCCCCGGCTGTTTCGAGCTCCCCTGTGGCGCACGCGGCGCAGCTGCCGCTCCGCTCACCGTCACGGTGCAGACGGCGCTGCTGGGGCGCGAGGCCAGCTCGGCGCCGCTTGCTGCGTTTGCGGCGGTCAACACCTCGGCCAACCTCGCAACCTTCCTGTTCAACTTCCTGGTCGATGGGGCGAGCACCCGCTGACCACTTGCGTGATACCACCCGTAGCACTGTGCTCCGACCTCCTCATTAGATCCGCTACTGTGTCCGAGCAGGAGCGGCGCCCTAAGCGCCTGGTTGCTGACCGAGTGTGTCGCTGCTGGTTTAAACAATGTCACCCCCGTGAGCCGAGTAGGTCACGAAGGCAGGCGCACTGACTCTCGGGCCGGGAGCGGCAGGTCGCCGCCAAGGTCGGGCAGAGCGCGGGCGCGCAAGACTGGCGCGGCGCGCGCCACCGCTGCCGCCTGGCGCTGGTGTGCGCGCTGGGCGCGGGCTGCCTGGCCGCGGCCGCGCTCGGCAGCCTGCAGTGGCCCATTGACAGGTTCCTGCACCTCGAGCTCGAGGCGCGTCTGGCCCCGGCCGCGCGCGGGAAGCAGGCGTAGGCCAGGGTCGGGGCGAAGTGCGGAGGCAAGGCGCTTGGTGCGGGCAACATGCGAGGGTGCTCGGTTAGGCGAGCTCCAAGCTCTCTTCCAATGAAGAGCCTTATGCACGCATAAGGGACGCTCCTGCGTGAAGCACAAGCTCCTGCGCGAAGCACACGCCAGCCCTACGCCGCTTGCAGGTTGGCAGCGCTGTGGCTACACAAGGGGAGGCGGGGGCGCAGGTGCGGCAGGAGGCGCGCGTCTACTGGTGGCTGCGAGCGGGCCTGGCGCCCCTGGTGCTGCTGAACATGGCGCTCTCCGGCATCCTGCAGGCGCGCCCCTTGTTCCCCCATCTCATCAAGAAGTCACACTGAGCACAGCAGCCCTGTGTGGATGCTCACAATGACAGAGACAGACTGCCCCTGCGCATGGGTGTGCAACTTGAGGCGCTGATGTGGCAAGCCGTCAACATGCAGTTTTTCTTACCTGTTTGAGCCGCTCACCTGTTTGAAGTGTTACGTGACGGGGAGCTGCCGGCAGAGCGGCGCTGCCTAGCCGCGCGACGGCGTGCAGGGCAGGGCTGCGCGCGTGTCCAATGCAATGTCAATCCTATGCATGGCGCTGTCAGCATCGTCATGGTGTCTGACTGCCCGAGCGCCGCAAGGTAGGGCTACGCGCGCGTCGGCGTTGCCGCGGCGCTCAACACGTGCCAGTCGCTGGCGGAGATCTGCGCGAGCGTGCTCGTGCTGGGCGTGCTGCCGCGGCCGGACGCCGGCCGCTTGGCCGCGCTGGGCGCCGCGAGCATTGCCACCGCCGCGCTCGCAGCCGCCGCGGGCGCGCGCCCGCGCTGGGCCTGTCCGGCTGCGTGCGCGCCCGCGCATGCGCGTCCAGCATGCGACCCTGTCGCACAGAGGGCGGCCTGTGGTCCTCCACGCATCGCGCAGGATCGGTCGGCTGTGCAGTCCAGCGCTCACCCAAACGACAACCCTAACCATACTCTAGAGCGATCGCAGGTGGCGCATGCGTGGCCGCGTTCTCGCCGCCTGTGGGCGGCCCCAGCTCCGGCCCGAGCAAGGACACCCTGCGGACGCCCCTGGTGCGTCCGCGCTCCGGCTGCGCATTAGAACGTGTGCGCGGCTGCGCTGGTGGCGCGGCCGCACGGCCGGCTGTGCGCAGTAGTGGCAAGCAGCAAGGCATGTGCGGAAGCAGACTCGCACGCCGGGCATCCAGGCGCAGGCATTGTCTCGGAGTCGCATCTGCTCAGCTGAGCCTCTGGCTTGCGGCCGTGTGCAGCTCGGCGATGAGGCGCAAGAGCGGGGCGGGTCGTCCGGGCGCGCTGGCGACGGCACGGGCTGCGACGACGATGCCGGGGACCGCCCCGCCCAGGAGGCCGGCTCGCTGTGGGCGGGCACGCCCGCCGCATCAGGCCGCACGGAGGCGGGGGGCGCGGGTGCGGCGGGCTCGGGGCCGGGGCAGGCGCCTGGGCAGGGCTCGCTGTGGGCGGGCACGCGCTCAGGCAGCGCGGCGCCGGGCGACGGCCGCGACGACGCGGCGGGCGCGGCCGCGGGGGGCCTGTTCGCGGGGACGCCGGCGGGGTCGGCGCCTGGGGCCGCCAAGGAGCCGCAGAGGGACGCCCCGGCGTCAGAAGGCGGCCTGGCGGCGGCCTGCGAGCGCGGGCACCTGCTGGATTTCATTCGCGACGGCGCCAGCATGCTTGTGCGCTCGGCGGTGCTGCAGGCGCGCGCGCCCTGGCTACTGCTCTGCGGCCCCGTCGTCCCTGTCTGTATGAGCGCTACTGATTCAGTCCAGGGAGTGACAGTGAGGGCATCACTTTCATGATGGGCAGCGAATTTGTGCCCAACTGCACATGGTGTGCACCTGAGGGCGGCTGCGGCGCTCAGAGCCCTGCAAGCTGTGTGGCACGTGCCAGGAATTGGATGCTGAGAGCCGAGGCTGGTCTGATTGGTCTCGGACTGCGGGAGCGGGAAGAGTGCAGGTTCAGGGATCAGCTTCAGGGATGTCTCACGCGCGGCGCGCCGCAGGTGACCTTCTTCTTGGCGATGGCGGTGGCGGGCCGCCTGGGCACGGCCACGCTGGCGGCGCACCAGGTGGTCGCGCAGCTGTGGATGCTGACGTCGTACGTCGTGGACGGCTTTGCGGTCGCGGGCACCGTGCTCGGCAGCCGCCTGGCGCCGCTCGGGCCCGCCGGCGCGCGCGAGCCCTGGCGCGGCGCCCGCCCCGGCCCCCCTGGCCGCCGCCTCACCGGGTGTCAGGCAGACGCAGCTGCACAGACGTTCTGCGACCTTATTACTCAACCTTTGCCCGGCTACAGCTCTGTGCATGCTCTGCCGCTTGGGCAGCTGTGGACTCCGTTGAGCATTTGCAGTAGCCCAGGCGGCTGGTGCGCCAGGCGGGCCTGGTGCGGCTTCTTTGCCTCGGGGGTGTGTCCGGCGCTCGAAGCACCCATGCGCGCCCTGCTGAGCCGCCGGGGGCGCAGGCGGTTTGCGCGCCTGGCGCGCCGCGTGCTGCTGCTGGGCGTCGCGGTCGGCGGCGGCGCCGGCGCGGCGCTGAACGCCTGGCGCGACCCCGTGATCGCGCTGTTCACGGGCGAGCCGGGCGCGGTGGCGGTGCTGCGCGGGCCCGTCTGGGCGCTGCTGTGCGCGATGCAGCCTGTGAACGGCGCCGTGTTCGTCTACGACGGGCTGCTGTACGCCACGCAGAGCTTCGCCTGGGTGCGCGCGCGCGCGCGCAGCGCTGCCGGCGGGCGTCAGGGCGCCTGCGATGCCTTGCCAGTCCATGAGTGTTCTTACGCAATGCAAGGCCGGCAGGCTGGTGCAACTTGGGTGACAGGCCAAAGCCGCACGGATGCCATGCTGCTCCTGGGTTATGCTGTTCGGCGGTGCAGCACTGTCGATCTCCGTAGCCTGCATGCGGAGGGCCGCTTAAGCATCGTTTCATAAGGCCTTCATGGGCCTTCATGCGCGCATGCGAACCTGTGTGCAGCGCTCGCTAGTTGCGCGGGAGTTTGGCGCGAGCACCAGTGCTTTTTGCTACTTAGCTGACAATGTCTGCTCGCGCCGCTGTATGGCTAACTGGCCAGCGCCGGCGGCTCCAGCGCGTGGCAGCGCACGGACAGGCGCGCGCGCGCGCGCGCAGGTGCGCGACGTGATGGTGACGGGCTTCGTGGTCGCGTACTTGCCTGTGCTGGCGGCCGCGACATGGGCCGTGCACGCGCTGTGGGTGGTCTGGGCGGCCAAGGCCGCGCACAATGTGTGGCGGCTCGCAGGTCCGCCGCACGCGCGCTTGCATTGTCACAGGCGGGCAGGGGGGTGGCTGGGCTGTTCGAGCCTGCGCGTACACTACTTTTAGGCGCTGCCCGGCCGCCTTTCAGCACAGCTCTGAGCAAGACCTGGAGCAGTACTTGAAGGATTGAGAGGGGTGAGAGGTGCAGTCCATGCTATGCATACGTCCCAGTCCGGTGTGAGCAATAATTTGGCGTACCTGTTGCATGGGCAGGAGGCTGACGCGCGTGCGCGGAGCGCGCAGGCGCTGCAATGCGCATTCACTGGCAGATCCCGCGCATGGCTGATGCAGCGTTTGCAGCGGAGCGAGCGAGTCCGTGACCGCTCTGCTGCATGGGCGAAGCAGCAGAGCCGGCTGTGCTGCAGCAGTCCTGATTTTTGCATGTGTATAGCTGACCAGAAATTCAGCAATGGGATTGTATAGGTGCCCTATAGTCTTGTAGCACAGGTACTTTGTTCGCTTGCATCACAGGGCAGGCAAGTCCTGCTTTGCATGGTAATGCATGTGCTGAGCACTGCGTACCCCTTCATTTGCAAATGCCGGGGGTTGCATGCGCATGCGCATGCCGTTAACATGGCTTCCGACTCGGACTCTCCATCCTGACTCTCTTCATTCCCGCTTACTCTGCCTGCCTTTGATGGGTCTGTGATGCAGACGCGCAGCCGCTGCACATTTGCCAGGTGAGATGGCGCGCACGTGCCTCACAAATGCTGCGCTGCTGCTGTGTGCGGCATGCGCCAGCGGTAAGGAGCTGACGTGCAGGACAAGCACCGGCGCTGAGATAGACTGGTGAGCACACTTGAAAACAAGGCCGAGGCACTGCGAACACATTGTCCAACTGCTAAGGTGCACATGACCCGACCGCGCAGGTGGTTGGCCCTGAAGCTGCCATTCGGGCGTGAGTATCTCTACCTTGACAGCACAGCGAGCTCTGGTGCGAGTCGGTGCTGACACGCTTCATAGTGTTCTTCACTGAAAGTTTCTGAGCAGTTTCTGCAGTGGGCAGTCTTGCAGCACGGAACCTGCACGTTGGGAGCACCGTGTTTGCCAAAACTTCACAAGCAACACACTCCAGGACAGGCGTTACCTGTCCATCTTGCCTACATACATACAGCGTGCAAGTCTGGCAACACAACTGCTCTGCAATATGAAACAGACCGCTTACTCAGACTGACGTGGAGCCATCGCCTATGCCGCGCTGCAGAGTGGCAGTACCACAAGGACATCGCCGGCGTGCAAGGCAACCCTCTGGCGGAGACGCTACAGCAAGTGCGCCCGCAACCGCAAGCGCAAGCGCGCAAGCTCGTGCGCATGCATTGCCACACTGCCTTGTTGACACCTGCGAGACGGGCCGTTGGTGGAGTGCAGGTATATGACACCAGCAGTGTTGGCCGGGTGCTGTGGAATGACGAGTGGCCGAACGGCACTGTCACCTTCACGCTGGCGCATGCAAAAGGTCTGCAGCCCGCTCTCCCGGCTACTTGTGGCTTGAGATACATGCAGTGGAAGAGCTGCTGCGCGCACTTCTTACCCAGTAGGAACCCGTCAGGCAGGCGCTGGGGCCTGTCCAGCAGCTCACTCTGAGCGGCACGAAGCAGGCGTGTTCAGCGGGACGCTGTCCCTCCAGGGTGGCAGCTCACGAGCTCGCCCAGAGCTCACAGGGGCTGCGCTGTGCGGCGGCAGGCGTGCTGGGGTACGGCGCGACCGGCACGGGCTTCTGGCTGGTGCACAGCGCTCCGCGCTTCCCGGACAGCCCGGCGCTCACGCCGACATACCAAGGTCCGCGCATATGCACACCGCACGCTCATCCATGCTTATGCCACTGGACAATAGCATGCTGGCAGCATCAGGTGCTGCACAAGGGTGGCAATAACATGCCTGCACACAGGGTAGTATCAAGATGTGGGGCGCAGCAGATGTAACGGGCTTTAGCCTTGACTGCCTTGACATCACATGGGCGCATCGATTACAGTAGTCCATGCAGTGCGCCGGCAGGCACTCCTGAGAACGTGAGAAGAGACTGCGCAACAGGACCACCTCCCTGCCAGAGCCACTGAATGAATGCTGGCGTCGTGCGCAGGCGTGTGCTGCGGCGAGCACGGCGGGCAGCTGCTCAACGGGCAGAGCTTCCTGTGCGTGACGCTGGGCGCGGACGCGCTGACCGCCGCCGCGCGCCTGCTGCGCACGCCGCACATCTTCATCTACGACGCCGCCGTGCCTGATGCGCTCGGCGCCCACGCCGCAGCGCCACCCGCCCGCGGCCCTGCCACCGGCCCAGCGCCAAGCGGCGGCGGCGGCGGCGCTGATGGCGGAGGCGGCGGCGCGGTCACGGGAGGTCAGCAGGACCCAGAGAGCGGCGGCGGCGGCAACCTGCGGCGGGCGGACCGCGGCGCGAGCCCTGGCCCCAGCGCCCCGCTGCGGCCTAGCAGGCGTGGCGCCGCGGACGCGGGTGGCAGCCGTGAGAATCGTACTGATGCGGACAGCAGCGCCGTCAGCGCATGGGCGGGCGCCGCGGGGGTGGCGCGGGCCATGGCCGAGCTGGCAGCCCCAGCGAGCGGCGAGGGCGCAGGCGCGCCCCGAACGCTGCCAGTCTGCTCGCAGGGTCGAAGCTCTTGCAGCCACCCGTCCTTTACTCAGTGCCTGTACACTGAAAGGTTATTCACCTGTATCCAGTAACGGCGTGACGCACTCCTGGCGCCAGCAGGCGGCGACCTGGCGCAGCAGACCGTCACGTCGGCCGGCGGCGAGCGCTTCCACGCCTTTGCCAAGGCCACCACGCCCGGCCGCGATGTGTACCTGTACGAGGACGCCGTCGCGCCCTTCTTTGGCAGCGGTGCGGCCCGCGTTGGCAAGACGTCCTGCAGACCCTGGGGCAGGCACACCTGCCATCATTTGATCACCGCTCTGTTCATTGTTTTCAAAGTATTTACGTGATGCACATGCAGCGGCATCATGGGGCTGGTTGCGCAAAGCTGAGTTTGCGGGGAAGGCGCTAGACATGCACGCATCTGGTGTCCGCCGCGCCTTGAGCGCTGTGTGCGTATCTAGCATACCCTCTGCTCCTCCTTGTACACATGCAGTGGCGTGCAGAGCGAGAGGTGCAGACCTGCCCGGGCAGGAATGGGCCGCTGCCCGCCCCGCTATGAGCGCTCCGCGATCCCGGTCAACTGGCGGCGGAGGTGTGCAGATAGCGCAGTCCGCCGCACGTGGTGCGCTTGGCCATGCACGCCCACGCGCGGCGGGGCAGCGCAGGGCTGGAGGTGCAGAGCTGGCTGCGCGGGGAGGGCGCGCTGCCGTCGTTCTGCCCGCCGACCGGCGCGCCCGGCGCGTACCCGGTCACCAACGTCCGCGCGCTCGCGGCGGCGCTCGCGCGCCGCGCCTGGAACGCGACCACCGACCACTCCAAGTGGGCGGTGGGCACGCCGCCCCCATGGCGCGCCCCCGCCGACGGCGCGCGAGAGGCCGCCCGCGGCCGGGCCGGCGCCCCCGGGCCGGAGTCGACGCCGGCGCGGCATGAGCCTGGAGCGGAGGGGGGCAACAGGACGAGCGGGAGGGGCGGTGCTGGCGGCCTAGGGCTTGGATCAGATTTAGGGTTGGGAGCCGCTGACACGGGGCCGTGGTACGGCGCCGCGTGCGTGGGCGACCTAAACCGCGAGCGCGGGCAGCTGGTGCGCGGCGGCAGCGCGCTGTGCTTCGCCGGCCATGCCGGCGTGTGGCGCGCGCTGCGGCGCCTGGTAGCCACTGTCGAGGTCTGCACGCCTGCTGTACACTGAGCTGCTGCTTGTACCTGTGTGAACGATGTGTGTGCGTCACTTGGCAGGTTGGTGTGTCTGTGACTGAGCATACAAAGCGCAAAGAGTGGTCGCTGGGCACTTTGGTGTGGAAAAGGTAAGTGACGCAGACGTTTCCGGGGCAGCATACGGAACAGCACGTCGGACTGTGACTGCAATGCAGTAAGCGTACTGCATCTCTGACATGCCTGGCCATGCACGGGCCGCTGTTAGGCAACATATATATTGTCACATGCAGGTATGCTCCAGCTGGCCCCGGGCGAGCTTTTAGTCATAGGGATCAAGAGCACAGGTAGGGGCCACGGCACCACACTCTCGGCAGCCAAATAAGCGGCTGCTCACGTGCCCGTGTTGCACAAGCCGTTAGACTTTGACAGCCAGATCTCCGGAGCGGGGCATGATGGCGGCGCACTGGCGCCTGGTTCTAGCTTGCACTTTGGCGGTGTGTGTTGCACAGACCGTCCTGGCCGCCAGCGTCGCCGCAGTGCGCGCCCGGCCTTGGTTGAAGCCTGCTGCGTTCTGTCGCTCCGCCACTAGTCCAGCAGTCTGTCATTTGAAAGAGCTTCCTTCCTTATGCGCTGATGGTGATGTACTGACTCGTGTTGAGCTGCTTTGGTGCAGGAAGCTAATGATCTCGAAGTGCGCTGCAAGATGCTGGCAAGGTGTGCATATGCAGGCCAGCCAAGCTTGCGAGCCGTGCATGGCGGGAATTGCACAAAATAGTATTACAGTCGTGCTGCGCTGCCTGTGCTGTGAGTTTTACAGGCAGGAGCCTTGCTGTAGTGCATATGTGTGTAGTAAAAGGCGCTTGCATCCGTAAACTCCGGGCCAGTACTGTGCTTCGTGTGTTGGACTGATTGCACTTCCTAGTGCAATGTCTATCCTTTTGTCAAAAGTGGCAGCCACGAGCGGTCTGCACTGCTCTGCACTCACTGTCTGCACCGCTGCACTCACTGTCTGCACCGCTGCACTCACTGTCTGCACCGCTCGCATGCATAGGCTGGCACGCCTGTCATGTGGCAAGCTCAAACTCTTGCTGTTTACGGTTAGAAGCCGCGAACATGCCTGACGCCGACCTGTGTGCGGGCCGGCAGGAGCGGCAGCGCGTGTGGCAGCCTGCACTCGGGGGCCGCTGCTGCAAGCTCAGGCGGCAGGCACCTGCTGCAGCGGGGCGGCTCCGCAGCTGCGCGCGCGGCGAGCGCGCACCGGCGGTACCTGACGTGGTTGCACGGCGAAATGATGCTGGTTGTGTTTGTGGGGCTGGTTCCGTTTGGGGTCTTCATGGCGTACGCGCGCAAGAGCATGTTGTCCCGCTGGTGGTTCCAGGTGCACCGCGCCGTGCAGGTGTGCTCCTCGCCCCCGTCAGGGTTCCCCCACGCGCACCTCCACCCCCCTCTCTGTGCATGGGAACCATAGTAAGTCGGATGTGAAAGGTCCTGCATGACAGGTGGGGCAACTGCGTGATTCAAGATAGTGTGGACATGGCCCACTGAGCAATGCCTGCGTGCCTCAAATGACTGACGTGATGCCTGCTGCTGCTTGTCGTAAGGAATGCAACAGGGGTTGTGATGCATGAGTGACCTTTGAAATCACATTTGTAACATTTGTGTTCAAAATGGGCGCCTGCTCCAGCTGTGCTTTTCACCAGTGGCTGCCTGGCTGGTGCCTGGGCAGCGCCGGCAAACATTCCGGCCGCAGGCTGGGTGTCGCGTGTGCTGAGTGGTCGATCAGCGCGCGTGCGCCAGCAGCATGCAGCATGCGGCGCTCATCTCCGCTCCGCCCGCCGGCGCCGCCAGGTGGTGGCGTGGCTGGTCAACCTGGCGTCTGTGATCATTGTCGGGTCGCAGATTCAAATGTCGTCTGTCAAGCGCTCGCGCGTGGTGCTCGTGCATGTGGCCGTGGGAATCGCGCTCCAAATTGTCATTGGAATCCAGGCGCTGATCGCGCTGCTGGTCCGGCCCTCGCACGAGTCGCCGCTGCGGCAGTCGTGGAACGTCACCCACAGGTGCACACGCCCCCGCGCCCGCCGGGCGCCCCTGAGCAGCATGCATGTGTTACGTTTGCTGAGTGGGAGCACCGTCTGTGTTGCTGCACAGGTTGCGTGCATGGTGTGCACGTCACAGTAGATACGAGCGGGCTGTGTATGCGTTCTCACAGGGGCATGGTTGCTGTGGCCCCATCTGAAGGATCGCACGGGCCTTCATACAAGGGCAGGCCCGGCTGACCCTGGCTGAGCCAGTGGTGGTGATGGAGGCAGCACCCTTTGTGCATTTGTACACTTTCTGCGCTGCGCGTACAGCAGCGGTGCTGCTGGGTAGCAGTACGTGATGGTGTGCGTGCGGGGAGGCCAGGTGGCTCGGCTGGCTCGTTGCGCTCGTGGCGCTCACACAGCTGGCCGGCGGCATGCTGCTGGGGCACCGACGTGCGCGCCTGCCCTGCTTGCTTCCCCAAAACTTAAACACCAAAGCGCTGCTGTGCCTGCCTGAAAGCTGTGGAAGCCGTGTATAAGTGTCGTACTCGCCATGCCACTGCTCGGCCCCACGTTGCGCGCGCACCGGCACCCCTGTGAGCTCCGCCCCGCGCGCGCGGCGCAGCCATGCGCGACTATTGGGCGGTGTTCGGCGTGCTGGTCGGCTGGTTCCTGGCCTTCTACCTGCTGGACCTGGTCCGCTACTCCCGGCTGCCGCCGCCAGGGCAGCCGCAGGCGGGGCCCGCCAAGGTGCGCGCTCGCCCGGCAGACCAGCACTGTCTGGCGGACCAGCATACTTTCTGCTGGGTTCAGCCTGTGTGCTCGCGGCCGCTAGGAACGTTGTGGCCTGCCAAGGCAAGCGCTCTGTTGGCTGCAACGCTTTGGCGGCTGTTGCATGAACGGGCACAGGGAAGTCACAGCACAGACTGTGCCGAGATGCAGTGCGTGGAATGCAGATGTCGACAGGTCGCCACGTAGGCGGCCTTTCATGTCGCAACGAAAGGGCGACCATTGCTCATGCGCTTCCCTCAAAGCGGCCATCGCTAGCTGCCAAAGAGTTCTGCGGGGTATCCAGGGCGGTTGGGCGGGCACCGGCGATGCGGAGCTGCTGCCGCGCGGCCAGCGGCCGCCTCTGGCCGCGGCCGACGTGCCCAACGTGGGCGGCTACCGCGATGGGCCCGAGGGCGGCGGCCTGGTCGCTGCCGCGATCGGCGGCGGGCGGCGCGCGGCGCAGAGGCCGAGCTCCGCGGAGGTCTAGGCTTACATTGTGCAGGCTGAGGGTGCCGGGTCGGCGGTGGGCGGGGCGCGGCGCAGGGTCCGAACCCCATGAAGGCGTGAGCTGGCTCCTGCAGCGCCTATGGGTGCAGGTCTGGCGCTGGGCGCGGTTGACAGTGGGCGGCGCGTGTGCGGCCGCTGGCGAAACAATGGAGTGCGCAGCCCTTGTGGCCACATTGGCTTCAGGAGCTTGTGAATGAGCATTCTTGGGTTTCCCTCCCTACGGGCTTGATGTTTTCCTGGGTCTATCTTGAGGGTTCATAGGCGCGGGGGCGCGGCTGTCCCAACGTATGCTGCAGGGCCCTACTTTATGGTAGGCACGTTTTGGTCGGTCACGACCATGGGCGAGGGCCATTGGTGCCTTGTCATGCCGTCGGCAAGCACTTCCTTCTGCTTCAGACCATGGTGGTGGCTCACATGCGGGCCGCCAATTGCACAGGAACTATTTCATACATTGTTGAACTGACTTTGGGCACAGTCCAGTCGTGATAGGGTCTAGTGATTGGCAGTGACGCAAGCGGCCTTCTTGTTGTCTGCGGATGCTTGAGCAGTGTCTGAGTGCGGCGAGCGCACGATGCTGTTTAGGGCCTGCGTGCCTTTAGGGATGAAGGCGACATTGCATGCCGTCAGGAACCCTAGACATGGCCAGGACGTGTAGGTATGATGCAGACAGGGTCTGCCAGTAAGCTAACGTACTGTGGGGCCGCAGGGCTTGCGTTGATGGCTGGCTTACTTCTGCTCATTAATCACATGTAACAACTTGCAGCTTGTCCGTGGTCTGTGCTCGCAGTCATCTGCCACCTCATGCTGCTCGCGCACACCTGAAGCCAGGGATCTGCCTGCAGTGTACCAGCACAGTGTGCAGTGCTATAGGATCCACAAGATCACGACACGCTCACGCCGTCGGCTGCCCCGCCTCCGACAGCGTCCGCAGCCGCTGCTGGCGGCGCGTGCGGGGCCGCGGGTCGCTCCTCTCTGTGCCGGAGCGCTGAGGCCACCCACGTCTCGATCATCTCCTTGGCCACCCAGGGCTGGTCCCCAGGGCTCATGTGGCCCGCATTGCGGATGGTCACCTGCGCGGATGCGCGCCGGGGACCGTCAGTCATCAGACCCCAGCTCGAGGGTCTGTGTAGGTCTCTGGTGTGTTTGCACCCGTCTCACGTCCTCAGCCTCACGCCAAGCTCCCGGGACGCTTTCCGCGCGGCAGGCCGCGCAGGCAAAGATGCAGAGCTGCAGACCGTGCGGCGGCACTTGCGCTTCGAGCTCCTCACTACAGAAGAGAGGCTTTCAGCGGCAGAGTGTGCCAGCAGCGAGCGCGCGTCGCGCCCGGGGCGCTCACGTGCGTCAGGTTGCCGTGCTCCCGC
>JAABUY010002400.1_pt1 | contig 22329 bp, 20 predicted proteins | sample 5560271 | NCBI WGS metagenome assembly JAABUY01 (sample SAMN10711886, study PRJNA513374) | rock metagenome | isolation source: Antarctica rocks | place: Antarctica: Victoria Land, University Valley | reverse complement strand
CTGATACCCTGCGGCATCAAGCTTCCGTACATACGCGGCGGGCAATTCCGGGACAAGGCGCGTGAAGACAGCGGATGGCGCTGTGACGACCACAACATCGCAATCCTCTTCCTGCCCATCCACTCGCACCATTACGCCCCCGTCGGCGCGGGGCTGCACGGCCTCGACCGTGACGCCGAGATGCATCTCCACGCCGAGCCGTCGCAGTTCGGCATCCAGTGCATCAATAACGACCTGAAACGAGCCGCGTGGATAGCCGAGCGTTTCCTTGGCGAGCGGGTTGCTCCGGTTCGTCGTGCGCAGTTGCACCTTTTTCCAGAACCAGACCATCGGAATTGTATCCCACGACGGGCCGAATTTCGCTCGCAGTTGCGCACCGAATACCCGATCGAAGCCGTTCGTACCTGCAAACCGTTCGATCCATTTCGCGGCGGTTATGCGCTCATAGGCCGCGTATCTCTTTTGTCGTTGAAGATATGCCGTCATCGCGCCGATGCGCAGGCGCGCGACGGGCGAGATATAGCCGAGTTTCAGCAGGTCTGTCGCGCCATTGAGCGGCCAAATCCTGCCGTCATGGAACATGCCGACGGTGCTCGGCAACCACTGGAGAGTGTCGCCTACGCCGAGTTCCGCCATCAAATCGGTGATCGCCGTGTCAGAGTGGAAAAGATGATGATAGAAATATTCCAGCCGCGTTCCGGCGATGGGGAAGGTCGCCGCTTGCCCACCCAGACCCTGCATCCGCTCCCAAAGCACGACCGTATGCCCCGACTGACGCAGCCGCAACGCCGCCGCCATGCCGAGCATTCCACCACCGATCACTCCGACACGCATAAAATCCTTACCCCCGGTCCCCTCCCTCCGAGGGAAGGGGAAGAAAATACGACAAGCGAAAGGGCGACCCGATTGCCGCCCTGCCGAGTGATTCATCTATGATACTACGCTACCCGCGATCAGATAAAGAGCGGTGCAAGCACGAGGGTCAGCGTGGCAAGGAGCTTGATCAGTACATGGAGCGACGGCCCGGCGGTGTCTTTGAAGGGATCACCGACCGTATCACCGACAACCGAGGCCGCGTGCGGATCACTGCCCTTGCCGAGCACTGTACCATCCGCATCGCGCAAATCGCCCGCTTCGATAAATTTCTTGGCGTTATCCCATGCGCCACCACCATTGTTCATGAGATTCGCCATCAGGATGCCGCCCATCGTGCCGACAATCAGCATACCTGCCGCTCCCTCAGCGCGTAGGAGCAAGCCAATCGCTATCGGCATGAGCACAGCCAACGCACCTGGCGCAATCATCTCGCGGAGCGCGCCGCGCACGGAAATGTCCACGCATCGGGCGTAATCCGGCAGCTCAGTGCCCGCTAAAATGCCCGGCCTTTCGTGCCACTGGCGACGGACTTCGCTGATCATGTCCTGCGCCGCGCTACCGACCGCGCGAATCGCCAGTGACGAGAACAAGAAGACGAGCATCAGGCCGAGGAAGCCGCCGATAAAGACCTTTGGCTGCGCGAGATTGACGATGTGGGATTGGTCCCATAATGCGGTACCCGGCTGGTAGCCGCGCGACTCCGCGACGACATCGAGATAGGCAGAGAAGAGCAGAAAGGCCGCGAGGGCGGCAGACCCGACCGCGTACCCCTTTGTGAGCGCCTTCGTCGTGTTGCCCACCGAGTCCAGCGCATCCGTTACATCGCGCACGGACTCCGGTTGGTTGCTCATCTCGGCGATGCCACCCGCGTTGTCGGTGATTGGGCCGAAGGTATCCATCGCGAGAATGTAGCCCGCACCCATCAGCATGCCGACCGTCGCGCAGGCCGTCCCAAAGATGCCATCCTGCAACGTGTTGCCGGTGACGTGCGTGCGCGTGCCGAGGAAGAATGCGCCACCAATCGCCAGCGAGATCGTGATCGCAGGCATCGCAGTGGATTCCATCCCAATGGCGAGGCCGGAGATGATGTTCGTCGCGGAACCCGTGCGCGACGCCTCGGCAATCGTGCGCACCGGTCGGTAGTTGCCCGCCGTATAGAACTGCGTGATATAGACGAAGGCTATCGAGGCCGCAATGCCGACCAACCCAGCGAGGGCAAAGTAAAACCACTTGTCGCCGACATTGAACACCGTGCCGTCCGTGTTCTTCCGCGTGGTGTTGTGGAAGAGCACATAGGTCACAAAGATCATGAAGGTCACCGAGAGGCCGGCAACCACGTAGTAGCCGCGGTTGAGCAGACCGAGCGCGTCGGTCGCCTGCGCCGATGGTCGGACGAGTACGACGCCGATAATCGAGGCAAGGAGGCCGAATGCGGTAATGACGAGTGGGAAGATGATCCAGTTATTGTTGTTCGTGATCGTCGCGAGCGCGACGCCAAGGATCATCGCGCCAACGACTTCCGCTGCCGTGGACTCGAAGAGGTCCGCGCCACGACCGGCGCAGTCGCCGACATTGTCACCAACGAGGTCGGCAATTACGGCTGGGTTGCGCGGGTCGTCCTCTGGGAGATTCGCCTCGACCTTGCCGACAAGGTCCGCGCCAACGTCCGCCGCTTTGGTGTAGATACCGCCGCCGAGTTGGGCGAAGAGGGCAACGAATGAGGCGCCGAAGCCATACCCGACGATATAGAAGGGTGCATCACGCGGGCCATCCGTAATACCGGTCGCGGCGAAGAGAGCGAACATACCCGTTACACCCAGTAGCGAGAGGGCGATGACAAGAAGCCCGGAAACTGCACCCCCATGGAAGGCGGCAGTGAGCGCCGCACCGAGGTTTTTGCGCGCCCCGGCGGCCGTCCGCAGGTTCGAGCGCACGGCGACGTTCATGCCGATGAAGCCCGAGACGCCGGAAAGGGCCGCGCCGACTAGGAACGAGAAGAAGGTGAGCAGCGCGTGCTTGCCCGGATGCTGGTCATGCTTCGTGATGAAATAAATCAGGACGGAGATGATAATGGCGACGATGCCAGCAATCGCGAAAATCGTGCGGTACTGCCGGTTCAGATAGGCGCGTGCGCCAGTCAGGATGCGCCCCGCGACATCCTGCATTTCCGGTGTACCACTATCGCTCGCGAGCACTCCCCGCGCGAGCGAGATCGCATACAGGACCGCCAAAATGCCAATAACGGGAACTGTCCATACAAGCCAGCTCACGCACTCCCCTCCTCACGGCCCCGATGCCGAGCCGCATCCATAAAAATGATGAACACCAGACATTAAAAGTTCGGCATATCTGCCGAGCAGTAAGGAATGCGCGCGGCACGTTCCCCGACCGCAGCGCGGACGCGAGTGTACCATTCACTGCCTTTCGCCGCAATGCGATTGTGTTCGTACAGATTGCGTTTCGATGTCTGTGCGCGATTACCGGGAGCAGGGCCGAGATTACGGGCGCTGCCACCGCTCCTGCGAAGCGTCATTCCATCTCTATCGCGAACCCATCAGGGAGTATCGGCAGGGGGTGGGCGGACGTTCTCCGCTCCCGATAGACGCGCAGTCGCCGCCTCACCTTCGGGTTCGATATGGATAACGATATCGGTTTGTGGCAGCGCATCGGTGATCTCGTCTTCAAGATGTGTGGAGAGATCGTGCGCCGCTGCGACGGACAAATTACTGGGCACAACAAGGTGCAAGTCCACCGCATGGCGGCCACCAATGTGGCGCGTACGGAGATCATGGTACTCGATAAAGTTGTCGGCGTGATCATCGAGAACCGTGCGGATGGTCCGCTCGTCCTCCTCGGGGAGCCGGTAATCCATCAGACCGTGGACGGCGCTCAGCAGCACGCGAATGCCCGCAATCGCGATAAAGCCCGACACGATGATGCCGACAATCGGGTCCACCACATGCCGCCCCGTCACCTGGACGACAATCAATCCCAGCACAACGCCCGTCGCCGTGATGACATCCGTGCCAAGTTCGATGCCCGTCGCCTCTAATGCGGGCGAGCCTTCCGCCCGAGCAACTCGCAAGAGATAGCGGGATATCGCAATATTAATGACTGCCGCTGCCGCCATAATCACGATGCCCCATCCCAGATTCGTCACGACCGATCCGTTGATGAGAGAGTTAATCGCGTTCGCCGCACTGAATACCGCGACGGCACAGATCAGGACACCCTCGCCAAAACTTGTCAGCGTCTCGACCTTGCCGTGCCCGTAGGGATGCATCCGGTCCGCTGGCCGTTGCGCGTACCAAATCGCCGCCGATGCAAGCACCGCGACAAGCAAATCCACGCCCGAATGTGCCGCTTCTGAGAGGATCGCGACCGATCCCGTGCCGAAGCCGACGATCAGTTTCCCGACGACAAGGATCGCATTCGTCAAAATGGCGAGAGACGCGACGCGGGTAATGCGTCGCGAGTGAGTATCCATGGGGCATTTCCGATGGAGAATGTCCGGCCACCGTGTCAGCCACCGGTGGCCCGGACTAGCGAGCAGAACGGTTTGGAACGATTAGTCCCCCGCGCCACTAGCGGCCGCACGCGGCGTGCCACGCCCGCGACGCCAGAAGGCGAGTCGCTGGATCTCGCCCCGCTCCCAACTGACGAGCAACTGGCTCGCGTTGAAGATAGACGAATACGTGCCGCTGATCACGCCGAGGAGAAGGGCAAGCACGAATTCGCGGATCGTCGCGCCGCCGAAGAGGACGAGCGCAAGCAGCGTAAAGATGACGGTCAGCGACGTGTTGATCGAGCGGACAATCGTCTGATTCAGACTATAGTTGACGACATCGTCGAAGGCCATCGCGGGGCGGCGGATCTGATTCTCGCGGATGCGGTCGAAGACCACGATCGTGTCATGAACGGAGAACCCGATCACAGTCAGAACCGCAGTGACGAAGAGCGAATCTATCTCCGTGCCGATCACTTTGCCAAGAATCGCGAAAACCCCGATTACCACGAGTACATCGTGGAGCATCGCGACGATTGCGCACGAACCGTACAGGAACGGTCGTTTCACCTTGCGGAATGCCCACGCGAGGTAGAGCAGGATGCCGACGGCCGCCGCGAAGACCGAAAGAATCGAGTTCCGACTGACTGATGCACCGACCGTCGGCCCAACGGAATCGAGCCGCAGTTCCTTGTAGTCGCCGTAGCGCGCCTTCAGTGCGTTCGACAGTTGCGTCTTTTCGGGCGACCCTTCTTCCAGATGCTTCAAATGGATCAGCACGGTCTGCGTCTGATCCGGGTTGGCCGCGATCTGCACCTGCGGGTCCTGCTGACCCTGCCCAACAAGAATCTGCCGGACATCGAGCGATTGAATATCCGTATGTGGAAACTGCAACTCCCACACGGATCCGCCCGTGAAATCAATGCCGAGGTTGAGATGCCAGAAGATGAGCGCCAAAACGCCGGGTACGATAATGAGCAGTGAGAGCGTATACCAGATTTTGCGGCGGTGGACGAGATCGAGCATTGGCGGTTTCCCCCTAATCTCCGGCGGTTGTCGTCACGGAGCCGCGATTTTGTGCAGGTGCGATAGATTCGGTATTGAAGAGCCAGCGATTCGTCGAGACGGCGCGCGAACTGAGCAAGCAGCGCAGAAAGGTCCGCGTGACGGTAATCGCGCTGAACAGGCTGACGAGCACACCAATCAAGAGCGTGAGCGCGAACCCGCGCACGACCGATGTGCCGGTAATGCCGCCAAAGACATACAGAATCAGGCAGGTAATCATCGTCGAAGCGTTCGAGTCGCGGATGGATGGCCATGCATGATCGAAGCCTGCGTCAATCGCATTGCGTAGCGTGCGTCCGGAACGGAGTTCTTCCTTCATCCGGGCGAAAATCAGCACATTAGCATCCACGGCCATCCCGATGGAGAGAATAAAGCCCGCGATGCCCGCGAGCGTCAGCACAATGCCGAACAGTTTGAAGAGCGCGAAGGTAAGCACCGTGTAGACACCGAGCGCCACCACCGCGAGCACACCCGGCAGGCGGTAGAAGAAGATCATAAAGAAGGCGACCGCCGCGAGGCCAATGCCACCGGCGAGGAGGCTCTTATTGATCGAATCCTGGCCGAGCGTCGGGCCGACCGTGCGCGTTTCGATGACATCGAGTGGTACCGCAAGGCGACCAGATTTCAAAACGACCACGAGGTTCTGCACCTGGGTGCGATCGAGTCCGTTGATCTCACCACTCTGGTCAATCCGGCTCTGAATCGTCGCGCTATTCACGACCTTCTTGTCCACAATCACATTCAGAAACTGGCCAACGTGCGAACCCGTATAGTCGCCGAACTTCGTGGCGGCATCCGAATTCAACTTGAAGCCGACGACGAGGTTCCCACTCTGATCAGTCTGCGGGAAGGCGTCCGCCAAGTCTTTCCCGGTGACAATCGTCTCGTACGATGGCCCGGCTGGAGCCGTCGCGGATGGTGCCGCTGTCGCGGACGCACCGGGAGTCCCACTCGGTTCAGGTGTCCCACTCGTTCCTGCTGCCGCTGCTACCGCTGGGGTGCCGGTAACGTCTGACGCGCTCACCGCTGTCCCAGACGTTGCAGCAGGCGTTCCCGTTACTGCGGCTGATGCTACGGGGGAGCTGCCGGGGGCGACGGCGCCAACCGACGGAACCGTTGTGCCCGGCCCCGGTGCCGCGGTGCTGATCGGTGACCCATCGGCATTAAGGCCGACTGTTTCCGGGCCACCAAGCGAGGTCGTGACGACCGAACCCGTCGGCAGTTGCGTCTGGCTGCCGACCAACTCAAGAAGCGCCGTCTGCTTCAGCACTTGAACCGCAGCGGCCGGGTCCTGGACGCCGGGCAGTTCGACAACGATCTTGTCGCTCCCCTGAGTTTGAATAATTGGCTCACTGACACCGAGGCCGTTGACACGGCGCTCGATCGTGTCGCGCAAACCGGAGAGCACGTCAGCATCAACCTTCTGCCCCGGTGCGGGCCGGGCCTGCAACACGGCATGCACGCCGCCTTTGAGGTCGAGCCCCAATCGGGTTTCGGTGCGGGTCTTGACGTTGAAGAGATTGAGTCGCTGGCCCGGCAGGACAATCCAGGTCGCGAGGATCGTCAAAACAACGATGATCGAAAAGACGTACCACGGACGAATTCGCACTGACGGATCCTCCTGGAAGCGAAAGAAAAAGACGCCGACGAAACCGCCGCCACACGCCAACCGCAAGGGTAGCACCCGACCGTACGGGTGTCAAAAAGGATGTCGCACCGGTTTCACCTCTGGTATGCTATGGCGAACAACGTGATAAAGGAGACGTATTCAGATGGTAGAGCATGCACCGCGCGCACCAATCCGCTCCTGTTTTCCGCCCAGTCCGACAGGCTATCTGCACGTCGGCGGGGCACGATCCGCGCTCTTCGACTGGCTCGCCGCCCGCTCCACCGGCGGCCAATTTATTCTCCGCATCGAGGACACGGACCGCTCGCGATTGCAGGAAGCGACCGTCGAGGCGATCTTCGACGGCCTGCGCTGGCTTGGCTTGCAGTGGGACGAAGGGCCGGAAGTTGGCGGTCCATTCGGGCCATATGTGCAGAGCGAGCGCCTACCCCTGTACTGGCAATGGGCGCATTGGCTCCTCGATCACAGTCTCGCATACGAGGATTTTTCTCCGCCGCGCGTGCAGGGGCAGCAGGTCGCCGCAACCGGGGGCCACGAGTTCCGCGCCTTCCGAGATCTGTCCGTGGAGGAACGGGAATCAGCGCACACCGACTACATCCAAACGCACAGGAGCGCGCCCGCGATCCGTTTCAAGATGCCGCTGGATAGCGAGACGGTTGCGCGCGATCTGATCCGAGGCGAGATTCGCTGGAAGAATACCGAACTGCCGATTGATCCGGTCCTGCTCAAGGGCGACGGTTTCCCGACGTATCATCTTGCTGAAGCGGTAGACGATCATTTCATGAACCGCAATGTCGTGATGCGGGGGCAGGAATGGATTCCAAGTATGCCGCTGCACGCGCTCCTCTTCCGCGCGTTCGGCTGGGACGAGCCGGTTTTCTGCCATCTGCCGCTCGTCACGGGCGCTGACGGCAAGAAACTGTCCAAGCGGCATGGGGATGCCGGGCTGCATGAGTATCGCGAGCAAGGCTATTTGCCGGAAGCGATCGTCAACTTCTGCGCGTTGCTCGGCTGGTCGTTTGGCGATGATATCGAGGTGTTTACGAAGGAAGAAGCGGCTGAGCGATTCCGCATCGAGGACATCCGGCCCGCGCCGTCGGTTTGGGACAAAGACAAATTACTTTGGATGAATGGCCAGTGGATCAATCACCGCCTGACGCTGGACGATTTTGTCGAACGGTCGTTGCCCTTTCTGCACGACGCGGGATTGGCCCTCGATGCGCCGCGCGATTACATCAGCCGCGCGATCGTGCTGGAAAAGGAGCGCGTGAAGACACTTGCAGATGTTCCGGACGCAACACGCTTCTTCTTCGAGGAACCCGACGCTGATGCCGGTATGGTCGCACTCCTCAAAAAGCAGGGCGGCGATCAGGCGGGAGCGATGCTCGATGCCGCACTGAATGTGCTGGCCGACGCGGATTGGCGCGCGCGTGATGGGATCGTGACGGCAATTGATGCGGTCGTGGCGCAATTCGGCGTCAAACGCGGCGTGCCCTTTGGTCTACTTCGCATCGCAACAACTGGCCGCACTGCCGCGCCCGATCAAGCGGATTTGATGCTCGTTCTCGGCCCGGGTCGGGTGGATCAGCGGATTCGCGCCGCGATTGATGCTCTGAAAGCGGCTGGGGAAGGCTAGCGGTGCGGCTCATCGCCGAACGTCCGGCGACCATCGTGACGGGCAAAGTTGGCATCCACATGGATGCGATCATCGCGGTTGCGTTCGCGGCGCTGACGGTCATCACACGATTTCCCTTTCGCTCGCATCGCGTCTTCAACTGGGATGCTGTGAACTTCGTCCTCGCTTTGCACGACTACGATGTCCGGCTCCATCATCCGCAGCCGCCTGGCTATCCCGTTTTCGTCGCGATAGGGCGCGCCGTTCAACTGGTGATATCGGACCCGAACACCGCGCTCGTCACCGTGGCGATGCTCCTGAGCGCGGGAGCGGTCGCGGCAATCTATCTGCTTGGGCGCATGCTGTTCGGGCAACTGACGGGCATCGTCGCGGCGCTCTACCTGCTGTGCAGCGTCACCTTCTGGACGAACGGCGGGGTCGCTCTCGCCTATCCATCGCTCGCGTTGTTTACCACGCTGGTGGCGCTGTTCGCATGGCGATGCCATCAACACGTCAGCGACGTGATGATCTGGCTGCCACTTGCGCTCTCGACCGCCTACGCGATCGGCGGCGGCTTCCGTCCCGATCTTCTCCTTTTTTTGCTACCACTCTGGATTTTCGGCCACTGGCGACTGCCATTTCGCACGATGATTCTCAGCGGGATATGTGTGGTCGCGATTGTGCTGGCGTGGTCTATTCCAACGATTGCGCTCTCCGGTGGCTGGTCGGGTTACTGGGCGGTTTTTCGGGCCTATACGAGCGACGATGTACTGAAGCGGTACTCCGTCGCCGAGAATGGCCCGCGTGCGCTGATCGTCAATGTGCGTGATACCGTCAAGTACGCGGGCTATGCCCTGTATGCACTTGCGGCGCCCGTCGTTGGTGCAACGTTCTGGCTTCTCACGCATTGGCGAATGTTGCGGGATGAGCGCACGGTTGTGCGTCCCTACATCGCACTATTCCTGTTGTGGATGGCGCCGGTGCTGCTCTTTTATGCGTGGGTGCATATCGGCGACCCAGGCTACGTCTTCACGTTCGTGCCCGTGCTGATGGTGGTCGCGGCCCGCTTCACGGTGGAACTGCCGCGCATTGTTACGTGGCTGCATCTGGGGTGGCTCCGGCGGTTCATCGTGCCTGCCCTGACAATTGTCGTCATCGCTGCCAACACGGGCATCTTTCTCTTCCGTCCGTTGACGCTGACAGCGCACGGCATCCGGCAGCAAGACCGGACGATTGACGGCAAGATCGCCTATGTTCGCGCCCACGGTGACCCCGCAACAACGCTGCTTGTTTCGTACGAGAGTTACCGGCACTGGCTTCTCTATCTGCCCGAATATCGCGTAGAGTTCGTTGATGTGACCTACGGCACGACGGCTGATCGTACCGTGGATTTTCCACCGGGCGTGACAGACGTTATTCTCATGGACGCGACGCTCCTGCGTGCCATCGGTCAGACACCACTAACCGATACCATCGCGATTGAAAACGACCGCGTCGCAGTTATTCGCGATCACGTCGGTTCACGAGTTCAGTTCGGGACAATCGCGTCACCGCTCGCGAACCAGCCACTGAAGCCATAAACGCTATCGCGGAAGCGCTCGTGGTACCAACGCAATTTTGCTTGTGCTGCTTGACGTATCTGGCGCATCGCCGTACCGTGCCGAATACACGCCACGGTGTGCCGATCGTCGCCAATACCTGGACGGGAGGGTTTAGGGAGGGATGCCGATGCCCGTAACGAAAGACCGTATCGCCGGGGAAACGCGCGCACTCATCATGGACTCAAAGGATAACGTCGCGGTCGCCATCCGCGAACTGACGGCGGGCGAAACCCTCGTCATTGCCGTACCAGACGGCTCGGAGCGTGTCGTCATGATCATTGAACCGATCCCGTTCGGCCATAAATTTTCCACCGCCGACATCGACGAGGGCGATCAGGTAATCAAATATGGCGAGCGCATCGGGCGCGCGACGCAGGTCATCCCCGCTGGGTCATATACACATATTCACAACATCGCGAGCCAGCGCGGCCGGGGAGACCTCAAGGGTAGGACTGAGGACTAAGGACTGAGTTGCCGCTTAGCGACAGCCGCTCACTTAGACACACATGAGGAGTATTGCCATTGACAACGACAACGCGTGCCACTACTCAGTCCTCAGTCCTTAGTCCTCAGTCCTTCTTAGGTTACCGGCGCGCGTACAGCGGGCGTGCCGGGGTGAGGAATTGTGTGCTCATCATTCCCTCTGTCGTTTGCTCGAACACGGTCGTGCAACGCATCGCGCAGCAGGTACCGGAATGCGTCTTTGTCACACATCAGCACGGCTGCTCGCAGGTCGGCGACGATGTCGAACAGACACGAGCAACGCTGATTGGCTACGCGACGAACCCGAATGTCGCGGGGGTGCTCGTCGTCTCGCTCGGTTGTGAGACAATCGAGGGCGACCGCGTCGCGCAGATGATCGCGGAGACCGGCCAGAATGTGGAGTTCCTCGGCATTCAGGAAAGCGGCGGCATCAAGGCGACCGTCGCATTAGGAATCGAGCGGTGCCATGATCTGCTCGAACGAGCGAGCCGGATCACGCGCGAAGAAGTGCCGCTTTCCGAACTGATCCTCGCCGTACAGTGCGGCGGATCGGACGCCTTCAGCGGCATCACCGCGAACCCCGCGCTCGGTATTACATCCGACATGCTCGTGGCGGCCGGTGGGACGGTAATGCTTGCGGAAGTGCCGGAATGTCTTGGCGCGGAGCACCTGCTCGCCGGACGCGCCCGGACGCCGGCAGTCGGCGAGCAGTTGGTCGCCGCAGTACGCCGCTACGAGGAAGACGCGCTGCGCATGGGCGTGGACCTCAACAAGGGCAACCCAGCGCCAGGCAACATCAAAGGTGGGCTGACGACCATCGAGGAGAAGTCCATCGGCGCGATGAAGAAGGGTGGCAGCACACCGCTCAATGAAGTGCTCGCTTATGCCCAACCGCCGACGCAGAAGGGCCTCGTCATCATGGATACACCCGGCAACGATATTGAGAGCGTCACGGGCAATCTCGCCGGGATGGCACAGATTGTCGTCTTTACCACCGGGCGCGGTAGTGTCACCGGTGCGGCAATTGCGCCCGTCATCAAGGTTGCGACGAACACGCCAATGTACGAGAGGATGTCCGACAATATGGACATCAACGCGGGTACGGTCGTAGACGGCGTAGAGACGTTGCAGGAGGTCGGGCGGCGCATCTTTGAGAAAATCATCTCGGTCGCCAACGGCGAGCAGACCCGCTCCGAGGAATGGGGATGCAACGAGTTCGGCATTAACCGCATCGGCCCATCCCTCTAAGAAGGGGCCAAAAACGAAGCGGGCGCATGCTATGCGCCCCTACACCAAAGATTGCTCTCCTCTCCTTTGCCTCCGGGCAAAGGGGAGGGCGCTGGGGGGTGAAGTTTCCCAATGCCCACACTGCCGCACACGACGCTCGGGAAAACCGGGCTGCGGGTAACGAATCTCTGCCTCGGTGGCGCACCGCTCGGCAACATGCCGGAGACGTTCACGTACGCCGTGCCCGAAGAACGCGCGCTGCAGACGGTGCGCGCTCTGCTCAACAGCCCAATGAATTTCATTGATACGGCAGCATCGTACGGCGATGGTGAGGGCGAGCGCCGGATCGGTATCGTTCTGAAGGAGCGCGGCGGCTTGCCCGCCGGATACGTCCTCGATTCCAAGGCCGACCGTGACCTGCACACCGGCGACTTCAGTGGTGACCAGATGCGCCGCAGCGTCGAGCGGAGTCTGCGGCTACTCAACCTCGACACGATTTCGTTAATGCATCTCCACGATCCAGAGCACACGACGTTCGAGGCGGCGATGGCGCCCGGTGGCCCAGTGGAAGTCCTCCAGAAAATAAAAGAAGAAGGGCTGATTCACTCGCTCGGTGTCGCAGGCGGGCCGATTGATATGGAGATTCGCTATGTCGAAACCGGCCTGTGCGATGCGGTCATCACGCACAATCGGTATACGTTACTCGATCAAACCGCCGACCCGCTCCTGACTATCGCGCACCAACGCGGCCTCGGCGTCTTGAATGCGGCGCCGTATGGCAGCGGCATACTCGCGAAGGGGCCGGATGCCTATCCGCGCTACCAGTATCAGCAAGCGCCTCCTGCAATGATCGCGCAGACAAGGCGGCTGGACGCGGTCTGCCAACAACACGGCGTCTCGCTGCGCGTCGCGGCGCTGCATTTCTCGCTGCGTGACCCGCGCATCCACAGCACCATCGTCGGCATGACGCGACCGGAGCGCGTGCCGCAGGCCGTTGAAGACGCATTGACGCCTGTGCCTGACTCCCTTTGGGACGAACTGATTCCCCTAATCGCCGCGTACAACGACGCGCGCGGCGCATTCAAGAATACACGATATACCCTTCCCGAGGGTCATTAGCAACGGAGGTTCGACGCGATGCCACTCTGCCACTTCACGACCTCGTTCAACACGACACCGCGCCTCGGCTGGGCGGACCTCGGCGGCGTCTACGATCTGTCGGCATGGGAGGGCGCGCATCTGCATTCGCTGCGGGATGTCCTGTCGCGCCCACTCGCGGAGGTGCGACAGCTGCTCCGCGATGCACCCTTTGACCGGCTCCCGGTCTGCACACACACCGACGCGATGCTGCACACGCCGCTCGACACGCAGGAAATCTGGGCGTGTGGCGTGACGTACCGCCGCTCGCGCGACGCCCGAATGGAGGAGAGCAGCGAGCAGAGCGTCTATGACCGCGTCTACAGTGCGGAGCGGCCGGAAATCTTCTTTAAAGCGACGCCATCACGGGTTGTCGGCCCCGGCCAACCGCTCGCCATCCGACCGGACAGCACCTGGGATGTCCCCGAACCGGAGCTTGCACTCGTCGTCAACTCCGGTGGGGAGATCGTCGGGTATACGATCGGCAACGATGTCAGCTCGCGCTCGATCGAGGGTGAGAATCCGCTCTATCTCCCACAGGCGAAGATGTTCCGCGATTGCTGCGCCCTCGGCCCGTCCATCGCGCTCGCGGACGAGATTCCGGACGTGGCGAACCTCGCGATCGCGATGGTGATTACGCGCGGCGGGAGCGACGTTTTCCGGGGCGAGTCGAACACCAATCAGATCGCCCGCCCGCTCGCGCAACTCGTCGAGTACCTCGTTCGGGCGAACGATTTTCCGAGTGGCGCAGTGCTGCTAACCGGCACAGGGATCGTCCCGCCGTCAGACTTCACGCTCGAAGCAGGCGATGTCGTCAGCATCACGATTGACGGCATCGGCACACTCGGCAACCCGATCTACCGAATCGGCGGCTGAACGAGCCGTGGTAGCGTAGGCTTCAGCCTGCGTTCCGTGCGCAGACTGGAAAGCCCGCGCTACCAGATCAGGGACGCAGGCTGAAGCCTACGCTACCATCTCATTTCACCTGTGGTACAATCTCACAACGATTTCGCTGCAACACAGCGTGCTTTTCTTTTCTTTCCGCGCGCCAAGGGGACGACGATGGGGCGTATTGCCTTCGATCATGTAACGAAAAAATATGGGGATGTTGTCGCGGTCAAGGATGTGTCACTCGAAGCCGCCGACGGGGAATTTCTCGTCCTTGTTGGCCCGTCGGGGTGCGGCAAGACGAGCGCGCTCCGCTGCCTTGCCGGTTTGGAAGAAGTAACGGACGGCACCCTCTACATCAGCGATCGTGATGTGACGATGCTGCCACCGAAGGATCGCGATGTCGCGATGGTCTTCCAGAACTACGCGCTCTACCCGCATATGGATGTTTACGGCAATCTCGCCTTCGCACTGCGACTTCGTAAGCAGCAGATGGCCGCTGCAGCCGCGAATGCTCCCGTGGATGCCGAGAACGGTAATGGCTCATCGAGTTTTTTCGGTCGCTTGTTCACAAAGAACGCGCCGATGCGCGGGGCGGACGCGGAGATTGATCGGCGTGTGCGCCACGCCGCCGAAATTCTCGACCTCACTGATCTCCTCAAACGCCGCCCGCGCCAACTCTCCGGCGGCCAGCGGCAGCGAGTCGCGCTTGGCCGGGCGATTGTCCGGGAGCCGCAGGCATTCCTGATGGACGAACCGCTCTCCAACCTCGATACGCAACTGCGTATGCAGACGCGCGCGGAAATTCTCAAACTGCATCACCGCCTCAAAGTGACGACGATCTACGTCACGCACGATCAGCAGGAAGCGATGACGATGGGCGACCGTCTCGCCGTTATGAAAGCTGGCGAGATTCAGCAACTCGACACGCCGCAACGGATTTACGACCATCCCGCCAGCCTCTTCGTCGCCACCTTTATCGGCAGCCCGGCGATGAATATGCTCCCCGTCACGGTGCAGCGGAGCGGCGATCAGATCATGCTCGCCAACGGCGACTTCGCCCTCCCCGCCCCTGGTCGCGTCAAGATGCGCCTGACGGAAGCGATCGGTAAGGAGATGATGCTCGGTATTCGGCCAGAACATGTCATGCCGCTGCCGATGAATAACAACGGCGCGGAAACACAGGATCGGATGGCAGTGAATGTGGACATCGTCGAACCGCTCGGCGCGGAAGTGCTGATGTATATGTCCGGTACTGGCGGAAAGCAAATCGTTGGGCGCTTCGACCCCTCTCAACGCGCCCGCAACGGCGACCGATTGTACGTCGGCTTCAAGCCGGAGCACCTGCATCTCTTCGACCCGGAGACCGGTAACGCGTTGATCTAACGTCAGTAGCGGAGGCTACAATGCTCTACGAACTGCGACACTACAAGACACCCGACACATCGAGCATGGGCGCGCTCTCAGCGTGGTTCGGCGAGCATGTTGTGCCCGAATGGACCGCGCGCGGTATGCGGGTTGTCGGTTGCTGGACAGTCGCGATCGGCGCGCAACCGCGCCTGACGACGATGCTTGCGTACGACGACGCGAACCAACGACAGGCACAGTTCGGCAATTTCCGCCGGAGCGATGCATGGCGGCGGATCGAAGACCGTATCTACAGCGGCACGAATAGCCTCATCACCGGCATTGATACCGCGCTCTTAAGCCCGACCGCGTATTCGCCCGATCCGTTCCAGTTCGTGCATGCGGCGTCGCCGGGTATCTTTGAAGAGCGTATCTACCGAGGTCGCAATAGCCGCGCATTCGCCGCAGTGAACAAGCGATTCAACGACCACACGACGCGCATCTTCGCCAACCACGGGATCATCCCAGTCGGCTTCTGGACGGTCGAAATCGGCGCAGATCAGCCATCCCTCTATTATCTCGTCCGCTTCGACGATCTGGGCGAGTACAATCCGAAGTGGAACGCCTTTCGGAGCGACCCGGAATGGAAGCGGGTGCGCGCCGATTCGGAGAAGGATGGCAATATCCTCCTACGGATTCCCAGCACAATCCTTACCCCAACGCCCTTCAGCCCGATGCAATGATCGGGTAGCGCAGGCTTCAGCCTGCGTCCCTGCAAGAGAAGCCGCAGGCCTGAAGCCTACGCTATCGGGAGCGAGCGAACTCCCGCGCCCACCGATCCGCCGCCTGGATGCTTTCCAACGTGAGTGGGCCGTCCGGCCTGTGCGCGTCGAGTGCGCGCTCAACGAGCGCCGGAATATCAAGGAAGCCGATCCCATCCCGCAGGAAGCGATCAACTGCCACCTCATCCGCCGCGCTGAGGACGGTCGGATACGTATTGCCTGCCATTCCCGCTTCACGCGCGATCCGCAAGGCCGGAAAGCGTGCGAGGTCCGGCGTCGCGAAATCGAGGTGGCCGATGGTCGGCAAGTCGGCACGACGAAACGCGTTGGGCCAGCGTTCCGGGTACGAAAGCGCATACTGAATCGGTAGCCGCATATCCGCCGGACCAAGTTGGGCAATCAGCGAGCCATCCGGGTATTCGACATACGAATGCACGACACTCTGTGGGTTCACGACGACATCAATGCGGTCATACGGCATGTCGAAAAGCCAGCACGCCTCGATCGTCTCCAACCCCTTGTTCATCAACGTCGCGGAATCAATCGTCACCTTGCTGCCCATGTTCCAGGTCGGATGTTTGAGGGCGTCCGCTGCCGTCATTGCACGCAACTGTTCCATTGGCGTCGTGCGGAATGGCCCACCGGAAGCGGTCAGGATGATCCGTGCCGGTTCCGCACCTGGTCGCGCCGTCTCCAGGCATTGCCAGACCGCCGAGTGCTCGCTATCAATCGGGCGCAGCCGGTCGCCTACCTTCGACACGAGCGCCATGACAAGGTCGCCCGCGCAGACAATCGCCTCCTTGTTCGCCAGCGCGACGATCTTCCCCGCCCGCAAGGCGGCAAGTGTCGGCTCGATGCTCGCGTGACCGGACGTCGCAACGACGATAATATCCGCGTCGGGATGCGTCGCCGCCGCGTGCAACCCCGCCGTGCCGACAAACCGCTCGACGCCGTCCGGCCGCCAATCGGTCGCGCTGTCGTCATCGAGGCTCACGAGCGTCGGGCGGTATCGCTCGGTCTGCGCGCGGAGCGATGCAGCATTCCTGCCCGCTGCGAGCGCGACGACGGAAAGCTCGTCCGGGTGCGCGTCCACGACTTCGAGCGTGCTCTGGCCGATGGAGCCGGTGCTGCCAAGAATGGCGAGGCGAATTGGCATGTATTGATGGCTCCTCACTCTCCAGTAGCGTAGGCTTCGGCCTGCGTCCCTGACCAGTACCCAGTCATGGTGTCACGATTCATCAGCCTGCGTTCCGCAGACAGGGGCGCAGGCTGAAGCCTACGCTACCAGATTCAACTCACGGCGCGGGCGACGTAATAGACAACGATACAGGTGAATAGCAGGCCATCAATCCGGTCCAGAACCCCGCCATGACCAGGGATCAACGCGCCCGAATCCTTGACGCCCGTTTGGCGTTTCAGCAGCGATTCAGCGAGGTCGCCGACCGTCGCCGCGAGCGCTATCAGGACGCCGGTTACGACCGCGACAATCACACGCATTCCGACACCGAAACACCAGTTCGCAATCACTGCCGTCAGTATCGCACCGGCGATACCGCCCGCGAATCCTTCCCAGGTCTTCTTCGGGCTAATCAGCGGCGCCATTTGGTGTTTCCCGAATGCGCGACCTGCGAGGTAGGCGAAGGTGTCAGTCAACCACGTCGTGACGAGGGCAAGCAGAAACCACGCCAACCCCAACGCCATACCGCCGAACCCTATGCGCTCTTCAAGATGCGTCAGCCAACCGCCCGCGCCGGACGTGATACCAACGATATGACGCACTGCCACAACATGTCCAATCGGGACAGCGAGGTACACAGCGGCAAAGACCGTTGTCGTCCATGATGTGAGTGTGCCATCCAATGACCGACTGAATATCAGTACACCGGCGGGAGCGACGAGCGTCGCGGCTGCGAGCGCGCCGAAGACCCACACAGGCCCATCGGTAGCGACCGCGATCATCGTTCCCAGTGCGACGACAATGCAAATCGGCACAATAACGACAAAATGAAGGTGGTCGAACATCACGCGGAGTTCGGTCAGGGCGATAATGCTCAAAAGCGCGAAGAGCGCCACGACACCCCAGACACCGAACAAGGCCGGGACAATGCCGACGACAACGACGCCGACGGAGGAGCATGCGCGCCGACGGAACATCGGCTACGCGGGCTGTGTGGTGGGTGTGATCGGATCTGGAATCGCACCGAACCGGCGCTGCCGCTTCTGAAAATCGGTCACAGCATCACGGAGGTCGTCCGGCCCGAAATCTGGCCAGAGGATGTTCGGAAAGGAGAGTTCAGCGTATGCGCCCTGCCAGATCAAAAAGTTCGAGAGCCGGAATTCGCCGGAGGGCCGGATGATTAAGTCGGGGTCCGGCATATCGGCGGTGTAGAGATAGCGGTCAACCGTCTCCTCGGTCACGCTGTCGGGATCAAGGCCATCCCGCAGCATCTCCTTGATCGCAGCAACGACTTCGGCGCGGCCGCCGTAGTTGAAGGCCAGCGTCAGGGTCATGCGTGTGTTGTCGGCGGTGAGATCAATCGCGGCGCGCACCGCGCCTGCCAACTCCTCGCCTAATCCTTCAAGGCTACCGATATGCCGTAGCCGCACGCCCGCGTTGTGCAGCGCTTCAGTCTCGATGGCGATTCGCTCGCTGAGAATCTGAAAAATACTCTCCACTTCGTCTTGCGGTCGGCGCCAGTTCTCCGTCGAAAATGCCCAGAGCGTCAGGTACTCGATCCCCAGTTCCGGGCAGGCGGAGACAATCGGGCGGATATTCTCGGTACCTGCTTCGTGCCCCTTGTTGCGTGGCAGACCCCGCCGCTGCGCCCATCGCCCATTGCCGTCGAGGATAATCGCGACGTGGCGTGGCGGCTTGCCGCTCACCACGACGGACTCCGCCGCTGCCGGTTCACGAGCGTTGTTTGCCGGATCGGTTACCGTGTGTGCCATCCCTGTCACCCGTCCCTGTCGCACGCATCAGACTTCGAGGATTTCCGCTTCTTTTTCTCGCCCGATTTTGTCGGCATCGGCGATGCTACGATCGGTCAGTTTCTGGACCTGTTCCTCACCGCGTCGCCGCTGATCTTCAGAGATGTCGCCGCTGTCGTCCAGTTCTTTGAGCATGTGCATCGCGTCACGCCGGATATTGCGCACCGCGATATGCGCCTCCTCGATATTCCGCTTGGCGATCTTGACGAGGTCGCGCCGCCGTTCCTCGGTCAGCGCCGGGATCGCAATGCGGAGGACCTGACCATCACTCATCGGATTGAGGCCGAGCTCACTCGCACGCAGGCTCTTCTCAATCGCCTTCATCGAGCCTTTGTCCCACGGCGTCACAACAAGCAGGCGCGCTTCCGGTGCGGCAATGCCAGCAAGCTGCTGAAGCGGTGTCTCCGTACCGTAGTAGTCCACGATAACACGCTCGATTAAGCCCGTCGAGGCACGCCCCGTCCGAATGCCACCGAGATGGTCACGGAGCGCCTCAACTGCCTTATGCATCCGGTCGTCAGCATCCTGCAAAATATCTTCGTACATCGTCGTGCCTCCCACGCGCAACCACTATCGCACAACGGTACCGAAACCTTCCTCGCCACGCAAGACGCGCGCGATCATCCCCGGTTCTTGGATGTTGAACACGATAATCGGCAAATTGTTGTCCATACAGAGGGCGAATGCCGTGCTGTCCATCACGCCCAGTTCACGCTTCAGCGCCTCCGCATACGAGATAGATGGGAAACGGACGGCGTCGGGAAACTCCTTCGGGTCACGGTCGTAGATACCATCAACGCCATGCTTGCCCATCAGCAGGACTTCGCACTCCAATTCCAGCGCCCGGAGTGCGCCCGTTGTGTCAGTCGTGAAGTATGGGTTCCCGTTGCCGCCGGCGAGGATGACGACGCGCCCCTTTTCCATATGCCGCAGCGCCCGGCGGCGAATATACGGCTCCGCGACCTGCTGCATCTGGATCGCGGTCATCACGCGCGTTTGCACACCCGCCCGCTCCAGCGCTTCCTGCAAGGCGAGGGCATTGATGACCGTGCCGACCATGCCCATGTAATCGGCGGTCGCGCGGTCCATCCCGAGTTGGTGCGCGTTCCGACCGCGCCAGAAGTTACCGCCGCCGACGACAATTGCCATCTGCAACGCGCCCCCGGCGACCGCGTCCCGCACCTGGCCTGCGAGCGCGTGGACAATCGCCGGATCAATGTTACGACCACCGGCGCCCTCGAAAGCTTCACCGCTCAGTTTCAGCAGGACACGCTGGTACCTCGACTCCGTCATCCGGGTTGCCGCCTCCTACTCCTGGTGCTCCCCGCACACAATGACGGCGAGGATGCATCCTCGCCGTCAGATCGCACCCGATTAGGCGTCCGCGCCGTCGTCGCCGGTATCGCTACCGTCACCGACGACCGCTTCACCGAGTTCGTAGCGCGTGAAACGGCGGATAACGATGTTTTCGCCGAGTTTGCCAATCGCCTCATGTACCATGCCGCCAATCGTCTTTTTCGGATCGCGCACGAAGGGTTGCGCCATCAGGACGAGTTTGCGATCGACTTCCTCATCGGAGCCGTCATGGATGCGGCGCTCGCGCTCGCGCAGGTCGGCAGGCACCTCATCTGCCCGCACGTACTGCGGCATCATGCCGATGATGTGCTGCGCGATGTCGCGGCCGAGTTGCTGAAAGTCATCCGTGCGGGCGACGAAGTCCGTCTCGCAGTTCAGTTCCAGCAGGCAGCCAATCCGACCACCATGGATATACTGAAAGATCAGGCCCTGATTCGCCGCCCGTCCGGCCTTTTTCGCTGCCGACGCCATGCCTTGCTTCCGCAAGATGTCTTCCGCTTTGTCGAGATCGCCGCCGCTTTCTTCAAGGGCACGCTTACAATCCATAATTCCCGCACTGGTCTTCTCACGCAGTTGCTTGATTTTATCCATCGGTACGCTCAACGGTTCGCTCCCCTTTCAATGTCTCGTCTCAATGTGACGGTCGGTTAGTGACTCGCCGGGGCCGCATCGCCCTTTTCGGCGGCAGCGGCATCGAGGTCTTCCGCGTCGAGTTGATAGGTCTGCTGCGGCTCCTCGCGGCGTGCGGTCGCGGCGTAGTATTGACCGCGTCCTTCGAGCGCCGCGTCCGCCATCGTCTTCGTGAGGAGGCGCACGGAGCGGATCGCGTCGTCGTTCGAGGGGATGACGTAGTTGACAACGTCCGGGTCGGAGTTCGTGTCCACCATCGCGACGATAGGGATTTCGAGGCGGGTCGCTTCCTTGACCGCCAGTTCCTCACGGCGCGGGTCCACGATAAAGACTGCTTCGGGCAGGCGAGTCATGCCACGCATGCCGCCGATCGTCTTCTCCAGTTTCTCCTTCTCGGCCTCGATGCTCGTCTGCTCTTTCTTCGGCAACGCGAGAATCGCGCCGCTGTTCTCCATCTCCTCGATCTCGACAAGGCGGCGGAGCCGGGCCCGGATCGTGACGAAGTTGGTCAGCGTGCCGCCCATCCAGCGCCGGTTGACGTAGTTCATCCCGGCGCGGTTTGCCTCCTCGGCGACGATCTCCTGCGCCTGCTTCTTCGTGCCGACGAAGAGTACCTTGCCGCCGTGCGCGGTGATGCTGGTGATAAAGTCCTGCGCCCGGCGCATTCCCTCTGCCGTCTGCTGGAGGTCAATGATATGGATACCGTTGCGCTCGCTAAAGATGTAAGAGCGCATCTTCGGGTTCCATCGCTTCGTCTGATGACCGAAATGGACGCCCGATTCGAGCAGTTGACGCATCACCTGCATCGTAGTCGCGGGGTCGTACTGGGTTTGCATTGCCGTTGCCATACCAAGTCCTCCTGATGTGGTTTTTCCTCCGCCACCCTCGTTGCCCGGCAACACCCATGATGGGGACCCTGTGCCGACCAGATGGCGTGTGTAATCAGCGCGGGGATTCCCCGCGCCGTTGGGGCAGTATAGCACAGCGTACCGGACGAACAAGGGAGGAGAACCCACCCTAAAGCTGTTACAAGGTCTGGGTGAGGTAAGTGACTGACAAGAAATATCTTTCTTCGTTAGGACTTACGCAGTTGAGCAAAGCGGGTGGAAGCGGGTAGAGTAGTCGGCATGAATCGACCGCGCTGCACTGACACCGAGTACATCGATTTTCTCGTCGCCACCCCGCGTGCCGTTAGTTGCACC
>JAABUY010002399.1_pt1 | contig 22334 bp, 12 predicted proteins | sample 5560271 | NCBI WGS metagenome assembly JAABUY01 (sample SAMN10711886, study PRJNA513374) | rock metagenome | isolation source: Antarctica rocks | place: Antarctica: Victoria Land, University Valley | reverse complement strand
TTCTTAGTTTAATGTTGAGACCGTGCCTAGAATCTAACCACACTGCAGCGAGGTAGTGCGTAGCTGGATAGAATGTTTGATCAATAGAGGTAGCTATAACTAGAAAACTAAGAATACAGAAGGAAGTAAAGAGTTCCGAGCTGTATCTATAGTAGAGCGAACAAAGAGGCGAAGTAGCCGGTTTGCTAGAGCTCGAATAGATGAAATGTTTCAGCAGATTCCGAGCCGAAACATCGTTGTTGTTAGGGGCCAGCATAGAGCGAGTCATATGGGTGTAATGTAACGAGTATATAAATGCTAAGGAGGGAAAGTATCTAGGAGGGAAGGGCCGGCTATCTATATGGCTCAGGAGAACATAAGCTAACCCCGAATAGGTCGGTCCCGGAACAAGCCTATAACCTAGCGACCGATGATCAGCGATAGCCGTCAACATAGCTATCAACGAAGATGCGTAGCTAGGATCGTAACAGTTGTTCCTTGATCACATACCGAAATCTCTAGAGTCTATTGACTAGACTCTATTCTATGTCGACACGATTCGTAACAAATGTAAAGAATCTTTACTAAACTTCTTTGCTTAACATAAAGTAGAGAGTATATTATATTTGATTAATGAGACGAGCTAGAATCATTCAACATAAGATATATCATGAAGTCTATTGCATTCTAATCAAAGATTCTAAGATACAGAAAAAGAAGAAGAGAAAAGAAGCTGTGACAGAGCGACAGATCTATAACTGCAGAAGTCTCTGTCGCGATCAGCGCTAGTTCTAATCGAGAACTGACTGCTTTGAATCGATCAATTTTATAATCAAGCTTTGTAAATGACAAGACTTCAGATTTGTCACAAAAAGAAGACAATGTCAGACTTTAAAAACTTATAAGACTACGCATTTGACATGACAACGTATTGACTTCTACTAGATCACGTATCATAGAAGAGATACAGTTCAATCTTAACAAACTCTCTATACTCAAGAACTTTTCTTGAGTTATTCTAGTTCTTTAATAATTAATTAATTCACAAAAAGTACATCTATTGTTATCTATCTATATTATCACATTGTTACATAATTTTTTAAATCTTGATCTATTCTTCTTGTAGACTTCGTCTGACACGAAGTTCTTCGACTGAATTTTAAATTCAGAATGCATTACTCATATCTGTAATAATCAATTTAAATTCATTAATTCAACGTATAAAAAGCACACAAAGACCGTGTAAATAATTATAAATTAAACAATGATATTTTATGTTAAAGAAAATGTGATACTTAATCTCGCTGTCACTGTTGAGATCATGTTTAGAATTTAAATCAATAGAATGAGTAGTGACTAAAATGTTCATAAAGATAGCTATAACTAGAATTTTAAGAATATAGAAGAAAGAGAATACAAAAGACAAGAAGAACATACTTTATATAATAGTTATTCAGATTTGCGCTAGTCTCAAAGAGAACGTGTTGAAACACAAGAAAAATGTTGATTTAAAAGATGTTTGCAACATCAAGAAATGTGTTTATCATAAATGACTGTTAATTATTCATAATACAAAGAAGTGTATTTTGTCTAAAAGACAATAAAAGCTGATGTAAAAGATATTAAAGAATAAAACAGATGTTGAATCAGATCTAGATCAGATCTAGAATAAATCATGTGAATTTAACATAAATTTTCAAAAGCTTTAATCAATACACAGTTAACTCGCTAGCGTTGACTGTAAATTGATTAAAATTTAATTCTTTTGATAACTTTGTTTCTGATATCATTCATAACATTACTCTTTTTTTTTAAAATTCATGTTTGCATGAATGAAATAAAAATAAACGCAAAAATTTTCATGACTTTTCAATTTAGTGTGACTTGTCTGAATAAAACTTATGAAATTTAACTAAATTTTCTTCTGATTCAATGAATTTTTCTTTATCAACATAATATCATTTGTCATTTTGATTTAGTTTTATTCATTTAATCTTGTACTGTATTCAATCTTAATAACATCTGAAGTTCAAAATGTCATTTATTTCTCAATATTCATTGTCTTTGATAGTTAAAAATCTAAAAGATTTTGAATGTTGTTCTGATAATGAATCATCAGAACAAAAATACAATAACTTCAAATTGAACATTAAATAAAGTTGCTTTATGCTTTCAGATAAGTGAAGATGATAGAAGATTTCAACATTAACAGTGATTTGATAGAATTTTAATTGTTTATTTTTCAAATCTTTGCATGATTTGATCATCTTCATGTTTCTAAAGAATAAATAAATTCAATCATTTACTTCATTGTTAAAGATCAGCATAGAGCGAGTCAATATAAATGTCATTTAACTAAAAGATAAATGTTAAGAAAAGAAGATAGTTACAGAAAAAAAGCTGATTACATATGTGCATTTCTTAATCAATGCTAAACTTGATAAAAACTTGCTTGTCAGAACCGTGCCTAGATGAGTCAATCAACGAAAGTCAGAGTTGAGTGTGCTTAATCTTTAGAGGTAGCTATAACTGAATATTAAGAATACAGAAGAAGAGTGGTACAAGAGCTTCTATTTATGTAATATTCAGAGGCTGCGCTAGGCTCGAAGGGGACGTGTTGTGACACAGGCAAGGTGTTGGAAATAGAAATAGAGGGATGCATTATCGGCTTTTTTCCGCTCTAGATCAGCTCCTTGTAGGAATTTTGACTGCAATATATCTGAATGACGTCGAACGAACTCATAAGACCAGTTTTTGCCTGGCTGTTTTCCAGATATATTATACGCAAAAACACGAATCATCGCATTGGGAGAAGGTATACCACGTTCGGTAAGCTTGTTTATATAGCGAATAAGCTCTTTTTCTTGTTGGTTTGAAAGAATTGACGTCGTTTGCTTGCTTTCCTTGACGGAGGCCGTTTTACCCCTATGTCGTCGCGACAGCGTGCTTCGATTGACATTGAATTTCTTTGCAGTTGCAGTGTAGTTAGGTGACTCTTGCAAAGCTAGATCTGCAAGAGCTGCTTCAATTGAAGCCATATTGAATTTGTAGTTGATTTTTGAAGAAAGATGAAAGTAGTAAAGTGGGGTGTGCACGGGACCGGAACGTGCATCGGGCCGGGCATACTCCTAATCGACGGCGCCGAACTAGCTCACCACGCTAAGGTAAATGTCAGATCTGCTAATGGTTTTTGGGGGATTACTACGGCACCACCACAGCATGTGGCCAAAGACTAATACAATCAAGAGCACATTCAAAGATGTTCCGTGTATTCGATCAAAGGTGTTCGCAGTGTCTGATCGTCAGCGTCGTGTACCAGGAATCTACCAACTCATCCAATGCCACGTGTCGTTGTTTCCAGTTCCGCCGCATATTTTGGAGGCTGAGCTGTTTCAGAATGCTGTCAATGAGCCCTTTAAATCATTCCAACATGTTTGTTCTTTTCCAGTTGAGCAAGTTCACTCACTCCTTCTCTGTTTCTTGTGCAAATAATGAAGCCGTGGCTTTCGACATTCGTTATAAGTTGTTTGATTTTAACAAATGAAACCGTCTCTGCAATAACGACGGCCACTAGCGATCCGTACGGATTTGCCTCGTTATCTAAACCCTTCAGCGGTGCCCAAGAATCGGCATGGGAATCACTGGCCTCACACAGGGCCGAGGTCAACAGTAGACTGTCGAGCGCTACTGGCGGAAGTCCGTTTGGTGAGGCTCGGATATCCCAAACCAGGAAACATAAGGTAGGAAACAGCACATTTGCTGATAGAGTGTGATGATAGTAAGCGGTGGAAATTACAACCAAACAGCCACGCATGAAAATTTAACTGCTCCCTCAGTGACTTCGCCGCCGGTGAGACCGATATCGACTGTGGCAACATCAAATAATACATCCGTTTCAGTGAACGCATATGGTGTCCCAATACTAATACCAGAAACGGTCATTGATGGAGCTACTGTTCCGGCACACTGCAATCCTGCAGCGCAAACGGCCGAGCAGCGATCGGTGACTGAGATTATAACGATGCAGGTGATTTCAGGAGTTACACAATCCTTCGGTATTCCTAATAATGGACTTACTTCGTACACAACTTTGGTCGGGCCGACCACCTTGATTGAGACAGTAACGCAAGGATTGAGAGCCTACAGACCATGGGAGGCATACTATCCGGACAATTTGGACTGCTGTCAGATTTGCAGCATTTATTTTCCAACTGTCGAAGTCTATTACTTTCCCCCTTCCACTATGAAACTAGACTGCCTAGGCTCGACGGCGACAATCACTTCGAAGCCCAGTTTATCAACTGGCCTACCGCGGGTCAAGAGAGCGGGAAACTACTCTATACCTGCTGCGGACGTTGTAGACGCAAATGGCTTCACCTTTCAATCTCCTTCAATCTATGTAGCATTTGGTGATGTGAGTGCGGGAGACGCGTGCGGACCAAAAGGTAAGGAATATTCGTCAGTCACTCTCGCCTTTGCCCCGGGCGAGTTGAGTACGGTAGAAGGTAAGCGATTTTTCCTGGATACATGCTTCTTTGTTGATCCGAGCTTACGAGTCAAGCGCAACCTGCCGATATCTACGCAAGTGCCAAAACTGGTGCCTTTGACCCTGCATACGCATTTTGTCCTCCCCAAAGTGTCTCGGATAGTACTTTCCTCCAACAAGATCATCTGCAAAACATCACATCATACCGACCTCGACTACAGCTGCCGCAGAAGCTGGTTGACATGGACCCCGCTTGGGCTAACTGCAGAGCGAGTCCCTTCGAAGGCGTGGACCCTCCAAGGGCTCTAGTTCCTGCAACAAATATGGGTCCATCTACCACTACGTCTGCGCCCAGTATCCCACCAACGCCTGCAGCTCCCATATCGGTCGATCCACCCCTTCCGCAAGCTACGCACCCAAATTTTGCTAGTGAAATCCCGAATCCAACAATAGTTCAAGCACATACTCCTTCGCATTTGCCTGCAGCGGTTCTACCGGCCCAAGCTCCTACTATCCAAAATTCCCAAGCGCAATCTTCCCCACCCCAAGATCCCGCTAGTCAGGATTCACCTGCACAAGTCCCTCCAAGTACAACATCAGGGGCAGCTCCAAGTCAAGGAAACCAACCTGCAGCCGGGATCCAACAAAGCTCTGCACGACCGGTAGCAGTAGTTCAGGGCCAGACGATTACCCAAGGGGCGCCGGCTGTGATCATCAACAGCAAAGCTGTTAGCTATGCTGGCAGTTCAATATATGTTGATGGTACTGCGGGAGCTGCACCAAAGCCTACACCCGTACCACAACGACAGGCGCAAACTGTGCCAGCGCTGTTCTCAAGTCAGGGTCCTATTACTCTAGCTGGTTACACATTTGCTCCGGTTCCACCGCAGAGCAGTCGAAGTGGTATTCAAGGAGTTACTCTGGGTAATCCTCAAAATGATTCTCCAGGAAGTCCTTCAAGCAATTCTCCAGGAAACCCTACTGCGAATGGTCAGGAGCCTGCTTCAACAAAAACTCCAAGCCCTCCTTCAAGTGGTCCTCCAAGCAAAGACCAGGGGCTTCAGGATAAAGGTCCAGGCAGTAATCATCCGGGCAATGATCAGGCAAATACCCAGGTTAATCCTTCAAGCGCCAATCCAGGGACACCTCAGGGCCAGAGTCAAGGACAATCCCAAGGCAAGGATCAGGGCAACAACCAACCCAATAGCCAAGGGAATACCCCCGGAAACGGAAGTCCGTTCGCCACCTCCCCACTTCCATCCCCTGCCGTTGTGGTTAAAGGCCAAACATTAATCCAAAATGCCGCTCCCATCACTGTCGACGGCAACATCCTATCCTACAAATCCGACTCCATCTACGTAGATGGGACCGCCACTCCCGCATCAGCACCTCTTCCAGCAGCTCCCATAACACAGAACCAAGCACAAGGCACAACCCAACCCCAGTCTCAACAAGCCCCAACCCCAGTCTCTGCAGCCGGCTACCTCATAACACCTCTCCCTCAACAAGCCCAAATTATGCCAGGTAACCCACAGGCCTCTAGTTCTGCTCCCGCCGTCATCGTCCAAGGCCAAACCCTTTACGCTGGTGCAGCACCTGTTCGAATCGGGACGGCAGCATTAGCGTACTCAAGCGGATCTATCTACGTCGACAACAATGCCGTAGCTCTACCAACTCAAGCAGTGAATCCAGCTACACCAATGATCAGCAATCAAAATATAGCTTCCACGGTCATCAATGGGCTGACTTTCTTCCCTGGTCCTTCCTCAGCCCTTGCCTCTGCCTCTCCCATTGCCACCATAGCCGGCCAAATAGTCGCTCAAGGCTCGTCCGGCGCATCAGTCGTTGGCGGCACGATACTCACTCCTAACGCTCCCGCAATCACGATTGCCGGCACTCCCATCTCCTTGGGCTCTTCAGTCCTAGTTGCAGGCAGCAGCACAATTCCTCTACCTCCACCCTCCACTACGCCCTTCGCCACCATCGCCGGCCAAACCTTCTCACGCGGCTCTTCCGGCGATATCGTCGTCGCCGGCACCACCCAAACCCCCGGCGCGCCAGCCGTAACGGCCGGTGGTGTCTCCGTTTCGCTGGGCTCAGTGGATCTTGTCGCGGGGAGTACCACAATCGCTCTCTCCAGCGACTCAGCAGCACCCAGCGGTTTCAAAACCAGCAAACTAGCGGACTCAGTCAACGGGGCCTTACCAACCCTCACGCTTCCCTCCCTAACTCTAACCCCGGACCCTTCTTCCCATTACGTCATCGCAGGCCAAACCCTCACGCCCGGCGCTCCCGCCGTTACGGTCAGCGGAAGCATCATCTCAGTCGCATCGGCTGGGACGGTGGCCGTGATTGATGGATCTACATACGCGCCTGCGACGGCTAGTAGCATGTTCGGCATGACGGCGAATGGCGTACCCTCGACTAATGGGCCTCCGAATTCGGCAAACCCTGCTGCTGCTACTTCAACTATAGGAAAGGCCGGGACCGGGGGGAAGAGTTCTGGAGGGAACCGGGTGGCTATTCGGGGTTTGATTGTTGGAGTGGCGGTTTCATTGGGGTATTGGAGCTTGGCGAGTTAAGCGAAGTGAACCACGGGGATGGAGGGTGAACGGGGATAATGGAGTTCCGGAAACAGCATATATGGGCATACCCGGATATATTAGCATGGCGTAACGGGGCCATGGGAATATAGGGTATGAGTATACTCTCAGGCTTCAGAGTTGATTGCTAATGCATATATAATTAAGAGCATTTCGTTGCCCTGCTTCATACTCCTATAACACTGCTGTTTTCTATTTGTTCGCGTAGCTTACCCTAATAGCATTATGGGCTGGTAGATATGACAATCATGAGGGGTCTGCAAGACGTTCTGGAAAGATCTTCAGCATGCCTAGGTCATCAGGAGGCGTCGAACCGAATAAGACCGGCCTTTGCGCCGCATTTCAAGTTGTACAATAAGGGCCAGCTTGACTGGAGGCTATCGGCAAGCAGCTAGTCGGGAAAAAGGGAATAAATAGGTGGCCCTCCCTGCTGGTTCTCCCTTCATCTCTTGAGATTTAGCCAAAATCTCGCCTTTGCCCCACCCACCCACTCCATAGACTCAGTCGCATAGATAGAGGGAGTGCTTGGCCCTCAGGGCGGCTTCCGGGGCCAAAATTTAGCCCCAGAGCCCGCCGGGGGCTGCTGAGTTTGCCCAAACAAATATAGTATATATTCAGTGTTTTGTTCAAATCGGAGCGAATGCTCGATAGTCTCCCTTTTGCACCGAAGGCACTGGCGAAAGTATATTGCCGGCCCATAGATCAAGCGTCTCATGTCGATGCGAACGTAAGGGTGGATGACGGCGGGGAAGATACATCGAGCTCAGTAACGTTACACGCCTCTTTCAGTCGGATTGCACATCTTGCACGCAAGAAGTAATGGGGATAGATGTCTGAACAGACGGTGAATCAAAAGTATTACTTTATCGAAGTCGTGCCTTAGCAGCTGAAACAAGTCACATTTCCCATAAGACTCTTCTGGCACAATAAGGTAAGTTTGTGATATCATGATAGAATCGTGCCTCATCGGCTGAAACAAGTCGTGAAATAACGATAAAATTCTTCTGATAGAGTAAGGGGAGCCGATTATTAGCGACGGTCAGTATGGCTAGCGCTCGTTCTTTGCTTGTCTACAAGGCCAAACACAATGCTTTCTTTCAACTCACTTAAGGTACTTATTGCGAAGAAGAGCTTGATACAAAACTCAAGTCCAGTCGTTCTTATCTATATATCAGCCTCAATGCTCAGATAGTCTTCTTTCCATCATGTCTCGCACTATTCTCGCCACAGGCGCGGTCAACAAGGAAGTGTTGTCGTCTCTGTCCGATCCTACCTCTTCTCTGTTGAAATGAGCTTCATCAATGATATACCCGATTCATAGATTATCGTTTGATCTCTGGATGGGTTGCAACATGTGCAAGGCCGTGAGATAATTCGGTAATGTCTAATTTCATTTGATGAGCGACAATTACCCATCGATTTCTAAACTCAAGTGATTTGCTACATGCAGATTGCTTGCTTCATATGAAGGAGGGTCTGTGCGACAAAGCTCGGCGGCCAGTATATTTTCGCGACTGCGAAAGCGAAAACATGCACATTGCTCCGCATCATCCGTTAAGAGAAGTACTGAGCGAAAGTGGGGGACACGAATACGCAGACAATAAGTAGAGAGTACATAAAGCAGATTATTACTTCAAAGCTTCGGGAATTTCGCAACAAGCAGTCGCGCAATCGCTGAATCGTCAATTATTAATCATCATTCCCTTATTGCTTTGAGATGTTCCTCTTATGTGTACAGCTTGTCATAATCCTGTGTGCGCTTCTTCGTTCGGCCAGCTCGCAAGCCTCTTGCTATTATTCTGGTGGTAAACTCATAGGCTGGAATACTCCATGTCAATCCAAGGAGCCTCACTCGATGTGCTGTGATCCTAGCGATATTTGCCTTTTCAATGGTCTTTGCTACGTCGCAAACATCAATCGTCTTCTTCGAGATGTTCGTCTAACCTTTTTACTGAATTTTCGTGACTGACGGCATATTGATAGAGCTGTACCGATGCGTCGTGGGACTCGGGATCTTGCATAGATATCTGCACCAGTTCAGATGATGGTAGGTCGCTCATGATTCAGAGACCATGCGACCAACTGAAACCGTACTTCACAGCGCCACATGGATGGGCAGATGTATTACCGTGTCCGAATGTCACCTCGCCCACGCTCTGATACTGCGGCTGCGGGAATTCGCTACGATGTCAGCTCGGAACTAGCCAGAAAACGTTCAACTTTCGTGACGGTTACTTCGCAGATCCTCGAAACGCTACGTTGAAATCGGAATCTTTGCAGACGAATTCAACCACCGCTTTGACAGATGTCTCATCAACGTTCTTAAATGTTCTAAGTATCATCGCAAACATCAATGGAAGCTCAAATACTTCGAACAGCGGATCGAGTTCTATCTCGTCATTGAACAATTTCACACACCATGAAATTTTGCCCCTCTCTTAACCGTTTAGAAGCAGGGATTGACGCTGGTGTGAGTGTTCCTCTGGCATTGAGCTTGACAACGGCGCTCACCTTGTTCTTTCGAGAAAGGCGTTCTCGTAGAAAGGAGGCAGACGAGTATCAAAATGACAAGTTTCAAAGGTCGCTCGTTTCTATTTGACTCAATGACTGATCAACCTTTCTAGCTTTAATTCAAGTAGACCATCGTCAAGAAGAGCAAAAGCTTGAGCATGAAAATCATCATCAACTCTACGAAGCTGACACTCGCGACCCGCAGAATCTATTCGAAGCACCAGCGTATGCGACTATACATGAAGCATCTATATAGCAGTAGAGATTCTGAGGGATGAATGCACTTTCTGTATGCAGTGATCTAGTGCATAATGTCCAAAGTACAACTTAGAAGAAGGGTGATATATAAATGTATCAACAAAAGAATTCAAAAGTGCATCTTGAGACCGAATTCTGCAAGCTTCTCAAAATCGTACCTCTCATTCAGATGGCTCGCCCAACCTCTTCAACACCGTTCCCCTCTCATAGGCCCATGTGGCTAGCGCGACCACCTGCCCCTGGGTCATGAATGTGATGAGGGGCGTCAACTAGCAGGTATCTGCTTTGGTTCGACCACTGCTTGACCTCTACAATACAGCTCTCAAAGTCCGCAAACATATTCACTGTCTGTGCAAATTTTGAGAAACCACAACTCAGAGAATGAGATGTGATTTGACTCTCAATGAAGATGCACAACTGAGTCAACTATCTGATGAATTCATCTCTTTGTAGTGCCAAAATAACTTTAATTTCGCTTAAATAAAATGTAAAGACAAGGCTCTTGCATTGATCTTGACCTTGGATAGATCTAGGATCGAGGAGTTGAGATCTTAAACCTTAGAAAGGGGGACCCATTCCTTATATAATGGCCAGGATTGATAGTTATACGTTTGATAATGTTGAAGAAAGTCAATTTCTTGTTCCTTTGTTACCTTATGCATGCGTTTGAAAGATTATAAGTACATGCTGTTTAGAAATTCGCCATAGATATTGATGTATTTACTTGAATTGATACTATGTTTATGAAAATTTTGCATGAATAAAGTAAAGACTTTCGTTTGATTCTTCTTTGAATGATTCATAAGTGTTTTGAACAAGATTGCATTTATGCTTCAAATTGAGAATGACTCTTTCTGAATAAATGAAACAAATTGCTAAAGTATCAAAAAAGTCTTGACATAAGAGATAAAAGAGAACAAAGTTGATCATAATCGATTTAAGTGCTTTGAATTGAGAAAGATTGAAAAAATCAAAATAGAAGTATTTAATTGATTTGAAAAATTTATGATGTTGATTTGCATATTCAACAATATTTTGTTTTTATTCATTCAAGCTTATCTAAGATGACTTTATGATAATTGATATTAACTATTAACATTGATACAGTCAGTTTCTTATGACTTTCAATGACAAAATTGAGTAGAAGTTTATAAGTAATAATCTTCTTAGATATTTTTTCATCATATTCTTTTATTAACTTCTCTTTTATCAGTAATATAAATTGAATTTATAGCTCTTTACATACTTTATTGACTAGATTGATATGTATGATTGTATAAATAACTGAGTCACTGTTTATCAAAGAACAAAGATTGAATGATTCATTCTGCAAAATAAGAAAAGCATCAATTAAAAACAACTTGTCAAAGTAATTCTCTTTCAATAGAATTTCATTTAAATTGCACAAAGAAATAATCTTCACTTCAATAATTGTTGAAGAAATGACTAGTTTTTTTACTTGAACTTTAATTTAATATTGAGCTTCATATTTATTGTCAACTGCATTGATCTTGATAAATTGATTTAAGCATTCTCTGAAACTATAATTTGACTTGTGACAAATGAAACGAATTTCAACTAAAATGTTTGTATTCTTGTCATTAATCAAAACAATGCTGTATAATTTTGATTAATTCGATTTAAAAGCAAAAGATTAAACAGTGATAGTAGTTTTAAAAAAGATGATCTTTGAAAAATCTTTGTATTTAAGGAACTTGTTCTTGAGTTCTTGAATGACTTTATAATCATTATTTAAATGAACCAGATAGTTTATGTACTCATGATTTCATTTTAAGTTCATTTTGAAACTTTTAATAATTATAATAATAATAATAATAATTTATATGCTCTTGTGACATTGATTAAATCGATTTATGAAAAGTAATTATGTTATATGTGTTGAGTGAACAAAATTCTTCTGAGATAGAAAATCACTCACTATTTATATGACTGCTTCACGCAGTTGAAATGATGAGATTGAGACTATGTATCAAATTTGTTCACAATGATTGCATGTTAGAAAATGAGTGTTCTCATCACTTGAAACTGTTTCAGCAGTTTCATTTTCATCATCATTTTGATCATTATCTTAAGATCTTTCGTGATCAAGATAATAACTTGATAGTTTATTGAATCAACATTTTGCAGCATATATGACTGAAGATGCATTCAGTTTGAACAATGCATAAGAACATGCTTAATTATCTGATGGCTTTATTTGCAATTGCATCAAAGACTATTCATGCTCAATATGTTTCTTGAATGCAAAAAAATTCTTAAATCTATATGTTCAATTCTGATGTAAGTAATAAAAGTGCTTTCAACTTTTTGAAATTCTTCGTTCATTTTCATTGATTTGCTGAACAAATAAAATCTTTGAGTCAAGATTGCAGTAACATTTATCATGCATATTTTGTAAATTTTTTATTGAAAATTTCATTTGCTTCTATGATATTGTGTTATTGCGACTCAATTGCTTGTAAAGATCATTGAGAAAGATTTACATATGCATTACATCTTTGCTTTTTGATAAATCAAGACATTTAGAAACATTGTTTTCTTAATGACAGAAACGTAAGAAAAAAAGCTGTTGATGTTGATTAAATAAACATGTATGAATTCATATGCTTATTTAGTTTTCTGCATTCTATCATTGATTTAATTGTGTAAAATAATCTGATTCTGTAGTTTATTTAAATAAACATGCAAAGAACTTATATAAGTTTTCATCTTTAATGTTTCAATGTTAATTTCGAGTTTGATTTTGGAAAATTTCTAGTCTTCTTTCTTTGCTCAATAATTCTTCTTCTTTGTCTCATTGATATCATGTTAAAATCTCAAACGTCATTTCTAATTTTATTACTGCTAAGTACACTTGATGAGCTTTTGTGAAGATAACATCTTACGTAAAGATGTCAAATTAACTGAGTGACAGCATTCTCATGACATAATTTGTTTTGATCTGATGAAGATGTGCATTTTATTGTAGTTTCATGTTCAGTTAAATTCTCAAAACTCATACATTTAATTTTAATTTAATGATCAATTATTCTATGTGTATGCTGATCATCATGTTGAATTTCTTTGATTTTCTAATGAAGTGAGTGAACTCATACTTTCTTAATGCAAAGATAATATCATGAATTTAAGTTCATGTCTTGCAAACATCATGCATTTTGTTCAACATTATGCAGATTTCTTCAGTGAATTCATTGTAAATCAATATGTTGATATTGTTTACAAAGTTAAGTACTTTAATCTTGATTTCAAATACTTTGCATTTTTCAATGAAATTTATGTTAAAGAACAGAAAAAGAATCAAAGAGATAAAAGAACTCTGTGATATGTCAATGTTTATTCAATGCATAGCACTCATTTGATCATTGAGTGTTAGTGACGACTCTTTGTTTCTCAGAAAGTTGCATGTTCATTCAATTATGTAACTTAATGTTCTTTTTATCTTTAAATTGTGTAGTAATCTGACATGTAAAACATGATTGAATGCTTTAATGATTTTTAAGCTAAGCATAAATGTCACATATTTCATATTGCAGTTTCAAACTGCATGCACTTGATCAATTAGCAAATTCAATGCTGAGATCGTGAATCATTTACATCTTGTTCTCATTTAAACATCTGAAAGCATGTAATGAGTTTTGATTATGTTACTCAATCTTTTGATCATGATTTATTTCAGAGCTTTGCTTATAGAAGGGTTCACCTAGCACCGGGATAAACCTAGCACCGGGACAGCCCTATAGGGCTGAAAACCCACATTTTATTCTTTATTGCTTCAAACGATTTGTTTGAACAACGTAGCTACTAATAAGACCTTTTTGGGGCCCTTCTGATACGCATGCCTCGCCCTAATTGGCCAGTTATAGATATCACGTTATTCCGCTCCTGCTCCTGCTTCTGCTTCTGCTTCTGCTCCAGCTGTCTGATTTGTAGCCTAACTATCAGCTGCTTCTTCTTCTTTTGTCTAGAGCTTGCTGTCATTGATTCCGAAGTGAAGAGCTCAGGATCTAGACGTAGTAGATCTTTGACCTCTCTATTCCACAGCTTTGTTTGTTGAGCTGAGGTTACGACAGCTCGTTTTCGGATAGAAGGTGATTTTGAAGTAAAGAGCTCAGGACCTAGACGTAGTAGAGAATTAACCTCCTTTTGCCATACCTTTGCTTGTTGATTCTCTCTTCTTTCGTCAACAATCTGTTGATTCATGACTCTTGCAGTACCATAATTACCCCCGATTCGATTGATCTTTTGCTTCTTTCTTCTATTTAACTCAAGAAGTTCCTGATTAGTAACATCCTGAATAGTAGATTCCGCCATTGCTCGTATTGCTGCTTTGCCCACCTTTTGAAGAACCTGACTAGAAGTCGTCCCTTTTATTGCTTGTCTAATAAGCTTCTGTACTTGAGAGGTATTTGCAGGTGTTAGAACGACTTCTAGACCTTTGTCAGAATCAATGTATGTGACTGTAGCTTCAGAAGGCGTAGTTGAACGTATGAAAATTTTGTACTGCTGTGATTGCTCTAGTTCCTTAACAGGAGGAAAGTGCTGAAGTACTAAGGCTGGGCTGAATGGTAGAAGGCCTGTAGCTGTCCATGTCTTTTTGATATTCGGTGGTGTAATTGCTTCATGCCAAGCCTGTTGATATAGCTCCAGAAAGTCCGTTTTATCGATTGAGTAGCTACCCCCAAGCCGAGTAACTCGCTGAACATGAGCCTTGTACGCAGTAGCCAATGGAGCAAAGACTCCAACATCGAGTGGTTGAAGCAAATGAGTAGTGTGAGCCGAAAGACACAGTAGAACAATTTTCTGACTGATGCAATAGTCAATCACCTTCGTAGTGATATGAGAAGCATGACCATCGATTAATAGCATCCGATATTCGCCTTTCTGACAGACTTTAGTTTCTGGATCGAAGCATTTCTGTATCCAGGCTAGACCCAATTCGTTGTCGGTCCAGCCATTCTCGCTCAGAGCAATATGACCTTCTTTGAGTACTTCGTACCAGATCTTCTGCTGTAGTTTTCCTTTGAAGATAATCCACGGCTTCAAGACTTTTCCATCCATAGATATACACTCAATCAACGAGACCCACTCTCGATTGCCACATTGAGTCATATGAGCCTTTTCATACTTGGAAATCATGACTCGAAGCTTAGCAACAACTCCCTGCATGAACCCCTTTTCATCCATGTTGTAGATATCTTCTATCTCTATTCCATGCTCTTTTTTTAGACTCTGAAAGAGGTTGAACCAGCCAGCTAAAATATCGTGATCCTGAGCCATAGCACGCTCTTTGTCAAGCGGAGGAATATATACTGTTTTGATATCCGAATGACGTTTCAGAAACTTCTGGGGCCAATTGACTCCGACTGGCTTATCATCACCCTTTTTTATTAGTAGTTCGCCAGCTATTGAACGTACTTGCTCCACACGAGGAGGCCAGCCCTAGGCCTGAAGACGTAGAATCCAGTCACGTATAGCTGCTTCTTCTTCGGGACTAAGTCTTTGAAATTGCTGATTGCGTGCAGCAGCAGTCTTTTGACCATTGATCCAACTCCAAAGAGTACTAGTTGGTATTCCATATTGACGAGCTAGTTTTGCTTGGGAAGGATTTTCGTTGGCTGCTGAAGCCTCGTTCCAACGGGCGTGAGCAAGCGTTATACGCTCTTCCTGTGAAAGTTCTGTATCTTCAGAAGGTATGAGGGGGGTGGGGGGGGTGGCTGCCATCGTTTTGCTGATATGTTGAAGGATTATACCAATAGAATATGAAAAGTGGGTTTTCAGCCCTATAGGGCTGTCCCGATGCTAGGTTTATCCCGGTGCTAGGTGAACCCTTCTAGTATCAAGTAAGACAATGAATTTATACATCTTTAAATCAATGTAATCACTTATTTCAATTTGTGTAAAACTATCATTTAAGCTTTTCTGAATTGTTTTGAATAATATTTATGAATTACATATGCATTAAATAAACTTGTTAGTATTGAAGTGAGTTTATTGAACTTTATATAAAGAACTTTGTTTGAAATTTCTGAGATATCTAATGCTTTGTTTGCTTTTATTCATTGAATAGTCATCTTTATTTCATCTTCTGAAATGATGAAATTCAAAAGTATTGTTAAAAATATGAATGATTTTAAAATGTTATTGACATTCATCTGAGAAGAAAAAGAAAAGAATTTATTATGTAACACATTGATTTTCTCTTTGAATGATGTCATCATGAACTCATTGTCTTTTCATTTCAATGATAAAAATTGAGAAAGCTTTTTGAATTGTTGACTTTTGATTCTAACTCATTTTGCAAAGCATCACATTAATTTCAAAATGTCACTCAACTTATGCATTTGTGCTTTAAAGTGAGTTCTTTTTTTCCTGATAATTTTGTTTTTGTAATCATTACGTCTTAAGAATTAAAAACAATCACATAAGCGCGCAACAAATTTTTGAAAAGAGCATTACATTCAGAACAGAGCGAATCTAGAAGATGAGTGAACGACGATGAATTGCATGAATCGCAGCAATGCGAGTTTAAAGGCGATTGAAAGCGACGTTGACATGTTACAAGGAAGTAGCAACGCAAGGGCGTAACGCTCACGCAACAATGGAAAGAAGATAGCTAACATTATTGATCTACTAATAAAGACATCGATATTAAAGAAAAAGAAAAGCAAAGATCTTTCATGAAAAGAGGTAGCAATGAAGCTGCCTTCGACTTAATTCAGAAGGAAAACATCACGCGAATCAGAACGCGTTCATCGCGAAGAACGTGCAAAAACTGAAGACATCAGTTCAACTGCTTAGCAAGCAGTTGCAAATGCAAGGAAACACGCGTTCGTTATCGAAAATTACGTCGTAAGCAAACGTGACAAGAGGCGAAGCAACAATAAGTGAGCAACGTCTCAGAGACGGTTCGTCGTCGCTTTGCAAAGAACACAAAGTCAAGCAGATTCTTCAGAAAATAACAGATGTGTCAATGAAGCAGAGAAATATGATCATGTTTCTTTGCAAGCTGAAAAGCGAAGACATTGCTCTTCATGCAGTCAACTTAGATGCACATGCAAACCTGAAAAGAAATCAAGAATGAGCAAAAGGAATTGTGAACTCAACATGCATATCACAACGAACCTTCGCAGTGCTGACACATGAGATGCACATTACAATAGACATGAGCAATCAGAAAATGATCATTGAGAGATTGATAAAAGACAACATAAGACTACATAAGAATCTGAAGATTTTAAGAATAGTCTGACTCAAGAAAATAGCAGAGAGTGAAAAGACTTACTCATCGCTCATCGTAAAGATTGCGATCGAAGCGATGATGAATTAACTGATGAACGTGAGCATGCTGAATGCATATCACGAGTGCGAGTACAAACTGTTCAAGAAGAACTGTCACGTCACGCAGTGCTTCAGATGTCATGAATTCGATCACATGATCAAGTTCTGCAGAAAAGACGAATGCTGCGTCAAGTGTGCAAACAAACATCACATTGAGAAGTGCACAACGTCTTCAAATAGAAGATGCTGTGCTAACTGCAACGAAAATTATGAATTCTGAAGACGCATCTGTCTCAAGTGACAACAACAGATGAAACAAGCATCTGAAATCTATAGAAGCAGATCTTTCAGATATCTTGAAGCGCTCAGATATAATTGCACATTCTCACAGTTCTTGAACTCTTTGACGCTCATGAACTCTTCGAATTCAATGAACTCTACAAGTTCAACAACAGTCGTGCTGAAGACATGCAACCTAGACTCTCAGAAGTCGTCATGACAGATAGTGAAAGTCAAGAAGAGATGAATTGATTGCTCTCTCTGCGCAAGCAATGACTCGAAAGAGACAATGCTCAAGCAGAATTCATAAGGTTCAAAACATCAGATCAGAAGATGAGACAGACTCTCAATGACTAAGAGTATACAGAAAGTTTTCTCTTTGCAAAGTCAACAACAGTTATGAATAACTCTATGACAAAACAGTCTTTTCTATGAATACTGCAGTACAACATCAGAAAATCATTGAAAATTCGAAAATTATTTCTAATTGACAGAGAAATTCGCGATTTTGATATCATAGTCATACAGAAGCAGAGTTGCAACATCAACGACACATAATTATTCAACTCAGCGCACAACTTCTTTTATCTAATAGAGAACACGTCTTCTCAGTCAAGAACTTGTACATATATGAATAAACATCTGTGATTCAATCAGTGAATAATGAAAGCAGTAGAATCAGACATCTGCTTGATCAAAATATTAACTTGCAACACAGATGATGAAACGCAGAAGCTGCAACTTATAAATGTTTATAATCTGTGTTCTTTGTTTACATCATTTACAGAAGAATCTTCAATCATATCTTATCTGAGCGAGCTTCTCAAAGATGACTGTGAACAGCTGATCATAAAAGATTTCCATCTTCATCACTCTCATTGAGAGAGATGAAGATGTTTCTCTCAACATGCTGCAACAGATAGTCTACTCAACATTGTCACTAACGCTAAGCTGAAACTATTGCTGAAGTCAGATATCATTATGCGTAAGATTCACAATCAATTTACAATGATCGATCTGATCTTCAGCAGCGAGAAAATACAGTTCATGACATGCAAGTGCAAGATACGCATGAATTTGCATCAAGAATTGAATCATCTTTCAATCATCATAAAACTTTGTCTACAAACGATCTCAGTACAATTCTCAACATGATGACTATGAAAGAAAATGAACATAAAAGCATTAAGCGCATATCTGCATATGCATTTGTCGTCGAGTCGTTATTTTAATAGCAAGACAACGATAGATGACAAAGTGTGCGAAGTTATCAGAGTGCTACAGAAGATCATTGAGAAATCAACTTTCTTGACAAAGTCATTTAGTTAAACAAAAGACTTCTGAAATTTGAACTGCTCAGAGATAATAACAAAGTCAAGACGACAGCGAATCATATAAAAATTACAGAGCACGCTGAGTGCATAAAATGAGTATCTGAGACACAACGATCACAAAAACAAGGTCATTCAACATGTAAAGCGCGGTTATTTCAGATCACAAATGCATGAGCTGAGCAACACATTCAAGTCAATGTAATGCTTTGCAAAATGAACTAGAACTGAAAGTCAGCTTTCTAAAAAACTCTCTCAATTTTCATCATTGAAACGCAATGATATTGATCAAATGACAACGACATTCGAAGAGAAAACTGAGATGCTGCGTGAAAAATTCTTTTCTTCTCTCTCTTAAATAGACATCAATGACATTGCAGACTCATTCATATCTTTGATGATATCATCTGACTTACGCATCTCAGAAGATAAGGTGAGACAGACAATTAAAAGAATAAAAGCAGATAAAGCTTCAGACATATCAGACATTTTAAACAGAGCATTGCAAGCAGACCTTGCAGGACTAATCTCAGCATTGATGACTTTATTCAATGCATGCGTTACACTTGAATATCATTTGAAACAGTTTAAGAAGACTCAAATAATAGTACTGCGCAAATTGAAGAAAAGCAACTACATCAATTCAAAAGCATATCAACTCATCACTCTGCTTGACATTATAAACAAAGTTCTGAAGTCGATCATGACTAAAAGACTCAGCAACATAGTTAAGACTCATTGCATGCTACTCAATGCTCAAATGAGAGTGAGGTGTAAGTGATCTGTGATCTCGACATTAGATCTACTAGTAGATCAGATTCACACTGTATGAGACTGCAAAATCAAATACATGACGTTCATCCTAAGTCTGAACATTATTGAAGCGTTTAATTATGTCTCACACATCAGACTTCTGCATACTTTGAGAATGAAAAGAACTTCAAACTACATAGTCAAATGAGCATGCAGCTTTCTTGAAGATTGCGAAACATCATTGGTGTTCATCTGTATCTTTGATTCTATTTCTATTCTTCAACGCAAGTTTAATCAAAAGATGCAAAGCTCTGAAAATTAAGATTGAGATGCTTGACTTCATAAACAATATCAACATTCTAGTTTACAATAGATTCATCAAAAAAATCTGTAACACACTGAGCAGAGCGCACGACGTCTGCGCAAAGTGAGCTCGCACTCATAATGCAACGTTCGCGTCAGAGAAGTATGAACTTACACACTTCATCAGAAAGTTAAAGAATTTCAACATGATGATTAGCATATAAATAGAAAGCTCAGTCATTAAATCAAAATCAGACGTGCAAGTACTGAAAGTGCAATTGAAAATGAAACTGCAATGAGATGCGCATCTTCAACAAATAGAAGCGAATCGCGTCACATGAATGCTGACACTTAGTCATCTTGAAGTCTTCACATGAGAGACAATCTTCACAAAAGTGAGACAGATATACTCAGTGATAGTAAGATCAGAAATCTTATTTGAAGCATCAGTTTGACATCAGAGAGATAAAGAAAAAGAACTGTTGAGTAAGAAATGCAGACTTGAAACATTATAGAATCAGACTTTGCATCACGTCACAACGACATTCAAAAGAGTGAACATCAAAACTTTGAAGACAGAAACATACATAAGTTCGCTGCATATTCATCTAAATCTGCTACGAGACACAGTCACGCTACGCAGTCGAGTTGATGATTGTACTCAGAAAATCAGACAAGCTTGCGAACTAATACGCGTTTGACTGATCGATGTCAATCGCGTCATTTCTCACTTTCTTATCATCTAGAAAGTAGTTCTTCTGAATAACTTGATTCAAAAAGACGCAAAAATTTAGCTTTCGCTGCGATGATCTTCACAATGACTTCTACTAGGGACAGCGTCGCAATAGTGCAGTATCACAGAGATCAGTGAAAGCAGCGATGAGAAAGATATAGAAAATGCATCATACAGATTAACATCATCTTGACACAAAGATTGCATCTGTTCAACAAGACAGTAAAGATGAGAGATAATCTTCAGAAGATCGAAAGCAGTCTTGCTACACATATTTGAACTGAGCGCAAGATTTATCTGCACTTTAGGAAAGTTTTGAACGTGAACAGTTCGCAATGTGACTGCGAAGCATGTACTCATGCACTGCTTGAACTGATCGCATCTGCGATCAAGAATGCTATGAGACGTTAACTTCTTGAACTATCGAATAATCATCATCATCACGAAGAGTCTCAGAGCAGCTGCAAAAATGATGATGAAAATGAAACTTCTGAAGCATTTTAAAGTGACTGAGTCACTCATTCTCTAACATGCGATCAACGTGAACTAAATTAATACATAGTCTCATAATTATAGTTTTGGCTGCGCAAAGCAGTCATGTAGACGGCAAGCGATTTTCTACCTCAGAGAGTTTTGTTCACTCGATATAGATAGCATAGAGTTTTTCATATTATTATTAATCATTGTGTCTTAAACATTCATTTCAGACGTTTAGAATGTTTTATGTTTTTCATTTAATTTGCAATCTTTTTAATTTTTCTACTACATCAATGCAGTTTTAATTCCAGAAATTTTTCGCTTAAGTTAATGATTTTGCTCAAGAAATGAATTTCTCAATAATCTTTTATAATATGCAAGTGATTTTGATCACTCTGTCATTTATCTTTTTCTTGTCACTCATAGAGCAGATCATTGACAAATAAATTCACAAATATGCACTCAGTGTCTCAATATTCATCTTTTTTCAAAGTCAATGAGTTGAGAACTGCATGAAGAATGTGCATAAACAAATCTTCATGATGATCAAAAGATGATTCAATTTCTGATGCAAATCAATTCTTACTTTGCACTTCAACAACATAGATCATAGTTTCTTGCTGTTAAAGATTAAATTTTTCATTGTATGTTGATTGTAAGCTTCACAAGTGATTATGTTTAATTTCAGCAGTAGTTTTAATTTGACATTCATGATAACATTTAATAAACTATTCATTATCATATAATGAATGAAATATTTTCTACTTTCTCAATGTGAATGATGTAAATTAAAGTCTTTAATGATTGACTGTTCACAGTCATTCTCAATTAGTTTGTTTAATAAAGAAATGATCAATGAATTTTTAATTAAAATGATTGAGATTAAGTTTAAATTGTATATGTTCATGAGATGTAACATCAGCTGTTTATTATTCAAGCTGTGAATTATTAGTTTGATTGAACAAATGTTCAATTCAATAACTTTCATCATTTACTGTTTCAATGTTACTTGAAACTTTTAATAAAAATATTTAAATTTTGATGACAAAATAAGAAAAAGAGAATTGTTCAATTGATTGATGATTAGTCTTTGATTATACTGCAAGTAAACAGCAGTACAGATTTATGCTTCATTTTAAAAACTTCCCAAAAAAACTGTCAATCTTAATAAGAAAAAAAGAAAAAAAAAAGAAATCTATTGAAAGGGTAGGGCGAACAGAACAACATATGGTGGAATCTCTAAAGGTTGTAGAAGAGAAGCTATGGACCGATCTAGCTATATACTGTCACGTATGCTAAAGCCGCGCCGCGCGGCTTTACCC
>JAABUY010002398.1_pt1 | contig 22337 bp, 18 predicted proteins | sample 5560271 | NCBI WGS metagenome assembly JAABUY01 (sample SAMN10711886, study PRJNA513374) | rock metagenome | isolation source: Antarctica rocks | place: Antarctica: Victoria Land, University Valley | reverse complement strand
TCCCTGGCCCGGCGAGCCGCTGCGACCCCTGCGGGCGGCTTTGCGGCGGAGGGGTGAACCCACCGCCCTCAAGGCCGGGGGACACCGGCCCACCCGCACCCGCTAGTCGGGACGGAACAGGGAGGCTCAGATGAGCACCAGCACCAGCAGCACAGCCAGCGCGACTGGCGGGCAGGACAAGCTCGCCGCGTTGCACGAGCAGATCAGCGACGGTGTCGCCGCGCTGGTGGAGTCCCAGGGGTGGCGGGCGATGCTGGACACCGCCGCGAAGTTCCACACCTACAGACTTGGCAACCTGCTGCTGATCGGCGCGCAGGCCCCGCAGGCCACCCGGGTCGCCGGGTTCCGCAGCTGGCAGAGCCTGGGCCGGCAGGTACGCAAGGGGGAGCGGGGTATCGCCATCCTGGCGCCGTGCACCTACCGCCCCAAGACGGCCGACCGGACCGAGCCGGCTGCACCAGCCGGGCCGGAGCCGGCCACCACCAGCAGCAGGGGAGCGGCGCCCCAGGGCGCCGGCGGCGGGCAGGTCCGCGGCTTCCGGGTGGTGCACGTGTTCGACGTCGCGCAGACCGAGGGCGATTCGCTGCCGGAGGTCGCTCCGACCCTGCTGACCGGGCAGGCACCGGCCGGTCTGTGGGACGCCCTGGAAGGGCAGGTGCAGGCGCACGGCTACACGGTGCACCGCGGGGACACCGGCCGGGCCAACGGCTGGACCGACCCCACCAGCCGTACGGTCCGGGTCAGCGGCGGCGTGGACGATGCCCAGGCGGTCAAGACGCTCATCCATGAGCTGGCGCACATTGAGGCCGGGCACGTCGCGGACCTGCCGACCTACGCCACCTGCCGCGGCCGCTGTGAGGTCGAGGCCGAGTCCATTGCCTACGTGGTGGCCACCGCACAGGGCATGCACGCCAGCGGCTACAGCTTCGCCTACGTCGCCGGCTGGGCCGGACCAGACCTCAGCGTGGTTCGACAGGCCGCCGACACCGTCACCCAGACCGCCCGGCGCATCCTGACCCTGCTGGACGCCGCCGCCGCGGCCGGGCAGGACAGCACCCAGCCATACGGCGCTCGGGCCGTCTGAGCCCCTGTGACGGCCGGCCGCCGGACCGTCGTGAGCACCCGGACCTGATCGAGGGTCTTGGTCTCTGCGGCGACGGCCGGAACCCCAAGGCCGCGCACCAGCGCGACGGTGCCGATCGTCCGGTCGGGCCGGGTACGCGGGCCTGGCGGTGAACGGTGCGGTCGAGCTTGACCTCGTTGACGACCCGCCACCAGCGGCCGGCCAGCCGACACAGGCTTCCCGCGGCCGGTCAGCCGCCGGCTGGCGTCAGGTGCTCGGCGGCCACCCACGCCTCGACCAGCACTGCCCGGCCCGCATTGTCGCCGTCCACGACGTACACCACCCGCCCGAGCCAGCCGGCGGCGGCCGGCCCGGGCGACCACTCCACGACCAGGCCAGCGAACCGGCCCGGGCAGTCCGGCAACCCGCTGACCCAGCAGTGCCGGGTGATGACCGGCCGGCGCCGCCGCCGACCCGGATCCGCGTCAACCGGCGCCGCTGGCGCAGCCCCGAACAGCGGTGAGCCGCTGCGCTCGGCCAACGTCGGCCCGACGCCCTGCTGCATGCCACCCGCCACGACCAGCAGCATGACACCAAACCAAACAAGCGTTCGAGCCCGGCACAGGTGGCGCAGGAGGGTGGGCATGACGGAGGACCGCCTGTCGGCGGGTGGCTGCTGGCCGTTACCGAGGACCTGCTCGGCGCGGGTGCCGGACGGCTGCAGCAGCGGCTGCTCTACTCCACGGCTGGGCACCCCTGCCTGGTGCTGGACCTGACCGCGGTAGACCGGGTCGACTCCACGAGCATGGGTGTGCTCATCAACGAGGTGAAGCGGCTACGGGCCGGCAACGGCCAGCTTCGCCCGGCCGTCGCATGCGGCGACGTCGCCCGGGGCGCTGCACGCCACTGGTCTGGACAGGGGGCTGCTGCTGTACCCCCGACGTCGCCAGCGCGCTGCGCTGTGACACCGCGCTGGCCGAAGGAGATCAGCTGAGCTCGATGACACCCAAGGCCAAGCCTCGGATCGCTTTCGGCCACCTGGATGGCCGTGCGCACGCCGGCAGTCCCACACCCAGACTGCCTGCCCCGGGTAACGCCTCGGGTGAGCCCAGGGCAGCCAGGTCCGGCCCGGCCCGTACGAGACCGAGGGGTCCGAGGCCGGCGCGCCTCGGGCATCACCCGACACGCGCGACATGCGACGTCGAACAGCATGCAACCTGTAACGTCGACGCAATTGCGTCGACGAGGGCGAGGAGAGGTTATGTGCACAACAACGCGACCTCGGCGGCCGCATGGCGAGCTCAAGCAGGCCATGCGCTACTTCCTTGCTCAGCACGACGGGCCCGCCAGCATCAAGCAGATCCAGGACGGGATCGGTCCCACGGTCGGAGAGGCACCGTCCTCCTCCTACCGAAGCGCGCTGCAGGACACACGCTACTTCCAGCGAGTCGAGCGAGGGGTGTTCCAGCTGCGCTCGGACACCGCCAACAACCGTGTCTGAAGCAGCACTGGTCAGGCTCGCTGTCGCCCTTGGTGCCCTTGAAGTCGGCGGCACCCTCTCCGCCGGCGAGATAGAGCTAAGCGCGCGAGCCGCCGACAGCACGCCCGCACCGAGCCGCGCACGAGTTGCTGAGCACCGGCGGCAGCTGCAGGCGGGGGAGGACCCGCTCGGGACTGCCTTTTATGAGCTTCGTTCGGCGTCCGTACGTCGACCTGCAGGTGCGGTCTACACGCCGACTCAGCTGGTCCAGCCGATGGTGCACTGGGCGTTCGAGCAGCAGCCCCAACGCGTCGTGGACGCCGGCTCTGGTTCCGGGCGCTTCATCTCGGCCATCGCGAAGAAGCTCCCCGACTGCGACTTGGTCGCCGTGGACGCCGACCCGGTCGCCACCCTGATGACCCGTGCAGCGCTGGCCTGCTTGCAGGTCGAGCGCGCACAGGTGCTGCACACGGACTTCACCAAGTTCAAGCTCAGCAAGGCAGCTGGACCGACCTGCTTCATCGGTAACCCGCCCTACGTCCGGCACCACCAGCTGTCCCCGACCGCAAAGGCCTGGGCACAGACAACAGCCAACCGGCTAGGCCACAGCATCAGCGGGCTCGCCGGTCTGCACGCGTACTTCTTCCTCGCCACGGCGGCTATCGGTCGTCCCGGGGACTCCGGTTGTTTCGTGACCTCGTCAGAGTGGCTTGACGTCAACTACGGTGCGATCATCCGCCAGCTGCTGCTTGGCACGCTGGGTGCTGAGTCGCTGCACGTCGTCGAGCCGACGGCCCTACCGTTTGAGGGCACCGCGACAACGGCGGTCGTGACCACGTTCAAGCTGGGCGAGCAGGCGCCAGTCATCCGAGTCCAGCCTGTGCAGGACCTCGACTCCCTCGGAACCCTCGCGGCGGGAGAGCCCGTCGCCCGGCAGCGCTTGGCGGAGGCCAAGCGGTGGTCGGTGTTCGTCCGCAACCAGCGAGCCATCCCCGAGGGCTACGTCGAACTCGGTGACTTGTGCCGCGTACACCGCGGCACCGTCACCGGAGCCAACGCCACGTGGGTCACAAGGGGCGACGTCGACCTGCCTACGTCAGTGCTGATTCCCGCCATTACCAGGGCCAAGGAGCTGTTCAGCGCCGGCCGCGCCCTCACTAACACCGGCGCGCTGAAGCGAGTCATCGACATCCCGCAAGAGCTCGACGACTTCGATTCGGACGAGCGCAAGGCGCTCGACCGGTTCCTGCGCAAGGCCAAGAAGCAGGCCGTGCACAAGGGCTACATTGCAGCGCATCGCCGGCAGTGGTGGTCGCTCGGCCTTCGCGCCCCCGCGCCGATCCTTGCCACCTACATGGCCCGACGGCCACCAGCGTTCGTCCTCAACCCCATCGAGGCCCGACACATCAACATCGCGCACGGCCTCTACCCCTGCGAGCCGCTATCGCAGCACGCGCTGACCAGACTTGCGCTGTCGCTTAGCCACGGCATCGAACTGGCTCAGGGCCGTACCTACGCGGGGGGTCTGACCAAGTTCGAACCTAAGGAGATGGAGCGGCTTCCGGTGCCTGACCTGCGTACGCTGCTTGGTCATGACCCTGTTGGCCCCGAAGTGGACCTCTGAGCAGTTCAACGAGGCACGCCTGCAAGCCATCGAGCTCTTCCGGCAGCAGCGGATGCAGGAACCGCTCGAGGACTACCTCAGCCACTTCAGCGAAGCCCGCGCCTCGATGGAGAACCTGCTCGAGCTCACCGTCGACTTCAAGGAGTTGAACGAGCGCGCCGGCGAGGCTCTGTCCACCCACCTCCAGGCGGTCAGGTACCTGGCCGGCCCACCCATCTCCAACGACGACCTGAAAGTTGTCGCAGGTGACGCGGACGGCGACGTGTCCCTGGCGCCCTCAAGGCTCACCACAGACGCTGTGCTGGCAAGTCGTATCGTCCAGACCGTTCTTCTTGGCCTGGACCGTGAGCGCTTTCCCTGGGTCAGTGAGGACCGCGAACCCACCGAGGCCGAGCGGGCGTCAGCCATCACCGCCACGTCGGCACTCATCGCAGCGCGCAAGGTCCTGACTGCCCGGGCCAACGAGTCCAAGGAGGCCCAAGAGCAACTCGTCAAGGACGCGCTCAGCGCCGCCGGCTTTAACGAAGTGCCGACACGCGACATCAGCACCCTCGCTCATGCACCCAAGCTTGGTGAGTTCTGCGGCGAGAGCAACTTTGGGACTCGCAAGGCAGACATCGTCATCCGTCTGTGGGACCAGCGCGTCATGGCCTTGGAGTGCAAGGTCAGCAACTCCAGTACGAACTCCGTGAAGCGGCTCAACAACGATGCGGCCGTGAAGGCCAAGACATGGCTTGAGCAGTTCGGCACGGCTCAGATGGTGCCGGCCGCCATGCTCGCCGGCGTCTTCAAGCTCCACAACCTTGAGAGCGCCCAGCAAGCGGGGCTCACGATCTGGTGGTCCCAGGACAACGACACCATGTTGAACTGGATCGAGCGCACGCGTCCCTAGTGTCCTGCGCCGGTGGTGCGACCCCAGCAGGGGCTCATCTCCAAGGCTGAGACGGGGCGATGGCGAAGAAGTACGGCATTGCGGCGGAAGGGGCAGCTGGGATCTCGGCGCTGCCTCAATAACGACCGTATGTGAGACAGGCCGGCGGGCAGAACGGGCGCTTATGGCCGAGCGGTGACCCGGGGGGCGAGCGCTCAGCGGCATGAGCGGATGCGCGTGTCCAGGAATGAATGGTGCGGCAAACTGACTGCGTGACGGGCCCCAAGCGCTACCAGGTCTTCGTGAGCTCGACGTTCACCGACCTCCAGGCAGAGCGACTCGAGGTCACGGGCGCGCTCTTGAAGACGTTGCGCTGCCTGCCTACGGGGATGGAGCTCTTCCCCTCAAGCTCGCGTCCACCCTGGGACGTGATACGGCCACTGCTCGACGTGACGGACTACATGGTTCTGCTCTTGGCAGGCCGCTACGGCTCCGTTGACGAGCAGGGAATCAGCTTCACCGAACATGAATACGACTACGCGTTTGGCACCGGCATCCCGGTCGTGGCATTCGAGCGGCGGAACGTCGCGTCTCTGCCAGCAGCCGCCCAGGAGTCGGACCCAGCGATGCTGGAGAGGCTGCAGCGCTTCCTCGAGAAGGTGCGGAGCCGGCACACGGTTCAGAAGTGGGACGACCCCACGCGACTTGCGCTCGACGTCGTCACGAGTCTCTACCAGGAGATCGACGTCTCACCCCGGCCGGGATGGGTGCGAGGCACGACACCAACTGAAGCGTCGAACAGCACCCCGACCTCGGAGCTTCCGTCACCCCCGGCCGGCCCCGCCAATGCACCGAGTCCGAGCCGTCAGGACGTAGCGACGACGAGGACGCGGCTTCGCCGCGCGCTGGACCAACTCCTCAGCCTTGCTGCCGTCCGTCCCGATGCGGGCTTCGACGGGCTGCCTGACTTCGTGCGAGCCGCGCACGCGGAACGTCTTGCCGCGATCGAGTCCGCGACAGTCCCGCTCGTCCAGATCACCTATGACGGGGTCGGCCGCGATGTAGCGACCTTGGATGCGGACCTGCTGGCCGCTGTCGCGGAGCTGGCTCCGAATCTCAGGCTGTCCGGCAGCACCGACCTCATCAACCTGACCCGTGCGCCGGGCGTCCTGCTGTTCCACGCGCTGGGGATCAGCGCCGACGCCCACAGACGTTATGAGTTGCTAGGCCGACTGCTGAGTGAACAGGTCGAGGTCAACGACCCGTACCGCGGAGACGCACCAGCCGCGTCCGTGCTCGCGCCGGACGTCGTGTACCCCCTGCTGTGGCCAAGTCGCAGGCTGTACTTCTACCTGGACGCGGTGTTCGCAGATGAGGGCCTGCTGGGTCCCCGTGCAGCCCTTGCCTCGTGGGAACGCTGGACGTACCTGCACGCTGTCGCCACTGAGTACTACGCCGCCGCCAGTCAGGGGTACCGCTCTTCTTGGCCTTACTTACGCGTCGAGTCGGCACCGAACGAGATCAAGCTGCGCACTGTCGTTGGACGAAAGCTGGTCCAAGACATCACCAAGAGCCCGGCCGGCCACCCCCTGCTCGCAGCGGGCGCGTTCGGCGGTTCCGCAGAGCTGTTCGAGACCGCAGCAATGACTTTCGAATCGAACTTCTGCGCGTGGGCTCGCGAGCAGGACTGGGCCCACCTCCCAGCAGGCGGCGGCATGTTGCTATCGAACCCGCACTACCCCGGCGACCGAACTGGTGTAGACGGCTAGGAGCACACCGTGCGGAGCAGGGCGGCCCCGGAAGTTGCAAGCGAGCACCAGACGACCTGGAGTCGCTTGCCGCGACGAGGCGGCGGGCTTATCCGCTCATCGGCATGAGCGGGCGCGCCCATCGCTCTGAGGCGATGTCTCGAGCGACCAGAAGACCGGTGACGTGCACCACGAAGCCGTCCCGTAATCGCTCGTTTCTGGTGCGGTCCGAGCCCGCCCCACCGGTCGACGTGAAGCACTCAGCTTCTGAGCACGACGTGTGGATCCGCCCGTGTAGCGCAACTGGTGTCCGGAACCTACGTGTTGTGATCATGCTCTATCAGGGGTTTGCGGTACGGTCCGGGCATGGCGCACCTGCTCGGCTGCGCGCGGGTGTCGACGACCGAGCAGAACCCGGACCTGCAGATCGACGAGCTGACCGTGGCCGGCTGCTGGAAGGTGTGGACCGATCATGCGGCGGGGGCGCTGGACCGGCGGCCGCAGCTGGATGAGGTGCTGGAGCATAGGCGGCCGGGGGACACGCTGGTGGTGTGGCGGCTGGACCGGCTGGGCCGGTCGTTGCGGCATCTGATCGAGGTGGTGACCGGGCTGGACGAGCGGGGCGTTGGGTTCCGGTCGCTGCGGGAGAGCATCGACACCACGACCGCCGGGGGCCGGCTCGTGTTCCATCTGTTCGGGGCGCTGGCGCAGTTCGAGCGGGAGATCATCCGGGACCGGACGGTGGCGGGGCTTTCCGCGGCGCGGGCCCGCGGCCGGGTCGGGGGGCCGGCCCTCCAAACTGTCCGCCGAGCAAGTCCGGCAGGCCCGCAAGATGTACTACGCGCGGGAGCTGACGGTGGAGCAGATCGGCGCGGTGCTGGGGTGAGCCGCACCTCGATCTACCGGGCGCTGGGCAAGACCACGAGACCAGCGCCCACAGCCTCAGCCGCGCCCGCACCGGCCCGTGTGGCAGAGCCGGTGGCCGGGACGAAGGAGACGGCGGCCGGTGCTGTGGCGCTGCCGGCTCAGCTTCAGACCTTGGCCGGCGTGGCGCGGGCGGTGGTGCGCTCGCGGGGCCGGTCGCGCTGGTTCGTGGTGCAGGCCGACCCGGCCGATCCCGAGCGTGGGCCGGTGGCGGTAGTCAGCGGTCACACCAGCCAGAAGGCTGCGACGACCGCGTTGGGCTGGGCCCGGAGCCGGGCGGCGTCGGGCGTGGGGGAGGGGGCGCTGCTGCAGGTCCGGGCCGCCGACCAGATCAGCTCCCGGCTGGTGTGGGACAGCCAGGCCGGGCGGGGCGTCGTGCACCCCGGGCCGGCCTGACCGCCCGGCTGACCGCGGTCTGTCGAGACCTGTCGCGGCCGGCTAAGCCGGGCTGCTCGAGCAGCTCAAAGTTCGGGTGCGTACCTCGCAGGTGCGGGCAGTTGCCCCGGGAGGATGATCTCGTCCGGTAGCGTGATCCTTGGGGGCTGAACGCGGGCTGTACCAGAAGCGGCGCGGGCGTCAGTGGAAGCGGGGTTGGCCGAGCTGGGCTTCGCTCTCCTGTTTGTGCACCCGTTCGTCGTGCCCGATCTGTCGGAACACATCGGCGACCGAGGCGTACTCGCCGTAGTCGGCGGTGAACTGCGACACGAACGGCTCGGTCTCCCACTCGGGGTTCTCACTGACCAAGGTGGCGTACTCGTGCTCAGCATGGTCCTCGAAGTCGGCATTGAGCCGGTAGGACCAGGCCGGACGCAGCACGAACGTCAACCACGAGACCTGGTAGTAGACGAACGCAATCGCCTGGGGCAGCACGAAGAACCTGAGCCGACCCTCCCGCGTTCCGGTCTGGGTGATCAGCTCGTCCAGGATCAGCAGGTGCCACTGCTCGTTGTCCTGCTGGGCACGGGACTCTGCAATCCGGTCGTAGATCCGCCGGGCCATCCCAGTCTGCTCATGCACGTGGGTGATCGCGATGTACGCGGCCTGCTCCCACGCCTGGTAGGGAACACGGGCCACCAGCTCCAGCACCTTGAACTTCGACAAGGTACGAGGCTTGCCGTAAAACGCGTCCAGCGTGGCAAACAGCGCCCGCGCCGCGAGGCCGTAGCTACGCCGCGGCGACGCCAACGTCTCGGCCTGCGCCTCGACGAGCTCCCCGTGGGACAACCGAGGTGGAGCACTGCCCGGGCTGGCGGGTTGAGCCACAGCTGCGGTCACAGCAGGTCCTCTCACAGGTGAGCCGGAGGGGTGGCGCGAGGATGCTGACAGGCTAGGACGCAGGGGGACCGGGTCGGCGCCGGCGTTCTGGCCACACGGATTATGGCGGTCCTGAACGGCCTTGTCGGAGCTTGCGGGCCGGGACCCGACTCTCCGGCGACGGCCCGGTCATGGCACGGGCGGACCGAGCCGGTTGCAGCGGAGCGCCGGCAGGATTCGCTGCCGGCTACAGGCGGGGGTCGACCGGCTCGGACTCGAGGGCGAGTACCGCAAAGACGGGTTCGTGCACGCGCCATAGCGCTTGGCGCTGCCTGGCACAGGCTCGGCATCACCGTCGTATCGGCGCCCGCGCGCTGCAGATCACGCGTACAGCAGGGCGCGCCCGCAGCGTTGCTCGCGGTCAGCGGATGGTGTAGCCACCGTCGACGAGCAGGTCCGCGCCGTTGATCATGCCGGCGACGTCCGACAGCAGGAACAGCACCGTCGCGGCGACCTCCTCGGGTAGCGCGAAGCGGCCCGTGGGGATGAGCGCTTTGAGCGCCTCACCCTTCTCGCCGGCCCAGGCCTTGCGGCCAAGGTCGGTGAGGACCACCGTCGGCGAGACCGTGTTGACGGTGATGCCACGGCCGCCCCACTCCGACGCCAGCACCTTCGTCAGCCCGACCACGGCGAACTTTGATGCGCAGTAGGCGGCGTGCTGGTCGAGGGCTACGCTGGCCGCCTGCGACGCCAGGTTGACGATGCGCCCGCGGCCCTGGGCGAGCATGAGCCGCCCGACGGCCTGGCAGACGAGGAAAGTCCCCTTCAGGTTCACGCTCATCGTGGCGTCGAACGCCTGCTCGGTAAGCTCCTCCGAAGGGGCCAGCAGGACGATGCCAGCGCTGTTTACGAGGAGGTCGATGCCGCCGAGGTCGCGCACCACGGCCTCGACGGTGACGGCGACGGCGGCTGCGTCCGTGACGTCGCAGCCGTAGCCGCGGGAGCCGCGGGCGAGCGCCTGCGCTTGGGCCGCCGCTGCGTCGCCGACGAGGTCGACGACCGCCACCCTGGCGCCGCGGGCCGCCAGTAGCTCGGCCACGGCGGCACCGATACCCGACGCTGCGCCAGTCACGAGGGCCGTGCGGCCGGCGAGCGACCCGGTCAGGTCGAGGGCAGGTGCCGCGGACGGCTCAGCGGTGCTGGTCACGAATGGGATTCCTGACGGGAGGAGGAGGGTGTCCGGACGGGGTCGGCCACGGGAACCAAGGTGTGGGCGCCAGCCAGCCGCTCGGCGTCGCGAATGGTCTCGGCACGGTCGGCGACGTCGGCGTCCTTGAGCGTGTCGTATGCGTTGAGGAGCTCCACCTTCGCCGCGGAGCCGGATGCGCGGTCGAACTCGTAGTCGAGCCACTCACCGGCGAGCCGTCGGGCGAGCCCGAGGCCGATGACGCGCTGACCGAAGCACAGCACCTGCGCGTCGTTGCTCATCACCGAGCGCTCGACCGAGAAGCTGTCGTGCGCGGTGACCGCCCGAATCCCGGCGACCTTGTTGGCGCTGATCGCGACGCCGAGGCCCGTACCGCAGACGAGCAGTGCCCGGTCGGCGTCGCCGGCGGCGACCAGTCGGGCGGCGGCGATAGCGACGTGCGGGTACGCCGTTGTGTCGGACGCACCAACACCCACGTCGATCACCTCGCTGACCCGGGGGTCGTCCTGGAGGTCACGCTTCAGCGTGGTCTTGTACTCAAGGCCCGCGTCGTCACAACCGACGACGACTCGCCAACCAGCGCGCATGCGCCGCTCCCTTGCTCGTTTCGGTCCGCGCCCGACATGGGCCCGGGTACTGGCGTCAGGCGCCTCGGTCAGCCGCCCCTGAAGGGGCCGAGGTGTGGTCCGGGGCGAGCGCGGCAGCGACGGCGCGCGCGAGCAGCACGAACGACGTCGCGCCCGCGTCGGGGGTGCCGATACTGCGCTCGGCCAGCGGGCGGGCCCGGCCGAGCCGCGGGCGTAGGGCGGCGGTCGCGTCCGCGGCCTCACCCGCGACGGCCGTCGCCGTCGCCCACGCCTCGGCCAGTGGCGACTGCGCCACCGCCTGGTCAAGGGCGTCGGCGAACGGCGCCCAGGCGTCGACCATCGTCTTGTCGCCGGGCTTGGCGGAGCCGAGCCGGACGACGGCGTCGAGCGCCGCCCGGACCGCCGCGGCGGCTGCCGGCCCGTCGAGGTCCGCGTCGTCGCAGAGCGAGGTCCCCGCCGCGGACAGCGCGGCGCCCCACAGCACGCCCGAAGTGCCACCGGCCTTCGCCGCCCACGCCTCGCCGGCGGCGACCAGGGTCGAGCGGGCGCCTGCACCTGCGGCGGCGGCGGTCCGGGCCGCAGCGGCGGCCGCGGCTGTGCCCTTGACCATTCCGCGGCCGTGGTCGCCGTCGCCGGCGACGGCATCGATGCGCCCGAGCTCGTCCTGGGCCTTCACCATGGCATCGCGTGCGGCCTCTAGGGCGCGCGCGGCAGCAGCGGCGAGGGCTTGTGAGGCGGCGGTCGCGTAGGTGGCCGCCGGGCCGGAGACGGCGGCCGCGGGGGTGCCGTTGGTGCGGGTCGCCCCCGTGGCCGCGAACGCGCCGCGACCCTTTTGGTAAGCGGGGGTGTCGGCCGGGGCGCACCACAGCTGCTCAAGCTCGTCGTCGAGGAAGGTCAGCGTGAGAGAGCAGCCTGCCATGTCGAGGCTGGTCACCAGCTCGCCGACCTCGGGCTCGACCACGGTGAGCCCGGCGTCGCGCAGCAGTGTCGAGACCGTCCCCCAGACGACGAACAGCTCCTCGTACTTGGTGCTGCCAAGCCCATTGAGGATCGCGGCGACGCGGTCGCCAGAACCGGGAGGGCGTTCGGCCAGCACGCCGTCCACGAGGCGGCAGGCGAGGTCGGCGGCGCGGGGAAGCGGCTCCTGCGAGACGCCCGGTTCGCCGTGAATGCCGAGGCCCACCCCCATCTCTCCCTCGGGGACGGTGAACAGCGGAGTCGCGGCGCCGGGCAACGTGCAGCCGCCGAACGCGACGCCGAGGGTGCGGGTGACGTCGTTAGCGCGGCTAGCCACCCGCTCGACGTCGTCGAGGTCGTAGCCCTGCTCAGCCGCGGCGCCCGCCACCTTGAAGACCACGAAGTCGCCCGCGATGCCGCGCCGGCGCGCGACCTCGTCCACGGGGGCGCTCGCGATGTCGTCGGTGACGAACACGACGCGGACCTGGACGCCCTCGCGAGCGAGCTGCTCCTGCGCCAGGGTGAAGTTCAGGACGTCGCCGGCGTAGTTGCCGGTGCTGAATAACACACCCGCGCCGGACGAGACAGCCCGGGCCACACTGACCGCGTCGGCCGTCGAGGGCGAAGTGAAGACATTGCCGACGACCGCGCCGTCAGCGAAGCCAGGGCCCACGACGCCGCAGAAGGCCGGATAGTGGCCCGAGCCTCCGCCGACGACAACAGCCACCTTGCCGGGGCGGGTCTCGGTCTTTCGGACGACCCCGCCCTCGACACCGGTCACGGCTCCCGTGTGGACGTCGAGGAAGCCGGCCAGCATGTCCTCGGTGAAACGATGCGGGTCATCGTGGAGGCGCGTCACCCTTCCGTCCCTTCGAGGTCGGACGGGTGGATGACGGACTTGACGGACGTTGCATCGCGTTCGGCGGCGAGCAGTGCGTCGGCGCTGCGCGCCAGCGGGAAGTAGCCGGTGACCAGGGTGTCGAGGTCGACCCGGCCGTTGCCAGCCAGCGCGATCGCCGTCGGCCACGTGTTGGCGTAGCGGAAGGTGCCGGTCACCTCGATCTCGCGGGCCTGCAGCACGCCGAGCGGCACGGCGAGCTCGTCGCCGCCCATGCCGACGAGCACCGCGCGGCCCGCGGGGGCGAGGGCGCGCAGGGCGTCGCCGGTGGCGCCGGCATGGCCGGAGCACTCGAGCAGCACATCAGGCCGCACGCCGCAGTCGCGGACATTGCTCGAGCGGGAGTCGACGACCGCCGTCGCCCCCAGCCGGGTCGCGAGGCCCAGCCGGTGCGGGTTGACGTCGGCGACCACGGCCTCGGTAGCACCAAACGCGAGGGCGCACTGCAGGGCGACCAGGCCGATGGGGCCGGCACCCGTGATGAGCACGCGGGAGCCGGCCGCCGTGTGTGCCTTCTGGTTGGCCCAGATGCCGACCGACAGCGGCTCGAGCAGCGCGGCAGTGTCGTCGGACATGGAGTCCGGGACGTCGTGCGCGAACGAGCCGTGCACGGTGACGAACTGTGCCAGCGCCCCGTCTATCGGCGGGGTCGCATAGAACCGCATGGACGCGCAGAGGTTGTAGCGCCCCGCAAGGCATTCGGGACAGGTGAAGTCGGGGACGCCGGGCTCGATCGAGACCCGGTGTCCGACCCGGCCGCGGTCGACGCCGCCGCCGACGTCGGTGATGACGCCGGACGCCTCGTGCCCCAGTACCAGCGGTGACTCGACCACGAAGTCGGCGATCCGCCCGTGCTGGTAGTAGTGCACGTCCGAGCCGCAGACGCCGACGGCGCCGACCTGCACGAGTACTTCTTCGGGGCCGGGTGTCGGCACCTCGCGCTCCTCGAGCACCAGGTCCTGCACTCCGCGCAGCACTGCCACCTGCATCGTCGTCATGTCGCTCCTCCTCGTGGCCTGCTTCTGTCGGAAGTGCCTAGCCTTCGTTGGCGATCTTGCCCGACTGGAGGTTCTTCGCGACAAGGGCGGGCAGTTGAGCGAGGAAGGGTTGGCGGTCGGTGACCACGTGCTTTATGAAGGTGTCGACGTTGCTTTTGGAGATAGTCGGCATGAGGTAGACCGGGTTCTTGTCAACGCTCTGGCCGCGGGCGATCTTGGCGGCAACGGCGAGGCCGGTCGCTAGCTCGACGGTGCCGTCCTGCAGGTTTGTACCGATGAAGTCGCCGCTCTTGACCGCCCTGAGGCCGTCCTCGATACCGTCGACGCCCACGATCGGGAGCTGCACCTTGGCCTCGCGGGTCGCCTGCAGGGCGCCGAGGCCCATGTCGTCGTTCTCCGCGACGACACCGTTGATCTTCGGGCCGAAGCTCGAGATCCAGTTCTTCATCTTGTTTACGGCCTCGTCGCGCTTCCAGTTCGCGGTGTCCTTGGCCAGGATCTTCATCCCCGGGTACTTGGCGAGGACGTTCTGGATGCCCTTGGTGCGGTCGAGCTCACCGGACTGGCCGAGCGGGCCCTGCAGAACGACGAGGTTGCCCTTGCCGCCGAGCTTAGTGGCCATCTGCTGCATCTCCTGCTCACCGGCCTTCACGTCGTTGGGCAGCACGCTGCCGGCGAGGTCGGGGCTGTTGAGCCCGGCGTTGACCGCGAGGAACGGAATCTTTGCGGCCTTTGCCTTCGCGACCTGCGGCGCGAGCGAGTCTGCCTGGACTGGGACCACGATGATGGCGTCGACCCCGGCGTTGATGAACTGGTCGACCTGGTTGGCCTGGGTTGCAACATCGAGGTTCGCCGAGTTCCAGAGCACGTTGATGTTACGGGCCTTGGCATAGGTGTCCACACCCTCCTTGCCCGCGGTGATGAACGACGACATGTCGTAGACACTCACGCCGATCTTCACGGCTTTGGGGGCGCCGGGCGCGGCGGCGTGGTTGGTTGAGGCCTTGTTCGGGTCGCCGGCGCCGCAGGCGGTGACGGCGAGCAGGGAGGTGGCAGCCGAGGCCAGGGCCAGGGTGCGTAGGGGGCGGTGACTCATGACGGGTCTCATTTCCGGAGGCGGACGAGCAGGACGACAGCGGGAGGGAAGCAGGAGCGGATAGCGGTTCCGAGCGAGGGCTTGGCGGGGCCGAGCAGGGCACGGGGGCCTCGACGGACGGTGCGGGGAGGGGACGGATGACAGGGCGCCGGGTCAGCCGCGCCGTCGGACCGACCACACGTCAACGGCGACCGCCGCGACGATGAGGACGCCCTTAATCACGCTCTGCCAGTAGGTCGGCACGATGAGGATGTCCAGGCCATTATTGAGCGTCTGGATGAGGACAAGCCCGAGGGCGGTGCCCCAGACGCTCCCGCGTCCGCCGAGCAGGCTCGCACCGCCGATGACGACAGCCGCGATAGCGTCGAGTTCGTAGCCTTGGCCGAGGTTCGGAGGGCCGGAGATGACGCGGGAGGCGAGCATGACGCCCGACAGGCCGGCCAGCAGGCCGCTCAGCGCGTAGACGCTGAAAAGCACCCGGCCGGTCTTGACGCCAGCGATCTGCGCGGCGACGGGGTTGCCGCCGACTGAGTAGACGCGCAGGCCGTAGGAGGTGCGCCGCATGACGAGCGCGAGCAGCACGATCCCCACGATCATGACGATGACGGGGATCTGCAGGCCGAGGATGCTGTTGTTTGCGATCGAGCCGAACTCCGGCGGCAGACCATTGATGGGAGCCCCGTGGCCGACGACGTAGGCCAGGCCGGACGCGGTAGTGAGCATCCCAAGCGTCGCGATGAACGGCGGCACGTGCACGGTAGAGACGAGGAAGCCGTTGACCGCGCCGGCGGCGAGCCCGACGAACAGGGCCACGAGCACGCTGAGCCACACGCGGTCGGGGTGTCCCTTGACCGTCACGGCGGCGCTCATGGCGCTGAGCGCGATGACGCTGCCGACCGACAGGTCAATACCCCCGGTAAGGATGACCAGCGTCTGGCCGAGTGCGATAAGCGCGAAGGGCGCCGCCGCGATCGCGATCGTACGCAGGTTGTCGGCGGTCCCAAAGCGTGCGCTGCGGTAGCTGAAGTACGTGATGATCAGCAGCATCACCACGACCATCGCGTGGCGGGTCAGTTGGTCGCGGACCCACGGCCCGCTGAACCGATGGACCGGGGATGGCGCCGCGGTCTGGGTGGTCGGTTCCGCGGGAGCGGTGGTCTGCGCGGTCATCGGCCGTCGTCCTTCTGGTTGGCGGAGCTCAGGTGGTCGGGGAGCGCTGGCCCTCGGGCTGCGCGGTCGTCGCCGACCACGAGGCCGGAGGCGAGGCGGAAGATCGTGTCCTGCACGGTCGGCGCCGACAGAGCCGCGCGGTCGAGCTCGGCGACCACGCCGCCCTCGCGCAGGACGAGCGCCCGATGCGAGAGCCCGAGGACCTCGGTCATGTCGGAGGAGGCCATAAGCACGGCCATCCCGGCGGCTGCGAGGTCGGCAATGATGCGGTAGATCTCGCTGCGGGCGCCAACGTCGACGCCGCGGGTGGGCTCGTCGAGCAGCAGCACGCTGACGTCGCCAGTGAGCCAGCGGGCCAGGACGACCTTCTGCTGGTTGCCGCCGGACAGCGTCCCGACCTCCTGGGACAGGCCGCGGCTGCGCAAGCGCACCGAGTCCATCGCGGTCTTGACCGCGCGACCGCGTTCACGCTGCTGGAGCCAACCGCCGAGCGTGAAGCTCGACAGGCGGGGGAGCGAGCCGTTGTCGAGCACGTCCATCGACAGCACTACGCCCGCGCCCTTGCGGTCCTCAGGGACGAGCGCCATGCCCGCACCGATCGCGGCCAGCGGAGTGTTGCGCCGCACGGCCTTACCGGCGACCTCGACCGTTCCGGCGGTGCTCCCGCGCAGGCCGAAGACAGCCTCGAGCAGCTCGGTGCGTCCCGCGCCGACCAGCCCCGCGAGGCACACGACCTCGCCACGGCGCACCCGCAGGCTGACGGGGGCGGCCGAGCCGACTACCTGGAGGTCGCGGACCCAAAGGGCGACCTCGGAGCTCGGGGGCCCGACCTCGGGGAACAGGTCCTCGAGCTCGCGGCCGATCATTGCGGTGACGATCTCGTCGTCCTCCACGGCGCTTATCGCCGCGTCGAGGACGAGCCCGCCATCGCGGAGCACGACCACCCGGTCGGCCAATGCGCGGATCTCGGCCATCTTGTGCGTCGTGTAGAGCATTGCGACGCCTTGATCGCGCAGCCGGGAGACGACGTCGTAGAGGCGCTCGACCTCGCGGTCGGCGATGGCGGAGGTCGGCTCGTCGAGCATCAGGACGCGGGCCCTGCCGCTGGTGCACTTGGCGATCTCGACGAGCTGGCGCAACCCGACTGACAGAGTGCGCATCTTGGCCTGCGGGTCGATGTCGACGCCGAACGCGTCGAGCATCTCGCCGGCCTGGCGCACCATGGAGCGCCGCTGAAGCAGGCCGCCGCGGGTTATCTCGCGGCCGAGGAACAGGTTCTCGTAGACCCGCATCTCCATGATGGATGCGAGCTCCTGCGGGACGATCGCGACGCCCTGTGCGTGTGCGGCGTGCGCGTCGCCCTGCACCAACGGTTGGCCATCGAGGAGGACGCTTCCGCGGTCGCAGCGCAGCTGCCCTGAGGCGATCTTCATCATCGTCGACTTGCCGGCGCCGTTCTCCCCCGCGAGCGCGGTCACCGTGCCGGGTTCGAGCCGCAGGGACACCCCCCGCAGGACCGGTACCCCACCAAAGGATTTCTCGAGGTCCCGGCACTCCAGAGCCGCGCTGACCACGTCCCACCTCCGCGTGCCTGTGTCCTGAATCACTTTGTCGCGTCATGAGAATGTCACACCACCGAACAGGACGTGTCAAGGGGTATTAGGCATCCACTCGCTCGTGCCCGGTGAGAGGTGCTTGTTTTCACGCTTGGCACACGTCGCCCGTAGCCTCAGTCGTGCGGACAGGGTCTGCCAAGTGTCAGGTCGTGTGAACGTGTCCACTCCGGACAGGAAGGGGACCGAGGTGGTACGGGGCTCGGTCGACCAGGAGGCCCGGCGGCAGGCGCTCGCCGAGCTGCTGACCGCCAGCGGCACGCTGCGCATCGAAGAGCTCGCTGAGCGCTTCTCGGTGAGCACGATGACGGTGCGCCGCGACCTGCAGGCGCTGGAGGACGAGGGGCTAGCCCGGCGCGTGCGCGGTGGCGCGATAAGCGGGGCCGCGCCGTTCTCCACGCGGGAGCACCGCTCCGAGCGCGCTAAGGGGCTCATCGCCGCGAAGCTTGCGACCCTCGTGCCGTCGGGCGGCGTCGGGGTCTGCATGGACGCTTCGACCACCGTGTTCACGCTTGCCGCCACAATGCCGGAGGCGGAAAACCTCTCAGTGGTCACATCCGGCATCGAGACGTTCGCGACCCTGAGCCGCAACCGGCGCGTACATGCCTACCTCACCGGCGGACAGAAGGACCCCAATGCGGGCAGCCTCATCGGCCCGGTGGCGTCGGCGGCGCTCAAGCAGTTCTCCTTCGCCCGCGCGTTCCTGTCCGCCGCCGGCGTCGACCCGTCGTTCGGGACGAGCGAGTTCAGCGCGGAGGAGTGCGAGATCAAGCGCCTGATGGCCGAGCTGTCCGACCACGTCGTGCTCGCCATCGACGCGCAGAAGCTTGGAGCGGGAGCCGCTGCCCGCTGCCTGCCCTGGACCGGCATCGACCTCGTCGTCACCGAGCTGCCCGTGGACGACCCCCGCCTCGACCCCTACCGGGAGCACGTCGAGCTGCTCTAGACGGCTGTAGGTCAGGTCAAGGACGCTGCTCGACCGGGTGTGACGGCTCGCCATAAGTTGACGTACTTGCTGACCAGCGGGCCGGGCGGCTCGGCCACGATGCCTTCCAGCCGTAACCGGGGCTGCGGTCGCCCCTGGGGCTGGTACTCCATCATCCACGCCCTTCCCAGGACCTGCCCAGGTGTTCCAGGACTTCCGCCGGGGCTGCTCCAGTCGGCCACCTGCCCCAGGCGTTCCAGGTCGGCGACGAGCGCAGGCACCTGGACCACGCGTACGCACACGCGAGATCTCGCTTGACGCCTACCGACTGGCACCCGCCCACGTTGTCGACCAACTCCACGAAGCTGGTGCCGCCCGCTGGCTCTCGCCGGACACCCACCCGCCGGTAATCAACTTGACGTGTCAACGAAGGCCGAGACCGCCTTGGCCGCCGATGGCAAGGACGCTTACGGCTGCGTCGTCGAGCCCAGGCCTCGGCCTCGCGAGGACGGTGTTGAGCGTCCTGAGCGCCGACGCGTGGTGGGCGTCCCGGTTTAGGAGGTGTGGTGGACCTCTTGAAGCGCGTAGACCGGCGTCGGGATCCCTTCGAAGCGCGCCTTGAGCTGTAACGCGAGGTAAATGGAGTAGTGCCGCGACTGGTGCAAGTTACCGCCCTGGAACCACAGCGCCTCCTGCTGGGTCGGCTTCCACATGTTGCGCTGCTCGCCTTCGAAGGGTCCCGGGTCCTTGGTGGTGTCCGAGCCCAGGCCCCAGACCTTGCCGACCTTGTCGGCAACGTCCTGGGAGATCAGGTCGGCGGCCCACCCGTTCATCGATCCGTAGCCGGTTGCGTAGACGACGAGGTCGGCAGGCAGCTCGGTGCCGTCGGCCAGTACCACAGCGCGCTCGGTTAGGTGGTCTACCTGTCCGTGCGCGAGCGCGACCCGGCCGTCGGCCACGAGCTCGGCTGCTCCGACGTCGATGTAGTAGCCCGAGCCGCGCCGGAGGTACTTCATGAACAGCCCGGAGCCGTCGTCGCCCCAGTCATGGTCGAAGCCGGCCGCCTGGAGGCGTTCGTAGAAGTCCTTGTCCCGCTCGGCCATCTGCTGGTACAGCGGGATCTGGAACTCGTGCATGATCCGGTACGGCAAGGAGGCGAAGACAAGGTCGGCCTTCTCGGTGGTCATACCGGCGTCCAGGGCGGCCTCGGAGTAGAGCGCTCCCAGGCCGATGTCCATGAGCGTCTCGGACTTGACAATGTGGGTGGATGAGCGCTGCACCATCGTCACCTCGGCGCCGGTCTCCCACAGCGCGCCGCAGATGTCGAACGACGAGTTGTTGCTGCCGATGACGACGCAGCGCTTGCCGGCGTACGCGTCAGGTCCGGGGTGCGCCGAGCTGTGGTGCTGGTCACCGGCGAACACGTCCATCCCCGGCAGGTCCGGGAGGTTGGGCTTGCCGGACACCCCAGTGGCGAGCACGAGCTGGTTCGGGCGAAGGGTGAGCGTGCGGCCCTCGCGCTCGACCGTGACGGTCCACTCCTGCGTCTCCGGCGAGTACGACGCGGAGGTAGCGACCGTGCTGGACCAGTACGGAACTTCCATGACGTTGGCGTAGGACTCGAGCCAGTCGCCGATCTTGTCCTTGGGCGCGAAGACCGGCCAACTGTCCGGGAACTTCAGGTACGGCAGGTGGTCGTACCAGACCGGGTCGTGCAGGCAGAGCGACTTGTAGCGGTTGCGCCACTGGTCGCCCGGCCGCGGGTGCTTGTCGATTACGATGCTGGGAACGCCGAGTTGGCGCAGCCGGGCACCGAGGGCGAGACCGCCTTGGCCACCGCCGACGACAAGGACATACGGCTGGGTCGTTGAGCCCAGATCCTCGGCTTCGCGCTGGCGCTGCTCGGCCCAGGTCACACGCTGTTTCGTCGCCCCATGCTCCGCGCCCTTTGGTCGCCGGGTGCGCTGTGGCTCCTCGTGGCCCTTGAGCTCAAACATCGTCGTCAGTAGGGTCCAGGCCTTGGACACACCATCCTCGGCCACGAGGCGCAGCAGGCCGCGGCCGCGGCCGACGGCCGTCTCGAAGGTGATCCACGCTGTGGTGACGCCGCCGTCATGGGTCGGTGTCTCCTCAGTGGCGAAGGCCGCCGGGTCTGTGTGCTGCAGGGTTGCGTGGAGTAGGTCCGCGACTCCTGCTGGGTTCTCGACCGTCTTGAAGTTCCAGGAGAACGCAATCAGGTCCCGCCAGAAGCTCGTGGCAGCGAACATGTCGGCCGCGCGCAGGACGTCGTGGTCGTGCAGCGCCTGCTCGAACGAGGCGAGCCAGGCATCAACCTGCTGCTGAGGGTCGACGGTGTTGGCCTGGTGGTCCACAGTCCGAGTCATCGGGTAGTCCTCTCGAAGTGGCGGGACACAGCACATACTCCGCCCTAGCTAACGGGCGCAGCACCCGGCTAAGTCAACTTGTTAGCCCCCTAGCCGCCGTCGCGGCCCGGGCCGCCTCCTGCAGCAGCCGCTGCCGGTACCGAAGGGCCGTCTGTGCGGCGGACTGTGCCTGCGCCTCGAGCACACGGTCCCGCACCTGCCGGCACGCCAGAACGCGGGCCGCCTCCTGCTGATCCCGTTGGACCCCCTACGCATCCACCGGCTCGCGGCCGGTCCTGAACACCGAACCCACCCCAATGCGGCCAACCGCAGACTGCCACCCGACCGTCCCTGCGGGACCGATGCGGACGGCCTGCGTCCGGCTCCACTGGACTCAGGCTGCCCCCCGGATGGTGCGGGGCCGCTTCTCACCCGACAAGGGCCGCCCAAGATCCTTCCTCGGTCAGGCTGCGCCGGGAAGCTTCTTGGTCTTGCTCCCTTGTCCGGTGAGCCGCTGCGGCCCCTGCGGGCGGCTTTGCGGCGGAGGGGTGAACCCACCGCCCTCAAGGCCGGGGGACACCGGCCGACCCGCACCCGCTTCGGCGGACGGGACAGGGAGGCCAGCGATGACCAGCACCACCAAGAACACCAGCACTACAACCACCACCTCGGCGGGGACCGCGGTGCGGCCGGTGCAGCGTGGGCATCAGGTCGCGGTGCAGTTCAGCGCCCACGGGGTGCAGCGCGTTCACGTGCACGCCCACGCCAGCGGCGGCCGCGGCGACCAGCCGTACATCGCCGTCACGGTCGGGGACTGCCTGACCTACCTCTATGACCGGGACGCCCTGGCCGCGCATGTGCGCGCTTGGCGGGAAGCCGCCGCGCACAACCAGAGCCTGCGGCTGCCCACCGCACCGGCAGCCCAGGCCGCCGGACCGGACGGGCGGCAGGACGTGACCGTGGTGTGCACCGTGTTCAGCGCCCAGCAGCACGCCGTCACCGTCGAGGCCGGCCAAAGCGCCCGGGTCCTGAGCGTCGTGGTCGGCGCTGTCACCGTCCGGGTGCACAGCAGCACCGCCTTGCGTTGCTACCTGCTGGCCTGGAGCCGAGCCCGGGCCCTCGCGGTGATCCTGGAGGTGCCCGAGGAGTTGACGGCCGGGACCTGAGCACCGCAGGTGGCCCGGCCGATGCGGGCCGGGCCATCTGCGGCGGTTGTCACAGCACACTGCCCGATCCGGCCCGGCCCGGCCCGGGGAGGGGACCGTGTGCCGATGAGCACCTACCAGGACACCAACCCCATCAGCCCCGACGCGCTCGTGCTGGGCTATCAGGTCCGCGACCACCACCTGCCCAGCTGGACGGTGCTGCACGACCGGCTGGCGCCGGGCACTGAGCACCGGATGGCGCATGTGCTGGCGGGCCCGGGCGGGCTGGTGGTCGCCACCGTGCTGCCGGTGGCCGAGCCGCTGCGCCGCTACGGCCGGCAGCTCTACACCGGTGAGGTCCCGCTGCAGGAGTGGTTCACCACCAGGTGGTGGGAGGTCCAGACGTTGCAGGCT
>JAABUY010002397.1_pt1 | contig 22345 bp, 37 predicted proteins | sample 5560271 | NCBI WGS metagenome assembly JAABUY01 (sample SAMN10711886, study PRJNA513374) | rock metagenome | isolation source: Antarctica rocks | place: Antarctica: Victoria Land, University Valley | reverse complement strand
TCCTCAGGGCACGCTGCTGTGCGGGGGCCGGAGGCGCCGGGCAGCAGCGCGCGGCCGGGGCTCGCTCGACCCGGGGGCAGGTGCAGCCGACGCGCCGCCGCTGGCGGCCCTGTCGGCGTGGCCGGCGCGCCAAAGAAGTCCCTGCCGCACACCGCACCCTGGCGTGCACGCTGGCCCTGGCTGCGGCCCGGGCTGCGCTGCCGCGGGCACGCGCGCGAGGGCGGCGACGCCGGCGCGCCAAAGAAGGCCGCGCGGCTCGGGGTGTCTGCGCAGCCCTGCGCCTGGTGTGTGTTGCGCTCCTGCACGAGCGCGCGCGGCAGCGGCGGTGCTGCTGTCACGCGGGAGGCTGCGCCAGTGACCGCTGCGCCCACATCGCGCGTGTGCGCAGGGCACGCTGTCGGAGAGCCACCGTCGCGGCGGGCACTCGTGCGCGTCGTGCAGCAAGCATAGCCGCACGAGCCGTGCCACGGGCCGCTGGCCGCCGCCGAGGGCGCAGTCCTGCAGTCTGAAGCTTTCTCCGCGGCCTGGGCCTCGGCCGGGGCGCACGACATGCTGGCGCCGAGCGTGTGCAGCATGGCCTGCGGCCGCAGCGCTAGCCGCAGCAGTTCCGGCCGGCCTGCACTGGTGCTAGAAGGCCCTGCGCGGTGTTTGCTGTATCACGGCCTGGTACAGGCACGGGGGTTGGTGTCGCAAGCCTGTTCTGGATTTGCGTCGGAAGGTGCGCACCATGACCCACGTGTCGGCCATGCGCCAGCAGCGCACGCGCCGCGCGCACAGTCTTGTGGGGCTGTGCGTCCGCTGCGCTCTCAGACTAGAGCACCCCGGGCAGCGCCCAGCTGGCCTGGGTCTTGAAGCTAGACCATGGCGTCACAGCAGGCGTCCACGCAAACAGGGCGTAGAGCAGCGTGCAGACCGCCGCCGCCAGCAGCACCGCACGGCGGGTATCAGGACTCCGCATTGTGCACGGAGTCTGTTACTGTACAGCGCAGCTCTGCTCCGGTGTGAGATGCCCCTTCTTTGTCCCGACAGCATCTCTCACATTGCCATCCCTACCAGCCCCTTTTACATTGCCATGCCCATTGTCTCTGGCCTGGCAGCCGCCTGCACCAATGTCTCTGCGCTGGCACGCACGGCACATGTGTGTGCCAGCTGTACAGGACGCGCAGTCAGGCATCTGCTGGCGACAGGAGCCGGTGCGGGCGCGCGCGCGCGCGCGCCGCGGCGCCGCGCTTCCCGCAGCCTCTGGCCAAATTGCCGGCTGTGCACCAGCCGCGACGGGCCCAGAGCTCACTGCACCATGATGACACTGCACCAACAAGCATGTTGCAAATCCGCATAGGGATGGGGGATGCAGTACTGTCCGGCCCCCGTCGCCACTGGAACTGAACGTGGGCATTCCCGCGCTCAGCCGACCAGGAACTGGCGGAAGAAGGGCGTGAGGAAGCGCTGCCGCGCGAGCGCGCGCGGCAGCGGCAGCGCGCCCGGCAGGCCGCCGAGCGCCTTGGTCTGGCTGCCGCCCGGCCGCGCGCCCAGCGCGCGCGCGCGCGGCAGCAGCTCGGCGCAGAAGCGCACCCAGCGCGGCTCCGCCGGGTCCTCGAAGATGGGGTCGAACACAAAGCTCCAGCCTGGCGCGCGCGGCTGTGCGCCTGAGCCCCTCCGTGGTGCTGCATCTCTGGTTAGACTTGCCTCACTGCATGCTGTGCCACGAGCGCAGACACCGCTCAGCACGGGTGGAGTGCACGGCGTAGCTCATCCGAGCAGTCTGATCGGTCTCACGCAGGCCCAGCCCTTTATAATGGAACCGTGCGAAAGCATGGGCCTCAGAGTGCGCCCGCTGCATTCTTGGTGGTGCTGGAGCGTGACAGCAGAATGCGCGCCAAGGCCGCATGCATGGGCAGCAAGAGCGGCGCGCCCGCGTCGCCGCCATAGTTGAGCTGCGCGTTCGTGCGCCGCCCGGAGCGGCGCACAAAGTACAGCGCGAACGCGCCCGGGGCGAAGCCGGTGCGGTCGCGGTAGGCGCGCGCAAAGCGCAGCAGCGCGGTGACCGTCGGCTCAAAGGTGGCCAGGTCCGGGTATTCAAAGTACGAGAAGTCCAGGCGCGGCTGCGCGGCGCGGCAATGTAAACACAGCCGCATGCGGTGCAGCTGTGGACCCTGTATGTGCGCGGCAGCATGGCGCGGCACAGCAGCCACGCCAGTTATTGACAGCAGCATGCGGTGCAGCTGTGGGACCTCGCATGCGCTAGGCATGATGACAGACACAAGCGGTGCGTCTGCTGCAGCACTTCACAGCAGCGGTGCGCAGCGGGGCAGCCCTCACTGCAGCTGGCAGGCAGCATGTGAGCGAGCAACACAGAGCTGCCTGCATGCGGGAAGGCGGCAGCAGTCAGTCAAGTATACGCGCGCCTTCCCAGTTGTCGGGAGCCCACATACTTCACTTTAAGGTGGGAGAGCTCAGGCGGCCCCGCGGCATGCGTGCGCGCGCCTTTGTGGCGGCCACGGGCGGGTAGTGGTTGACGAGCTGGTACCGGTGGTGCACCAGGTTCACGGGCTTGGTCTTGGCGACGACCGTGCCCGCCGCGTCGTACTTGCCCTCGCTGAACATGTTGAAGCGGTAGCTCCGGTAGAAGTCGACCAGGGTCTGCCGCATGCGCCGCCCCCGCCCGCACTGTGCTTGCTTGTTGCCCTTCAAATCAACCAGCAAAGCAGGCACAGCCAAAATGACAGACCTTATATTCACTATCTAAAATCATTTGCGTGGGGCAGGGCGTGCGCGTGCATTCGGCTGCTCCGGCAGGTGCTTAGTGCGGGGCGCCTGCCAAAGCACCGCCGGCACCAGAGGGCCGCCAGGCGCGGGCCATGGCTCCGTGTGCAGGACACCCATAGCAGACTCCTCCTCTGTGAAGAGGCAGCCCGCAGCACGGTCCCCCTGAGCAGGTCTCAGCAGTGGCAGAGGCGCTTGCTCAGATGTGAGCACAGGTGAGGGTGCGCATGCATGGAGCCCCGCTTCTTGTGGGTGCCTGGACGGCAGCGTCAGCACCACCGGCCATGACTGCAACGCATGGCTGCACCAGCAGCTGGCACAGAGCGGACCAGACCCGTGCTGTGGAGCGTGGCACGGCTCGAGCCCCGCACCCCTGGCTGGCCCAGCTGCCGTTGCCAGGCGGCAGGCGCCAGCGCTGCTCCACGAATGCCTCGTCCAGGCCGACGGCCGCCCACACGTTGTCCGCTTGCGCGCGCAGCTGCGGGTCGCGCTCTCTGGTTGAGAGTCCTGGGCAGCGCACAGCGCCTGCCGCTGCATGCGTGCAAGCAGCGCAGCCAGGTCAGGGAAAGCCGGGCGCTCGCACTCGCCAGCAGGCTGCTGCCGACATAGACATGGCAGCAACATGACATGGAGGCTGTGATCAGGCCCGGATGCTGCCAGTGCGGGGCGCGCCCGCAGCAGCGCGGCGGGCAGCGCTGCGTCGCTCGGCAGCAAGGCGGTGACCGTGCGCAAGAGCGCGGCCGGCCGCACGGCCACCGCCAGCTCGACCGCGACGCCGCGCATGCTGTGGCTGCACGTGTAGTCCTCCAGCGCGGCCGCGTCGGCAGCGCGGTCCAGGGTCACCAGCTGCGCAGCATGGTAGGGTAGGGTAGGTTGGCACGGCATCCCCGGGTGCTGCTTCAACCCGCTGACCGAGACGCATGCGAGGCGCGCAACCGGTCACCGGCACGGTCAGCTTCCGGCGTGAAGTGCAGCTCGCGCGTGCGGGACGGTGCGGGCGGCGCTCTGCCGAGCCTGGACGGCGGATGCGGAATGCTTGTGCCCTCTAGATTGTACAGGTGCTCGCAGCGCACAGGCGCGCGCGATTTATCAGCAGTCCGGCGCACCTCGCCGTGCTCGTCGACGAAGGTGACCGAGGCCAGGAGCGCCGAGAAGTAGCCTGGCGCATCCAGCGACGAGTCCTTGCTCGTGCCGCTGGCTAGGCTGCCGACGGTGGCGTCGCCGATCTCTGCCGGCGCATGACGTGCGGCGGGCCTGTAGAAGTGCGCTTGTAGCTACGCTTGTAGCTAGAAGGTTGACAGAGAGCTGGTGCAAGCACGAACACAAAATGTTCACGTCGGAACTGCGGTGCACGCACACAGGTCAGCACTAAAAGCAGCCGCCTCTCCTGGTCATACCAGCCTGCCCAGCCTACAAGATCGCATAATATAGCACCACACGCGCTCCATCCTCCACAAGTGCTATGAAGGAGTGTGAGAGGCCGGGACGCAGAACGGGCACGCAGCGAGCGCGCCGCACCGGGCGCGAAGCTGCACTCGTAGCCGCGCTCGGCCAGGTAGGTGTGCAGCTGCAGCATCTTCACGCCGGCCTGCATGCGCGCCACCACCCGGCCCTGCCCGGGCACGACCTCGTCCGCGCTGCGCGCCGCAAACGCATGCAAAGGCCCTCGGTCCATGAATAAGCGCCTCAAAGTGCTGCATGAGACAGCGCTCCCGCATGCGCACGAGACTCGCATGCGCCCGCACCAGAGACCCTTGCTGGCAGGCTGCTGGCATCCAAGCCTCGGCACAGCTGCACCGCGTGATGCAGTGCACAGAGGCGATTCGCTCTTGGCAGATATGGTACATGCTGCAGCACAGCACGCGCTGCACGCTGTGAACCATCGAGCTCTGTCTCCTGTGCTGTGGGCCCCTGGTGTGCCCGCATGCTCCTGGCACAGCGCGGGCAGGCAGGGCGCGGGCGGCCACCGCTGCTCCAGGCCGAAGATGGTGTCCCGGCCGCCAGCCGCCAGCTGCAGCACCGTGCCGCCCTCCGCCAGCACCGCCTCGTTCACGGTGTGCGCGCTGCCGAGCGCAATGACTGGCGAGGGGAATGCTGCCGGGTTGCGCACCACCTGCGCTTGCCGCCGCGCGTCAGCGCGCGCGCACGCGGGAGCGAGCGGCGCACCAGTGCAAGTCGCACATGCTGAGTGCATGCCTGCATGCACAGCGTGCGGCAGACAGGGTCATGGGTAACATAACTTCCCTGCACTGCAGCGGAAACTGCTCATGGGTACCGCACGTCTAGCCGCGCATTTATGAAGGCACTGTGGTCAGCGCATGGCATGAGTCGGGTGCAGGGCAATGCACTGCAGCCCGGCAGCCTGGTGTGCAGAGGCGTGCGCAATAGCTGCCGAGGCGCGTACCGCCTGGATGTCAGCGACCGACTCTGGATACACCACTTTCGCTGCCGTGAAAGTCATGCACCCGTTCCAGTTGGACATCTGGACCGGCCCCGTGCTGTTGGCTGGCACAGGCGCACTCGCCGGCGCTCCACCTGAGCGTGCACACGCTCGTGATATGGGCAGGTGGCAGGTGCACAAAAAGATGACTTGATGTGGTCCGCAGAGGTGGGCGCGCGCGTCACTGGCTGTTGTGTTTATGCGCGAGCACGCGCTGATCATGTTGCTGCTAACAAATGAGCTGGACGATTGCAGGCATGACCTCCTGAACGGCAGAGTGAGGCAGCAGTGCATGTGAACGCACGCCTGCATGCCAGCCGCTGGCAGCGACTCTGCAGCCGCTCACCGCGTGCTGGCGCCGGGGCTGCCCCAGCCGCCCCCTCTTGCGCAGTGAGGGTGCGCCACTGGTCAGCTGCGGGCCAGGGCGCCGCAGCGCCGGGCCCCCGGCCGCTCCAAGGCGCCGCGCCGGCCAGGAGCGAGCAGGACATCAGCAGATGCGCGCATGCGCGCAGCACTTCTGCGCGCCGGCGGCTGAAAAGAAAGTGAAGCCACTGAAACCACGACTGCGTGCGCATAGACAACAAAACTTGCATAGCGGGACTGCTCGAGGTGTTGTGCCCGAGGTGTACCTGCCGCCGGCCTGCCCATCTTCTGCAGAGAAATCCCTGAGCACCTACCTGTGCTCACGCAACATCAAGGCCTCTACCAGCCGCCTGCCATGCATCATCAGAATATGCGTGCTCATGTGGTGCCGATGCTGGATCTGTGTGCATGCTGCAGGCTGGTACATGTGCCCGTCCAGTGGAAGGTAATCTTGGAGAGGTGACACGAAGGGCTGCCGATTGTCCAATGGAAGCGGTTGATTATTTAGGTATTCGGGTTATGGTATGAAGTTTATTGCAATTCACCCATACGAGCGAACACACCCTGTGCGGGCCAGACTTGTCACCTGCGTCACTGATGCCACTAGCGACTCAGATGTCACTAATGCACTATCGGAAGCCTGCAAAGCAGGCGCGATCGCGGCCTGCCGTGCAACGGCCAGACAGGCACGCCTGGAGCAAGACTCTACTGTGGTACACGCCTCAATACGCCGCAGTACAGCGCCGTTTTGCTCGGCCACAACCGCACTGCCAGCGCCGAATGCAATCCACCCCCACCTCACCAAGGCAACAAAGCCGCAGCCCAGAACATGGCCTGCCGCCTCCATCCCGGTCACCCCACAGGCACATGCATGCAAGCACACTGCCCTCGTGGCCCGGCATGCCATGCGCTGGCATGGACGCTCCACGGACTACACGGCCGCATGGCCTGCCAGCTGCTAAATGCACGGAAAGCCAACCCATGGCCTTGACATTCAGGGCAGGCGGTGGCCGCGGCCTTGATGCTACCGTGATCAGGAGCAGACCGCTCCAGCTCTGCCCTGAGAGGGCAAGGTCCGGCAGCAGCGCTCAGGAGTGGATGGGCTTGTCATACGTGGCCATCGCGGCCTCCTTGACCGCCTCAGACAGGGTGGGGTGGCCGTGGCAGGACCGCGCGATGTCCTCCGTGGACGCGCCGTACTCCATCGCCTGCCGGGGCGTGCATCCCTTACGCCGCAAGATGTGTAGGACACACTCCTGGGCGACGCAAACCATCTAGAAACAAAGGGCTGCTGGCAAAAGAATACCTGCCACCTGCAGCGCTCCTCCGGGGTCCAGCGCAAGCAGCTCAATGGGAAGCTGCACGCGCTCTATACAGGCAAAAGCTTTGTGACCTGTATAACTCACAGCGCGCGGGACGCTGCCCTGGTACACGGGAGGCCAGCGGCGCGCACCAGGACACACTCGGAGATGAGCTCGCCCGCGTTGGGGCCCATGATGTGCACGCCCAGGATCTTGTCGGTCGCCTTGTCCGACACAAACTTGACCAGGCCCTCCGTGTCCGACACCGACCGCGCGCGGCTGTTGGCCATGAACGAGAACTTGCCCACCTGCGCGCGCGGCGGCCCCGCGCGCGCTCGGCCCGGCCGCGGGCGGCGGCCTCTGCAGGCGCTCAGGATGCGCTACGGCATGCTGCTGTCAACAGCTGCAGGAACTGGCGAGGTGATGAGACGGCAGGGAAGCAAGCTCATGCGCCACCTCGCTAATTACTTTCACGCAGGAAGGAATCCAGGGTCACAGAGCCGCTTGCAGCACAGAACTAGAGCAAATAACACAAGACAGTCTGCTGCTGCTCGCTGCCAGCCCTGTCAAACGGCCCAGGCGCCAGCAGGTGCGAGTAGCGCCGCAGCGCTCACGCCGAGCGGCGCGCGCAGCGCGCTAAGCACACGCCGGGGCGCCGCACCCGGTACTCGCCGCCCTCCGCCTTCACCTGCTCCTCCGTCTTGCCGACGGACGCGACCTCGGGGTGCGTGTACACGATGCTGGGCACCGTGTTGTAGTTCACGTGGCCCTTTTTACCCGCCAGGTTCTCCACGCACGCAATGCCGTCCTCCTCCGCCTGCGCGCATCACCGCTGCGTCTCCTGCACCCCATACCCTACACCCCACACCCTACACCCTACACCCAACGCCCTGCCAGTCGCTGGCTTATACGCAGGCCTGACAGAGTTGCTTGCTTGAGCAGCATCCTGTGCGCAGACCCGCGCTGCCGCCGGCGTGCAAGCCCGTCCGCGCAGGCCCTGCGGCGGCGCGCCTTGTGCGCCAGCATGGGCCCGTCGATGACGTCGCCGATGGCGAAGATGTTGCCCGAGGGCGCCGTGGTCTTGAAGTGCTCGTCCACCTGCACGCGCCCGCGCCGGTCCAGCTCCACGCCCACCTGGTCCAGGCCCAGGCCCTCCACATACGGCCGCCGCCCTGCGCGGCCAGGGTTTCTTGGCATGGTGCAGCCATACGGGCGGGGCCCTGTCTGCGAGCAATGCAAGGGCGAGGCACTGCAGACTTGTTTGTCTGCCGACTGGGAAGCACGGGAGATTGGTCAATGGCATGGGCGGGGAGGGCTGCATGCGCCATGTCCACACGGTCGTACCAGACCGCTGCACTGTGGCAACCTCAAGCCCCAGGTGCCGACATGCAGTCGTGCAGCCGGGCGGGCGGCGGCCGGCCGCACCGGCGGACACGAGCACCACGTTGGCCTCCAGCTCCTCGGACGCGCCGGTCTTCACGTTCTCCACGGACAGCTTGACCGCGTCGCCCTCCAGCTGCGCGCCGGTCACCTTGTAGCCCAGCTTCCACTTGAAGCCCTGCTTGGTCAGCGAGCGCTGGAAGTTCTTCCGGATCTCCGAGTCCTGGCGGCCCCGGCGCGGCCTGTCAGCGCGGCCCGGCAGGACTCCTGGCTGAGGCGCTGAACGCGCGCTGGCCGACTCCTTGCAGATTTGGCGCGCGCACAGTACAGGCCGGCGGCAAGATCATGCCAGAAATGGGGATGTCTCAGGTTGGACTGTGTCAAGTGCCGACTCTCCGCGCAGCGGTGTCGCCGGCAGAGATTATTGGCAACATCGCATCACAAGCGAGGCCATGGCAATGAGGATACCCGCGCGGCCCTGGTGCCGCAGCGTGGCCCGGGCGCCACGGGCGCGGGCGGCGCGCCATGGAGGGCACGATGTGGTCCAGGAACTCGACGACGGTGACCTCAGAGCCCAGGCGCTGCCAGACAGAGCCCATCTCCAGGCCGATGTAGCCGCCGCCGATCACGATCAGCTTCTCGGGCACCGCCTTCAGCGAGATCGCGCCCGTTGACGATACGATCCTGCGCCGCGCGCGCGCACGGTTTGCAAGGCGCCCGACTCAGACACTCGGCATGTGTGATCGCCCTTCTGACGCGCGCTGACTGCATTCTAACACAAGCAAGCCGCACAAGGTGTCACATGGACGCTCTATGTGATGGGCTCTCTCTCTGCAGCACACCTGTCATGCTCATCTCGCAAAGCCTTGTGACAGTGCTGAGCTTGCAAGGGGCTTGCACTCCCGTGCTCGTCAAACACATGCGCTCAAACTTGCTGACAGATTTCTGACTAAAAAACAGCGGCCAAAGGTGGTACGTGCTGCTGGATTTGCAAGCGCCGAGGGCGCGACGGCCCTCACAGGCGAACCACAACACGCAGCGCAGGCAGCCGGCCGCCGCGCCCGGGCCGGCGCGCGCCTCTCCTCGTCGATGGCGATGCCGGGCAGCGGCGAGACCTCCGAGCCGGTGGCGATCATGAAGTTCTTGGACTTGACGGTCGTCGTCCCGCCGTCTATCAGCGCCACCTCCACCTCGTTCGGGCCGGCAAACTTGCCCCAGCCCTTCACGTACTCCACCTGCGCGCCACGGCGTGCCCTGTTTGTTGCATCTTGTGTTCGGGTTCAAAGTACATATTCACTTTGTGGGAAGCACAGCAGGCCAGCTGCGGCCTCCGTCTGCTCTCTATGGTCCTAAAACTGAGGTGGCTCTATGCGTGCACATCCGCGCATGCATGGCAACCGCATGCATGGTGAGCGCATGCGCGGCAATTCACAGGGCGCTCCGCCGCTCTTCTTGCATGACTACCGAGCAGCCGTACGCGCGCACAGCCAGGCTTGCTGTAACGCACATGCGACCATGCATAGACCATGCATAAGAAACCACTGCATAAGACCAGCTGCCAACACTTGGAACAAAAAACAAGTGACCACAGAGCACGTGGCACGATGTGCTCGACCAAGCGCCTGCTGCCTGCCTGCGCGCAGGGCGCGCGCCTTGTACTTCTTAAACAGGCCCTCGATGCCCTTCGTGAGCCCGGCCACCGCGGTCTCCTTCTGCTCCATCATCTTGCCCAGGTCCATCTTCACGCCGTCCACCATCACGCCGTGCGACGCGGCGTTCTTCTTCACCTCATGGTACAGGTGGCTGGACGCCAGCAGGGCCTGCGCAAACCGTGCGCCGCACACTGGAGGCCTGCCCGCAGGCGGTGGCAGGCAGTGGCAGAGCGTGCCCCGCCCAACCGCCGCCAGGCCTGCCACGCACTCGCAGCAAAAACACACAACAGGCTATGCGTCAAGCACGTTGTAACGAGCGACCCCGCGCTTCACAAACTGCAGTGGGTGGCAGCATAGAACAGCACCGCCGCAGTCTGCCAGACAAACTGCCCAACCGGTGAAGGTGTGAGCGGGCGCGCTCGGCAACCTTTGAAGGGATGCAACCGACGTTGAGGCAGGTGCCTCCCAGACGGCCGCGGCCCTCCACGCACGCCACCTTCATCCCCATCTGACCGGCCTTGATGGCTGCAACGTAGCCGCCCGGCCCGCCTCCAACAATAACCAAGTCCTGCATGCAAGCCGGTCAGCCGAAGCAGGCAAGTCTAATAGCACTGGCGATAACTTTGTTGGCAAAGATAAAGTGCTCGACACAGGGCTGTCTTCTGCGAGACAGAAGAGCCTTGCTCCACACACACACTCAGGACAGGCCGTTATAAGCGCTGCAGGCACAGGCTTAGGTCGCATCACGCAGCGCTCAAACAGCATGTCTGCAACCTGGTAACTGCGGACACGCCAGAGACATCCTTCACCTTCTGCTCGCCCTCAGAAGCATAGAACCTCGCAGCCAAGAGCTGTGGAGCGGCCAGCCTCTGCAGGCTCGCGCGTCGCCTGGCCACGCCACTGGCCAGCGACCGGAGAGCCATGTTTCCTACTTCGTCCTGGCTGTCAGCGCTCCTACGCTCTGCTCATCTTATTACTCGACCCGAGCACACCTGTTGACAACAGTCGTACCTCGGTTTCACCCTGGATCCACCCACCCATGCGGGTGTGGTGTTTTACACACGATTGCCTATTTTTGGGGGGGGGTTGACTTGTGCGCCATTCGTGAAGTGTTGATACGTGGTGGTGCACAAACAGGAGTTGCATGAGCAGACTTCACACTTCAGCGCACCCACTCTTGGCGCTACCCACTCCATATTCATATCACCACCAACTACAAACATATCTAGCTTGTGAGTCACCTGGCAACCACCCGCCAATCACCAGCTTGGGACCCCGAGGTCCAGGCGCAGGTTCTCCGCGGCGCGTGCCTCCAGGTGCGGGTCCCGCACCGCGGCATCCGCGTGCTGGCGCCACAGCCGCGCCAGCTGTCGCGACACAGCACAACCCTTCAGCGGCCCTTCAGCGGCCCTAGACTTGCCGCAATCCATACATTAACAGCAACCACCGGCGCATGCGCATGCAACGCGTACAGAGGGTTTACATGCAGGCACTCGTGTGCAGCAGCAGCGCTGCAGCTCACATGAGCGGCGTCAGAGCAAAAACATATGCCTCCATGCACACTGATGGGGGGCACCTGGACATCGAGGTCCAGGGCATGCGTCAAGCCGCGCAGCAGCATGATGGTGCGGCCCAGCACGAAGAGGTCACGCGGGAAGCACTGCAAGGGGATCTTCTTTATGACGGCATCATCCGCCAGAGGCGAAATCCGCGCCGCCGCCATTGGCCTGAACCACACCAGGTTGCACTGCTTAGCGCTGAACTGCACCGGGGCATGCTCACCTGCACATGGGCGCTTGTAAACAGCATTGTGGACAATGCGGCTGAAGCCGCGAGCATGCACAAGCCCATGGCGGCCTGAACATGGTCTTACAGTGGTGGGGCATGCATGCATATTCCCAGGCCATGGGGTACCGCACTTGCACAAAGAAAGGACCATAGCAGCTCGTACTTCAGCATGTCAGGAAATAAGCTATGTCACTCGCGGGATGTGCGGGCGCGCCTGACATCAAACATGATGTATGCGACGGTGGCGATCAGCTGCGGGTCTGCAATCCCGCCTTCCTGCGCGCCCTCACTCAGCATCACGCTCCTCGAAGCATCATTCACGAGTCCTCGTGCCAAATTGCACGCCATCTGAGGCTGCTCTCATGGCGTGGCCTCTTCCTGGCAACACAGGCCACAACTGCGAGTGCTGGTCCCACGTCCTTGGTTGGGAGGAGGATGCTAACCAACGCACAGCAACCACACTGCAACCACTGTTGCTGATACGCTCTGCGCAGGGTGTGGGCGGCGGCCGAGGCGGGAGGCCTGCCTTGGCGAGGAAGCCGAGGCCCATGTTCGACATTGCCGCCACGATGCCCAGGCTCCACCCGCGGTCCAGCGCGACGTACAGCCGCGCGAGCGCGCGGTGCCGCGACGCCGTCAGCGCCTTGCACTGGCCCCAGTCCAGCAGCGCTAAACCGCCGTCTTCCTGCGCGCGCGCGCCCAGCTCATCGGCAGGTGCCTTGGCGAGCGCCGGCCTCTGCATGCGCACTGTGGACAGTGATATGTACAGACGCGGGGGTCCACTGCTATGTGCCCCTCCACCCCAGCCACTCATCAGAGTACAAACACATGCAGAGCTGCAAGGCCCCGCTGCTTTGTCCTCATTAACCTCAGCCACTCAATCAACAGCTCTAGAAGACCATACGGGCAAAGTTGATATGGTATCGATGTTGTGTGAATCGTGGCATGGCATCACGTCAGCGCCAGCGCCGGGGGCGCGCCTGCAGCAGCAGGTTGCCGGCGTGTGGGTCCGCGTGAAAGCAGCCGCCGCGCAGCAGCAGGAAGCCCAGGGCGTCCAGCAGCGGCACCATGGCCGCGGCCGCACGCCGCCGCACGCGCACATCCTCGCTCGCCAGCACCGCTGAGAAGGGCACGCCTGGGCCCAAAGGATTCCCCAGCTGTAATTTTGAGTTGTCAGGTAGCATTGGGCTTGTCAGCCCACGCTGATAACGAGCAGAGGTGCAGCGTGTGCAACATGCGCCCGCCACTGTCCCACTCTGCGGTCACAAGCAGGGTGCATGGCCAATTGCACTGGCGTGTGGCCCAAAACGCCCTGGGACAGTGTGAGTGGAGGCACGCGGCTGCCTGGAGGGCGTGCACAGGCGCATCCAGCATTCACCGCGTGACAGGCTTATGCAGCAGTGTCAGGTGACTCGGCGGCTACTCGGGACTGTATGACGCGGGTCGCCAGCGGGGTCGTCACCCTGCATGCGCTGCATGACGAGCAGGCGTGGCGAGGTCAGCGCCGCCAGCGGCTCCGGCACGAGCACCGCAGCGTGGCCGGCCGCGCGCAGGCGCTCACCCAGGGCCTTCATCAGGCGCGCCTCGCGGGCAAAGTCGAACTCGCGCGGCACCGTCTCCCTCATCTCGTCCAGCATCTGCACGGCAGAAGCGCCCGGTGCTTCTACGGGTCCCCTGACAAGGGCAGCCAGTTCTGCCCCGGCAAAACTACATAATGTGACATATGCAATTCCGCAGAGCTGAGGCTGGCTGTATGCAGCTGGGCGTTGCATGCACACTCCCTGTCATCGCTCCATTTGCTCCATGACAACTGCGTATGCATGAATTGGGCATCATGCATCCGTACCAAGTACGGGTCGAACGGGAGCACGGATGACACGAAAGCACATAGCCGGCGCAGATTCCGCACATCGCTGTCCATCAGGCCCTGCGGGTCACGCGCTTGAGCATGCGCAAGTGGCCCTGAGGCAATGGCTTGTCCTCATAGCGGGACGGTCGCATGACCAAGATGAGCAAGCATGCATTCTGCCAGCGCTTCTTACTTTGCGCGATCAGTGTAATCAGGTGACTCACACCAGGGTAGCATAAGCAGTGGGTATGCAGGCAAGGCCTGCTATGGGGTGGTTTGGTGCTTGGAAAGGCGCCGCGCCTGCATCTTTGCATTCTGCACCTTCAGCACCACTTCTGGGCCATGCCGCCACCTCCAGCCCAGGTCAACCTCAATGTCCAACGTCAGCCGCGCCGCATGCACCTGCATCAACCCCATCACCTTCGCCGGGTCGAATGCAGGGTGTTGAGACCATTGGACTCAGAAGAGGTGCAAACAAATTGACAGCACTGCTCACCCTCATGACGCTTGAAACCCGTCTCTGGCTCACCAGCACGGCACCCAAGCACGTGGGCCTGCCTGCGCGATGGATGCGGCCGCCAGGCACTCAGGCGCAACATGCGCAAACGCGTCGCACGGCAGCAGGCGGCGGCCATGCACCGCCCGCGCGCGCCCCTCCGGACAGCTGAGCAGGCCCTGGGCGATGTCCTGCGCCGTCGCCACCAGCGCAGCGGCGCTTAGCCAGCACGCTCAGGGACGCCGCATGACCTTTTCTATTGGTGTCCTTATCTACACACCACGAACACATCACATGGTTTGCAGGCGCATGCCTGGTGCGCTTCAGGAGAGATCAGCAGAGAGCCACATGCCGCTGTGGGCTTGCAGGCGTACCCTAAATATGCATGGAGACAGGGCGTGTGCACACCTTGTCAGGGCCGGCCTGCATTCAAGGGGCCCGCAGGCGCACCTGCTCCACCTGGCGCCACGGCCGCGGCGGCATACGGTCGAACATCGCGGCCAGGCGCCGTGTCCAGGGCTCTGGTCTGCAGGCAGGTCAGGCGTGTCAGCCATGCATGTCCTGTATATGCCTGGTCCCATGCTGTGTGCGTGAGTGTGAGATCCACATGACATCCCAGGCAAGGTTTTTCACTCTGCAGTTGTCGTCTTTGCGAGTTTTGCTAAGCTGTTACATGGCAACATGGCAGAGACTGGCATGCGCTACAAATGCTGCGCGCAGTGCTGGCAAGCTGGGAAAGCGAAAGGAAGGTCTCTGGGTCAGGCGTAGGCAGGCGCACGCATGCCGCTCAGCATACATGCACCACAGGCTGGTGCCGGGGCCCGCACAGGAAGTCGGGCTTGCTCGCCAGCAGCTGCGCGCCCTTCACATAGTACCCTGGCCGCAGCCCCTAGCACCATCTGTCATGCCAGCATTTGCTGGACAGCCCTCAGAACATGCATGAGGACGCGCCACAGTGCGTGCTGATGCATGTCGCGTGGTTGCCGCACCGCTGAGGTCCAGGAGCATGTCGTGCACGCGCACGCCGCCCCACTCGTGCCGCGCCTGCCACTCCGCCTCGACCCGCTGCTCCAGCCAAGACCCCTTCAGCCTCGCGTCCACTTGCAGCACATGGTGTGGACGACTGGGCTGCAGGCGCAGCAGGAAGGGAGGGCACTGTCCTTTGCACTGGCTCGGCAGGGTCAGCATGCGCACCTTGGCGGAGAAGCCACGCGCCTCCTGGAACCGCCACTTCGTCCACTTGTAGCGCATGTAGATCGGCATGAACCTGGCACGAGCGGGCAACGGGGTTCTCCGCGGCGCAACGTGTAGGCACGTGACATGTGCACTGCAGCGAGCAGGGACAGGGGCGCTGCAGCCTACCTGGACCAGAAACGGGCTGTTCGGCTGGTGTCTGGCGCCAGCAGGCGCAGCAAGCGGCCTAGGACGGCGGAGAGCAGCAGCGCATTCCTCAACGGCAGCGCCTTGCCTGCTGCGCGCCTAGCAAGCTGCCCGCGTGCGGCCAGGCCCTGCCGCACAGCGCCGGCCGTCACCTGCTTTGTCCTGTCACAGTCAGACTCTGACAACATCAACATACTTTCGGCAGCGAACAAGCAATCGCATAGGATGGGGCCAGACGCACGGGCACTGCGGTGCGGCGCCGCAGGAGTGGCAGCACGCTCAACGCACTTGCCAGCTGGCTCAAGCGGCCAGCCTTGGGTGCAAAAGTCTGCAGAAGGATGGCGCACGCCAAGTGCACGCCCAGAGCGCCACACGACCTGCCTGTGACCATCTTGATGTTTTGTTTGCGGTGACTTTGCAGTTTGGCTTTCCCAAGCAGACAAGGAAGCTGGTACTGTCTGCAAGAGCTCGTCAGGCCTTGCTACGCACCTGTGCTCAGTGCTGAGCGCCATCGCATCGCACTGTGGAAGACGCCTTTTCTTGGACTACTTGTCCATGAGATAAGTGCACACAGTAAGGACAGCTAACAAGCTACGCTTTTATGAAACACTGTCATTGTTACATACAAAGAGGCCAAGCAGCATACATACTGAGACAGGTGCAACCCGCCGAGTTTCAACAGGTCCATGCAATGAGCCAAAATTGGTTTTGTGCACCGATGATGGAACCAACAGCTGGGCACAGCTGCAGCAGACTTGTCCAGGAAGCATAGGCAGGCTGCCAGCTACGAATCGGGTGGCACTGACAAGCCAACTAACAAGCAGGTCCTACACACTTTATGAAGCAGTCAGGCAGACCGCTCCGCTGAGGTTACTGCGCACGCAGGGCAAAACAGAGCGAAAGCGGCTCATTGCCACTCGTGGAACCAGCGCATGTGAGGCGGCACGTACTCGAGCCCCAGCGCCCGAAAGATGCTGGTCTCGTCCTTGCACTCCACGCCGGGGCCCATGAGCACCTGCAAAACTCATGGTAAGCTCTGGTGGCAGAGGCCTCTGCCAAAAGTTCCAGCCTGGCACTCCTCCGCGCCTTTTGCAAGCACTTGGCTTTCTTACTCCTGAATTGAACATGCCTGGAAACCACTCCTGCATCACACCAAGGTCAAGACAGCATATGGGTCACAAGACCTAACGCGCACCTCGTTGTGCTTGCTTGCGCGGCCGGCAGACTCAGCGCCGTACCTGACAGCGGCGCCGTGGCAGACCGGCGTAAGGCCGTACTCGTTCAGCCGGAAGCCATTCGCGCCGGGGCGCAGCTTCGCCGCGGACGCGCGCGCCACCGCGCTGCGCTGGCACCAGTAGCGCAGCGCGCGGAGGAAGTCGCGCGAGCCGGTGAAGTGGTTGACGGCGAAGGGCAGGAAGCTGCGCGAGCACCAGGCTTCTAGGGCGCCGGAGCACACTAGGCATGTGTTGTGGGGGGCGCTCGTCCACAGGCAGGCATGGCGCGCGAAGGCCATGCAACTAAGAAATGGGTTTCTGCAGTGCTGTCACGTGGGAGCGCAGGGCATGTGCACAGAAGCAAGGGCCTCAGGTACCTCATTTCCAGTCGACTCTGGCGTGTCTGCCAGTGGAAACCCATGCCCTATTCCTTACGGTGACAGGTTGATTTTACGAAATACATATCCACCCGCGCATGCAACGACTTGGGGGCAGTGCGCACATGCGGGGAAAGACTTTGATGTCCAGGCGCCGCACGTACGGGCTGCCTGGCGGCCGGCACACGCCCAGCCACGTGGCCGAGCCGCCATCGACCGAAACGGGGGCGCTGAAGTCGGGCAGCATGTCGTCCAGCAGCAGGTTCTGCGCAGCGCTCCTCAATTGGTTACAATGCTATGCAGTAGACGTGCGCTTGATGTGCGCAGTGTCTATGCATGCACACTGCTGCAAATTTTGCAAACGGGAGTGCGCATGCATGCACGCGAACACACGCAGTGCGCGCCCGCACGCATCTGAGTGTAAAAGAAACAAGCGAACATGAGTGAGAGGGAGATTCGCAACACACAATCTCGCGCAGGCGGAGTAGGATGCGGTTCAGCAGAGGCTTGCATGTCTCCTTGTACGAGAGCGGCGCCAGGATGGTGAAGTCAATGTCGCCTGAGTTTGGCTTGCCGCGGCGATAGCTGCGCACACCACACACAGGTGCCTTTAAGTAGCCAAGAAGCAGATCTGCTGTGACGAGCACGCCCCAAAAGATATACAGCCCAGCGACTTCGCATCCTGTGCAAACCAAGAAAGTGCTGGCAGCACATGCATCACTTATAAGGTATCCGGCATCTCAAGCAGCACCGCATCCCTTTTCAATCCCGCAACTGTGCACCCGTGTGTGGCAAACCTCCCCGTGACGCGGCAGTACAGCCTGTCATCGGCAGGCGCGCTCCGGCAGTCCAGCAAGTCCGTAACAGCCTGCGTGCAGCACACACGCTCAGGAATGTCGACCTGCAGAACTATGTGCATGGCAACAAGCGGAGTAATACCATAGCTCAACACACAGCAATCAACAACTGATGCTCTTATGCATAGGGGCACTGGTCCTCGCACCAATCCCGCATACCTCATGCACGATATGCTCTACAGCGGCCACCTCCGCGGCAGGGATGCGGTGCTGGAAGTCCTCGCGATATTTAAACCAGCATCGCTGCCGGCATGCAAAATGTTACGAGTCAGCGGTGCATCTGTTTTCCAAGCGCAATGCAGTGAGCGAGCAAGAGGAGCGCTCCCTGGCAACAGCCACGCCATGCAACACATGCTACCTCTGGACAGCCTGATGCAACCATGCACTGCAATGCATACTGCCCCTGCAGGCAAACAGAGCAGTGCCTACTCATGTACAAATTGCTATGTAGTGCATCCAAGTCTATTCTGTAGAGACTCACAGCATAACACTCACTCTTCGGTGGATCATCGGTGATGCAAGCAGGACTGCGCTCGGTGACAAATCTGCAGGAGGAGGAGCGCGGGTCCGGCTCACTTGCTGCGTGGTGAGGTCGGAGCGCGCTTCCACATCCTGCAGGCTGTGGCAGCCTTCCTGCTGCCACCTGCGCGCGGTGGACTCGCCGGCGCCCCACACCTCCAGCATCTGTGCGCAGACAAGCACGGCCTCACCACCGCAGCCTTTCCACATTTTCACTGACCCAGATTTGTGGATCAAGTGGCCAAAGCAAGCAAGGGTTGCCCTAACTTTGTGTTGTATCCTGCTGTATCATGTCATGCGCACAGTGTAGAACGCCACAGCATCCAAGCACAGCCAGCTGCAAGCATAACACCCCATTCGTGCCATACATAACACAACCCTATGTTTCCTGAATGCTTGCTGGTGACAGGATTTGCAGGGTATGTCAGTACCAAAAACATTGAGTACATGGCACGTCAGGTGCAGGCAATGCGCAGCTGCATGCACTGATCACCCCCCGTACCTGCGTCCATTCCTGTTGCTTCACCTTTACATACTACTACCTTTCATTTCAACCTAACTACTACACACGGCGCGGCTTCGTACCTGCAGCCGCTCCTGATGCTCAGGGTCCTGCTCATGCAGCGTGTTGCGCCGCAGGGCCCCCGTTGTGACGACCTCCTTAATCTGTAGGGCACGTCAGGTTTTACTCACTGTCAAGTCTTGTCAGCCCTCCCGCCTGCTGGCAAGTAAGATAAAACACAGCTGCACATTTACACACACGCGCGCAGGCGTTGAATACTGTCTGTAATTCCACAACCGCGCACGCAGATTGACTGTAATCAGTGCACACCCAACTCAGCAGTGCAGCAAGTGGTCATGAGAAGCAGCCAGTGCTCAAGCACGCAGAGGCACCTTCTTCTTATATGTAATGCAAGCAGACCAACCTATGTTGGCTCGCACACCTTCTCCTTTGTCTTCTTCCCCAGCGAGGCCAGGTGCTTGTCCACATCCTCCTCGGTGTCCAGGGGCACATCCAGGCTCGCCAGCGCCCTGATGCCGTTGGTGGCCGCCTGTGTGACGACGCACGCTATTGACACACATGCTACTGCCAGTGCACTCCATGTCTGTCAACGCCCGACCACAGCGTGCGCGCCTTCATCTGGAAGTTCTTGTGCTTGTCGTCCGAGCTGCGGTAGTTATCGTGCAACTTCTCCAGCGCGCGCACGATGCACGCGGACTGCCGCGCGCACGCCGCATGCTTGCACACGTCGTTGCTCGGCGCCGCCTCGCCGTCGGCGCCGTCTTTGGCAGCTGCATCCCCGTCGCTGCGCTCCCGGGTGCGGTGCCACTGCTTATCCAGCAGGTCGACAATCCGCCGCGCGGCCGCCGCATCAAACGGCTCGTCAAACACGCCGTCGCGCCCGTACGGCACGCCAGTGTCGCCGCCCGTGAACTGGGTCGGCACGGCCGCGCTGCCAGTTGCAGGGTCGATGCCCGGCATCGCCGCAGCGCCGACCGGCATCGCTGCAGCGCTGCCCGGCATCGCCGCAGCGCCGCCCGGCATCGCCGCTGCGCCGCCGGCCGCAGGCTCTGGAACAGGCGCGGCCGCATCCTGGCCGGTGCCCGCAGGCGTGGTGGCCGCAGCCGCGGCGCTGGGAGCGGCGCAAGCCGCAGCATTGGCGGCAGCGCTGACCGCCGCATCGTTCGAGTGCTGGCGCACGCCCATGCCTTGCACTGCAAAGCTGCGCAGGCTGCGCTCAAAGTCGCGCCGCTCGCGCATCGCCCTCGTGTCTTCCGCCTGGACGTGGCAACACAGGAAGTAAGTACAGCTGGTGCCCGCAACAGTGTAATGTCAGTGGCACCAATGTCAACATGCGCACCTTGACGGAGTGCCTGAGCCGCACTCGTCCCCAGGCATCATACACGTCTGCATCAGGTACAAACCCGCTCGAACGCTGTGCTCACTTCCTCACTCCAACAGTGTGCTTCTGCCCAAAAGCTTCCGATTCGCATTTACATGCAGAGCCTGCTTCTGTTCATCCACCCATGAAAGGTGGTCAGCAGATCAGCCAGCAGGCTGGGGCCGCGCACAACGCCCTCATCGCGCTGCCAGGCATCCCAGACGTCCCTGTAGCCCAGCTCCACAGCAGGGTTGCCTCGCGCGCGGCCGCCCAGCGCAGCTCCTGCGCTGCGCCGTGCTTGCCGCGGTCCTGGCCGACAGCCTGCACAGCGCGAGACCGCCCTCACGCAAGTGTCACTAACTATGGCAAAGGGTACAGCACATCAGGCGACCTGACAATACTCAACACACAACACTCGTTCCCTGCCGCAGAACATGATATACAATATCCTGGTTTTCACAGGCTTATCCAGGCGTAGGCACTCCTGATCCATGCTGTGCAGAGGTGGACAAAGTGACCACAAGGAGGGCACGCAGCGCTGCAGGTGTCACGAGCGGCGGTCACCTGGGCGCCGCCGGGCGCGCCAGACGGCTCGCGCTCGGGCGACACGCGCGCGGGGGCGCCGGCCGCGCCGCGCGTCAGCGCGCCCATGGCGTCCACGGGGAAGTCCTGGGCTCTCGCCGCGTCGCCCTGCTCGCGCCTGGCGGCCACCCACTCGGCCGCCACGAACGCCGCGCCGGCCGGCAGCGCGGCCGCAAGCGCCCCCGCCGCGGCCGCCGCCGCGGCCGGGCCGTCGATGCCGCCCTCCGGCACCAGCTCGGGGCGGCCCAGGCCCCGCGCGAGGGCAGCCGCGCCCGCATCGGCCTCCACAACCAGGTGCGTCACGCCCGGCGCTCGCACGTCGGCGACGACCCGCGCGCCGGCCGCCGCCGCATTGTCCGCCAGGCGCCGCCGCTGCCCGCCGATGCTCACCAGGATCACCAGCGTGCAGCCAGCGAGCGCGCCAGCGCCCGCGGGCGCCCCCTGGACGCCGGCCGCCGTCTCCGGCAGCGCGCCTGTCGCAGCGGCCGCGGAGGCGCGCGATTTGGCCTGGCCTGCCGCGCGCGCGGGCTGCGGCGTTGCGGGAGGCTGCGGCTGCACGCGCGCGCGCTTGGCGCCCGCCGCGGGCGCCGCGGCGGGCGCAGGCGCGGCGCGCTTGGCGCCGCCCGCGTTTGCTCCGCCCGCGTCGGCGGCCGCGCTCGGCGCGCCGCGCTGCCGCTGCTGCTTGAACGTGTCGTCCAGGCGGGCCGCCTGCGCGCGCGCGCGACGCGTCGCGGCCGGCAGCCGCCTGAGCACAGGGTCTGGGGCGGTTGGTGCGAGTGTGCGGGAACACCAAGCATATCCCTGACAGCATGCGCGAGCGAAGCCTGGCCACAGCGTGGCCCGGGACCCTGCAGCGGCTGGACTTCGCAGAGGCGAAGCGCCGCCTTGCGCTGCAGGTCAAGCCCCAAGACCTGCAAAGCGTCACAGCAGTTGCATCCCCGCTCACCGCCCTCCTGCGCATGTGAGCGCCTCACCGTCCGCAGAGGCAAGGCTAGGCGAGGTGAGCGCGCCACTAGCCGCACCTGCTTCGCGTCCGCCGCGGCGCTGCCCGCCCTCACCAGAAACTTGAACTTCGGCATCGGAACGCCGCTGCTGTCCAAGATGAGGTACACCGCGTCGCCGAGCTCCAGCTGCGCGCCGCTTTGCGCTCATGTGCGTCCCACGAGGCTGACGTCACTGCCTCAGCGCCCTTCCAGTCACCAAGGCCGCTATATGCAACCGTTCACACCCGGCTGGGCGAGGCGAGTGAGCGAGGTCGCGCGCTGCACACACAGGCGCAGGGCCGAGGCAGAGCGCCGGGCGGACAGGCACTCCCTGCTGGGCGCGCCTGCATGGAGGCGCCGGCGTTGACGGGCACAGCCTGCTGGCTGCCGTTGGCGCGCCTGAAGACGCGGCTGTTGGCGCGCAGCAGCAGGCCGCCGGCGTGCAGGGCCACGCTGGCGTGCGTGCGCGACACCCGCTCGTCATTCTCCATTGTCCACTTGCCCGAGCGCCCCAGGAC
>JAABUY010002396.1_pt1 | contig 22361 bp, 23 predicted proteins | sample 5560271 | NCBI WGS metagenome assembly JAABUY01 (sample SAMN10711886, study PRJNA513374) | rock metagenome | isolation source: Antarctica rocks | place: Antarctica: Victoria Land, University Valley | reverse complement strand
GGCTCCGGCGCGCGCTGATCGAGGCGGCCCGAGCCGCGGTCCGAACAAAGGGCAGCTACTTCGGCGCCCAATACCGTCAGATCGCCCGCCGCCGCGGGCCGAACAAGGCCGCCGTCGCAGTCGCACCATTCGCTGATCGAGCTGGTCTGGCACCTGCTGAGCACCGGCGAGGTCTTCAAAGATCTCGGCGACGACTATTTCACCAACCGTCAAGACCCCGAACGACGAGCGCGTCGTCTCGTCGCCCAACTCGAACAGCTCGGCTACGCGGTCACGCTCGAAGCAAGCCCAGCCATCGCCGCATAACCTCGCGCTGACCCGCGGCCGGTCATGACCTCGGCCTGACCCGAGTCGCTCCCGAGTGCGCGCATCCAGTTTCCCCCAACGGGCATTTCACCCCAGATCGAACACCGCCTCTGGAGCTTCATCGCCAAAAACTGGCGCGGTCGGCCACTGGTCAGCCACGAGGTCATCATCAACTCGATCGCCAAGACGACAACCGACACCGGCCTGAAGGTCTACGCCCAACTCGACCACCGCAGCGACTACCCGCCCGCGATCGAAGTCACCAACGCCCAGCTGGCCGCCGTGAACATCACCCGAGACCCATTCCACGGCGAATGGAACTACACCATCAAACCCTCAACTGACTGAGGCACGCTCCCTAACGGGCGGCGTCGCCGCCGGCGGGCGGTCACCCCGGTGTCGGTGCGGCCAAAGCTGGGAACCTTCCGTAGAGATCGTGGCGGAGCCAGCACAACAACCCCAGCACTCGGACAGCGGCGGACCCGGAGTGCTCATGCGGGCCGACGCCCTGGCGAGCCGCGAGCGCATTCTGGCGGCGGCGGCGGCGCTGGTCGGGGATCGGCGCGTCAGCATGGCTGAGATCGCCGCTGCGGCGGGGGTGGGTCGCTCGACCCTCTACCGCCACTTTCCGACCCGGCAGGCGCTGGACCACGCGCTGCGGGCGGTCGACTCACGCGCGGGTGGATCGCCAGGGGATGACCCATCGGCGCCGCTCGGACGCGTCTCGCCGCTGCCCTTCCAGGCTCCGGGGCAACTCGGACGCGACCGTCCGCTCGCGCTCGAGGTGACCCGGGTACTGGACGAAGTGCCTCCGCACCTGGTCCCCGACCAGCTTGTGTCGGAGGTTCGCCGCGCCGCGGGGGTGCCGGTGGCGCTGTACGTCGTGGACATCGACGGCTCGCATCTGCTGCGTCTGGCGGGCTCTGAGGAATTTCCCGATCGCATCGATGCGCCGCCGGCACTCGGGCCTGAGATCGTGCCCGAGGGATTGCCCGCGTTCTACGAGCAACTCCAGCAACAGCTTCCAGGCTGTTGCGCCGAACCGCTGTGGTTACGGGGTCGGGTCACGGGGCTGCTGCTCTGCGTCGGCACTCCGATCGGCTCGCTGACCGACATCGCCAAGCAGGGCGCTGCCGCGCTCGAGCTGGCCAACGACTACACCGACTTCATCGAGGCGGCCCGCCGACGGAAGGCGACCACCCCTGCTGCCGAGATCCAGCAGAACCTGTTTCCGCCGCGTATCGCCCGGATCGCCGGATCGCGGGCGCTCAGCTGGCGGGTGCGCTGCTGCCCAGCTACGAGGTTGGGGGGGACTGGTTTGACTTCGTCGAGAACCGTGACGGCGCTTGGCTTGCGATTGCCGACGCCGCCGGAAACGGGCCGACGGCGGCTGGTCTCGGCGTCGCCGCGCTCGGCGCTCTGCGCGCTGCACGTCGCAGCGACGGCGATCTGACGCAGGCGATCTCGCTGATGCACGAGACCGTCCGGCGGCTCGATAACCCAGATTTCTACGTAACCGCGCTGGTGGCGCGCTGGCGCGCAGCTACGGCGACCCTGACCTGGGTCAACTGCGGCCACCCCCCCGCATACCTGGTCGACGTAGCGGGCAACCTCGTCGAGCTCGAGAGCCACCGGCACCTGGCGCTCGGCACCGGCAAGAAGAAGCCGACGTTCAGACTCACCGAGCGCCAGCTGAACCCCGGCGAGCGGCTGATCCTGCTGACCGACGGCATCACCGAGCGGCACATGGCAGGGGGTGGGAAATTCGGGCGGCAGGGCATCGAGCGCGCGCTCGAAAGCGCCGAGAACCCCACCGCCGCCTGCACCGCGATGGCCATACAAGAGGCCGTCGTGGACTACTGGGACGAGCCTCTCGAAGACGATGCCACCGTCGTCGTGATGGCGATCGCCTAGCCCTCAGAGCTTGCGGGTGTCGCGCGGCTCGAGGAACGGCTCGTCCTGCTCGACGGGATGCCCGGCCTGGATCTGGCGTCCCCGTTCGAGCTCCGCGTTGAACTCAGCACCGAGCAGGACCGCCATGTTGGAGATCCACAGCCACACGAGGAACACGATCACTCCGCCAAATGCGCCGTAGGTCTTGTTGTAGGAGGAGAAGTTCGCGACGTAGAACGCGAAGCCGGCGGAGGCGATCAGCCAGACGATGACGCCGAGGATCCCGCCGCCCGAGACCCAACGGAAGCGGGGGTGCTTGACGTTGGGGGAAGCCCAGTAGAGGATCGCGAGCATCGTCATCACAACCACTAGGATCACCGGCCATTTCGCGATGTCCCAGATCGTGACCGCTGAGTTGCCGACGCCGAGCAGCTTGCCGGCCTGGGCGGCGAGGCCGCCCGTGAACGTGACGCCGACCGCGACGAGGGCGAGCAGTACGAGCAGGACGAGCGTCGTCAGCAGCCGCGTCGGGAGCGTCTTCCAGATCGGGCGCCCTTCGCCGACCCCGTAGATCGCGTTGGATGCCTGCATGAAGGCGGCGACGTACCCCGAGGCCGAATACAGCGCGCCGGCGAGTGCGACTACGAACAGCAGGCCGGCCCCGCCGCGACCGCTCTGGAGATTCTGGATTGCGCTGGTGATGATCTGCTTGGCGGGGCCCGACGCGACCGAAGAGAGGTTCTGAATCAGCGGCTGGGTGGCGGACTTGCCGATCAGCCCGACGATCGATACGAGCGCGAGGATTGCTGGAAAGATCGCCAGGACCCCGTAGTACGTGAGCGCCGCTGCCCACACGGTCAGGTTCTTCTGGCTGAAGCCTGCGATCGTGCGCTTGAGCACGCCACCCCAGGCTGTGCCCTTCAGGCCTGTGGGGCCCTTTGGGGCCTCGCCGCGCCCCGATCCTGATCGTCCGTCTTGCACGCTTGCCATCTGAGTCCTCCTCCGCTCGTTCCCAGGGGTGATGTTGCCGCCAACGCTCCTACTGGACGCTCAGGCTGGCTAACTGGCAAGAATGTCTCGTCTGTCCCGTTTGTCGCCTGCGTTAGCGTTTGCCGGGTCGCCACCGGGGTAGCGCCTGTTCTGATTGTTCCATGTATGTGAGGCAACAGGCCGCCCGGCCCTGGAACACCCAACCGAGGAGAAGATGATGGCGGAACCCGTCCCTGCCGGAAGCGACGTCTCTGCCGGCGCATACACCTGCACCAGCTGCGGCTACAGGCTGGAGGTCAGCTCGACACAGCACCTACCGCCGTGCCCCGAGTGCAGCAACGGCAAGTGGAGCACCGTCTCCGGGGGCGACAGCGAGCAGGACCCATACCCAACCCGCTAACCCGGTGGAGGGAGTCGAGCGGCACAGATCTAGAGGCGCCCCTGCGGGGCGCCCGTGGTGTGGCCGTCGTAGACTCGGAGGCCTGTCCTCACCAAGCGACACCAAGACCCTGATCGAGACCGCGGTGACGCGGTTCCTGGACGAGGTGCCGTCACTACAGCCGCTGAAGCTCGTGGTGGGGTTGGAGCTGCGGGGGCGCGGCGACATCCAGATGTATCGCGTCGAGTTGCCGGGGCCCAAGGTGACCAAGGACATCGCCTCCGACGCTCGGGTCCGGCTGACCGTGTCGCGCTCGCACTTCAACGAGCTGGCCGCCAAGGGCCACATCAAGCAGTGGCGTGAGGCCTTCGAGCACGGGGATGCCAAGGCCACCGGCGTCGAGCAGGTGATGAAGCTGATCGCCCAGGTGGTGGAGAAGCAGGAGGAGCGATCCCGCACCCGGCGGATGCGCCACTAGCGATCAGCTAGGCGGAGCCGGGGCCACCCGCTCGGCCAGCTCCTCGGCCTCGCGCAGCTGCTGCTCGACCAGCTTAAGGCCCGCCTCCCAGAAGCCGGGGTCGGCGAGGTCGATGCCCACGATAGACCCGAGCTCCTCGGGACTGCGCGAGCCGCCGGCGGACAGCAGTCGCAGGTAGCGCGGCACGAACTCCGAGCCCTCCTGGAGGTAGCGCTGGTAGACCGACAGCGCCAGCAGCTGGCCGTAGGCGTAGGCGTACACGTAGCCGGGGGTGTTGATGAAGTGCGGCACGTAGGACCACCACAGCCGGTAGCCGTCGGTGATCTCCACCGAGTCGCCGAAGAGCTCGGACTGGGTCTCGACCCACATCTCGCTGAGACGATCGGGCGAGAGCTCGCCCTCCTGCCGGCGGCCGGTGTGGACCAGATGCTCGAAGCGGTTCATAGCCATCTGGCGAAAGACGGTGGCGATGGCGCCGTCGATCCGCTCGGCCAGCAGGCTGAGGCGCGAGCGGTCGTCGCCGGCCGCCTCCAGCAGCCGCCCGAAGGTCAGCGTCTCGCCGAACACCGAGGCCGTCTCGGCCAGCGTCAGCGGCGTCGACTGGTGAAAGACGCCCTGCTCCTGGGCCAGCGCCGCGTGCAGCCCGTGGCCGAGCTCGTGGGCCATCGTCATCACGTCACGCCGCCGGGCGGTGAAGTTCAAGAGCACGTAGGGGTGCACGCTGGGCACCGTGTAGGCGCAGAAGGCGCCCCCGCGCTTGTTTTCACGCACCGGTGCGTCGATCCAGCGCTCGTCGAAGAAGCGCCGGACGACCCGACCGGCCTCGGGGGAGAACGCGCTATAGGTCTCCAGCACCATCTCCCGGGCGTCGCCAAAGGAGATCGTCACGTCCTCGTCGATCACCGGCGCCGCTCGGTCGTAGTCGGCGATCCGCTCCACGCCCAGCAGGCGGGCCTTCAGCCGGTACCACCGCTGGGGGATGTCGAAGCGGTGGCGAACCGCCTCGATCAGGGCCATCACCGACTCGTCGGAGGCCTCGTTGCTCAAATTCCGCCCCGCCAGCCAGTGGGGGTAGCGGCGCAGGCGGTCCTCGACGGCCTTGTCGTGGGCCAGGGTGTTGAAGATGAACGCGCGGGTGCGCAGGCCGGGCTCCAGCGTCACCGTCACCGCCTCGGCGGCCTGGCGGCGCTCGTCGCGGTCGGGGGCCTGGAGGTGGCTGAGCGCCACCTCCAGCGAGATCTCCTGGCCACCGAGCTCCACCTTCAGCGCCGAGACCAGCTCGCCGAACAGCCGGCTCCACGCCGCCTGGCTGGTGATCGACTTCTCCGCCAGGATCTTCTCCTCGGGCTCTGAGAGCAGGTGGGGGCGGTAGCGCCGGGTGCTGCGCAGGTAGTGGCGGCAGAAGTCGAGCTCCTCGCCGGCCAGCAGCTCCTCGGCACGCTCGTCCTGGAGCCCGGCCCACTCCAGCTCGAAGAACAGCAGCAGCGTCTCGATCGTGGTCCCCGCCTCCTGGACGCGCTGCAGCAGCGCTCCCCGACCTGGGTCGGCGGTGTCGGTGGAGAACCACAGCGAGGCGTAGGAGCCCGCGCGCCCCAGGAGCTCGTGGATCGCCTCCAGCTCTCGCATCGCGCCGGCCAGGCCGCCCCCGTCGAGCTCTGCGATCCGGCCGGCGTGCTCGGCGGAGAACGCCCGGGCTCGCCCCGTGGCGTCCTTCAGCAACGACTCGACACCGTCGGGTGCCTCGCCGTCGGCCAGCGGCGTCAGGTCCCACTCGGTTTGCTGGAGCTCGGGATCGGCGAGGTGGTCGGCGGTGCTCGACATGTCCCGGGAGCTTATCCGGGGGAGGAGCAGCGACTCGGCGCGAGCGGGCCCTGCAGCCTGAAGACGGTGATCGGTTGACCGGCGGCGCGGGCGCTGTACACCACGGTGGCCGCCGGATCGCCGGCGGTCCAGGCCGCCTCGGGGGAGGAGCTGAGCACCCGCGGCGTCCACGGGTCCCGGGCGGGGGTGGCGACGAGGTAGTCCAGATGGGCGGCGTTCACTGCCACTCGCCAGCGGGCGCACGAGCCGATCGCCGAGAAGGAGCCGTGCGCGCCGCGGGCGGCGACGTACTGCACGCGGTTCGAGTCCTTGAGGCCGAACAGCGGGTAGGCGAAGAAGCCGCCGTAGGTGCCGACGATGCCCACCCGCGCGTGCTGGATCCGGCGAAACAGCGCCCACACCGGGGAGAGACGAGAGATCCCCGGCTGGAGCTCATACCGGGAGCGGAGGTAGCTGCGCGTCCCCAGGAAGCCGAGAACCGCCAGCGCCGCCACTGTCCCAGCGAGCGCCGTGGCCACCGCCGGGATCGCCACGCGGCGGCCCGCCGGGTGCCCGAGCGCGGCGAGTAGCACCGCGCCGGCGCTCACCAGCGCGACGATCACCTGGCCGGCGAGATGGTCCCCGGGCCAGAAGCGCCCGTGGGCGATTGTGGCCAGCAGCGTCGCCCCCAGGACCGCGAGCAATGCCGCGCGCGCGGCGGGGAGCCGCCAAACCGGCGCCAGCGGCAATGCCACCAGCGCCAGGGTCAGCGCCGGCGCGCTGTAGCGCAGGTTGAAGGCGAACCCCAGGGGGTGGCCGGCGGGGCCGGCGGCGCTCTCCGGTGTCACGACGTAGGCCAGCAGCGAAGCCAGTGCTACCGCGCCCAGCAGGCGCACGGGCGCCGTCGCTCCGGGCAGGAGGCAGAGCAGCGGCCCGATCACCGCGGCGCCCAAGAGCGCCCACCACCACGAGCCGAGCCCCGCGGCCAGGCCGGGCTGGAGCGTCGTCTGCCACACGTGCGCGGCGGTCAGGTAGTGGGCCACCGAGAAGCCGGTATCTGCCTGAAGCGGCGCCGCGGGCACGGCCAGGCCGGGCAGGTTCAGCCACGGGAGCGGGTTACCGACGGCGATCAGGTTGCGCAGGTACCAGAAGCCGCCCGCCACCGTGAGCGGAATCAGCCAGCGCACGGCGCCCCGGCGGTCCCGGTCGGAGAGCAGCATCGCCACCGTCAGAGCCGCCACCGGCGCCAGCAGCGACAGCTTCACCGACACCGCCAGCCCTGCGGCCACGGCCGCCAGCACGCGCGCGGCGGGCTGCTCGGGTCCGTGCAGCACCAGCGCTACCGCCGCCATCAGGAAGAACACCCCCACGACATCGTTGGCGGCGCTGCCCGCCTGGGAGAGCACGAGCATCGGGGTGGCCATCGCCACCGCCGCGCCGAGCAGCGTCAGCGGCGCCACGCCCCCGCGCACCCCAGCGCAGAAGGCCGCCAGCAGCACCAACCCCAGCCACACCAGGTTCATCCCCGCCGAGAGCAGATCACCGCCGCCGAAGAGCACGATCCCCAGCCCGTGGAACAGCTCCGCGGTGGCGGGATAGAACGCGGTCAGGTACTCGACGTCGGTGAAGTGCAGCGTCGTGACCACACCCGATTGAGCGAACGATGCCGCCCACGGCAGGTGGTACCACAGCGAGTCAAAGGTGCGGATGCCGAACCGGTATGAGATCAGGGTCGGCCCGGCCCATTCGGCGGCCACGATTGCCGCCGCGAGAGCGATCGTCGCCGCCAGCCGCCACCGGATACCGGCCCCGCCACGCGGTGCTGCGCGAGCGTGGACGGGGCCGGTACCCAGCAGCGCTCGCGACCCCGCGAGTCCGACCAGGGCGGCGGCGATCGTGATCGGGCCGAGCCGGAACAATCCGACCGCGCCCAGCAGTTGGAGCAGCGCTGTGAGCAGCGCGAGGCCGATGACCGCTTCGGCCAGCCGCGCCGGAGCGCCGGCCCACGAGGGCAGCCAGCGGCGGCGCAGCGCCAGCGCCGCGCAGGCCAGCGACCCGCCCACGATCGCCAGCGCCACCATGCCGAGCGCGTAGCGGCCGGCGCTCATGCCCACCGCGCTACCTTGGATCCCATGACCGCCCGTAGAGTAGGCGCGGCGGCGCTGGCAGCGGCGCTCACGGCGCTTTCAGGCTGCGGCGGAGGCTCGCACGAGGCGCCTTCCCTATCCCGATTGCCGCTGGCTCCCGGCGCTCAGATCACCGTTCGCCAGCAGGTCTGCGACACCGGCACCGCCGCCTTCTGCGCCTGGGAGCTGGTGGTGGTGGGCTCGGGCTACCGCGACTCCGATGCCCTCTTCGCCGCCGAGCACCGCCACCTGCTGAAGCTCGGCTGGAGCGGCGCAAGGGGCGACATCGGCGACGAGCACGCGGCCGACTCGCCCGGTCACAAGCTGCGCCTGACCTACGCCACCCCCACTGGTGACCTCAAGGGAATCGACCTCGGCTCGATCCGCCGCTCACGTCCGGTGACCCTGGCGCTGTCCCGGGCGCTGTTCGCGCACGCGCCGGTCCTCTCGATGCTGCTGGAGCAGGGCTCCTCCTAGAACCGCTCTCACTGGCGCGGCAGGAGCTGCAGGCGCCGCTGGGGCCCGAGCGCGAGCGCGCTGCGGCCATCCAGCAGGCTCCGCAGATCGGCGCCCACCAGCTCCCCGCGCCACCCGCTCAGCGTCCGGACTTCCGGCGGTGGCTCGGAGCGGCGGGCGGCGCTGACGATCCGCTCCAGCTCGCTGCGTGAGGCGATCAGCTCGTAGGCCAGTCCGGCCTCCAGCGCGCGGGTCCTGAGCAGCGCCTCCGCCAGCGCGATCGACGGAGCGTCGGCGGGGTCGGAGCGTTCCCGCGCCTGCTCGCGGGGGATCGGCGGCGTTTCCCGGCCGGCGGCGATCGCCGCCATGATGGCCTCGCCGCGACGGCGGATGGCGGAGGGGTGGATGCCGCGGATCTGCTCCAGGCTGCGCGCACTCTCCGGCTGGCGCTTGGCAAGCTCCACCAGCGGCGCGTCGGCCAGCACCGAGCCCACCGGGCGATCCTCCGCGGAGGCGGTTGCCTCCCGCCAGGCGGCCAGCTCGCGCGCCACCGCGCGGGCGCGTTGATCCAGCTGACCCGCGCGCGGCAGGCGCTCCCAGGCGCTCCACGGATCCCGCTCGTCGCTGACGCCCTCCAGGCGCCGGCACTCCTCGCGAGCCCACTCCAGCCGCTCGGTGCCGCGCAGCCGCCGCTGCAGCTCGTCGGCCAGCTCCAGCAGGTGGACCACGTCCTCGGCGGCGTAGGACAGCTGCTCGGTGCTGAGCGGGCGCGCGTCCCAGCGGGTGAAGCTGGCCGTCTTGCCGACCTGGCGCCCCAGGATCGCGCCGAGCAGATTCCCGTAGCCCGCCTGCGCGCCGCCCCCGGCGAAGCCCGCCGCGATCTGAGTGTCGAAGATGTTGGTCAGCTCGGTACGCCACGCCCGGCGCAAAATCGCCACGTCCTGGCGGCCGGCGTGCAGCACGACTTCCACCTGGGGCTCGGCCAGTAGCCGAGCGAGGGCGTCGACCTCCGGATTGGCGAGCGGATCGATGAGGACGATGCGGATGCCATCGGGCGCCGACTCGTCCTGCACCGACACCTGCACCAGGCACAGCAGCGCGCGGTAGCGGCCCTCGGACATGAACTCGGTGTCGATCCCCAGGCGACCGTGCGCCCGCGCCAGCTCGGCGGCGGTCGCGATCTCCTGCGACGTGGCCAGACCCCCGGCGTTCATTCCCGCTGCACCCTACAGGTCCGCGCAAGCCACGCCACGGGCCCGCCGGCAGGCGGGCCTCATCAATAACCTAGCCTGCTGGTAGGATTTAGCCGTGATCTTCTCCTCCAAGGCCGAGTACGGCGTGCGCCTGATGGTGGAACTCGGGCGTCAGTCGCCCGATCAGCCGACCAGCCTCAAGGCGATTGCCGATGCCGAGGGGCTGCCGCTGGCCTACCTGGAGCAGGTGGTGGCACGCCTGCGCAAGGCCGGCCTGGTGATGAGCGCCCGCGGCGCCCACGGCGGCTACTGGCTATCCCGTCCTGCCGAGGAGATCGGGATGGACGAGGTGGTGCAGGCGCTGGAGGGCGCGGTCACCCCGATGGAGTGCTTCGTGCACGACCACACCGAGCGGGTGCTGTGCTCCCACCTGCCCGACGCCGGCCACGGCTGTGCCACCAAGCTGCTGTGGACGCGGGTCCAGGGCGGGATCATCCGCGCGCTGCAGACGACGACGCTGGCAGAGCTCGTGGAGTTCTCCCGCCGCGGCGAGCCGGTGACCACGGCCGCGGCCTGATCAAGCCAACCGAAAGCTGACCGATGCCAGATCTAGAAATCAAGAACCTCCACGTCAAGGCCGGCGGCAAGGAGATCCTGCGCGGCTTGGATCTCAGCGTCGGCAACGGTGAAATTCATGCCCTGATGGGTCCCAACGGCTCCGGGAAATCGACGCTGGCCAACGCCATCATGGGCCATCCGCTTCTGGAGGTGACCGACGGTCAGATCGTGTGGGGAGGCGAGGACATCACCGAAGCCGCCACTGACGAGCGCGCCCGCATGGGCCTGTTCATGGCCTTCCAGTACCCGGTCTCGGTGCCGGGGGTGACCGTGACCAAGTACCTGCGCACCGTGATGAATGCCCATCGCGAGTCCCGCGGGGAGCAGCCGGTCCCCCTCAAGGAGTTCCGCCAGACCGTCGAGGCGGCGATGAAGCTCGTCAGCGTCTCACGTGAGTTCACCACCCGGTACCTCAACGAGGGTTTCTCGGGTGGGGAGAAGAAGCGCATGGAGATCCTCCAGCTCGCCCTCCAGCAGCCGCAGCTGGCGATCCTCGACGAGACCGATTCGGGCCTGGACATCGACGCCCTGCGCGTGGTGGCCAACGGAGTCAACGCCGTCGCCGGTCCGGCCATGGGTGTGCTGATCATCACCCACTACCAGCGCATCCTGCACCTCGTGCAGCCCAGCCACGTGCACGTCATGTACCAGGGTCGCATCGTCAAGGAGGGCGGCCCGGAGCTGGTCGACGAGCTGGAGGCCAAGGGCTACGGGTGGATCACCGATCAGGTGGCCGCGTGAGCACGGTGGCGGCGCTGAGATCGGTGGGCGCGGAGTTCCCCGTCCTCGCGCGCGACCCGGACCTCGTCTACCTGGACAGCGCCGCCACCTCGCAGACCCCGCAGCCGGTGATCGACGCGATGACGCGCTACTACACCGAGTCGCGCGCCTCGATCCACCGCGGCGTGTACCCGCTGGCAGTGCAGGCCACCGAGCTCTACGAGGGCGCGCGGCAGACGATCGCGGACTGGCTCGGGTCGAGCACCGCAGAGACGGTGTTCACCGCCAACGCCACGATGGCGATCAACATGGTCGCCTACACGTGGGGGCGCCAGCACGTGGGCCGCGGCGACCTGGTGGTGCTGAGCGAGATGGAGCACCACTCCAACATCGTGCCGTGGCAGATCCTCTGCCAGGACCGTGAGGCGGAGCTGGCCTACGTACCGGTGACAGACGAAGGCCAGCTGGACCTGGAAGCCCTCGACGTGCTGCTGGAGCGCTCACCGAAGCTGGTGGCGGTGGTGCACGTCTCCAACGTCCTGGGCACGATCAACCCGGTGGCGGAGATCACGCGGCGCGCGCACGCGGCCGGTGCGCGGGTGCTGATCGACGGCACCCAGGCGGTGCCGCAGATGCCTGTCGACCTGAGCGCGATCGACGCCGACTTCTACGCCTGGACCGGCCACAAGGCCTACGGCCCCACCGGGATCGGCGTGCTGCACGGCCGTCGTTCGCTGCTGGAGGAGATGCCCCCCTTCATCGGTGGCGGCCACATGATCCGGACGGTTGCCGCTAACGAGTCGACGTGGACCGACCTGCCCTGGAAGTTCGAGGCCGGCACCTCCCAGATCGCCGAGGCGATCGGGCTGGGCGAAGCGGTGCGGTGGATCGCCGAGCTGGGGCCCGAGCAGATTCGCGCGCACGAGAGCGCGCTGGTGGATGAGACCCTGGCGCGGCTGAGCACGGAGGTGCCGGGACTCGCGGTGCAGGGACCGCCGGCGGCCACCGAGCGGGGCGCGCTGGTGTCCTTCACGCTGGAGGGCGCCCACCCGCACGACATCGGCGAGATCCTCGCCCGGCGCGGAGTGTGCGTGCGCGCCGGACACCACTGTGCCCAGCCGCTCATGCGCCGGCTAGGGGTCTCGGCCACGAATCGGGCCTCATTCGCCGTGCACAACTCGCGGGCGGACGTCGACGCGCTGCTGGACGGGCTGGGCGAGGTTCGGCGCGTGCTACAGCTCTAAGACGATGGACGATCTCTACCGCGAGAACATCCTCGACCACTACAAGCACCCGCACAACTTCACGCCGCCGGCGCCGGAGCTGGCCCGGGTGGATCTGGAGTACTCCGACCTCAACCCGCTGTGCGGCGACGAGCTGACGGTGCAGCTGGTGGTGGACGGTGAGCACCGGATCGAGGACATCCGCTTCCTCGGCCACGGGTGCGCGATCTCGCAGGCGGCCGCCTCGATGGCCTCCGACGAGGTCAAGGGGATGCGCGTGGAGGATGTGCTGGCGCTTGACCGCCGCTTCGTACTCGACCTGCTGGGAATCGACATCTCCGCCACCCGGCTGAAGTGCGCGCTGCTGTCGCTGAAGGTGCTCAAGAGCGCTTCGCTCGGCCACGCGGTGGACTGGGAGAGCGAGGGCGCCGGCGCGGGCAGCTGACGCGGCCGGACAGTGCGCTTCAGCGCGAGAGCACCCGTCCGCCCGGCCCGCGCTCCGAGCGAAAGCGAATCCCGACGACCTCCGGGACGAATCCCGGCATGTAGATCCTCAGCAGCAGCACCTGGCCGCTGGCGAACACGCGCCCGCGCAGCGCTCGTCCCACCGCCCGACCGCCTGCCCGGCTTGGCGCTCGCCAGGCGCCTGGGGCAGTGCCGTCCGTGACAGGCGATGCGGATCCGAGCGTGGCGCGCGAGGTGCACGAACCGCAGGCTGAGCAGCTTCGTGTGAGAGCCGCTGCGCCGCCAGCGGAACACGATCCGCACCCGCAGGTGGTGACGGCGCCGCGCCGCCGGTGAGGGGGATGGCACGGGGATCGAGGTCGTGCCCGCAGCGGGTGCGGGTGCGGGTGCGGGCGCGGGGAGCGGAGCGACGAAGGCCTGGAAGGCGACCTCGTAGCCGCCCCCGGCCAGCCCGGCGACGCTGGGGCTGCTTCCCGGGGCGACCTGCAGGCCGGTGTCTGCGTAGCCCGCCGTGCCGGCCACCCACAGGTGCCCGCTCCCGTAGGCCACAAAGGCGATCTCGTAGCCGCCGGTGGTCAGGCCAGCGATGGAGGGACGGCGCTGGTACAGGCGACCGCGGCCCAGGCCAGCAGCGCGACCAGCACGATGAGCGCTCTAAAGGTGGGGCGCCCGGTACGCTTGCGGAGCACGACGGAGATGGTATGCGAGGTCGGCGGCGGGGACAAACCGCACCGCGCGCCGACCCCCCGCCGTCCCCGCGGCCGGGCTGCGGCCGCCCGAGGGCCTCAAGGGGTCAGCGAGACAGGACCTGTCCGGCGGGAGCGCGGCGCGAGCGGAAGCGGATCGCCACGATCTCAGAGACGGCCCCCGGCGCAGAGATGCGCAGCATCAGCATCTGGCCGCTACGGAATACGCGGCCGCGCAGCGAGCGGCGCGCGGCACGGCCGCTTCTCGAGCGGGCGGTGGCCAGGTGCGCCGGGCAGTTGCCGGCCCTGGCAGGCGATCTGGACACGGGCGCCGCGGGGGAGATGCAGGAACCGCAGGTCGAGCAGTTGGGTGCGTGCTCCGCTGCGCCTCCAGCGCAGCACTATCTTCACGTGGAGGTGGCACCGGTTCGCCCCCGGGGCGCCTCGAGGCAGGGGAGGCGGGGCGATGGCGGTCGTGCCCGACGGCGCGGCGCTGCCGGAACCGATCTGGTTGGCCGTGCCAGGGGCCTTCAGCGGTCCGTTTCTCCAGTCCCAGATAGCGGTGGAGCCCTGATGATGACGAGGTTGGCGTCGTCCTGGAGCTTTAGGACCGCGCCGGAGAACCCGCTCGTGTTCGAGCTCCACTTCGCGACCCCCCGTTGTAGATCACCAGATTCCCGTCGCCCTGCATCGTCACCGACGCACCCGCACCCTGACCACTCGAGGACCACAACGGCTGGGCGCCCTGATACAGAACCAAGTTCCCATCACTCGACTGCATGACCAGCTTGTAGGCGCCATTGCTCGATGCCAGATACCAGCCCGGCTCCAGCGTCTGCCCCGGGGTTCAAAGCCGCCCTCGGTTGGGATTCGGAGGCGGTGGCTGACAATTCGGCGGCCTTCCAGTCTGACCCGCTGGACACGCTGAGCTACCCGGCGAACCAGACGCTCGAAGTGACTACCCGCATCTTGCGCGAACGCCAGACCACACGAGGACCGCGCAACAGCTCAACACGCACCGCGAACGACCCACGCTGCAAAGGCGCCGCGAACGAGACCGTGGACCATCTCTCACGCGGGATCCGCCGCGATGCCTGCGTCAGCCATCGACCGCCGCGCAACTGCTCCAAGACCGCCGTAACCCTCCCAACGCCAGAACCCGGCCAAACCCGTGCGCTCACCCGCCCACCGGCAGTCACCGACGCAACAACCGAGACATGCGACGCACGGCCCCCCGCACCACTGGCAACACCGCCGTACCCCAGCACCAGCATTAGGACCCCAAGCAATCAGCAGACCGATAACCCGGACCCAAACCCGTCTCGCAACGCCGCCGCGCGAGCCACGTGCGGATCCAGCGGAGCACAACGGAAATCGTAGTGGAGCATGGCATAAACGTCGCATGAAGCTGGCCCTTCGCGGGAAGCCCGTGCGCATGACGGTCATGCGCACAAAGTCCATAGAGCAGTCGATGTCAGAGCTCGATCATCCGGGTACGAGCCTGCGGAGGGCGCTCGGGCCGGTGCAGCTCACCGCGATCGGCATCGGGGTGATCATCGGCACCGGCATCTTCGTGCTCACCGGGGAGGCCGCCGGCACCCTCGCCGGCCCCGCGATCGCCCTGTCCTTTGTCGCCGCCGCCATCGCCTGCATGCTCGCAGGACTGTGCTATGCGGAGTTCGCCTCGGTGGTGCCGGTGGCCGGTTCCGCCTACACCTTCTCCTATGCCAGCCTTGGCGAGCTGATCGCCTGGATCATCGGCTGGGACCTGATGCTGGAGCTGGCCCTCGGCGCGGCGACGGTGGCCTCGGGGTGGTCGAACTACTTCAAGGTCGTGCTCTCGGGGGCGCCGTGGCACCTGCACGTGCCCACATCGTTGTACGCCGACGGCCACAACTTCTTCGCTGCCGCGATCGTGCTGCTGATCACGGGACTGCTGTGCCTGGGGGTGCGGACCTCGAGCACGGTCAACGCCGTGATCGTGGCCATCAAGCTGGCCGTCGTCGCGCTGGTCATCATCGCGGGGCTCTCCTACGTGAAGTCCAAGAACCTCCATCCGTTCATCCCGCCCACGGGATCCACGCCCGCTCCCGGCGGAAGCTCGGAGAAGACCCTGCTCCAGGACCTGGGCGCGGCGCCCGGTGCCTTTGGCGTGGGCGGGATCTTCGCTGGCGCGGCGTTGGTGTTCTTCGCCTTCATCGGCTTCGACGTCGTGGCCACCAACGCGGAGGAGAGCCGCAAGCCTCAGCGCGACCTGCCGATCGGCATCTTCGCCTCCCTGACGATCTGCGCGGTGCTCTACGTCGCCGTGTCGCTGGTGGTCACAGGGATGGTCAAGTACAACCACGTCGACACCAAGGCCCCCCTGTCCATGGCCTTCATCTCCGTGCACGAGAACACGATCGCGACGATCATCGGCTACGGCGCGCTGGCCGGCCTCACCTCGGTGATCCTGGTGCTGCTGATGGGCCAGAGCCGGGTGTTCTTCGCCATGAGCCGTGACCGGCTGCTGCCGCCGGTGTTCTCGGCCCTGTCCGAGCGCTTCCAGACTCCGTATCGAACGACGCTGGTCACCGGCGTCGTGGTCGCCGCCCTGACCTTCCTGCTGTCGCTGAAGACCCTGGCGTCGCTGGTCAACATCGGCACGCTGTTCGCCTTTGTGCTGGTCTCGATCGGGGTGATCTTCCTGCGGCGCGCGCGCCCGGATCTGGAGCGGCCCTTCCGGACGCCGCTGGTGCCGGTGGTGCCGATCCTCTCGGTGCTGGCCTCGCTGTGGCTGATGCTCAACCTGTCGGGAGCGACGTGGGTGCGGTTCGTGGTCTGGATGGTGGTCGGGCTCGTCGTCTACTTCGTCTACTCCGTGCGCCACAGCCGGCTGGCCGGGGGCGGCGAGGCCCCGCCCGGCGGTCCCGCATCGTCCGCGCCGGAGCGCGGCGGCGGCGGTGGTGACGCCGGGGCACGGGTAGCCTGACCTGCGGTTGGCGGGGCCCCTTGCGGGGAGGGCGGCCGTCGCTATAGTCGGCAATGGAAATCCGATCCCTCCGCTAGGACTTACGTGCCAGAGATCATCAGTGTCTGCCCCCTCAACGAGCTCACCCCGGGTGAGGTCCGCCTGGTGAAGTGGGAGGACCTGGAGATCGGCGTGTTCAACTGCAACGGGACGATCTTCGCGATAGAGGATCGGTGCTCGCACGACGAGGGCTCGCTGGCGGACGGGGAGCTGGATCAGGGGGCGTGCACGATCGAGTGCCCGCGCCACGGCTCCCGGTTCGACCTGAGGACCGGCAAACCCAAGACCCTGCCCGCGTACGTCGCGGTGGACACCTTCCCGGTGATCATCGACGACCAGACGATCAAGCTGGAGGTGGACTAGTGGCCTCTCTCGAGACCCCCCGTGCTCCGCTGCTCTCCGGAAACGAGCAGCTGGCGCAGATCAATTCCGACTACGAGGAGCGCTACGGCTTCCACGACGCCGAGAACTACCTGTACAAGGCGCCCAAGGGACTCAGTCGTGAGCTCGTGTTGAAGATCTCCGAGTTCAAGTCCGAGCCGGAGTGGATGCGGGAGTTCCGCCTCAAGGCGCTCGATCACTTCCTGGCGCGCTCGATGCCCACCTGGGGCTCGCCGATGCTGGCCGAGGTCGACTTCGACGACATTCATTACTTCGTGCGCGCCTCCGAGCGCGCCGAGCGCTCCTGGGACGACGTGCCCGAGGACGTCAAGAACACCTTTGACCGCCTGGGAATTCCCGAGGCCGAGCGGAAGTTCCTCTCCGGCGTCGGCGCCCAGTACGAGTCCGAGGTGGTCTACCACCAGGTTCACGAGGACCTGGAGAAGCAGGGCGTGATCTTCCTGGACATGGACTCCGCTCTGCGCGATCACGAGGAGATCGTGCGCGAGTACTTCGCCACCATCATCCCCTCCAACGACAACAAGCTGGCCTCGCTGAACTCCGCGGTGTGGTCGGGGGGCTCGTTCGTCTACGTGCCGCCAGGGGTGCACGTGGAGATGCCGCTGCAGGCCTACTTCCGGATCAACACGGAATCGATGGGCCAGTTCGAGCGCACGCTGATCATCGCCGACGAGGGCTCCTACGTGCACTACGTGGAAGGTTGCACCGCGCCGACGTACTCGTCCAACTCGCTGCACTCCGCCGTGGTGGAGCTGATCGCCAAGCCGGGAGCGCGGATCCGCTACACGACGGTGCAGAACTGGTCGACCAACGTGTTCAACCTGGTGACCAAGCGCGCGGTGGCCGAGACGGACGCCACGGTCGAGTGGGTTGACTGCAATCTCGGCTCCAAGCTGACAATGAAGTACCCGAGCGTGTACCTGATGGGCGAGCGCGCCCACGGGGAGATCCTCTCGATCGCGTTTGCCGGCAAGGATCAGCACCAGGACGCCGGCGGCAAGATCATCCACGCCGCGCCCAACACCACCTCCAACATCTTCGCCAAGTCGATCTCCAAGGACGGCGGCCGCGGCTCCTACCGCGGGCTGCTGGAGATCGCCAAGGGCGCCCACGGCGCTCGCTCCAAGGTGGTCTGTGACGCCCTGCTGCTCGACGAGCACTCCCGCTCTGACACCTACCCGACGATCAGGATCGGGGAGGACGATGTCAACGTCGGCCACGAGGCCACCGTGTCCAAGGTCGGCGAGGACCAGCTCTTCTATCTGACCTCGCACGGGATTCCCGAGGAGGAAGCCTCAAAGCTGATCGTCAACGGTTTCATCGAGCCGATCACCAAGGAGCTCCCGATGGAGTACGCGGTGGAGATGAACCGCCTGATCGAGTTGCAGATGGAGGGCTCGATTGGGTAAGAGCGGGATGACTGAGGCCAGGCCCGATCAGGCGAGTCCGGATGATGAGCGGGCCGTTGGCCGAAGGCTTGAGCTGCCGCAGTTCAAGGGGCGGCCGGGCTGGGAGTTCACCGACATCTCCGGTCTCGACCTGGCCGCCTACGAGCCGGTCCGCGCCGAGGCAGCCGCCGGTGACGGGAACGGCCTGTTCGCGCTGCCTGCCGCCGCGGGCGCGCTTCCCGACGGGGTCATCGTCACGACGCTTCAGGAGGCACTCAGCCGCCATCCCGAGCTCATCGAGCGTCACCTCGGCTCGATCGTCGACGCGCAAGACGCGTTCGTCACCCTCAACGGCGCCGGGATCCGCAACGGCTCGTTCGTCTACGTCCCGCGCGGCGTCGTCGTCGAGGCCCCGATCTCGTTGCGGACCGTCCAGCCCCGGTCGGGCACGCTGCTCAACCAGCGCACGCTGATCGTCCTGCAGGAAGGTGCGGAGGCAGCGGTGTGGGAGCAGTACGCCTCCGGCGAAGCGGATCTCGACGGCGTCTTCAACGTTGTCACCGAGCTCATCGTCGGGGACAACGCGCGGCTGCGCTACGTCTGCGGCCAAGAGCTCTCGGAGCGGAGCTGGATCTTCGGCGCTCAGCGGGCCGAGATCGGCCGCGACGGCCGTCTGGACTGGGTGGCCCTCGGATTCGGCTCGGGCCGGGGGCGGGTGCGGATGCAGACCCGCCTGGCCGGCGAGGGGGCGGATGCCCGCGTCACCGGTGCCTACGCCACGCACGGCCGCCAGCACATCGACTTCGACACCACCCAGGAGCACGCCGCTCCCAACACGACCTCCGACCTCGCCTTCCGCGGGGTTCTGCAGGGCCGCTCGAGTGCGGTGTGGAAGGGGAACATCATCGTCGACCCCGGCGCCCAGAAGACAGATGCCTTCCAGGAGTCACGCAACCTGCTGCTCTCCCGGCGGGCTCACGCCGATGCCATCCCCGGCCTGGAGATCCAGGCCAACGACGTGCGCTGCACGCACGCGGCGGCGGTTGCCCAGGTCGATCCCGAGCAGCTCTTCTACCTGCGCTCGCGCGGACTGCGGGAGGACACCGCCAAGCGACTGGTGATCGAGGGGTTCCTCTCGGCGCTGGTGGAGCGCTTTGAGGTGGGGCCGGTGCGGGAGGTCCTGGGCGAGGCGCTGGAGCGGCGGCTCGGCCTGATCCTGGACGCGTAGCGAGCCGGGGCCAGCACGATGGCGCGCGTAGTCCCGCTGGTCCCACTTGGCTACGGCAAGTTCGTTCGCGCCGACCGCGTCTACGCCCTGGTGCCGCTGGAGGGGGGCGACCGCGGGGACGGCCGGCGGACGCTGGTCCATGTGGAGGGGATCGAGGATCCGCTGATCGCCTCCCGCTCGGAGGCGGCGATCGCCCGTGAGGTGGCGCTGACGCTTGGCCACCAGGCATTCGGGGTCAGGGGCCAGGGGTCTGCGCCCGGTCAGGAGCAGCTGTTCTGATGGCCTCCACGCAGGTGGCTCTGCTGCGCGGGATCAACGTTGGGCCGCACAAGCGGATCTCGATGCCGCAGTTGCGTGAGCGCTTGGCCGCGGCGGGCTACGAGGACACCCAGACCTATCTCCAGAGCGGCAACGTCGTGCTGGGCGGCGAGCTCGACGGGGACACGCTGGCGCGGCACCTGCAGGGGCAGATAAAGGAGTGGTTCGGGTTCGACGTGCCGGTGGTCGTGCGCAGTGGCGCCGAACTGGCCCGGGTGCTGGCGAGCGACCTGCTGGGAGACGCGGCCGACGATCCCAAGCGCTATCAGGTGAGCTTTCTCTCCGGCGAGCTCGACGACTCGGTCGTGGCCGAGCTGAGCGCACTGGCGGTGGAGCCCGAGCGGGTGGCAATCCTCGGACGCGAGGTCTACGCCTGGCACCCCGAGGGCGTGATCGGCTCCCGGTTGGCTTCGGCGCTGGCCACGCGCAAGCTGGGAGTCACGGTCACCGCGCGCAACTGGACGACGGTCGCCAAGCTGGCGGAGCTGAGCCGGGGATGATGCACCGCTACGTCGTCGCCGACGTCTTCACGGGCACGCCGCTGGAGGGCAACGGGCTCGCGGTGTTCCTGGACGCCGCCGGGCTCGACGGCGAGACGATGCAGCGCACCGCACGAGAGCTCAACCTCTCTGAGACAGTGTTCGTGCTGCGCCGCTGGGATGGCGGCGCGGAGATTCGGATCTTCACCCCCTTCCTCGAGCTCCCGTTCGCCGGTCACCCCGTGCTGGGCACAGCGTTCGTGCTGGGCCAGGACGACGAAGCGGCCACGATCGAGCTGAGCACCGGGGCCGGCGTCGTGCCGGTGGCCCTGACCCGTTCTGGCGGGTCGGTGGTGTTCGGTGAGATGGAGCAGCCGCTCCCGACCACGGAGCCGTTTGACCGCACCCACGAGCTGCTCGGCGCGCTGGGAGTGGCAAAGCCGGAGCTACCGGTGCAGGCCTACCGCAACGGCCCAGTCCACGTCTACGTGGGGCTTGGCAGCGAGGCGGAGGTCGCCGCCCTGGCCCCCGACCTCGGCCGCCTGCGCGAGCTCGGCGCGATCGGCGTGAGCTGCTTCGCCGTCGACGGCACGGAGGTCAAGACGCGGATGTTCGGCCCCGGGGTCGGAGTGGCCGAGGATCCGGCCACGGGCTCGGCGGCCGGACCGCTGGCGGTCCACCTGGCACGGCACGGGCGGATTCAGTACGGCACCCGCATCACGATCCGGCAGGGGGAGGAGATCAAGCGGCCCTCGGTGCTCTACGCCCAGGCCGACGGGACCGCGGAGCGGCTGCAGCGGGTGGCCGTCGGCGGCGCCACCGTGATCGTGGCCCGCGGTGAGTACCGGCTGAGGTAGCTTGCCCATGACCCCAGAACCACAGGAGAGCCGAATGCCGAGCGCCATCACCTACGCCGAATTCGGCGGCCCCGAGGTCCTGCGTGTCACCGAGGTCGAGCTGCCCGCCCCGGGACCCGGTCAGGTCCGCGTGGCGGTGCGCGCGACGAGCGTCAATCCGATCGACATCAAGATCCGGCGTGGTGACATGGCGGGCAGCGGGCCGGCGAGCTTCCCCCCGAGGATTCCCGGACTCGACGTCGCCGGCGTTGTGCAGGAGGTCGGCGAGGGCGTCGTCGACCGAAAGGTCGGGGAGGAGGTCTTCGGTGTCGCCAGCGGCGGCTCATACGCGCAGCACGCGTTGCTTTCGACGATGGGGAGCAAGCCCGCGAACGTCTCCTGGGAGCTGGCCGCCTGCCTGAGCACCGCCGGCGAGGCCGCCTATCGTGCGCTGGGTCATCTGAACCTGGGGGCGGGACAGACGCTGCTGATCCACGGGGCGGCGGGGAGCGTCGGCGGAATCGCCACGCAGCTGGCGCTTGCCCGCGGGGTCACGGTGATCGGGTCCGCCGCCGAGCGGGATCTGGAGTACGTCGGCTCCCTCGGCGCCATCCCCGTGCGCTACGGAGAGGGGCTTCCCGAGCGCGTTCGCGCCCTCGGCCGGGGCGGTGTCGACGCCGCCCTGGACACAGCCGGGCACGGCGTGCTGCCGGACTCGATCGAGCTCACCGGCAGCGTTGAGCGGGTGATCACGATCGCCGATCCCAGCGCGCAGCAGCTCGGCGTGCGCTTCACCGGCGCTGACCCCGACGATCGCGCCTGGGAAGCCCTGCCGCAGCTGGCCGAGCTCGCCGCCGCGGGGAAGCTCCAGCTCCCGATCTGGAGGACCTACCCGCTGGCGCAGGCGAGCACTGCCCACGCCGATGTCGAAGCCGGCAACAACCACGGCAAGATCGTGCTGCTCCCGTGAAGCTTGCCACCGCGCTGATGCCGGCCCGCGGGCCTGCTCCGGTCGCCGGAGAGGTGATCGACGATCGGCTGTTCGCCTTTTCAGGAGGCGTTAGCGTCAAGGACGTCCTCGCCGGTGCGTCACACCCGCGGTGAGGAATCGTGGCCTCTGGGCGAGGTGCAGCTGCTGGCCCCGGTTCCCGACCCGGGCACGATTTACGCCATCGGGCTCAACTACGCCGACAGTGTGGGTCCGGGGGGGCGGCAATGCTGGCGCTCTGGCACCGCAGGCTCCCGTTCTCGCCGCAGATCGCCCAGACCCGGTAGCCGTTCAGTCCCCCTGGTCCTTGGGGGCATCGGCTCAGAATCAGAGTAGGGCGGGGAGTGCGCCGCCGGTTTGGTTGGCGGTGAGCAGTTCG
>JAABUY010002394.1_pt1 | contig 22367 bp, 26 predicted proteins | sample 5560271 | NCBI WGS metagenome assembly JAABUY01 (sample SAMN10711886, study PRJNA513374) | rock metagenome | isolation source: Antarctica rocks | place: Antarctica: Victoria Land, University Valley | reverse complement strand
GCGCATGTGCGCGCTCGGGTAGCTCTGCACGGCGGCCAGGGCCACGGGCGCGGGCCGGCCCGCGCGCGGGCGCCAGTCGGCGTCGTCCGCCGCCGCCGACGTGGTGGAAGCGCTGCGCGTGTCTGCGATTGGTGCGGGCGAGCCTGCCGCGCCCGGCCAGCGCGCGGCGGCGGCCGGGCGGGGTGCGAGCGCGCCGCCGCCGCCGTCGTCGCTGGCGTCGCCGGCCAGACAGATGCCGGCCTCGTCGAGCGCGCGCTGCCGCGCCGCGCGCGCGCGCCGCTTCAGCTGATCCCGGGCGCATATGCAAGTTGGATGTTGTGCACTTGGGGTCACAGCAGGGTTTCACTCCTGACCAGCCACCCTCTGAGCATGTCCGACAGCGCTCGGCGGAGCATCACTGCTCTGCAGAGCCGGGCGCGCTGATGTGCTTCATCAACGTACACAGCCACACTGCCAGCACGCGCATGCACGAGCTGCTCGAGCTCCACAAGCAGCGGGTAGCAGGGCCCCTTGGCCAAGCAGGGAGGCAGCCTGCGGGGCTGCACCAGCAGGTCGGCGGACGGGCCGCGCGGCAGGTCGTGCGGCGGCGCGGCCGCGGCCGCCTGCGCGTCGGCGGCCAGGCTGGCGAGGTCCGGCGGCGCAGCGGCGCCCGCGCGCCCGGCGCTGCGCTCCAGCCGGGGCGGCAGGCGGCCGGGCTCGGCGCCCAGATCGGGCGCGTGTTCCGCTGTCACGCCCGCAGCCGCGCCTGCGTCGGCCGCAGCACGGGCCGCATGCGCGCGCCAGCCGCGGCCGTAGCCACGCCAGCGTCCGCGCCCGCCCATGGCGCCGCGGCCGGCCGCGCGCCCGCGGCCGCGCGCCTGCGCTGGCAAGCGCCCGGCTGGCAGACCCTGCCGCGCCTGTTGCTCGGCGGCCTGTGCCTCTGCGCCACCTCTGTATACAGGCGTCGCGTGGGCAAGGTGCTCGGCGCATGCGACCAGAGCGGTGCTCTCGCTGCGGCAGGGCTAGCGAGCATGGAGGCTGGACGTTCCTGGCTGTGCGTGCAGCAAAGCAGCAGTGCGCATCATGCTTCACACAGGCCTGAGCGCCTGGCTCCATCCGGCTCAGACACGCGCTGTCGCTGGGAGGCACTGCGAGTGCGCGGCGCGGCCATGCGCGCACCCGTGCGGCAGACGCGTCGGACTCCGCTCCGTCGCCGCCCGCAACCGGCACGCTCTGCGGCAGCAGCAGGGCCGCGCCGTGCTCGCCAGCGGCCGCGTGTGCGCGCAGGGCGTCGCGCAGCAGCGCGGCGCCCCGATCCGCGGCCGCAGTAGCGCTCGGCCCTGATCCTGACCCCTGCCCCGCGCCGCAGCTGGCCGGCGCACAGGCAAACCCCGGCGTGCCGCCCGAGGCGGCCCCGCCAGGCAGCGCCGGCTGCCAGGGCCAGCGGCCCGGCGGCCAGCCGTGCGCGCTAGGCGCCAGCTGCACAGGCGCGGGCGGAAGGGGCGCCCGGAACAGCGGCCCCGCGTGCGCAAATGCGCGAAAGGCGCTGCCGGGCACGGCGCCGGCGGCGGGGCTGGCCAGCGGCAGCAGCGGCGGCGGCGGCGGCGGCGCGAGGTCGGGCAGCGGCGACAGCTCCGCCGGCAGCTCGGCGGCCGGCGGCGGCGGCCCCGGCCAGGCCTGCGCGCCTGCGTGCGGGCTCGCGCGCTCCGCCGGCGGCGCCGCCCCGCCCACGGCGCCGGGCGCGGCAGCCGCCGGGCTGCGCCCCGGGGGCCCGAGCGCGCCCTCGGCCCCGCCCCACGACCTGAAGGCCTGCGCTGCGGGGCTCAGGCGCGGCGGCGCCGCGGCGGCCGCGCGCGGCGGCGGCGGCGGCGGCTGCGCGGGAACGACGCGGCCCGCGGCGAGCGGCACGCCGCGGAAGACGAGGCCGGCCGTGTCGACGGCGCGGAACAGGTCGGCCGCCGTCTGCAGCAGCACCGGGCTGGCGAGCGGCTCGGGCGCGGCCGGCGCGGCCGGCGGAGCCTGCGCGAGCTCCGGGCTCGCCAGGGCGGCGGCGTCGGGAGGCGGCGAGCGGCCATGCGACGAGGCCACACCGCCGCTGGCGGCGCCTGCTGCTGGGCGGCCTGCCTGATCGCAAGCGTTGGCCGGCGGCGGGCGGCCCTGCGCTGCAAGCGCGTCGCTGCGCGTAGCGAAGCGTGCGCCTGCGCTGCTGGGGCGCGCGCGACCGAGGGCGGCCCCATGCCGGTCCTCGTCGCCGCAAGGGGCCTCTGCGCTCAGCCTGTGTGGAGGGCGGGTGGGTCAATCCAAGCGCGCGCTGTGAAGACAGTGGCTGTATGAGCAGCTGGCCATGCACAGAGACTCGCTGGATCTTCATTTTATGCCTGACGCAGTCTCTCTGGCCGACGAATACAATGTCCAAGGCAACAGCTGCGACAAACTGCATGTGGAGTTGTTTGCACGGAGTGGTTGCACACGCCGCTCGCAGGGCCGGCGCAGGGAGACAATTGACCCGTACCCGAGGCCAGTGGACTGGCTCGCTGCGGCTGTGCCGCTCGCAGGGCCACCCGCGGCGGCATCCATCTGCGCAACGAGCACGTTTAGGCACGCAGAGCCCAACGATGCAGTGCCTTTGCTGCACATACCCTTTACTCGTCATCAGTGTATGCTGTGTTGCTTCACCAACAGCTCAGTGGTCCTCACGCGCTCTGCAACTCACCTGACTGGTGGCTGACTCTCGTCGAGTACCTTGCCTATAGCGAGCTGAGCCAGCTGGAGTGAATGGGAGTGAATGACAGGGCTCGCTCGGTGCACACACTGGCGACTTTGAGCGAGATGCAACGCCCTTGACCTATGCGCAGCCCTAGCAAAAACTAATTTCAATGTACGAGCTTGCAGAGCCTGCTGAGCGGTCCACCTCCTTCTGCGGGCGCGATTGGGGCCAGATTGCGCAGGTGAAAGGGAACAGCTGAAGATGCGCGCGCCGCACACGCAGAGGCCCAGCACGCCGGGCATCAAGGCCCCCGCTGTCAAGGGAGCTGGCGCAGGGCTGCAACAACGCCCACAGAAGCCTCTGTGGGCTGGCCAGGCAAGGCGGGCGGGGCGGACGAGGCGGCAGGCACAGCACAGCTGCGCCACGCTCACTACCGAGCGGCCTGCCTCTGCTGACACGGTAAGGCTTACGACACAGCTGCCCCTACCAGAGACTGTTTGTGATGCAGGCAAGGGCTAGGGAGGCAGCCTTGCTTTCTTGACAGTCTAGGTTAGGCGCCTGAGCACGCGGACCCGCACCATCGACCCAGGTACGCTGTGCTGGGCGCCTGACTTGTGGCAGCAACCTCAGATGTGGGTCAGTGCGGGCGGTGCGAGTGTGCCCTTGTCCGTGCGCCCTTAACACGCGCCCGGCACAATATGCCAGGATGCTCTCGGCACGTGCACCTGACTTGACCGGCGCCACCCCAGAGAGCAAGCAGCATGGCGTGCTGTGCTCCAGGAAGCCTCGGCGCTCTGGATTACAGCAGCAGCGCAGGCATCACTGGCCATGTGCAGGGAGCTTCTTGCTTATAGACCTGATGCAACCAGCGCCGCACCGCAGAGCAAGGAGAATGGCTTGCCGCCCGCCGAGGACCTGCCTCTGTACACCAGCAGCAGCAGCCGCGGCACGGGCAAGCCGCGCGTGGTGGTGCTGGGCAGCGGCTGGGGCGCCATGTCCTTCCTCAAGTCGCTGCCGCGCAACGTTGCGTGCGCCCCGCCTCGCTCGCGGCCGCGCTGGCCGCAACGCCGCGTGTGGCTAGGCAATAAACTGATGGGCCCGGGTTTTGGCCGCGCTGAAGACACGCCTGGTCTGTGCCTAGCTCGCCTGCCTGGGTGTCTGCCCGGGCAGGCATCGAGCCTGTGTGGCGTTCTGTGGCCGCCTCGTGCGGTGCATGGGCGTGGGCGCTGCAGCCGCGCTGGTGCCCCGGTGACGTGCAGAGCAGCACGGGGACAGCTCACGCCGCGGCGCGGCGCGTGCAGGGACTCGATCGACCTGGCGATCATCTCGCCGCGCAACTATTTTCTGTACACGTGCGCTCCCGGCCCTGCCTCTCTGCATTGCCATTTTCACGTTGCCCAGCAGAATCTGACGATATCGCACAAAGTGCCTTTTGACTGCACACACAGAAGTCTTTCTGACAGCCAGGTACGTGCGGGCCTGTGAAGGCACTCATAGCGCTGGTGCTATGTGCTGGGCGTCAGCCAGCGTGTATGTGGTACGTAATGCGTGCTCACTTCCTGTCGCCATTTGCGCCGTTCACTCGCACGTCTGTGCTGCTGCGCACAGGCCGCTGCTGCCAGCCGTAGCTACCGGCACGGTGGAGGAGCGGTCCATCGTGGAGCCCGTGCGCCGCGTGCTCAAGCAGAAGGTGCGGTCACGCCAGCTGTTGCGTCGCTTACAATCCGTAGGACATGGGGTTGACTTGTGTGTGCTATGTGTGTGGTAGAGCGGGTCACACAGTTACATCCTACAGGAGTTGTTGGCTAAGTCGCGACTTTGTTCTTAGCCGTTGTATTGCTATAAGCAATGATCATGTGAACAGGGTTCGTATGGGACGTCTGCCATGATCAATTTGAGGGTGCTTGTCTCAGGGATGTCACACAGAGATGGGGATCAGTCACTGGCTATGGCAGCTTGCTCAACTCTCACGCAGCAAAGCGCTGGAGGCACCTACCAAGGCGCGGCGCTCGGCGCAGGGCAAGTACTTTGAAGCGGTGTGCCACGACATCGACCCGGAGGCGCGCACGCTCGTGGCCGGCTTCCCGCCGGAGGCGGGCCTCGACGAGGCGCGCTTCCGGGTCCCGTACGACATGCTGATCCTGGGTGCGGCCCTGCGCGGCGCGCGCACGCGCCCGGCGCGCCCGCATGCCGCCCGGGGGCCCATGCACTGTGCGCCAGGCTGTCCCGGGTCGGGCGCATCTTAGTCGCCGAACAGCGGCGAGCGGGCGGGGCACGGGCTGGGACGGGGCACGCAAGTGAGGTTGAGCGGTGGGGGCATGTGAGTGGATCGGGGGCGGCGCGAGCGGAGCGCGGCCGCGGGCTGCGAAGCCTGAGCAGCGCCGCATCGCCGTGAGAGGTGCAGGTTCAGCAGCAGCCCTGACCCTAACCCTACTCGCGCGCGCAGCGGTGGGCTCGAGCAACAACACGTTCGGCATCAAGGGCGTGGAGGACCACTGCTTCTTCTTCCGCAGCATCACCAACGCCAGCGAGCTGCGCCGGCGCGTCTCCGAGTGCTTCGAGCGCGCCGCGCTGCCGCAGGCCACGCCCGAGGCGCGCGGCCGCGCTGCGTGCTGTTCACAGCATGGCGGAAAGGCACAGCCTTGCCTCACGATTCCGCTCGTTGACCAGTGCAAACGCGGTCAGCGCCCAAGTGCCACATGTCTGTCGTGCCATATGAAGTGCGGCAGCTCCAGGCACAGCCGTCATGGCACCCGCAAACGCCTTGCGCCGGTCCATGATCCTGGTTGTGACCTCATGGGACCGCGCCCTTTCCACAGCGCGCTGCCGGGTTTCTGCTCACCCGGATGGTGCAGCAAAAGATACTCTCTTCTCTTCTGCGCGCCTCATCTCGACCGAGATGAGGCGCAGCGAAGAAAGATATTCTGTGCTGCACCACCCGCACAAGCCAAAGCCGCGCGCCAGCGCTGTGGACAGGGCGCGTCCACATGAGGTCGCGGCCAGGATCATGATCGGCGGCGCAAGGCATTCACGGTTGCCAGGCCGGCCGTACCTGGAGCGGGCACTGCTAGCTGAGGTGTAGCTGAAGCGCCCTGGCGTGGCTGCGGGCACGCTCGATTGCCTTCTGCTGGCGCGGCCGCGCAGGAGCGGCAGAAGCTGCTGTCCTTTGTCGTGGTGGGCGGCGGCCCGACCGGCGTGGAGGTGGCTGCCGAGCTACACGACATGGTCCGGGACGACCTCGTAAAGGTGCGCGGCGCGGCTCGCTGCGTGTCGATTAGGGCAGCGGCTGGACTGCACGCACGCAGGAAGGGCACCGCCGTCCCCTCCGCGCCGCCTGCCGCGCACTGCATGTTCACGCATCACTTGACGTAACCCTCACCCTACCCCCATGCTTCATGCGGCCGCGGCCGCGCCGCGCAGGTGTACCCGGAGCTCGTGCGGGACGTGCGCATCCGCGTGATAGAGCTGCAGGATCATGTGCTGTCGACGTACGACCGCGCCATCTCCGACTACACCGCCAGCGAGTTCTCGCGGCGCGCGCCGCACCGCGCCTGAACAGTCTCAGCCTGCGCGCGGGAGCCCATCTGAGCATCCAGCCTCCCCTGAACCGGTTCAGGGCCCGGCGGTGGTGGGTCGCCGGCGGTGGTGGCTCGACCCTGAACAGGTTCATGGTCACGCTAGCGGAGCTGGCACTGCCGCATGGGCGCCCCGCAGCCGCGTGCACGTTTCAAGGGTGTGCGCCGGTCTTGACAAGCACATGGCGCCGCCGGGGGGCAGGGGCGGCATCGAGCTGGTGCTGAACAGCCGCGTGGCCGCGGTACGCAAGGGCGAGGTGGACGTGTTCAGCACGGCCACGGGCAGCACGGAGGTCATCCCCTTCGGCGCGTGCGTCTGGTCCACCGGCGTCGCGATGCACCCGCTGGTCAAGAAGCTGCAGGCGCGCCGCGCGGCCGCGCCGCCCCCCGCGCCAAATCAACACGCATGTGCCTCGCTGCCCAATGTGTTTCAGCACACGCGCAGAGGAGTGCTCTCGCGCTGCTGTCTCCTGAAGCTGCAGGCGTGCCGCGCGGCCGCCGCCGCGCCATCCCAGCGCCCGAGGCGTATGTGCCGGGCTGCCCGATGTTTCAGCGCGTGCGCGGAAGAGACTATGCTCCTATCGCGCTGCTGTCAGGTGCCTGGTGCTGATGCGCTCGGGGTCGTCCTGGGGGTGGCCGCCTGTGTGGCGCCATCCCGTGCTCCCCAACAACGCCCAGGTAACACCATCAGGGAGCATGGCGCGCCATTCAGCTGGGTGAGTGGCTGGGGTGCAAAGCCCGCGGGCGCCGCGGCTGCCACACATGGCCGCGCGCGCGCGGGCAGGGCAAGCTGTCGGGGCAGACGCACTTCCGCTCCATCGTGACCGACGAGTTCCTGCGCGTCATCGGCAGCCACGGCAGCATCTTCTCCATCGGCGATGCGGCCACGATCGAGCAGGCGCGCCGCCCCCCTTGCCACGCGCCCACCTAGCGTTGCTCGGCGATGCGGCCACGATCGAGCAGGCGTGCTGAACCCCTTGTCGCACGCCTGGCCGCCTCCCGCGCTGCTCTGAGCGGGCTTGGAAAGGGCGTGCGGTGCAGCCTCGCAGCCTGCATAGTTGTGGTCACGGCGCGTGGCGCCCCCGCCGCAGCAGACGCCGCATGCGCAGCGCGTCCCCGAGCCTGTGCACAGCCGTGCTCTGCTTGGCACTTGCGCAGTCGAGGTACAGCTGGTGCTCACGCCAGTACTTCATCCTGACCGGGCACCTGGGGATCACGGGCAAGAGGGCGGCGGCGGGCGGCAGGGTATAGGGTAAGGCAACCCTACCCTACCCTATCCTGGCGGCCGTGCGCAGGGTAAGGCGCTGGCCAAGGCCAAGGACCTGTTCTGGGACGCGGACAAGGACGGCAACGGCGTGCTGTCGCTGGGCGAGCTGCGCGACATGCTGCGCGAGCACAGCCGCGAGTACAGCCACTTTGCCGAGCACGCGCGCTTCCTGGACGGGTGCGGCGCCCGCGCGCGCGCCCGTGCGCCTGTCCCGCTGCCCTGTGACCGTCCGACGGCCTCTGCCGTGCATGGGTGTGCCTGCCGGCCCGGCTGTGCGCCTCTGCAGCAGCGCGCGGATTCAGCAGCGCCCCACTGCGAGGCGGGCGGCTGACAGCCGCCCGGCGCGGCCCGCAGCAAGTACGGCGCGAGCCGCTGGGGCGGCATGGTCGCATCGGCGGTGAGCCGCGGCAAGAAGCCCGTGGACGCGGCGGTCGGCGAGCTGGACGAGCACACCGCGCTGGAGGAGGGCCAGTTCCGCGAGCAGCTGGAGAAGATCGACCGCGGCCTGCGCGCGCTGCCGGCCACCGCGCAGGCGCGCCGCTGGGCCGCTGACAGACACGCCGGGCGTTTCAACCGCGTTGCTTGCATGGGCGCCGGCGCCCGTTTCGGGCAGCTGTGGTTTTTTGGGGCAGCTGTACTTCTGGAGGCTGCGCGAAGCAAACGCGTACATGCGCGGCCAGGCTATGGGCAGGGTTTGAGGCTGCTGGGAACGCGCCGGCCGCCCGCACCCGCTCGCAAGGGCAGGTCCCGCCTGAGCCTAGGGTTGGGTCGCCGCGCAGAGGTTAGGGTTGAGTCGCCGTGCGAATATCAGGGTTAGGTCCCGCGCGCGCAGGTTGCCAAACAGCAGGGCGAGTTCCTGGCGGCGCTGCTGGGCAAGGGCGCCGTGCGGTCGGGCGACGCGCTGCCGGCGGGCGTCAAGCCGTTCAAGTACAGCCACAAGGGCAGCCTGGCCTACGTGGGCTCCGACAAGGCCGTCATGGACGTGCCGGCCGTGGGGCCCATCTTTGGCTGGGGCGCGGGTGCGCCCGGCCGGCCCCCGCCGCGTGCCTGCTGCCGCATGGCGGGCCCGGCCGCAGGCAGGCCACCGGTGCGCTGCCTGCTATGTGTGCACGCTGGCTGCAGCATGGATGGGCGGGTACAAGCGCAGCGCGGGTGCTACTACGTGCGCAGCGCGGGTGCTGCTTTTGCAATGGCAAGGATGTGGGGACCTGGTGTGTGCCGCTGCGGCTTGGGTGAGGCGTCGCGCATTGATCGCAGCCCAGAACATTAAGTTCCGCGCAAGCCGCTGAACACGGTGCTGACTGGGGCTTGCCTCTCTACAGCACTACACCACTCTCTGGGAGTGAACAGATGAAATACACATTGCCCGTGCCGCTGCGCTGCCGTGCAGCGCAAGCCAAACCCGCGCCGCGCGCAGGGCTGATGTGGAAGGGCTTTGAGACGTACAGCCAGATCAGCTTCAGGAACATCTTCCTGGTCAGCCTGGACTGGATCCGCACCAAGATCTTCGGCCGCGACATCTCCCGCGTGTAATCATGTGTATCTGCTGTGTGAGCTCTTGAGCATGTCATTGTTTGATTGCACCATGTGTTGCATGCAGCGCAGCCCTGTAGCCAGCACTGTGCTTTTGCTGCTTGCATCTGGAGCGCATTGATTGTCAGACGCGCGCACCTAGGACTAGGCGTCGCAGGTAGTGATTTCTGTATGGTCTGTTGCCAGGCACCCTAGGCATGTTTGTGACCCCCATGACTCTCGTCGCTGCAATGGCAGCATGCCCGCGGCGCGCCATGCGCCCTGCAGGCGCCTGTCGTGAGGATGATGGACCTCGAGAGGAGAATAGCTCGGTCGTGATCCAAGTGTGCTGTGCAGAATTGTGCCACTGAGTGCTGACAAAGCCTGCTTTGGCGAGGGCAAGGCAGTATACCGGCTCGGCGAGCATGTAATACCGAGCCTGTTGACACGGTTCGCGTTTCCGCACTGCATTGCCTTCCGAACCTGGGCCCTCTAGCCTCGCTCACAACAACGACGAAATGACATGGGCCGACGCGCCCAGACTACCCCTGGCTAGCCTGCTGCCTACCCCCTCCAGCGCAATTGAAGCTGTCGCGCCCATCCCAATTTGCATCCAAGCGCGCAGGCCGCGGCTGAGGCCGCAGCAGCACCGTGCGGCCGCTCCCGTTCGGTCACTTGCAGCCACGCACGCGCGGCCCGGCCCACACTCGGGCGCATAACCTTGGACCGGCATGCTGAAGCCGAGCACAACAGCCCTGCCCCCCAGCGGCCCCGCTTGCACACCAGTCGCCCGCATGGCAGCCGGCAGCGCACGCACCCGCGCACGCGCTGCTCAGTAGCCGCCCTGCAGGTCCTTCATGAACGTCTGTGCCATGGACGTCAGCTTGCGCGAGGCCGCGCCCGCGATGCTCTTCACCTGCGCCAGGTCCTGGCGCGCCTGCACACGCCGCGCACGCACGGAGTCAGGCGGGCGGGGTCGCAGGCCTGGAACCGCGCCCCGCCAGCGGAGCCGGCAGCCAGGCCAGGCCGCAGTGCCTGCCATCACTCTGCTAACAGCACGGTGGTGACACGTCCGTCCCAGGTGCTGCGCGTGGAGAAGATGTGGCGCTTGTGGCCATCACAATGACCATCCTCTCACATGCTGCCCGCCCGGAGCGCCAGCGTTCACATGCAGACGCAGGCGCAATGCGCTCTGTCGCAGCCCGAGCTGCGGCGGCGGGCCGCCCGGGCGCGCGCCTGGAAGGTGAGCTTGTTCATGAGGTCGTTGGCGGACATGTCAAAGTCCGACGACCCGCCGCCGCCGCCGCCGCCGCCGCCGCCGCCGCCGCCGCCGCCGCCCGGGCGCGCCTCGTCGTCGCCGTAGTAGTCCGCGCTCGAGATTGCGCTCGCGCCCTGGAAGCGCCCCAGCCGCGCCTGCGCGCGCCCGTACCCGCCCGTCGGCGAGCGCGCTTGCCGTGACACGCCGGCGGCTGGTGCGCTGGACGCGGCATGCTAGCGCACGCGCCGCGCGTGGCCTCCCATCCGCCGTTTCCCAGCCCTGCATTTGCCCGGCACAAGACCACACCAGCTTGCGTCCAGCACCAAGTCGTCGCAGAGGTGGCAGTGTACGCCGCCCCCGACGCACCGTAGCCACGCTATCCCGCAACCAGTGTGTTTTAGCCTTTGCTGCAAAGGCAAAATAATGTGCCCGTGACGCGCTGCTGCCAAGGGCGCGCGGCCGCCCCTGCGCGCGCCTGGCTCTCGTAGTCGTTGCCGGCGGCCGCGTCGTACTGGAACTGCGCGCTGGAGATGGACTTGGCGTTGCCGAAGCGCGCGCGCGCGGCGGTGTCCTCCGCCGAGGGCGCCGCCGCCTTGGCCGCCGCGCCGCCCCTGGCCCCGCGGGCTGCGCCGTCAGCGGCGGGCGCGGGGCGGCTGCCACACTTGCCAGCGCCTATCTGCCGCGCATGCTGCCAAGACGCCCTGGTGCCGCAACGCGCCAGGCCACACACAACTGCTCAGGGCCTGCTCTAGGCCTGCTTGTTGGAGGACACGCAGTGGCGCAGTCTGCTCGCTCTGGCCGAACACGCTGTCCGCCGCTCCCTGTCTGGCGCGGCATGGGCCGCGACGCTGCCCCACATCAGGGCCGGCATAACAGCGGTACACTTGGTGCAGCCAGCCCCGCGCGCTCTCCGCTCGCCCGCGGCCTCTTCGCACACCCCAGCTGCCCGCACGGGCGACCGGCCACAAGCTCTGATGACAATCGAGCAGGCCGGGCAGGAGGACTGCACCTTTCGGCACGCCACGTCCTCTGCAGAGCAATATCGATCACCCCGGGTGGCACGCTACAACTTCACATCCCACACCAACCCTGCCCGTCGCCCGTGCGCCAGCCGCCGCACCGGCTGCCGGCCCGCCCCGCAACGGGCGCCGCAAACGGGTCGTCCAGGCCCGGCAGCGACACGTGGCCGTCCTTGCCGCGGCGCACGCCCGGCGCCTTGGCCGCCGTCTCATCCTTGGTCAGCGCCTCGTACGCAAAGCGCGAGCTGGGCGTCGCCATGCCGGCCGCCTCGGGGTCGCCCTGTGCATGTCCCGGCGCGCGCCGTCAGGCGCCGGGCGTGCGAGCCTGCTGATTTGACTGCATGCCGAGGGGCGTGAACACTGGGCTCTCTTCCAGCTGCCCCACAGTCCAGTGCAAAGTTAAAAAATTGGTAGCCCCAGGCGCGCTTTCTCCGACCGCAAACCGCGCACGTCGCGGCTCGTGCCGAGGCAGATATGCAGCACAGGCGCACCAGGCCGGCGCCGCGCACGGCCAGCGGCACCTTGGGCGCCGCCTCCGCGGGCGCCTGCTCGAACAGCGCCGCGTCCGCCTTGGTCGCCAGCTTCTTCACGCCCAGGCCGCCCGCCTTGGCGCCCGGCTTCTTCGCCGCGACAAACCGCGGCTTGGCCGCCAGCGGCTTGCGCGCCGGCGCGGCGCCTGCGCGCGCGCAGCCGGCCTCAGCGCGCGCCGCGCTACGTCGCGGGGGCTGCGCCTCAACGGGTGCCAGAGGCACGACGCGTCAGACGCAGGGACAGCGGCCTCCCAGCGCTGAGATTTCACACTTCTGTCAGCTGGCGCTGCTTGCAGCTGGCTCTAGACACCCCGACGGCCTGCACAGGGCCGACAGCCTGTGCACCAGACGAAACAAGCTCGTCTCAGCCGTTGCTCTGTTGCGGACTGCACAACCTGCGCCCCCCAGCGACGCGCACCCGGCGCGGCCGCGGGCGCGGCCGGCGCGGGCGCGGCGCCGTCCGCCTCGCCGCCGTGCGCCGGCTCGTGCGCGCCCGCGGCGGCCCCGTTCGCGGCCTTGGCTGGCTCCGCAGGCGCCTGCGGCGGCACCGCGGCGGGCGCCGGCGCGGGCGCGGGCGCAGGCGGCGCGGCGGGCGCGGGCGCGGGCGCGTCGGCCGCGGCGGCGGCCGCGGCGGCCTCCGCGGCGGCCACCGAGGTGAGCTTTGCCGCGTCCTTCTCCAGCTGCACGCGGTACAGCTGCGCCGCGCGCGAGGAGTACTGCGTGCGCGCACAGCTGCGCGTCAGGCGCGGCTGCACCCGAACTGCAGCCTGCCGCGGGTGAGCTCACGCGCGCGCAGCCGTGATTCAGGCGCAGGCTGCACCCCCCAGGGCTGCTGAGGTCTGGCCTGGCGCAGCTGGGCGCCGCATACCAGCCGGCCCCTCTGCGTCATCCCGCTTGCTGAGAAAAGTGTGGTTGCGCAAAGCGTCTGCGCCACACACTGCACAGCAAGCTCTCTCGGCGGGCCCTGCTGCAGCAGGTGCTGCACACTGCCAGACACTGCCGCGCCACCTCACCATAGAGCTGGCGCGGCCTGATGTTCAACTTGTAAGATCGTCAGAAAGGCTGCCGCCTGCCGCAGCTCGGGGCGGGGCGCAGCGCCGCACCTTCTGCTCGATCTTGTCTGCGCCCAGCTCAAACCAGCCGTGCTGCTTGAAGAACTGGCGTGCGCGACCGTTGCCGCCCACGCTCATGATCTGCCGCCCAGCGCCAGACGCTCATGATCTGCCGCATCAGCAGCGAGACGCCGCAGCGCACACAGGCCGCCTGGTGCCGCGACATGGGGCTGTAAATCAGAGGCTCAGCGTGCGCCGCGCACCTTCAACTGCTCCTCCGTCCAGGTGTCCAGAGTCGTCGACCTGGAGCGCGCGGGCAAGGGACGTCACAGCCCGCGCCGGGCAACAGGCGCGGCGATCGCAGACATGCTGGCTCGCGCGCAACCGCGCTACGCGGCAGGAGCCCGAGCAGAGCCGGTGGGGAGGGGCCGCACCTGACGAAGCTCAGGTGCACGCCCAGGCTGCGGTGCACGCCCGCGCAGGTCAGGCAAATGTACACGCCGTACGGCACGGACGACCAGGTAGGATTCTTCGCCGGGCAGTCAAAGCAGACCTGGGCCCAAGCGGTCGGTGGTGACACTTCCGGCAGCTGGGCTCGCTCGACACTCTGTGACGCCGGGTGTGCCACGGCCCAGCAAGACAAGCCAGCAGGAGCAGCCAAGCCAACAAACGATACTGGCCTGCAGCCTGAGGCAAACCCACCAGGCCAGGCGCAGGCCGGGCCGCCCCGCCTGCCAGCCCGGCAGCGGCAGGCTGCGTGGACTGCGCGGCGCGAGCCGGACTGGCACAAGCGCGGCGCGCCCTGGATGTCGCGCGCGGAGGGGCTGCACACCTTATTCTCCAGCTTGCCACGCAGCTTCTTGAAAAGCGCATCTCGCTCGAGCTTGCCCGCCGCGGCCATCGCAGCGCGCGCTCGCGCACCCCGGGACGCTCCCGCCGAAGCCGCTGCAGGCCCCTGCACAACCTGACAGTTCACGCAGACCACGCAGCCGATGTGCGTGAGGCAGCAGACCTGCGATTGGATTGCGTAGGAGCCCGGAATCCTGGAAGGAGGTGAGGAAAAGGGACGCCCTGTGACAGGGTGAAGGGTAGGGGCGGGCCGGAGCCAACTCCAGCGGTGCTTCAAAGTAGCCCGTAGCAGTCCTGAGCGCTGAGGCTCCCAGCACACGTGGTGCGCAGAGCACACGGGTACTGAGCGTGCGGATCGCCTTGCCGAGCAGTTTGAGCGCGCAGCCCCGGCATGCTGGGCATGCCGCTGGACGCCAGCGAGCCCCTTCTGCAGCTCCAGGCCTGCCTGGCAAGTCCGTTCCCACCGCCCTTCGCTGCCCCCGCTCGTGCTCCCCAAGCTATCACGTTTCAGGCACCCAGCACTGACTGTGCCGCTGTGCAATCGCGCAGCCTATGCCCAGGCTCCCGTGAGGCTGCTGGCACGGCCGCGCCAGGGAGAGTGCCCGCACAGCGCCGGCACCAGCGCGCCGGGCGGGGCGCGCGGCAGCGCCCCCTGCGGCGGCACTGGCCCGCCCAGCCCGTTTGCGACTGCGCCTGAAGCCAGCGGCGCGCCGCCGCTCAGCTTACCGGCGCCGGTCAGCCCGTTTGCGTTGGCGCCTGGTTCGAGCATGGGCGGGCGAGAAGCGGCCCGCAGCCCGCACAGCGCCCCCGCTCCGGTCGGCCAGGTGGCAGCGGTGAGTGCGCTCGCGGGCGCTTCAAGCAAATACCGGGGCGCCGGCCCGCCTGCCGACGCCGCGGACGCCGCCTGGCGCCGCGGCGCGCCCGGCTGCGCGGCCTGGGCCGCGCTGTCCGCCCTGGCGCTGGCGCACGGCGCGGCACTGGCGGCCGCGCTCGGCAGCGGCGACCCGGCCTGCGCCGCGTTCGGCGCGCTGCTGGCCGCGGCCGGCGCGGGCGGCGCCGGCCTGGGCGCGCGGAGCCTGCTGCGCTGCGGCCGCGCGGAGGCGGGCATGGTCGCGGTGCGCGCCTGGGCGGCGTGCGCCAGCCGGGTCCCGCCTCAAAGTCTGTCATGCCGCAGTGCATAGCCTGCCCGCCGTGTTTGCGGCTACCGTGGCATTGGCGCAGGCACTGGCAGTCCGCCCGTCCCGCTCACGGGTGTCTGCAAGGAATTTGTCTATAGAGCGCCTTGCTGGCACAGCAAGAGAGGTGTCTTCGGCCTTTCTGCCTCATCGTTGCAGGTAGTGCTGCACGCCTGCTGTCAGCTCTGTGCAGGCCGGGCGAGTGCGGGGTGCGCGGCGCCGGCAGGCGGTGGGCGCGGTCGCGGCGGCGGCGGGCGCCCTGCACGCGTGCGCGGCGCTCGCCTTTGCGACGGCCGCCGTGGTGGTCGCCCACCTGGTGCGCTGCGGGCGGCCGTGCGCGCAGCAGCCCGACCCGCGCAAGTGCGCCGCGCTAGCCCGCACCCTGGTCGCCGTCCTGGGCGGCAGCGCCGCGATGTACGCCGCGGCGTCGTGCGCCGTCGCTGCGCACGCCCGCGGCGTGCGGCGCGCGGTGGCGCAGCGCGACGGCTCGAAAAAGCCGCGGCTGCGTGACGGGTTCGCCTGACCAGCTGTGGATTTCAGAGTGCGGGGCGAGCGTGCTTGTTAGAGAGGGCTGGGATCGGCTGGCTGCCTCCTTCCTGTAAAGCACGCGGAGCTGCGCCCGGTCCGTGCTAGTTTCAGAGTGTATGAACCTGCTGTGTCAGCTACAGCGTGTATGCAGAATGCAGCAGAGCCCTGACCCACTCGTCATGTGTGATCAGCAATCCAGCATATGAAGCTGTTCCATGGTGCGATTCAGCGCAAGGAGCAGGCAAGGTTGCAGCACACAATCTCTCATGCATCATCGCGTATAATCAATCCAATTACACGTTCACTCACTGTGCTACACCGTAGCAAGCCGCAATCGGTTTACATGTATATGGAATAGGCCTGCATCCTGTAGGCACAATCGTTTCTTAAATAGACTAAGTGGCGCCTGCTGGTATGGCTCCGGCGTAGCAGAGTCTTGGCGGGGCGCGGAAGCTCTCTCCTTATGCTCACATGCAAGCAGCGTCAATTCCTTAGTTGTGTTGCCGCTCCTGGTGCTCCTGGTGCATCAGTCTTAGACTTCTAGGAGTACCGAGCGCTGCTCGACCGTCTTGCAAGTCCCGAGTCAGAACTGCGTCACGAGCTCAGAAACACTGTCTGCTTCATAACTGTGAGGAGCATCAGGCATGACAACCAGGGAAATGAAGGCGCGAAGCAAAAGTGAGGTCGTTTGCGGGCCTTCAGATCGAAATTTGAGTCTTTCTTACCCTAAAAGTGCCTGACCTTGGACTGAGATGTACTTTAAATAACAGCGCAGCCTACCATACCAAGCTGCAGAATCATATCGTGCACTTACCTGTCTCGTTGCTCTAAGCTCAGGTATAGGTCCACGTGGAGGACAGACATTGTAAGATGATTGCAAATGTGAAAATTGCTATTGTGACTGGCGGTGCGCAGTCTCTGCCGTACAAGTTCCCTTGTCTGCGAGGGCGTTGTCCGTCTGGCGACGGCCTGCTGCCTTGCAGGGACGCGCGGTATTGGGCTCGCTATCGCACGCTGCCTGGCCAGGGATGGCTTCAACCTTGTGCTGGGATACAACAGCAACAGTGAGCGCGCAAAAAAAGAAGCTAGTGCCATCGAGGAGGACCAGCCAGGCGTGTATGTACACCTGACTGAAGGCGACATAGCAGACCCGGGCACGGTCGGCGAGCTGTTCCGCGGCGTCGAGGTGCGCTTCCAGGCGCTGCAGGCGCTGCAGAGCCGCAGCGTAAAAGAGAGCTGGACACCTGCCATGCACGTGGACGTTTGAAAAGCAGCGGATGCCATAGCTTGCTGCACATTGCAGCCTGACAGCCCGCCTGGCGCAGCACCTGCGAGACCGTTATCTGCAAGAGGAGTACATTTCCCGCATGCACGTCAGCCGTGCTGATGTGACGCTCGTGTACGTGCACAATGCCGGCCTGACGCCTGCGACGGCCGCCCAGCGCCTGGGTCTGCCCGCCAGTGGGCCGTTCGACGCGCGCCTGTATGAGTACTTCCAGCAGGTGCGGGGCGCCGCCTCCTGCAGGTCGCAATTTTATGGCCTCTGAGCGCCTGGCGTTGGCGTGGGTGCGGCTGTGCATGCATACAGCGAGAGCGTGTATGTGTGCATGCGTATGCACATGTGGCATTTGCAGCCGCGCTGGGACCGTGCCCGCCCGGCAGGTGTACTGCCACTCCTTCCGGCGCGCCATGGACCTGGCCGCGCAGCTTGAGGGCTTCACGCGGGCGGTGGCCATCAGCGCACCTGGTGCGGCCGCGCCCGCTGAGCATGGTAAAGCGACCTTGCTCAGGTCATGCATGTCGCTGTATTGTACGCTTGCGGTGTCCGCTCCTTAGACCTGCACGCCACATGCACCGGCGCTGACACGCGCGCTCACTGGCAGCGACTCTGCTTCTCAACACCCTAGTGCACCCCTGACATGCACCCACTGAGAGGAGCAGGGTGTGTCCCGCCGCCCGTCAGGCTGCAATTGCTGCCAAAACCCCGTCGGGGATTACTACGAGCCAGCCGGCCAGGCCAAGGCCAGCCTCGAGTACCTGGTGCGCACGACGCACCAGGGTGTGTCCACTCCACGCTCAGTCGCACTCGTGGCCGCATGCCCTGCCCATGCAGACCCTTTCAAGCCGCGCAGGTCCGCGTGTACGCTAAGAAGCTCGCGGACACCGGTGCCACCGTCAACGCCGTCATACCGGTGCGGGGGGACGGGCAGTGACGGGGCTGCGGATCCAGCCTCCCATGCTAGCATTTAAATCAGGTCACACTGCCAGACACTCACACGGCAGGGAGTGCGCAGGGCCCAATCAAGACGGAGGCCTGGGACAGCCTGGTCCAGGTGGCGCCCGGCCTCGTCATGCGCATGCAACCTGCTGCCACCCCTGCATGGCCCAGGGCTTAGTGGACCCGGCTCACAGTGATGACCGCGCAGGGCACGGGCATGGACCTGGACAAGTTCATCGCCAGCACGCCCGCCAAGCGCTGGGCGAGCCCGGCCGAGGTGGGCGAGGTACGGGCGCGCTGCTGATATGCTTGCCGGGACTCATGCATGCAGCAACGTGCCGGCTTATTGTGAGGGGCTTGTTCTGAGGGGCGCTGGTGTCGACGAGCGTGCAGCGGGCTGGGAGGCGGCGCCTCGTGCAGCGCACACGGCCGTCCAAGGCCCCTTGCCTGTGCCGTCATGGTAGGATGCTCGCGCCAGGAGCTGCCTGCGCATGGCAACGTCCTGGGCGGGCACAGGGGGGGCTGCGAAGCGTCCCATCGCGGCGCCGGACGCATGTCGGCCTGCCGCGGCGCATACAAGCGCCCAGCGCATGCGAGAGCCCGTTACACCCGACGCTGTGGGCACCGGGCGGCGCGCAGGTGGTCGCGTTCCTGTGCTCCGACAAGGCGGCATTCGTGAACGGCGTCGCGCTGCCCATCGACGGCGGCTTCCATTTGGGGAAGGTGTAGGGCTGTAGGGCGCGCCGCCGCAGGAGAGGGTGAGGGTAAGTTTTAAGCGGACCGCGCCACGCCGATTTGGAGCGCTCTGGGTGTTTGTGCGGCTGCGGCGGGCCGGCAGCGGCGGCCTGGGCGGCACGAGAGCCCGGCCGAGCGGGTCGCCGGCGCCGCTGTCCGCAAGCGCCCCGTAAAATGAGTGAGGCGGCATGAGCGGACATGCGTGACACGCCCATGCTGTAGCTTGCCAGCTGCGGCTGCAGTGCTCCGACAGGAACTGCCAAAGGTAATTACATTATAATCACCTTGATGATGCACCATGAGCGGCGGCCGCCCTGACGGCCGCCGCTAGGTCCGCTGCGACCCCAATCCGTCTGGCCACACTGCGCACTCAGTTCAGACACCCCGGCATGCGCCCATGCGCTGAGATCACTGACCCAAACAGACCCCGTGCTTTGCGCACACACCAGGCTCCCTTGTGCGCGCGCGGCGCCGCACGCTCGCGCGGCCCGCCCGGGCCATGTCTGTCATTCAAACAACCCCACGTGCTCTGCGGCAGCCCAGGAACAACCCGCAACGCCCGCCTGCGCAGCTCACACCCGCTGCAGTGCTGCGCGGCAGCCCGGGAGCGTGCCGGGGCGCCCGCCCGCTCCGCCCGCCGAGGCAGCCCGCGCCCGGCTAGCGTTAGGGTCCATATAGGGTCGACAAACCCCAACCCTACCCCGGCTCAAAAGAACGACTCCGCCTCCTCCGCCTCGGCTTCCAGGCGGAAGGCGCCGGACGCAACAAGGTCCTTGAGCGACGCCGCGTCGGCCTCCGACAGGCCCAGCAGCGCCTGCATGGCCGCTTGCTTATCCTCGCCGCGCTCGCGGCCAACGTAGACGGAGAACAAGTCCGCCAGCTCTTCCGGCGTGTCCCACTGCACAGGCCGCTCCGACGGCAGCGCCTGCACGCCCGCCACCACACTTGCCCGCTCAGCACAGCGTTCTCGGCGTTGCACAGAGCGTGCACGCCAGACATTGATATAATAGGCCGCACAGACTTCCCACAGGCCTGCTCGTAGGCCCAGGGGCTGCGCTCCTGGGCGGGCGGCCTGCAGGCCTCGGGAGTCGCCGCAGCACAGGCGAGCCGTATCATACACGCCCTGCTCTGCTGCCCGCAAGTCGCGCTGCGCAGGTGGGCTGCTGCGCGGGCGGGCCGCGGCCGCGCGCCTTGTTGGCGGCCAGCAGGTTGTTCAGCGCCTTGACCGCGTCGGCGAGCTTGCGCTGGCGCAGGAAGCTGATGGCCTGCACCAGCAGCGTGCGCTTGCGGTCCTTGGTCAGCGCCTCGACCGCCGCGCTCACGCGCCGGCCGGGCAGGCCGAGCTCGCGCGGCAGCGCCTCCAGCAGCCGCGGCGCGTCGAACTCGCCGCTGCCGTCGCCCAGCACGCGCGCCAGCTGCGCGCGCGCGCGCGCGCAGGGCTAAGCAGGTGCACAAGCAGACGCGCGGCCTGCGCTCTGCAGCCTGCGACACGCCGCGCTCCGCAGCACCGACCCCGCCGCCAGCGCCTTGCCACAGGCGCCGAGTGTGCTGCAAGCCGCGGCCGACCGGGTTGTGGCAGCACTTGTGGCGTGCGCAGTCGCAGCAGCGCTGCAAGGCGGTCTATGGGATGCCGTTTCTGCTAAACTGTCATAGCGACACTGTGACCAGAGCAGAAGTGTTGTGCTCAGCACGGCCATCTGCCTCACAGTCACCAGAATGCTCCGCAAAGCGCTCAAGCCCTGCCCATGCAGGCTCGCGCAGGGCTCCCGGCCAGACGCTGGCGGCTCGAGCGTGCCCGCCCCATCGCACGGGGCAAAAGCCGGCGCGGCTGGCGGCCGGGGCGCCGCGCGCACCTCCTGGGAGAACAGGTTGACGCGCAGCTCCTCGCTGACGAACGAGGCGACCTCTACGCCAGCGTCCTTCATGTCCAGCACCTTCTGCAGCGTCAGCGCGCCCGTCGCCTTGCTCGCCTGCGCGCCGCCGCGCGGCGGGCTCGGCGCCGCGACAGATCGGCAGGCAGTCCCTTCTCACCCTCCCGACCGTGCTCGCACTGGCTGGCGAGAGCTCCCGGCCCGCTCGCAGAAGCGCACAAGATCTGCGCGCCCCGATCGCACACGGCCGGCTGCCCCACCGCAGGCTCGGTTGTGTGCCGTCGCCGCAGCAGGCGCCTCCCGAGCACGCCTCCGCCATGCGGCCAGGGCAACACCTCTGCAGGCCGCGCGCCACGCAAACCCAGGGCAGCAGCCAGCGCGAGCCTGCGAGCCACCCTTTGTCCGCCGGCATGGACGCGCGCGGCGCGGCCGCCGGGCGGGGCGCGCCTGCAGCCCGGAGATGAGGTGCTGGTTCTGCACGCCCTTGATGATCTTCTCGGCGGCCTCCTTGGACAGGCCCATCTTCTCGCGCATCTCCGCCAAAAAGTCCGCCTTCTCCTTGGTCAGCGTCGCGCCGCCGCCGATGGCCTGGCGCAGGCGCGCGCGCGCGCGTCGGGCCACCTTTTACGCCGGCGCCCGGTGCAGGGTGCATGCATGGGAGCAGGCGCATGCGGCACCGGGCGGTCTCGAGGCAGCGGGAGCCGCTTCCAGGGTGCACAGCAGTCAGCCCTGGCAGCGCCCAAGCCCCGCGGCTCACCCTGACACCCTTGAGTTTCCCGCTGAGGCCCGCGTGTCTGCAGTGCGGCAGGTGCCCAGGCGGCCCGCGCGGCCTACCAGCGCCCAGCGCGCGGCACAAGGGACATTGCGCATGGCGCATCCCGCCGGCCCGCCAGGGGTTGCCCGGCCGGCACCGCTGCCGGGCTGCCCCAGCGCAGGGCTGGCACGGACGCGCCCGCGCGCGCCTGCAGGGCCTGGGCGCGCGCCTGCTGGGCCTGGGCGCGGTAGGCCTGCTCGGCCAGCTGGCTGTGCACGCTGGACACCTCCAGCGGGCTCAGGCCCAGGATGTCGCCCAGCTGGCTCAGCCGCGCGAACTCGCTCAAGTCGCGCTCCACGACCACTGCGCGCCGCCGGGGCGCGCTCAGGCCGCCGCCGCCGCCGCCGCCCCGGCCGGCGTGGTCCCCCGGCCTGCGGGCTCCGCCCTGGGCGAGTGGACGGCGCGCAGGCGCCGACAGGATGCTGCCGCGCACCCACGAGTGGCCGGGCAGGCAAGCTTGAGCGGCGCGCTGGCAGGACTCATTCTCGCGCGCATCTGTCGGGATGCGCCCGAGGCGAGGGAGCCAGGGCGGTACGCAGGCGGCGGGCAGTGGGCGCAGGCGCATGGGCATGGGGGCCGGGCGTTGGGGAGGGGCGCGCTGGAGGAGCCCATGGGCAGCGCGACCACGTCGCCGGACATGCAGTAGAGGAGGAAGTTGCGGTAGATGTCCAGGCGGTCGCGCGCGTCCAGGTCCTCGCGCAGCGTGATCTCCTTCTGGCTGCGCATCACCTGGCCCGTGGCGCCCACCTGCGCGCGCACCAGGCTAGGGTTGGAACCCCAACTCACCCTACCCTGCTCCAATCCCATGTGCACGCGCCCGCATCAGGCCAAGGCTGTCAGCAGCCCCGAGGGCTGCACTGCCTGCGCCGTGCACCGCGGCCCACGGCGCGTGCCCGCCGCGCCTCCCTGGGCAAGCGCCCGCCACGAGTCGGCAACCCGGTGGCGACCCACAAATGGCCCCGAGCGGCGCCGAGGACAGAGAAGCGACCCGCTCCAACCGTTGCATGCACGATGGCTGGCAAGCTGCGCGCGCTGCATGCCGTTGAGCTTGGCCCCGGCGCTCCCGCCACGCGCGACCGTCAAGCCCGCGCCAGCGCTGTCTCGAACAGCGCCCGCGCCACGGCCGGGCGCCGGCGTGCCCCGCACCTGCTCCCCGCCGGCGCGCTCCGCGGCGGCCGCCTGCGACTTGCGCAGCGTGGACGGCGCCGCGCCGTCCGACGCGGCCGCCGCCGCCTTGGCCTCCGCGGCGTCCGCGGCGGCGGCCGCCACGTCCCCGGC
>JAABUY010002392.1_pt1 | contig 22381 bp, 19 predicted proteins | sample 5560271 | NCBI WGS metagenome assembly JAABUY01 (sample SAMN10711886, study PRJNA513374) | rock metagenome | isolation source: Antarctica rocks | place: Antarctica: Victoria Land, University Valley | reverse complement strand
GAGGTGGCGTCCGCGGCGGTGAAGGGTCGGGCGCCCGCCGTCAGGCGGACCAGCTCGGCGCCCGGGCGCACCCCGGTCGGAAACGGCGCCCGGGCCACGGCCCTGCGGATCGCGCCGACGTCCAAAAAGCCTCGTCCGACCACGGCCACGACGTTGCCGAAGCGCTTTGCCTTGAGCACCTCGTGGGTCGCGACGAGGGCGGTCGCGGGGAAGAGCCCGGTGGCGCCGACCGAAGCGAGCACCCTTGCCACATAACGCAGTCCCGGCTCGTCCGCCAGGTTGACCAGGGCGATGCCGTCCGGTCGCAACACCCTCGCGACGTCGATCAGGTATGCCGTGGTGGTGAGCTCCGCCGGGACCTGTCCCCCGGCATACGCGTCGAGGACGACGACGTCGGCGCTCGCGTGGGCAAGCTGAGCCATCCCCTGGAGGCCGTCGACCGGCCGCACCCGGATCCGGTGCTGGCGGGGGAGGGGCAGCTCGCGCCGGACGAGCTCGGTCAGGGCGGCATCCGGCTCGAGGACGATCTGGGGCGAGCCTGGTCGCACGTGGTTGACGTAACGGGCCAACGTCAGCCCCGCTCCGCCGACGTGGGTCACGGCGAGCGGGCCGGGCGGCAGGGTGTCGAGGACGAGGCCGAGGTGCTGGACGTACTCGAACGCCAGCAGCCCCGGGTCGTCGAGCTGCACGTGCGACTGGGGGGACCCGTCGAGGATCACCGTGACCCCACCGCGGTCGTCGCGGACGAGCTCGCAGCGCGCGGCGCCGGGTGCAGCCACGTCCCGCCGTCCGCCTGCCACGCTTCAACCCTAGACACCACCCCTAGCTACCCCTAGCTAGGCTCGGGCGATGCGATTCGGCATCACCATCCTCCCGGAGCACACCTGGTCCGAAGCGGCCCCGAGGTGGCGCGCGGCGGAGGAGCTCGGCTTCGACCACGCCTGGACCTACGACCACCTCGTGTGGGGCCGCCTGCCGGACTCGCCGTGGTTCGGGACGACGCCGACGCTGACTGCCGCGGCGCTCGTGACGACAAGGATCCGGCTCGGCACCTTCGTCACCTCGCCGAACTACCGCCACCCGGTGACGTTCACGCGTGACCTGCTCGCCCTCGACGACATCTCCGGGGGCCGGTTCACCCTCGGGCTGGGCACCGGTGGTGACCTCGACTCCAGGCTCCTCGGCGGGCCGGAGCTCAGCATCAAGGAGCGGGTCGCGCGGTTCCACGAGTTCGCCGAGCTGCTCGACGTGCTCCTCACCCGCGACCACGTCGACTTCACCGGTGACTGGTTCGAGGCGGTGGACGCCCGCACGCTGCCCGGCCCGCTCCAGCGGCCGCGGATCCCGTTCGTCGTCGCGGCCAACGGCCCCCGGTCGCTCCGCCTCGCTGCCCGGCTCGGCCAGGGCTGGGTGACCTACGGCAGCAAGCGCGACACCGAGGAGCAGTGGTGGGAGACCCTGCGCGAGCTGACCGACCGGCTCGACGACGTCCTCGTCGCCGAGGGACGGGACACCACGACCTTCGAGCGGCACCTCAACCTCGACGGCGGCGGGTGGTACGCACTGGAGAGCACGGACCGCTTCGAGGACATGGCGGGGCACGCCGCGGAGCTCGGGTTCACCGACCTCATCACGCACTGGCCGCGGCCCGAGCCCCCGTATGCTGGTTCGAGCGCCACGCTGGAAACAGTTGCGACAGAGATGATCCCGCGACTCAGGGCAGCAGCATCGTCTTGATGGACCGGCGCTCGTGCATCGCGGCGTAGCCCTCGGCCACCTCGGCGAGGGGCAGCTGGAGGTCGAAGACCCGCCCCGGGTGGATCTCCCCGGCGAGCACCCGGTCGCGCAGCTCCGGCAGGTACTGCCGCACCGACGCCACGCCGCCACCGAGCTGGATGTTCTTCGAGAACAATGTGCCCATCGGGAGCTCGATGCCGTGCGGGACGCCGACGTAGCCGACCCTCCCACCGGGCCGGGTCACCGCGATGGCCGTCTGCATCGCGGCGTCCGTGCCGACGCACTCGAGCGCCGCGTCGACGCCGAGCCCGTCGGTCAGCTCGAGCACGCGGGCGGCTCCCTCGTCGCCCCGCTCCTCGACGACATCCGTTGCGCCCCAGTCGGTTGCCAGCTGCTGCCGGTCCTTGTGCCGGGACATGACGATGATGCGGCCCGCACCCATGAGTCGGGTCGACAGCACCGCGGAGAGCCCGACCGCGCCGTCGCCGATGACCGCGACGGTGTCCCCCGCAGCCACGGCAGCCCCTCGCGCGCAGTGCCACCCGGTGCCCATGACGTCGGAGAGGGCCAGGAGGTCGGGCACCTGCTCGTCCGTCGGCATCGTGGGCGTCGACACGAGCGTGCCGTCGGCGAGCGGCACCCGGACGATCTCACCCTGACCACCGTCGACGAGCAGCCCCTCGCGGTCCGCCATCCCGAAGCCGCCGCCGTGTTCGCACGACGTGTTGATCCCGTTGCGGCAGTTGCGACACGTGTTGTCGCTCCACACGAAGGGCGTGATGACGAAGTCGCCGACGGCCAACGTCGTGACGGCGTCCCCGAGCGCTTCGACGACCCCGACGAACTCGTGCCCGATCCGCGTGTCGGGAGTGAACTCGTGCTCCCCCCGGTAGCGCCAGAGGTCGCTCCCGCAGACGCACGACGCGGTGACCCGCACCACGGCGTCGGTCGGCCGTTGTACGGCCGGCTCGGGGGCGTCACCGGAGCGGATGTCGAACGGGGCGTGGATCGTCGTGGCGCGCATCGCCCCAGTCTGCCGCCCCGGCCCCGGTGGCACGATGTGGGGATGCCTCCCCGTCGCCGCACCGACCCCACCCTGGGCCGACAGGCGCTGGAGGTATGCCGGGCGGCCGGCTTCGCGGCGGACAGCATCCCGCGCGCCGTGGTGGCCACCGCCGTCCGGTACACGCTCGAGGAGCTGGCGGTCCGGCACCCGGGCCGCTCGGTCGAGGTGCGGGTGCCCCCGTTCGGGGCGGTCCAGTGCATCGAGGGGCCGATGCACAAGCGGGGGACCCCACCGAACGTCCTGGAGACGGACGCCACCACCTGGCTGTCGCTGGCGACCGGCGTGCTGGTCTGGGCGCAGGCCATCGGTACTGGTCTCGTCCGCGCCTCCGGTCAGCGGGCCGACCTCTCGGAGCAGCTGCCCGTCGTCGGGCTCTGAACCGGCTCCCCACGGCGGCGCCCTCCCACGGGGGGCACCTCCCCATGGTGGGCGCCGGAGCATCGCCTACGCTTGGTTGGTGATGCCCGTCGAGCGCCGCCGCACCCCCAACATCAAGCGTTTTCTGATCACCGGGGTCGTCCTCGGGTTCCTCGCCGGCGCCGCCGTCGCGGTCATCGGCGATCCCACGCCCTCCTACGCCGCGAGCTCGCAGCTCGGCTACCTCGGCGTGATGGGCGCGGCTCTGGGGGCGCTCCTCGCCGGCGTCGTCGCCGTGCTGCTCGACCGCCGCCGCTGACCCACCCGAGCCCCGTCGCCGACCCCCCGGCATACGACAGGCATGTCAAAGAACCCCTCATTTCGGACACGGAACCGCGATTCTTGGGCACCGATGTCGGCGATTCTCTGACCCCGATGTCAGGGACGGCCCGCGCGGGAACCGGTCGTCGCAGATCGCCGGCCCACGCCCTGTGGGAGAGTGAGCACGTGGCACGCGCCGACGGACGTCTCTCGCACGACCTCGATCCGCACGAGAAGGGCCCGCAGGACGCCTGTGGGGTCTTCGGTGTCTGGGCCCCCGGCGAGGAGGTCGCGAAGCTGACCTACTTCGGCCTCTACGCGCTGCAGCACCGCGGCCAGGAGTCGGCCGGCATCGCGACCGGCGACGGCGAGAAGATCCTCGTCTATAAGGACATGGGCCTGGTCAGCCAGGTCTTCGACGAAGCCGCACTGAGCTCGCTGCGCGGGCACATCGCCATCGGTCACACGCGCTACTCCACGACGGGCGGCTCGACGTGGGAGAACGCCCAGCCGACGCTCGGCGGCCTGGGCGAGTCCAGCGTGGCACTGGCGCACAACGGCAACCTCACCAACACCGTCGAGCTGCGCGAGCTCGTCACTGAGCGCCTCGGCCTCGGAGCCGGCCGGCAGGGTGAGCTCGGCCGGGGCAACACCTCCGACACCGCGCTCGTCACGACCCTCCTGGCGGCGGACCAGGACCGCAGCCTGGAGGCCAGCGCCCTCGAGATCCTCCCGCTGCTCAAGGGAGCCTTCTGCTTCGTCTTCATGGACGAGCACACCCTGTATGCCGCACGCGACCCGCACGGGGTCCGCCCCCTCGCGCTCGGGAAGCTTGAGCGGGGCTGGGTCGTCGCGTCCGAGACCGCCGCCCTGCAGACCATCGGCGCCAGCGTCGTGCGCGAGGTCGAGCCGGGCGAGCTCATCGTCATCGACGAGTTCGGCCTGCGCACCCACCAGTTCGCCGAGCCCACGCCGAAGGGGTGCGTCTTCGAGTACGTCTACCTCGCGCGTCCGGATGCGGTCATCCGGGGCCGGGTCGTCCACGAGGCACGGGTGGAGATGGGCCGCCAGCTGGCCCGCGAGCACCCCGTCGAGGCAGACCTCGTCATCGGAGTGCCCGAGTCCGGAGTGCCCGCAGCCGTGGGCTACTCGCAGGAGTCGGGGATCCCGTTCGGCCAGGGCTTCGTCAAGAACGCCTACGTCGGCCGGACCTTCATCCAGCCTTCCCAGACGCTGCGCCAGCTCGGGATCCGGCTCAAGCTCAACCCGCTCGAGCACACGATCCGTGGCCGGAAGCTCGTCGTCGTCGACGACTCGATCGTGCGTGGCAACACCCAGCGCGCACAGGTGCGGATGCTGCGCGAGGCCGGCGCCGTCGAGATCCACGTCCGGATCTCCAGCCCACCCGTCCAGTGGCCGTGCTTCTACGGCATCGACTTCGCGACGCGGGCCGAGCTCATCGCCACGGGCCTCGGCGTCGAGGAGATCCGGGCGTCCATCGGTGCGGACTCGCTCGGCTACATCTCCGAGGAGGGCATGGTCGTCTCGACGGACCAGCCCCGCGACCAGCTGTGTACGGCGTGCTTCACGGGGAGCTACCCCATCGAGCTCCCGGAGGACGGCCGCATCGGCAAGCACGTGCTCGAGACCCTGCCGATCTCAGTCGCCACGGGTCACGACAGGAGCATCGACCCGGCCCCCGACCCGCTTGCTCCGGCCGGAGCCGCCAGCACCCGCCGATAGTCTGGGCCGGTGACCGACCAGGCCCCCATCACCTACGCCGGTGCTGGCGTCGACGTCGAGGCGGGCGACAAGGCAGTCGAGCTGATGAAGGCCGCCGTCCGCCGGACCCACCGCCCCGAGGTGCTCGGTGAGCTCGGGGGGTTCGCCGGGCTGTTCGATGCCAGCGCGATCGCCCGGATGACCCGTCCGGTCCTGGCCACCTCCACCGACGGCGTGGGCACCAAGGTCGCCATCGCCCAAGCCCTGGACCTCCACGACACGATCGGCTTTGACCTGGTCGGCATGGTCGTCGACGATCTCGTCGTCTGCGGCGCCGAACCGCTCTTCATGACCGACTACATCGCCACCGGCCGGGTCGTGCCGGAGCGCGTCGCAGCCATCGTCTCCGGCATCGCGACCGCGTGCCAGCAGGCGGGGGTCGCCCTGGTGGGCGGCGAGACCGCAGAGCACCCGGGCCTCCTCGAGGCCGACGAGTACGACGTCGCCGGTGCCGCCACCGGCGTGGTCGAGCACGCCGACCTCCTCGGCCCGCACCGGGTCACCAGCGGCGACGTCGTGCTCGGGCTCGCGTCCAGCGGCCTGCACTCCAACGGCTACTCCCTCGTGCGCCGGGTCGTCGCCGCCGCGGGCTGGCAGCTCGGCCGGCTGGTCCCCGAGTTCGGGCGCACGCTCGGCGAGGAGCTCCTCGAACCGACCAGGGTGTATGCCGCGGACCTCCTCTCGCTCGTGCGCACCGATGGCGTCGACGTGCACGCGCTGAGCCACGTGACCGGAGGAGGGCTCGCCGCGAACCTGGCAAGGGTCCTTCCCGCAGGGGCCTTCGCCCGCGTCGACCGGGCGACCTGGACACCGGCCCCGGTCTTCTCGACCATCGCCCACCTCGGCCGGGTCCCCCGCGCCGACCTCGAGCGCACCCTCAACATGGGAGTGGGCTTCGTCGTCGTTCTGCCCGCTGCCCAGTCCGACCTGGCGATCGAGGTGTCGCGCTCGCACGGCATACCCGCCTGGGTCATGGGTGCGGTGAGTGACGAGGTGCACGTCACCCCGGACCCCGGTGCCGAGGTCGTGCACGGAGCCAAGGGCGTCGAGGGTGGGGCCGTGCAGCTCGTCGGAGCACACCCGAAAACCTGAGCGACACCCGTCGGCGCACCTGCGTAGGGTCCACCATGATGACGACACTGCCGCAGGCAGACCCTCCCGCACCCACGACGAGGATCGGTTCGGAGGCCGAGGTCCTCCGCAGCTGGCTGGACTTCCACCGCCAGACCCTGCGCTGGAAGGTGGGTGGCCTCACTCCCGAGCAGGCTGCCACGGCCAGCGTCGACCCCTCGGGGCTGAGCCTGATGGGCCTGGTGCGCCACCTCGCAGACTGCGAGCGGTACTGGTTCCGGGTCGTCGGCGCCGGCCAGGTGACGCTCGACGAGCTCTACCCCCCGCGAGGGCGAGGACCTGCTCGAGGCCAGGGCTGAGGGCGCCCTGGAGGACCTGGCGCGCTTCGAGGAGGAGGTCACCGCGGCCAACGCGGTGCTCGACGGAGCCGACCTCGACGCGCAGGTGCCCCGGCCGAGCGGCGTGGGCGCCTACTCGTTGCGCTGGGTGCTTATCCACATGGTGGAGGAGTACGCCCGGCACAACGGGCACGCCGACCTCATCCGGGAGCGCATCGACGGGGCCACCGGCAACAGGTGAGGGCGGACCCGCGACCCGGAGAAGCGGCAGGCGTCACTGCCCGCCGGCGGCCCACTTGCCGTACTCGTCGTACTCCCCGTCTTCGGCCCCGTCGACCTCGGAGCTGCCCTCCGGCTCGCGATGCGCCGACGTGGACCCGTGCAGTTCTCGCTCAAGCGCACTCAGGTCGGTGTCGGGAGAGAAGTACTTCAGGTCCCGAGCGACCTTGGTCTGCTTGGCCTTCGCCCGGCCGCGCCCCATGGCGTGACCCCCTCATGCGTCTGCCGGGTAGGCATCACTCAGATCGGAGGACCGTGAGGTCCTTCGAACGTTCGCGGAGCAGCCCCGGGAATCGTGTGTAGTCGTAGGACCAACGCTACCTCAGCGGCGCAGGTTCCGCGTACCAGGGCCGCTCGTGCCGGACGGCCGCCGGCCCTCGCGGGGCGCTCACCGCTGCGGCAGCCACAGGCCACCGGGAGAGGCCGCCGCCATGCGCTCCTCGGCGAGGTGCTCTGCGGCCTCGGTCGGCGTGATCCCGTGTCCGTCGGCCCGGCGCAGCACGCCCAGGGTCGCCTCGAAGATCGCCGCCGTGCGGCGCGTGGCCCGCTCGAGGTCGAACCCGTGGAGCTCGTCGGAGACCTGGATGACCCCGCCGGCGTTGACGAGGAAGTCGGGCGCGTAGGTGACCCCGCGCTCCCGGAGCCGGGCAGCCGTGCCCCCGGGCCCCTCGAGGACGAGCTGGTTGTTGGCCCCGCCGCAGACGACCTGCGCCGTGAGCGTCTCCACGGTGAGCTCGTCGAGTGCCCCACCGAGCGCACAGGGGGCGTAGACGTCCAGGGCCGACCGGGTCAGGCTCGCCACGTCCGGGACGACCTCCACCTCGGGGTGGTCGTCGACGAGCGCCGTGAGAGCCTCGCGGTTGACGTCCGTGACGACCACCCGGGCGCCGTCCTCGAGCAGGTGTCTGGCGAGGACGCGACCGACCTTGCCCACCCCGGCGACGCCGACGGTGCGCCCGCGCAGGGTGGGCTCCCCCCAGACGTGCTCGGCACAGGCGCGCATCCCCTGGAAGACCCCGTATGCCGTGAGGACACTCGAGTCGCCGGCCCCGCCCTTCGCCGCGGACCGTCCCGTGGCAAACCGCGTCGTCTCGGACACGACGTCCATGTCGGCGACGTACGTGCCCACGTCGCACGCGGTGACGTACCGGCCGCCGAGGCTCTCCACGAACCGCCCGTAGGCCCGCAAGAGCTCCGGCGTCTTGTCCCTGGACGGGTCTCCGAGGATGACTGCCTTGCCGCCCCCGTGGTCGAGCCCGGCGAGGGCGTTCTTGTAGGTCATGGCGCGGGACAGTCGCAGAACGTCGGCGAGGGCTTCCTCCGGGGAGGCGTAGGGATGAAAGCGCGTACCCCCCAGTCCGGGCCCGAGGGCGGTGCTGTGGAGGCTGATGACCGCTCGCAGCCCGGTGGCCGGGTTGTGGCAGAAGGTGACCTGCTCATGTTCAGCGGCGAAGGGCGTCGGTTGGCCGTCGATCGAATCGGTCATGGCGTGGGCTCCATCGGGGACGGGTTTCGGCGGCGGTGGCGGTCGGTTCGCCCGCCACCACCACCCTAGGGAAGGGCTGGCGGCCCTCATGAAACACGCGAAGAGATCCCGGCGGAGAAATCGGGCAAACCGGGGTCCAATCGGCCCCAGACGATGTAGTTTGGTCCTGGGGAACGAGCACGGTGGGGGCACCGGTGCAGGCAATGAATGCGGGGAGAGAATGGCCATGTCCATCGACGGACAGAATCACGAGAAGCTGCTGACGCCTGCGGAGGTGGCTGCGATGTTCCGCGTCGACCCGAAGACGGTGACGCGGTGGGCCAAGGCCGGCAAGCTGACGGCGATCCGGACCCTGGGCGGTCACCGACGATACCGCCAGAGCGAGGTCAACCGGCTCCTCGGACCCTGACTCGCCGCCCGGACCAACGCGACGCGGACGAGTCCCGTTACGCTGGCTTGGTGAGACACACCGCCGAGGGGGAGCAGGCCGCGCAGGTGAGCGCCCACAAGCCTGCCACGGCGCACGAGGTCCGTCCCCAGTGGATCGCCATCACGCCGGGCAGCGCCAAGCGCACCGGCGTCACCGTCATCCTGTTGGTCGCCGCCCTGTGGGTCGGTGCGTGGGTCTTCGGCGCCCTGAGCTCGTTCCTCTTCCTCCTGCTGCTGTCCTGGTTGATCTCGATCGCCATGGAGCCTCCGGTCCTGTGGCTGCTGCGACACGGCATCCGCAAGCGGGGTCTGGCGACCGGCATCGTCATGCTGGTCTTCCTGCTCGTCGTCGGTGCGACGACGGCCCTTTTCGGTCAGGTCTTCCTCTCCCAGGTATCCGACCTCGGGCGGCAGCTCCCCGGCGCCGTCACGCAGGCGCTCGACTGGGTCAATGCCACCTTCCACACTGAGATCGACGTCGCGAAGATCCAGACGTCCATGAGGCTGTCCCCGGACCGGCTCGGTGAGCTCGCCGGCCGCTACGGCGGGGGGATCCTCGGGGTCTTCGGGTCGATGCTGACCTTCATCTTCGACGCGGTGACGATCCTCGTCTTCGCCTACTACCTTTCGGCAGACAGCCCGCGGCTGCGCCAGGCGATCGGGTCATGGCTCCAGCCGCGCTACCAGCGGGTCCTGACGACGGTGTGGACCATCGCCGTCGAGAAGACCGGCGGCTACGTCATCTCGAAGCTCATGCTCGCCGGACTCTCTGCCTCCTTCCACGCGTTGTTCTTCTGGTTCATCGACGTACCGTTCTGGCTGCCCCTTGGGCTGCTGGCCGGCATCGTCGGTCAGTTCATCCCGACGATCGGCACCTACATAGGGGTGCTCCTGCCCGCGTTGTTCTCGCTGCTGACCAACCCTGTCAACGCCGTCTGGATCGCCCTCTTCGCGACCGTCTACCAACAGCTGGAGAACTACGTCTTCACACCGAGGATCAGCAAGCGCACGATGGACGTCCATCCCGCCATTGCCCTCGGATCGGTCTTCGTCGGTGCCGCGCTCTTCGGTGCGATCGGCGCGATCATCGGCATCCCGGTCGCCGCGGCCGCGCTGACGATCGTGGACACGTTCCGGCGCCGGTACGACCTGCTTCCAGAGCTCGCCGAGCTCGAGGTCATCAACGACGGCGACGGTGAGCCCGAGCTCGTCGACGTGGATGGAAAGGACGGTGTGCCCGAGGTCGTGGGCGTGAGCGAGGACGAAGCTCGCGCGTCGCAGAATGACCCGGCTGCCCGATGGGTCTCGAAGGAAGCCACCCCGCACGCCTGAAGCCGTTCGCAGGCTCAGTCCCTTCGTGCCTCATGCCTCCGTTCGCGCGGCGCCCTCAGTGGCGGTGCAGGTTGTCCGGCTGGCGCGAGTCACCCGGGTGCTCCAGACCCGGCACGAGCCTCACCCGCTGATGAGTGGCCCGAGCGAGCCAGCGCGAGAAGGCGTCCATCCGCGCGGAGGTGAGCAGCTCGTCGAGGCTCCACACCGGGCTGCCCGCGTCGGTGAGACCGACCCGGCCCGCCGACTCGACGGCGCGGGCGGAGAGGCGCACGTCCTCGGTGAGGACCAGGGCGGCGCGGCGCACCGCTGGGTTGGCCGACCAGGCGGCGGCAACGATCGAGCCCAGGGCGACCGCGTCGGCGCGCGACGGCATACCGGGCGGTTCCTCGCCGGTCCAGTCGACGCCTCGGCTGGTGAGCTCGGCGGCGCAGAGCCGCTCGACGATGAGGACGTGGGCCACCCACCGGCGCAGCTGGCGGCCCTCGCGGGTGTCGGCCCCGGGCAGGACGCAGGCCCGGTCCGACGCCCGCAGGCCGGCCATCCGCGAGTCCACCTCGACCGTGGAAAGGGGGCGGCCGCACACCCACGCGGCCACCTCGTCCGGCTCGGTCCCGTCCGCGTGCCGCGGGGAGGCCGGCGGCGGCTGCGTCGTCGTCACCGGGTCACCTCGAGGCGAACGGTGTCGAGGTAGAGCGCGCGGCCGAACCACATGATCTTGGGCATCAGCCATGAGTGGCCGGGGAGCGCGTCGGCCGGCGGGCGCACCACGATTTCGGCCATCGTGCTGGTGCCGGGCCCGACGACCACCGCCCGCACGGCATCCTCGATCCACTCCCACGTCCCCCAGGGGGAGGCGATCTGGATCTCGCCGCGGACCTCGGACAGCGTCCGGTTGTGCACGGTGACCGTGAGGGTCGTGTCGCGGCCGGGCGACAGGACGAGCGCCGTCGCCGAGAGGTGGACGTCAAGGCCCGTGGGTCGCGCGGAGTCCGTGTCGACCGTGCCCGACTGCACGTTGCGGGTCAGGTCCTCCGCCGAGGGGAGGGCGAAGCCGATGGTGTCCGACACGGCGCTGGAGTTGCCCACGAAGACCGTCGACACGTCCTCGACGACCGCGACGGCGGCACCGCCCGCCAGCGACGCGGCTGCCGGCGTCACCTGGGCGGCGACGGCATACTGCCCAGCCTCGACGCCGTCCGGCACGTCGACCCAGGACCGGAACACCGCGTGGCCGAGGGGCGCGAGCGTCGTGGTGAACTGCGGCGTCGACGCGGTCCAGCCCGCGGGCAGCTCCAGCGCCGCAGCGACCTCCACGGGGGAGTCGACGTACTGGTTGGCGACGACGAGGGTGACCTCGAAGCGCGTGCCGGCAGGGCACCGGGCGAGCACCGGCGTGAGCGAGGCGGCCACCGGGAGGTATCCCATGGGTGCCGGTCCACGGTTGTGCAGCCAGTAGCGGCCGAACGTCGGCTGGGCGACCTCCCGGTCGGCTCCCAGCACCTGGTTGCTCGACCCCTGCAGCGCGGGCCGGGCGAGGCTGACCACGAGGGTCTCGATGGCGCTGCCCCCCAGGTTGACGTCGAAGGCGCCGTCGGTGACGTCGAGCTCCTCTCCGGGGACCTCGAGCAGGTCGGCGCGGAAGGCGGAGGTCACCGGAGTGGTCGGAAGGCTGACGTGCGCCCTCGAGCCGCGTCCGGTGGTCTCGACGAGGCGCAGGGTCGCGGCTCGACACGGGTCGCTCGGCGTCGACGAGCCGTTGGCCACCGGGTTGCCTGCGGCCTTGAGGGTGGAGACGAGGACGTCGCGAGCCGGTTCGACGGTGAGGAGCGAGTGGACGGCCGGAAGGTCGCCGGCCGAGCTCTCGGCGGAGACCGGCAGGAGCGGGGTCGAGAACTCCTGGCCGCGGGCGGGAAGCGTCGCATCCCGCCAGTCGCCGGAGCTGCTGACGAGGGCGTAGTGGAACTCGTGGGTCCAGTGCTGGAGCTGGAAGGCCGAACCGTCGGGGGCAGTCCGCCGTGGTGGGTCGATCCACACCCCCGACGGCCACCCGGTGCAGGAGCGCATCAGCGACAGGTTGAGCGCGCCCTGCGGGTCCACGGCAAACCCGGGCAGCCCATAGGTGAGCAGGGCCACGGTGCCGTCCTCGTGCGGCTCAGCGTCACGCCCACCGGCCACGACCGCTCGGATCCGACACTGCCGCAGCTCCTCGACGACCCCTGCGACGTCACGCACGACCAGCGTCGCAAGGGCGTCGAGATCCCGCACGTCGGCGTTCGGCACCCAGACCTCGACCAACGGCTTGGCCGCGGGGACGAGCACGGAGCCCTCGGAGGGCAGTTCGCCCACCCGGCGCACCAGCTCCTCGAGAAGCACGTGGTCGCGGTCGGCGACGAGGATGCGGATGTCGGGGAGGTTGGAGTCGGTGTCGAGCCGGCCATACCGGGCTCCGGACGCTCGGGACGTCGTGGCAGTGACCCCCACGCGGGCCAGGGCCACGACGAGGTCGCGCACGCTCGAGGAGTCGGCACCGTCTGCGAGCACGACCTCGGCGACCGCCATGGCGCGAGCACCCACGCAGGTGCCTGACCCGTCGACGAGGTCGACCCGAGCGGTCGTCCCGATCCCGAACCACGTGTTGGCCGGGTTGTCGAGCGTCCAGGGGGCGGTTGCGGTGTCGACCTCGATCAGCCCGAACCCGCGGCCGATGACCGCCCCGGCGACCTCGCTCACGGGCAGGGCGCCGGGCTGGTCGACGGGAAAGCGGACGCGGACGAGCCGGTCGGACTGCTCGTGGTCGAGGACGCGGGTGACGAAGCCCACCCGGTCGAGGCCGTCAAGCAGGGTCACGACCTGTTCGTAGGAGACGCCGTCGACCTCTCCGCGTGAGACGATCCGGCGCCCGATCGCGCTCTCCTGCACGTTCACCACGGCCGGGGCTCCAGCCGCGCCGACCACCCTGCCGTTGGGCAGCAGGTGCCACGGCCCCTCCCCGAACGTCGGGTGCTGGTCGTACTCCTCGTAGACGCGAAGCTCGTTGGCCGGCCCGGTGAGCAGCTCGGCGTCGCGCCGCTTGTCACGCAGGCTGGCGAGGGTCCCGCCCCGCTCGGGGTCTGCGGTGACGACGAAGAGGTCGTTCTCGATCGTCGGCGTCCCGTCGGGGACGTCGCGCCAACCGCCCGGCCCCTCACCGTCCACGAGCCGGTAGCTGCGCCACCCCATCGAGGGGACGGCTCGGGCCACGAACCGCAGGACTCCCGGGGCCTCGAGGACGGCCGGGACGTCCGTGCCGGTGTCGTCGACCACTCGCACCACAGCGGTGGTCTCCAGCTCGACCCGGACGACGTCCGTCCGCTCGAAGGCCAGGGTGTTGAGCACGACGAGCGCCGACCCGTCCCCCGTCGTGTCGACGCGGGCCACGAGGGATGCCGCGGCGGCGGCGCGCGCGGCGGCGGCAAGGTCGTGTGCCTCGCGCCAGCCGGTGAGCAGGTCGATGTAGACCTGGTCGGACTCGGAGCCGGTGATCGCGTCGTGGTGGGCGCCGTAGGCGAGCTGGCGCCACACCTTGTCGAGGGCCGCCTCGGGATACCGGCCCTCACCGAGCAGGCCGGCGAAGGTCGAGAGCCGCTCCGCGTCCACGGCGGCCATCTCGGCGGCCCGCTGGCCCTGCTTGGTGTCGATGTAGGAGACGTCCTTACCGGTGTAGACCGGGTTCATGTCCCGCGTCTGCGGCGACGGGCTCCGCCCACCCTCGGCGAGCCCGTCGCGGACACGGTCCATGAACATCCTCGTGGTCCCGCAGATGAACCGCGGCCACACGTATGCCGTGTTCCACCAACGATGCACCTCGGTCACCCAGTTGTTCGGGGGGCAGTAGTCGCCGCCGACCGGCAGGAGGACGGTCCGGGTCGAGGCGACCGGCCTGAGGACCTCGAAGAGCTGGTAGGCGACGTCGCCGGCCGCCTCGACCGTCGGCGCGTTCTGCATCTCCCAGCCGGGCCCGTAGTGGTCCGCCATGTAGTGGGTCAAGACGCCGTCCCCGCTCGGCGAGATCCACTCGAACTCGCTCTCGAACTGCATGACGCCGATGTCGCCGGTGCGGTCCTGGTCCCAGTGCTGGCGCAGTGGTCCCCACTGGTGGTGCGGTCCGCGGGCCCAGGCGCTCCCCGTCATGCCGGCTCCGGCGAGGAGCCCCGGGAACTGGGGGTCGTGGCCGAAGACGTCGAGCTGCCAAGCAGTGCGGGGGTCACCGCCGAGGACGTCGCGCTGGTAGCCGATCCCGTAGACGAGGTTACGGATCGTCGTCTCGCTGCCGGTGAGGTTGGTGTTGGGCTCGTTGTAGGTGCCGCCGACCAACTCGACGCGGCCCTCCCGCATGAGCCGTCGCAGCACGGCGCGCTGCTGGGGAAACGTGTCGAAGTAGGGCTTGAGGTAGTCGACCTCGGCGAGGACGAAGTGGTAGTCGGGGTCGCGCACGGCGAGCTTGAGGTGCGCCTCGACGAGGGCGAACGCGTTGTGCAGGAAGGACGGTCGCGTCGTCCAGTCCGAGCCGAGAAGATCCCAGCCCGTCGTGTAGGACGCCTGTGTGTTCCACCACACCGGGTCGTAGTGGAAGTGCGAGACCATGACCATGGTCCAGCCCGGCTCGGCCACGACGACCTCACCACTCGCCGTCGCCGTCGCGCCCCGCTCGGTCGTCGCGGTGACGTCGACGGCGATGGAGGCGCCGGGCCGGGCGTCGCCGGCAAGGTCCAGGGCCACCTCGGCGCGCACGGACCCGTCCCCCGTAGGGATGCTCAAGGACCCGACCACCCCGTCACCGGAGACGACGAGCTCGACTGTCCCGTCCGGCATACCGCGCTCGAGACCGACGTGGAGCACCTGACGCGGCGCCTCCTTTGTCCCGACGAAGCGCTCGGTGGATGTCACGGAGGCGATGCTGACCGACACGAAGGTGCTCTCCTGGGAAGATGGGGCGTGGATGGCGACCATGTCCGCTCGGCTCCTACGACCCGGCCCGGACTGGGCCTGTGCCTCGGGACGGTCCAACCGTATGCCGTGACGCGCCTTCCGCGGCGGCGGCGGGGCCGGTCGCCGGCCGTTCCTTGACCACGCCGGGACACCTCAGCAGCTGTCCGGCGGCCGACCGAGGACCCGGTCGAGGAAGGCGTTGCCGAAGGTGTTCTCGGGGTCGACGCGTGCCCGGAGCGCCCGGAAGTCATTGAGGCGGGGGTAGAGGGGAGCCAGGTCCCCGGCGGTCGCCGCGAAGCACTTGCCCCAGTGCGGCCGGGCGCCGAGCGGCAGGAGGACGTCCTCGAGAGCCGGCAGCACGGCATACACCTGGTCGGGGCGCCGCTCCCAGGTGAGGTGCAGGGCGATCGTGTCCGCGCCGTAGGAGCCGCTGAGCCACAGCGGGTCACGTGCGACGGAACGGATCTCGGCCGTCTGCAGGACCGGCGCGAGGCGCTCGCCGAGCCCCCGGACGGCCTCGAGTGCCGTCCCGGCGTGCGGACGAGGGACGAGGTACTCAGTCTGGAGCTCTTTCCCCCGGCTCGGCGTGAACTCCATCCGGTAGTGGGGCAGCCGGTCCAGCCACGGTCCGGGCACTCCCAGCTGGGCGGTCAGCGCGTCGGTCGGGGCGCCCAGCAGCATGGGCGTGGTGCGGACGGCCCGGGTCGCACCGCAGAGATTGTCGGGTGGAGTCGTCTCACGGCTCTTGAGCCACACCTGGGCGATGGTGTCGCCGCGCAGGTCGGTCACGAGGCTGACGCTGTAGGCGCTCGCCATGACGTTGTCGAGGTTCCTGAGGGCGACATCCCAGGCCAGTCCGAGGTAGACGTCCTGGCGGACGTCGAAGGTGGGCTCGATGTCGAGGGTGAGCCGCGCCACGACCCCGAGCGCACCGAGGGCCACGACGCTCCCCTCGAAGTCGTCGTCCCTCCGGGCGACGTGCCGCAGCGTGCCGTCCGGGCCGACGACGTCCATCGCGCGGACCGCCGCCGCCAGCGAGGGGTTGCTGTCGCCCGAGCCGTGCGTCGACGTGGCCACCGCCCCGGCGACGGAGATGTGGGGCAGGGACGCTAGGTTGGGCAACGCCCACCCGTGCCGCTGCAACCACACGGCGAGCTCGCCGTATCGCGCCCCGCCCCCGATGCTCACGGTCGCAGCACGCTCGTCGATGACGGGGTCGGCCGGCAGGTCCTCGAAGGAGACGAGGATGCCCTCGGTGTCGCCGATGTCGGTGAAGGAGTGCCTTGAGCCGAGGGCGCGCACCCTCCTGGCGCGGGCCACGACGCTCTGGAGCTCGACGATGGTATTGGGCCGCTTGAGGCTCGACGCGATGTAGCGGTGGTTGCCCGCCCAGTTGGTCAGCACCGCCTCATCCTCGCGGACGTGGGCCTGCGGCTGGGCCGGCGTCCGTCGCTTCCGGTGCCATGGGTGGCTCGCTGCCCGGAGACCCCGTGCTGTGAGGTACGACTCGCCACCCGGCTTGCCCGAGGAGTATCCGGTCCTCGGCCTGGCTAAGTCCTATGCCTGGTCGGGGCAGCAGCTGCTCAGCTTTGAGAAGGTCGCGACCTGTTCGAGGCGCTGACCTCGGTCGCGGTCAAGCAGGTGGAGGCGTTCACGCTGTGGGCGCAGACCGTCGGCCTCCTGCTGGCGACGCACGCGGCGTTGGCCCTGGCAAAGACCCGAGCGGGGAACGCAGTGAGCACCTGAACCGGGCCCTGGTGTCCAACCGCGGGATCGGACACCAACCGCAAGCTCGCCGACCTCGCGGCCGGGATCGCCCGGACAGCCCGTCCTCCCGCTCTGGGTTCCTTGAGCCGCAACAGGACCTGACAGCCCGCAGTGGTGCGCGTCGCGGTGACGCCGCCGGAGGGGAAGGGCGATGACGCCTACTGTGCGGGTCCAGCAGCCCTCAATGGTCTCGGGGAGGGCGACGGGCGTCATGCCGATAGCAGCTGGGGAAAGCCCAGCTTGGTGATCACGCCCCGGGAGGCTGGAGCCAGCCCACGACCCAGGTGGCTCGGTCGCGCCGGGGCCTGCCGGCATACATGGCTCGATCGCGGTCACGCTGGTGGTAGCCGCAGGGTGTCGTCGTCAGGGCGTTCGGCCGTGCTGATGGTGAACGGGCGGTGCGGGTCGTCGTGCCGGTGATTAACGACTCTGCGGGCGTCCAACGCATTCATCGCGGCGGCGTGCAGGCTCGGAGCGTCGCTGCTGGGGTGCAGCAACAGGAGACGTGCACCGGTCGCGAGCGCCGGAACCACCCCCGCCATCGCCTCTGCGACGCGTCGCGCTCCTCCCAGGTAGTACAACACCTCGCTCACCACCAGGAGGTCGGCCTTCGGGCGTTGCCCCCACGTGCGGTCAATACCAGCAGCGTCGGCGAGCAGGAACTCGCAGTTGGTAAGGAGGTGGGTTCGCCGCCGGGCGCTCTGCAGCGCGGCTGGCGACAGATCCACCCCAACCACTTGGGCCCTGGGGAACGCCGTGGCAAGCCTCCAGGTCAGGTGTCCTTGGGCGCACCCGAGTTCGATGATCACCCTTGGATCCTGAGTGATCGCTGCCAGGAGCGCCTGCGCCTTCTGGCCCTCATAGGGCATCTCCTGATAGCGCCACGGGTCCTCGGCAGCGAAGATGTTCTCGAAGATCAGACGGCGCAGCCCGTCACGCATGGCCACTGGCGCGGCCGCGATCAGTGCAAAGAACCCTCGGTGCGCCAGTCGTCCCAAGACCGGGTCGGTAGGTGTGATCTGCCGTTGCCAGCCTCTGGCCGGCATCAAGCTATCCACCGAGACGCCCTGTTTGCAGTGGTGACTGGGCAGGTGCCCATGAGCCGGAGCAGGCAGCGTTCTCTGGTGGATGCAGCACCGAACCCGGTCCCGATCAGCATGGCGTATGCCGTTCGAGCGCCGCTACCCCAACAGCAACGGTGGTGGCTTGGGTATACCGGTGGCGTAGGAGATGACGGGCCATGGGAGTGGTGTCATGCCTTCCGTGTCGGAATCTGTCGTAACGGGTGGGGCACTCAACGTCCCTACACCTACAGCATGCAAGTACCCTAACCCTACAATGTGTAGGGTTCAAGACAGCGGGTGCCGTCCGCGAGAACGGTGCTTCGTCGTCGGCTCGGGAGCTCAGCAGCGGCCCCGCCGGGACTCGCCGACCCCCAAGGACGGTCGTCAGGGGAACCACACTACAAACCGCAGCTCAGCACGTGCCAACTACGGTTCGAGAGGTGGCCAGGAGCGGGGTCGAACCGCCGATCTTCCGATTTCCAGTCCACCAAACCGCGGCGGTTAGATCGCGAACTTCGTTGCTAGGTGCGACATCTCGTGCGTGAAGCGCTTCCAGGGCTCATTCCGTCCGGCGGCTCAACTGTCTCACAGCGCGGCAGGGAGAGCCACTCACGTCGGCGATGCGGATGACAACCTGCCCCTCCGCATCGGGATGGAGTCCGAAGTCGTCCTGAACCTCGGCCCAGCGCGCGCGCTCGACGTAACCCTCGACTCGGTTCGACGCCGCTGTGGCCGGACCGAAGCGTGCTGCCGCCCCCGCCTCTTCCAGGGCCGATACGCCGGAGAGCACGAGGTTCTCCTTGAGTCTGTCTGCGGAGCGTCGGGCCTGACCGCACCGGCCCACGGTCGCCCGGTGAGGCGAGGCGGACCAGGTCCGGGACGGTAAGTACTCGAACTCGCGCGTCAAGGCGGGAAAGGCGGCTCCCGGACAGTCGCCGAGTGGAACCCTGGTCCACCAGTTCGATCGCAGCCCAGGCCGTTCGCGCGTCCCACGTCCGACCAGGATGTCGCCGTGTCGTCGACGAGGATTGACCGGCCGACCTGCTTCCGCGGCGACGCGTTGCAGGGTCTTGCCGCGCAGCGTGGCTCGCAGCCCGTCGGGTGCGGTGATGATCAGGTCCTCGAGCTGGTGTTAGGCGGCGGTACGGCTCTTGACCGCGCCGGTCCTAGCGGTTCGCAGCACTCGGATCGCTTTGACAAATGGTGGTGGTGTCCTTAAGGGGCGATCCGCCCCTGCCGTGAGACGAGGGCCGCTGGGCGGGCGCTCTCAGCGTGTCGAGCTGCCGGTCTTGGCGCTTCGTCGATCGGTTAAGGACGTCCGCTCCGAGAGTTCGGCGCGTCGCTGACCGATCCATGTCGCGTTCAGCGTTCGGCTAACGCCGTGCGCACGTCAGCGGCTGCCTGGTCGAGCTGGCCGATCTCGTGGGGGTCGAAGTCCTGGGCCCCACGGTCGCGACGAGGCGGTCGAGCTGGGCGTGGACGATGTGGCGCTGATCGAGTCGGCAGTGCCCGGCCAGCTCGGTTAGGAGTTGGAAGAGGCGTTGCATGACCTGCGGGTCGGATGCCCCGTACCGGCGAGGTTGCGTGATGGCCATATCGACGAGGTTCTCAAGGTCGGGGCGGTGCAGAACCACCCTGATGCGCTGGGTGTCGTCGGGCAGCAGTACAGCACCGAGGTCATACCCGGCGAACTCGCATAGGAGGGCGGAGATGTGTCCGAGGGTGTGGACGGCGGTGGTGGGGTCGTTGATCCCCGGCGAGAGTGCTTTGTTGGCGACGTCGGTCAGCTGTCGAAGCCCGTATCCGATGTCCTGGACGGCGGTCCGCTCGATGCCGGTATGCACCGCCTCGGTCAGCCGCTGCTGAAGCCGAGAGGTCAGGTCCTCGTCGCGGGCCGTCCTGGAGACAGACCACGCCGCGCCGATCGGACTCCCGTTGACGAGGGAGCTGCCGATGTGGGTGTCCAGGACGACGACCACGTCGAGGTCGACACAAATCCCAAGCAGCTCATGGTGGTCGACGCGGACCAGGAAACCTGACCCCGTGGCCATTACCGGCCACGCATCCGGAGGGGTCTGCGGGACGTGCTTCGGCTCGTCCGGCGACGGATCGAACTGGCGGAGGGTGGACCGGAGGGTCGCGGAGGCGTCCTCGTGCACGTCGTGCAGCATCGTCTCGACCCGGATCTGTCGGGCCAGGTGGGCCAGGAAGACCACCAGGACGACAACACTGGCGATCGCCAGGACGAAGGAGAGGGTGACCGAGACCCGGGGCACGAACTCGGGGACGGTGACATCGCTGCTGCGAACGGTGCGTAGCACGGTGAGCGAGTAGGTGAAGGTGGCGAGGAAGACGCCAAGGGTAGCTTGCACGAACATGTCGCTGGTGAAGGTGCGCAGCAGCCGCGGCGAGAACTGGCTGCTGGCCAGCTGCAGGGTCACGACGGTCAGGGAGAACGTCAACGAGGTAACGGTGATCAGGGAGCTCGAGACGGCGTCGAGAACGGTCCGGGCCGCGCCCGCGTCGCCACCGAAGGTCACAGCGGATAACCAGTCCGGGAGGGATCCGTCGACTGCTGCGTCGAGGTGCGGCAGCGCCAACCCGACCACGAGCGCTGCAACCACGGACATGACCGGCAGTGGCCACAGCCGGGAGCGGACCGCGTCCCTGAACCCAGCCAGAGGCGACCTCACCACCGCCCCGAGACGCCGCCACCCGGCGAGGTATCAGCCGTCGACGGGATCTGGTTGGGCTCGTTCCGGCGGGTCGGTGCGGACGGACAGGTCATGGGTTGGCGACCGGGTCCTGCTGAGTCCCGCGCGAGAGCAGGACGACGGTCGCGGCCACGAGGGGAATGTACGTCAGGTGGACGGCCAAGCCGGTAACGAGGTACGGGACGTCTCCATCTGAGGGGTCGACTGTTCATCGGCGTCCGCCCCTCAACACCGGACCCGAGGCAGGGCAGCGGTGCACCACGCCTCGACGGCGTCGATGGGCTGAGGCCCGCGCGCTGGGCCCGCGTGTCGTGCAACAAAGTCGTGCAACAACTCCCGGTCCAAGGGCAAATGTCCGGTCTCACGTCACTGGGATGTTACACGACTCGTTGCACGCCAGCCCCTCGTCGACCATCCGAAGATGAAGAAACCGCAGGTCAACAGCCTGTGACCTGCGGTTTGGGGTGTGGCCAGGGGCGGGGTCGAACCGCCGACCTTCCGATTTTCAGTCGGAGGATCGAGTGGGCCGGATCCGTACGGACCAGAGATCCAGATTCGCCGGCGGCATGCCAGCCCTCCCGAGGCCCTCCCGTGGTCTCACTTCTAGTCTCATTCGTGTGCGTTCAGGGCGGTTCCTGTACGGCCTTGTGGATCGCCGTTGAGCGTGTCTGAATGCTCGCAACCCGCGATGAATCCCGCGGGGCAGACCTCGAAAGCGTGTAGAGGGGCAACCCTCTCGTGGGTTCAAATCCCACCGCCACCGCCCGTCCGGGTCCGCGGCTTGCAAGCCGCGGACCCTGCTGAACGTGGATGCTCAGCGGCCCCGTGTCGTGCCAGCGTGACGCTCGCTGGGCACCAGTGGCCCCCGCCCTCCAAGGACGTGACTGCGCGTGCCCGGGGCAACCCTGCTCGGGATCCAGTCCGAGGCGACGGTTCCGGTACGGCGGCTGCTGGACGACCGCGAGGACCCGCTGGCCGCGACCGCTACTCCGGCTTCCTCGGCCAGATCCAGGCGTGATGGTTCCCGCCTGCTGCCCCTTCCACGACGACCGACCTTGTGCTAGACGCGGTATCGGGCGCGCCCGTCCGCGTCATCTTGAAATGCGGGCTTCGATGCCGTCGAGCAGGAAGTCGAGGCCGGTGCGGAAGGTTTGGTCGGCGTCCAGGTGGGCGCCGTCGCGTACGACCGTGGCCAGCGCGGGGAATCGGCCAGTTGCGAAGGTCCGCTCCAGATAAGGCCCGAAGGCGACCTGCCACTGCCTCTTGTCCATCCCGGGTGGCCCGCTCGGCGCCGCTCGGCGATCTCCCGGCGCACCGCGCCGATCACGTACGCATCGACCGCGTCGACCACCGGCATGACGATGTCCACGTCGACGCCGCCCATTGCGGCCAACACAGCCTCCCCCCTGGCCAACGCGCATGCAGACCCTGGTGATGTCCGCGCTCGTGCCCGAACACCAGGACACTGCCCGATCCGTCATCGACGTGGCGCAGGACGGCATCCTCGGCCTGCCCTTCCTCCTCGCCCCGGCCTTTGTCCTCGGCGGCGTCCTCTTCGCGGTTTCTCTCCTGCTAGTGGTCACGCCCGTAAGTTCGTCGGGGGTTCAGGTCCAGGCGGTGGGGTCGGTGAGGTAGAGGCCGCAGGCGGTGTCGAGGGCGTCTTCGGCGGT
>JAABUY010002391.1_pt1 | contig 22388 bp, 26 predicted proteins | sample 5560271 | NCBI WGS metagenome assembly JAABUY01 (sample SAMN10711886, study PRJNA513374) | rock metagenome | isolation source: Antarctica rocks | place: Antarctica: Victoria Land, University Valley | reverse complement strand
ATATATAGTTATACTGTCTATTCAGTTTTATGCAAACTATTTATTTATTGTGATTTTAACATCAAAACACTGAATTTGAGTGTGATTTTCAAAAAAAAGTTGCAAAAAGTTCTGAGTGAACTGAGGACATTCTAGGAATTGCTGTAGTCAACAGCAGTGTGATGTCATCTTGAACAGGATAAGCTTGGCGCAAGGGCATCGCGTTGCATCGCATTAGGAATATGGTCGATCTGCCCATGTACGAAGTGTACAAATAAGTTACATCACTTGGGAGACCACAGCTTCCACCTTCAGCAGCTTGTAAAACAAAAAGAACCCGCCCACACATCTACAACGCGCCTCCGCAACCCACAACCTCAACCACCAACCACACACAACGTCGCCCTCTGAGACATCCACACCTCACCCAGCCCGTTTCCAATCCATAACCTTTCGCTAGAAACCAGCCAACCCACCCGAGAGAAAGCAAACAAAGCAACCCTCCCTCTCAGCCAGCCAACCGCCCTCCTCTCAACCCACGCACGACAACAAAACAATGGACCTCCTCCAAGGTCCGCATCTCCCTTCCCAACCCCATACCCACCAACCCACTCCTCACTAACACCCCCCGTCAAAAATCAGACTACCTAACCGCCTACCTCCCCCTCCCCCTCCGCCTCCTCCTCTCCCCCTTCCTCTCCTCCCGCTCCACCTCCACCTCCACCTTCACCTCCGCGCTCGCCGACACGCCCCTCGCCCCGCTCGCCAACCTCGCCCCCCTCCTCCAGTCCTACATCCCCACGCCCCTCGCCCCGCTCCTGCAGCCCTACAACCACCTCCTAACCTACATCCCGACCCCGCTCCTCGCCCTCCTTTCACCCTTCCTGCAACTTCTCACGCGTCTCACGGCTCTTCTACCCGCGCTCGTGGCGCGCATGCCCGCGCTGACGGAGCTCGATTTCACGACGGTGGCGGTGGGGGTTGTGGTGCTGGTGCTGGGGCTGAAGATGTTGGGCGTGGTGGGGAGGATGGTGGTTTATTGGGTTGGGATGCTGGTTAGGGTTGGGGTTTGGGGGGTTGTGGGGGTGGGGGTTGTTTGGGTTTGGTTGAATTGGGGGGGGTTGGGGGGGGAGGGGGCGGGACAGGGGCAGGGGTGGGAACGGGGGCAGATGGATGGGGCGAGGGGGAGGGGGTGGGGGCGGTAAGGGGGTTGGTTAGTTGTTACTTAGCGGGGAGATGGGTGTGCTTTGAGGGGTGGGGGAATGGTGGGAATCTGGGGTGGGACAGCAGGCTAGGCTCCTGGAGCGGGAAGTCGTGCCTTAGGACCTTCGGGAACACCGCTGTGTTTATCAAGATGAAAGGAACAGATCCGGCGAAACATGTTTGAGGGTTGGAAGCGAGACAAATGCTTGACTCTTACTGTGATCAACGCCAGCGCTATGCTTGTCCGCCTGTGTGACCGACCGTAACGCCGTCCGATGCGCCCACTGTACCACTGTCGCACCTCCTCAGGAGAAGGGTTATGCCAATCAAGCCATATCGCCGTCCTCCCAATTCGTCTCCATCGCGTCGTTCGGTTCCCTCGGCTCCTGTGCCTCGTGATACTGTATGGCATCATCAATATAGCTCAGGATCGCCCCCACACTATCCTCATCCTGCGCATCCAGCTGCAAGAACGACACCATACTGAAATCATCAATGAGCTGCGCCACCGCACGATTAAGCCGCTTGAATGAGCCACCACCCATCACGTTCCCCGCCGCCGTCACATCAAGCCCGTCATCGACCGTCATCGCCGAAGCCGGATCATCATCCAGCAAACTCGCATCGGGATTCACAAACCGCCTCAACTCCATCTTCCCCACGGTATCCCTGACCAGATCCATCTTGCTCAGCACGTTGACGTGCGGCACCTCGAGCATGATCATGGCGCTCATGGCGGACAGCGTGCCGGCGAAGAACTTGGCCCGGTCGACGATGAAGGTCGCTTCCAGCAGGTACGTGGCGCACAGGTTGATGTTCAGCCCGCCCGTGCGCGTCAGGTGGCGTACCAGCGAGGGCAGGATGGGGATGTGCGTGTACAGCTCGATCTGGCCGGGCATGTCGATTATGATGAGGTATTCTTCCGTGACCGCGTCGAGGGGTTCGGTTAGGAAGTCGATGTTTTCGAGGAGGAATCTGTAGCGTGCGCGGGATGGTTAGCGCCGAGAGAGGGGTGGAGGGGAGGGAGAGAGGAGGGGGGGGAAAGGAAGGAGGCGTAGGGGTTGTGGCCGGATGACGTACTCGAAGCAGTAGATGAGGCCGCCGTTGGGGCCCAGCCCTATCTCATCCACGACGTCGGCGAGCGAGATGAGGTCTTTGATGTCGACGTCGGGCTCGTAGGCGAAGTCTTCGGCCGCCGGGTCGAGGTTGATGTAGAAGCAGGAGCGCTTGTTGCTCCGGAGGTGTTGGATGAGGGCCGAGCAGAAGGTCGTCTAGGGTACTCGCAGCCATGAGCCAGGGCCGGAGCCAGTGCCGGAGCCAGTGCCAGGGTGCGGGAGGATGAGGGTTGGGAGGAGGAGCGCACCTTGCCGGCGCCGGCAGGGCCCATGACGAGTACGCCGAACTTGCTCATGGTGAGAATGTTCGTCCGCGAGCTGACTGCGTGGAAGGGATTTGGAGACAGGCGGTGATGCACGCTGTCGGAAGTCCGAAGGTGAGTCGCAATCGCATGGGCTCTTGCTAGGAACGCTTATCAGGCTGTTACCTACGCTAAACGTGTTTTAAATTCAAGTACGGCTTAGTGGGGTGTAATAATACAAAACCTTACCAAAAACTACCCTCGGGAAGGAAAATCTTCTGCATTAACCCCTACTCTATATCTGCAAAAACTAGGCAAGAGTCTAGGGTTCAGTTCAGGATGAGTTAGGCATGAACTTAGGCATGATCGCCCTTGAGTTCAGGTGCTTATAGGTAAAAACTATCCTGTGGGGTAGATGATAGTAATATACTACGAAACGGGGGCCACGCTAACGAGATTACACCCCCGGCTGACAGCAAACCACCGATAACAAAATGGCGACATGCCGAAAAACTCCAACACCTCAACATCAAGTACGCTTACATTTGCTTACATCTCTTCTCAACCAACATTCAAATCGTGAACGAGCAGAACTATTCCTCACTCTCGACAATTTCACAACACTCAATTCATAGTCGAATAAATCTCTAATCATGGTTCACATCGCCAATGGCGTCAAAGAGAGCTTTCTCTTCACCTCCGAATCGGTCGGAGAAGGTCACCCGGACAAGATTGCGTGAGCAGACCTTCGATCTGAGCAAGACGAAGCAAAGACTGACTGAATTTGACGTCTTCCAGCGACCAGGTCTCGGACGCTATCCTTGACGCCTGCCTGGCGGAGGATCCTCTATCAAAGGTATGCCGTCTACTTTCAGAGCGTGGTCTCAATCTGACATGAATTCGAGGTTGCCTGCGAGACAGCCACCAAGACTGGTATGAGCACCCTGCATCAACCCATTGACAAGCGGAGCTCATATGAAGTGGTATAGGTATGATCATGGTCTTTGGAGAGATCACCACCAAAGCTGCGCTCGATTATCAAAAAATCATCCGGAATACCATTCGGGACATCGGCTACGACAACTCCGACAAAGGTTTCGACTACAAGACCTGCAACGTCCTGGTCGCCATCGAACAGCAATCGCCCGACATCGCGCAAGGTCTGCACTATGACGAGGCACTGGAGAAGCTCGGTGCCGGCGACCAAGGGATCATGTTCGGCTACGCTACTGACGAGACTCCGGAATATATGCCATTGACCATCCAGCTCGCACATAGTCTCAACCGTGCTATGAAAGAGGCGCGGAACGACGGAAGTTTGCCTTGGTTGCGACCCGACACCAAGACCCAGGTCACGATTGAGTACGAACACGACGGTGGAGCGGTGGTCCCGAAGAGGGTCGACACCGTTGTCGTTAGCGCCCAGCATAGCGAGAAAATTACCACCGAGCAGCTGCGGAAAGAGATCAAGGAGAAGATCATCAAGAAGGTCATCCCCGCCAACCTGTTGGATGACCGAACAGTTTACCACGTAATTGACACTCTCCTGCCAAATAATCTCTCATACTAACATGTCCAGATCCAACCTTCCGGTCTCTTCATCATCGGCGGCCCGCAAGGTGACGCCGGTCTGACAGGCCGCAAGATCATCGTCGACACGTATGGCGGTTGGGGTGCGCACGGAGGCGGCGCCTTTTCCGGCAAAGACTACTCGAAAGTCGACCGATCGGCCGCGTACCTGGCCCGATGGATCGCCAAATCGCTGGTGCACTCGAAACTCGCCCGACGCGCCCTCGTGCAGCTCTCCTACGCCATCGGTGTCGCCGAGCCTCTCTCCATGTTCGTCGAAACCTACGGCACCTCCGACCAGTCCTCGGCCCAGCTCGTCCGCATCATCCTCGACAACTTCGACCTCCGGCCCGGCGTCATCGTCAAGGAACTCGATCTCGCCAAGCCCATCTACTGCCAGACGGCCAAGAACGGCCATTTCACCGACCAGAACTTCAACTGGGAGAAGCCCAAGAACCTGAAGTTTTAAATGAAACCTTTCACGAGACCGACTCAACGTCGTTGTCTTCGATACATTGCAGGGAGTCGGTAATCCACGGCCGTTCATGAACTTCACGATTGACGGCCGCTTTGTTTTCAACAACTCAAGGCGTTTCAATCAACCTAAACTAGATACCCCCTGCGGAAAAAGAAGAATCTCCAAAAGACCTGCCTTTCCCCTTGTTTTTTCCACTGCGTTCACATATTGGCCGGAAAAGGGTGGGGATATGTAATTCAACATAGAGCATTTCTGCTTCTTGTATCGTACCGAGGACGAGATCGAGAAGAGCACGTACGCTGATCGAAGCGTGTGGCATTCGCTCGTTGGCTGATTGCTTATTGGCGGGGGGAGATATTCAACATCTCCCCCTGTCGACTATCTTAGATGTGACAATCAGGGTAGAAATCTGAATGAATAAATCTCTCTAGCCTACTTGCTTCGAACCCTGACGTAGCTTGTTCTTGGCAAGTGCTTGGCCTGTACCGTGTGCTCAGATGTAGTTTTCTTGACGTACACGGCAGAAGTCGCCCCTCCCCGTTCGAGAACAACCTTAGCCGTCGAGCTGGTTGCGAAGTGGGCGATTACACGTCCTAGAGGAAGTCTCCAGCGACCAAGCGACATCAACGCCTCTCAACTGGGCGTACCTGGTAGGGTTTAAACACCCTGAAAAGCAGCGCCGATGTCAAGGTATGATGCACCTCCGCATGACTGAAGGAAGAAAGCAAGCATGCAAGCAAGGGCGTTGGTACCGTAGCCCCGTCCGTCAGCCAGCCACCGGATGGGACCCAACAAGGAACGCAGCCGAGCAGAGAAAGGGAAAGAACACCATACCGCGTCTATAAGGTAGAAAGGGATATACATCCAAACACCACCCGCAAACCCATCTCGTCTTGTCCCCTGCGACAGACAGATAGACAGACGATCCCCATCACCTCCATCTTCACCTCACTCCACCCCACCCCACCCCACTCCATCGTCGAACCGAAGGAACAAACCAAACGAACCAGAGTCCCCAGTGCAAACCCCCCAGATCCACCCCACACTTCCACTCCCCGACGTACCGTCCGTCGCTCGCGCTAGAGTACGACATCGACCCCGCGCCAGCACCCGCCGCGCCAGTCTCACTTCTCTTCCTCTTCCTCTCCCGTCACGCGTCCCTGCACCACGACGCCATCCTCGCGCCGCCTCAGAGGGGGCTCTGCGAGCGCCGGAATTGAAGACGCCTAGGCTACCTACCTACCTACCTACCTAGGCGAGGGGGATTTGTCGCAAAGGCACGGGCACAGGTACAGGCACGGGAACAGGTACAGGCACGGGAACAGGCACAGGTACTGGCACAGGCACAGGCACAGGCACAGGCACAGGCACAGGTACTGGCACGGGCAGGTGTGGGTGTGGGTGTGGAGTAGTGGTCAAGTGGGATGTCGCCCCCTGTGGTATTGGGGTCCGAGTGCTCTGACCGACCCAGCGCGTCGGCTTTGCGCGATGCGAGAGCAGAGGCAGAGATGTCCAGCGGGAGGCATGGCCGTGTCTTGTGGGGGTGGTTGGGGTTTGGACGGGGAGGGAGCGGTACCAGAGGGGCGCGGTCTGCGTTGGTGAGCCGCCTCGTGAGCCTGCGCCGCGGTCGTGTCGTGGGTGCCATAGGATTGGCGCACGACGATGGAGAGATCTACCCTGTCGCTGGACATTTGGCGGAGAGGGAGGTGACCGTTTCGGTTGTTCGCGGAGCTTGTAGGGTTGAGAGGGCGGGATGATTGAAGGGGAAGTTGAAAGTAGAGAAAAGTCTCTCGAAGAAGTAGATGTGGCAAACACGAGATAAGTAAGGTGTCACCAAGGGCAGAAGGGATAAGGTGGTTGGTCCACTGTTTCCTTCGTAGACATCAACTTCAAGACACAGTGGCACGAAACAGCATTCTCATTATGGAAACAGCATTCTCATTATGGAAAGCTTCGGATTGAAATCATTGGAAACTAACTACCTGCGAACTAACACCTCAAAGTCGTGGTCAGTGTAGACGAGCCCAATGACAACATTGCTCGCGACGAGAGAGCAGATGGAGGGAGGCACAAGACGCGGAAACCGGCAGATTAGGAGGTGAGAGGCGTCGTGCACCAGAGTTGATTTGAACGAGCAGAGCAGTAATGCACTGCTTGCAGAAGGTAATGCTTGCAGTCGTCGCGGTGGGTCAGGGCTTGGCCTCATCGGGCTTCAGGATGAACAACGCGAAGGTGGAGTCTTGGTTGGAGCTTTGTCAGATGCTGATGTGGTCGTTACTGTCACGGACGTGGCCCAGTGTCCGATCGGGCGATTGCGGTGTGTGGAGGCACTACTGCCAGCTGATTGACAGTCCCAAAATTAGGCATACTAGAGCAATGAGAAGACTTGTTATCCTTCGCTGCTCCGACGAGAGGGAGAGTGGAGGACGCGTCCGCGTCCGCTGGCGATTCCGGAGGGGACAGGCGCCGCGAAAGACAGCCGCGAAATTGCTCAGAATCACTCGGATACCGAATAAGAGTGAAAAATTGCCTCGGACGTTTGGTCAAGTCCCTATCTCCTCAGGGTCCAAGATAGCAAGTCACAGATGCAGTCTTGATTGGGCTTCTCTTTTCTATTCCACAATAGAATATGGACAGACAGAACATACTCTCCAATCCAATTGCACTGTGGATATACTGCTAAGAAGCCTCTTGGATAGCGACCGCCTGAAGCCCTAAGACTGAGCAACGCATCTGGCTAAGCGTTTGTAAATTATCAGGCTCAAGATAGGCGACCTTGTTGTCAAATGGGGGTTCCCAGGGCGGATCAGAGATCAAACACCTAGGAGGTCTCCCAGCAGAAATTTAGTTGAGCTCCCAACAGGTGCCCTTGTCCTCAACGGAGGTTGCGAAACTGGCTGGACGCAAGGGCACTGGACCACATTGAGTCCGGGATCATGTTCCCATCGGTCCCTCGACAGGTGCGACCGGATGGTGTGCCATTGGTAAGAACCGGAACTTCAGCGACGGGCGCGATTGGGGAGGGTAGATCTTGGCGGAGGACAGTGGCCTTGGCGGTTGGGTCACAGCTGGCAACAAAGGGCGTGGCCCCATATAGCCCCAACCCAGGACGTGGTCAGGGATTTGGAACTCCTTGTCCATTTCCGAGGGATTACCATGATTGTCGATGTATATAGACGAGAGAGGTATGGAACGTTGAGTCAAGAGAAATAAGAAATGGTGAAGCGGTTCTTCACGAAGAGTGTGTATCCATAGAAAAGTGAACGTTCCAGTGCAGGAGGGCCTCTTGTCCATCTGACGCTCCTCTGAACACTTCCGTCGCACGTAGCGGTCTCAACGTATACTCTCTTCCTCGCTATCATCATTCGACACGTTGATGAGAACAGTCTCCACTTAGACTTCATCCTGGCAGCCAGTAGCCAGTGTCTGTACCAAGTAAAAGTGTGCAGTGTAAGTAATTGACACGTTGCGGTAGAGAAACCTGAGCATGCTGTTGCGGAAGCTAATGTTAGTGAATCTGAGGGCTAAACCTAAGATATCGCGGACTGTGTCTTGCTAGGTAAGGTGGATTGGCAATCTTCATGTAAGCTGAGCGGACATTGACTTGGCACAGCTGCGATAGTCCCGGAAGGAAATATACATACCTCTGGGCATCGTGCAAGACCCCAAGGTATCATAGGAAAAGTGTGGCAGAGAAAGTGAGGCTGCAGCTTGCGTTAAGAAGGGCCTGTTGGGGGGTAATCAATAAGGGTTGCATCAATGCCGTGCCCATCGTACTGAAGACGGTATTGACGAGCATCGTGGTTGGTGTTGCAATAAATGATGTGGCGCAGAACCCAGTCGACATAAGGGAGGCTTCTCTGCATGGTAGGGTCAAGCCAATCCATAGAACTCTACCTAGTCAGGATTTGCCAGTCATCATTGACCCGCTTTGTCACCTTTGATGGATGTCTCTCCGAGTCTCTTTACACTCCCCGTCCGAGACTCGGGCAGGGCGTTAAACGGCTTGGACGAAGTGGCCGCCGACGTCGAGTGAGCACTTGCTTCGACACTGCAACGTCGACTTCGGGCAATCGCAGTCAAATCGCCGGTTCTGCGATACGGACTAAGGGTATGTTTCGCTCAAGTGCGTTACAGTTGAACGATTTGGCAGGAGCTGCGGCGTGTCAGGACATCAGCCCCTCCCAACGCAGTCTGGTGGACGTTGATGGCATCGGAGGTGGCGAAGGAAGTGTTCTCCATCAGTTCCCTCAAACGCATTCCTCCCTCCCTTGCCTCGGTGGACCTGTAACTTGCCTCTGACGAATAATGAATGGCAGGACCTTCCCGATCAGTGAGAAAGGATTGGTGGTCGAACGATGGGCCGGGGCGTGGACCAAAGCTCGGTAGCAAGCCAAGCGAACCGCGACGATCTCTGCAGATCTGGATCGTTCGGCCGAAGCACAATGGACCAGAAGAGAACGATGAAGGATGGAATGACTGACATCCTCGTATTCCTTGGGCTCTGTTCGAGGCGTACAGAGGAGTATGTACGGAATATCATAGGTTCAGTATCTTAGCCTTTAGGTAAGGTTATACCTTGGATACTGATTTCCGCCACGTGTGATACAGTACTGTACGTCTGGGCAGCCGGGAGGAGCCTAGAGCTTCTCGGGCCACGGACCGTAGCCCCGATTCGAATACAGATCATCTCAAGGATGGCTCATTGTGGTGGCGATGGCGATGGCGGTGGCGATGGTGGTGGCGATGGTGGGGTGTTTCAACTCCTGCGAGTCATCTGCTCCACACACACACGAACTGCACACCAACTGCACATGAATCGCACATCGGCCTGCACACTAGGTCAGGTTTGGTAAAGGAAGGCAAGGGCAAGCCGGACACCGAGCATCTTCTGAGACGGTGGTCTGTCATCGAACATGCCAGGTCGAAGGATCATTGGCGGAAAGGCAACGAAGGTGCGGCTCTGTTGCACCCGCCGGGATGATTATCTCTTGGTGAGGGGCGATGGTGCATTCCTCTCAAGACGCAAACAACGTGCTACCTACAGGCAAGACGGGAGGAAGGTATGTAAGAAGGATGGAAGATGAAACACAGCCACATTAATTGTTGTCCATCGTGCACATGCCCTTTCAACCGGACTCTGGCCTCTGAGAATTCGTTTCATCGGTTTCCGCGAACTTCCTTTCGAGGATGCACAGCATTGCATAAAGGAATGTACCCCCGTGTTTCGTTTGTTGACCTTTCCCCGTCATGTGCTGCAGAAGCGTTGATGCTATTGACTTCCCTCTCTCTCTTCCTCACTTTTCCTCACCGACAACTGCAGAGTACTTTACCAGGTAAGGCATCATGTCAGATGGTAGATTACCAGGTTATTGATGATCGCGAAGTGGTCTGCAGTGGCGAACAACAGGCAAAGGCAAGATCAGCTTCAAGAATGTACGGAGAGATCCGCGCGATCCAATCTTTGACAAGCTTAGGTAAGGTAAGGCAACTTGATGAACCACCAGCGCCATGCCAAAACCGGTTCAGAGACCGACTTCAAGTCGGTCATCTGCGAGCTTTCTTCTTTGGTCATTGGTCAAGTTCCAGTTCCAATCCCAGTTCCAGCTTCAGTTCGACCATCCCGATAAGGTAGCTCAAGGGAGTCGCACACATATCTCGACCCCTCTTCTTTACCTTAAGGTACCTTATCTGAATGTCCTCTCCACATGTTCACTTAATTTTAGTGCTCCAGGCGGACCAAGCCAGGCCTTGAGATGGACGATTACGTACACAGCACATCACCTGACGGTACAGGAATATTACATGTACTGTATGTAAAGTATACAGATGTGTAAAGAAGTGTACTGTATTTCTCTCCCCCTCCTTGTACGAAGGCTGTTTACTAAATTCTGGGGCACCTCACCAATCTAGGCGACACTGTAGGAGTAGCATAATATCTTCGTGGGGTGCCCCAGAATTTACCTTAGTAAACAGCCTTCGTACGCCATCTCGCATCCATCCCGTCCAGGCCGGCCTCTTTAGCATGGGCTGAAGGTTCAGCGAGGTTTGGTTATAGCGTGCATATGTACATGGGCCTGCCGATCTGACCCTACCTTACCCTCTGTATATGAAATTGAAGATGATGATCAACCTTGAAATGTATGAGTGCGAGTCAAGACAGGCGCCGTGGCTGAGCAACGCCTTTGAACCTTTACGGAGGTACATTTCATATCAATAACAAACCAAGTCAACTTATTGGCGGAAAGGGTCCAACAAGCCATCTGCCTCTGCCTACAAGTTGGCGCCCACCCCCTCCATCTCACAGCTGGGCACACTCACCACACCGGATCCGCCTGCTGGACGCTTACGCTTATGCTTACGCTCACGCTTACGCTTACGCTTACGCTCGTCTAATTCGATCCTTTGTGGCTGGGGCGCCACTGGCTGTCTTACCTTAGTTTTCTGCCCCAAGTCAAAGCTTTTGGAGAGATTGATTTTGGTGTTGCTACGGAGGTTCGCTACCGCCCGGGAAGATCGTCGTAGCCGCCGTTTGTGCTGAACTTGGCGTCCCTCCGGTCCTTGAAGCTTGCTTTGCTTGCCTGCCTGATTAATCTGTTGCGTGCTTGCGGCCTAACTACCAGAGGAAAGGCCTGGAGCCTAGGTAACTGTACAGTAAGGTATCCGAGGACCTACCTACAGTACCTACCTAAAAGGCCGAACTTCCGGTTGACCTGGACCAAACTCGTGCCTCCAAGGCCGGGCATCTCGTCAAGACCTTCTGGCTCCCGTGCGTGCTTCCAACGGAAAGACCCGTCATCACTAAGTTATTGTCATCGCCAAAGACTCGTGGGACGGCTATTGCGATTATCATTCGTTCGTTCTCCCTAGCTCGTCTGCTGTTCTTGGTAAGTTACCGAGTACGACCTTCGTCTCATCTTCTAGGTACTTTGCCTACCTACCTTAGATGTACAGTATTAGGGTTTGATGACAATGACTTCCTCAGGTTTTTTCGCTTGATCAGGATTCCCTTATTGCTCGATTCGATGCCAAAGAAGAATAAGATGGCCTTCCTCGATCGCGCGGAATATTTTCCAATAATACTCCGTGTTTGTGCCCAGTTGCCTGTTTTATCCCGTGATCTAGCATATGCACTCCGTACATACTGTACATCCAAAAAATCTGGACTGACTCGCATTCGCAGAGCCGGAGATAATTAGTCATATCCGTTCAAAGAGCTTCCCTCATCGACGGCTGTAAAAGTTTCTTAAGATCTCTTTCAACCATCATCATTGTCGCCATCATCATCAAGATCAGCCTCAGCCTCAGCACGAGCATCATCACCTCCCACAACAAGGTCGACAATCTCGAGCGACACTGGCACTAACTAGGTATAGTCTGCGGGGGCGAAAACTTTGCATATTTTAATATTACCGGAAGATATCTTACTGTATGGTACAGAATCGCTTTCTTACAGTACCTAGTCGTACGGACGGATATTTAACTTACCTTACCACGCCATTCATCCATCGCACCACCTTGCGCCGTATCAACACCATTATTATCGGCAGCTCTCCATATCTTACGATCAGACGGAGTCACAACAACCGTGGAATACCTTGATCTCGACTTGACATTCCCTGGCTCGACTTACCGCCGCTTAGGTACCTTACATAAGTACCGATTACATAAGATACGGTACTGGAAGCACAAAACTAAGGTAGTACTAGATCCATACAAGACACAGGGAACTGCTCTTACGCTTAAGGTCCGCTTACTTTCCACTCTCCCCTCCTCCCGTGTCGAATCCTTGTTCTATCCCACTGTCACCGACGAACTGGCTTCTGAAGTGGAGTGAAGCGGACTGGACTGCGACTGGAGTGGAAGTGCGACCACAAACTACGAACGAGTGGAATCTCTACCTACTTTAGCTCCCTTCCACAGCTTACCTTATTTACCTTACCCTACCCACTACTACTGTACACGATACACCTACATATCACCCTACCTTTGCTTACCCGCGACCTTGCATCAACACCATTACCTCCTATTGCATGAAATGACCTTGCCTACCCGCCTGATCCAATCGCAAGGCCTCTTCTTCACTTTCCTAACCATCCTCTACCTTTTCCGTTTGGCTGCGTCTATCCCGACGGAGACATAGCATGTCTGGGGCTCCTGCTGTACGGCAGTAACTTTAGTGGTGACAGGCCCCCTCGTCTAAGCTTCTCGATTGCGCCCGCGCTGGCCCTCTACGATCTGTTTGGCTGCATGCGACCCATCCCGCCGCCGCCGTCGTTTCCTCCAACCCATTCGATCCACTTCACGTTGCATCATTAAACGCAGCGACCCACGACTGACCACCGGGCTCTTCGTTCGCGCCGCCATCGACCGCGGGCGCGCCGAGCCTCGACCGGCCGTCTCGAGTCGAGCGTCCGGCCATGTATTCGACCTCGCAGCCGGTCTCGACGTCGGCGAATGGCATGGGAAGCGACATCTTAGCCGGTCCCGGGACGATCAATCCAGCTGCGTTGAACAGTGCAGGTAGAAGATCCCTTTCCTTCCGATCTCGTGATCTGCCCCGATCAGCCTGGCGCATGGGGCTGTGATGATGCGCAACGGTCTTCAGGCTATCCAACGCCGATTGATCATGTCGCGATGCCCTCGAGGCCCATATTGGCATGAGCTGGGCTGACATCTATTCTGTGCTCGCAGCGGTTCTTCCTCCGTCGTCGACGGTCAATGCGCCAAGCACGAGCCCGCGAGGCACCAAGCGAAGCCGTTCGCCGGAAACCTACGGAGACCTGCCGGCCGGACCTGAAGGTGACGACGTCGGTACGTTCACCACCCATCGGTGCTTTCGGTGTCTTGGCGATACGCGCACAAATACAAGACGGCTGTGTGGTTATCATGGGAACTAATACGTTGCGTCAGACGATTCCAAACCGAGAAAACGTGGCCGACCGCCAAAATCCAAGATCCCGGGCCCAGGACCACCACCAAGCCCGTTGGCGACACCTCACAAATCATCCCAGTCGATCTCGCAGCAGAACAAGACGCCACAGTTGCAGACACAAGGTCCACTGCCACCCAAGAATATAACACCGACCCAGTCGTCGCCGCCCAAAGCCACGCCGACGAAGACGGTGGTGAAAGCCTTACCGACCGTCCGAGACCACACGACCGATCAGCTCGGACCGGAAGGCGACGAGTACATACCGCGAGAATACGACGAGGCGGGCGAGAAGAAGGCCACGGCCACGGGACATCCGCTCGATGGACGCGAATACAAGTGTCGGACCTTTTTCGTTCCAAACAGGGGCGACAAGCTGTTCATGCTCGCAACAGAGTGCGCGCGAATTCTGAATTACCGAGATTCCTACCTGCTCTTCAACAAGAATCGGTCGCTGTACAAGATCATCGCCAGTCAAGCGGAGAAAGATGATTTGATACATCAAGAGATACTTCCGTATTCGTACCGCTCGCGTCAGATAGCAATCGTGACTGCGAAGTCGATGTTCAGACAGTTCGGCAGTAGGGTGATCGTTAATGGCAGACGTGTGCGAGATGATTATTGGGAGGGCAAAGCGAGGAAGCAAGGGTTCACCGAGGAGGACATGGCAGGCGAGAAGAGACCGGGGGCTGCCAAAGCCAGAGATGCGGCGGCCGCAGAAGCTGCAAACGCGGGGTCCTTGCCGCACGCTCAACTGGAAAATATCATCTACGCCAACGGACCGGGACATCTGGAAGGACACTCACAACCGCAACCATTGCAGCCTGGTATGGGTGGTCTTACTCCGACCAGTATCGCGCCGCTGCCGATGATCCATTTGGCACCGCACGAAGATTTCCGGTTAAGAGACTATGGCAATATCCCACGACCCCGACAGGAGATGGCTGGGGCACCATATCAAGATCGCACACAGCCCAGCGCCACTTCGGAGATCTTGAATCAGGCCGCGCACACCGCAGAATTCAACAAGGCCGTCAACCAGCAAAGAGCACACCGAGGGAAGTATCTGGACGACTTCTGGACCAAGCCTCGCGAGATCGCGGCCTCGGCCTCCCAGCAGCAGCAGGGCGATGGCGTCAGTCAGTCTTTGCAGTCACCTCAGCTGGTGTCAGGTGGCATGATGGGAGCCGGTCCGCAGCCGATCCTGCAGCATCCTCCATCGCAGATGATGGCTCCCCAAGCATATTCACAACAGCAGCATCAGCCGAATTCCCTGGCCCAATCACCCATACGAGGTATGCCGCCGTCGATCCGACCCGATCAAATGCACCATCGATCTCCCAACCTTCCACTCTGCGGGATCGCCGCACAACAGTCTCCATACAGTTATCCGCAGCATTCCCAAATGTGGGGCCAGCCACCTCCACAACCACAGCCATCTCCGATAGGCACACATCACAACATGTCACAATACAGTCCCCACGTACAACAACACTCCCCTCATCCAGCGCAATCGCCACACCATCCTCCACCACAGCTACACCATCAGCAGAGCGGTAGCTCGCTCCACAGCGGCCCAATGGGGTATCAGGGCATCCCGAGCATGGGACCGGGTGGGTACCCTGGCGTCGGGGCCCGTGGACTGTATCAACCGCAGCCCGGTCAGAGCTCTCAGCAATACATGCCACAAACAACCGCAGGCGGTCAGCCGGGAATGCAGGGCTGGGCTCCTCCCCACCAGCAGGGTCAGCCTGGTGGATCACAAAGCTGGGGAGGATACTGAGTTACTCCGAACATGCTTGATGACCGGTACGCGTGATTCTCCGTCCTGAAGGGTGGATATATGAGAATAGGATTAGCCAGGTGTCTGGTGTCTGGCGTTGGTGGTGCCGTGCGTGACCTTGAAGCAATGGTCCCAACTTTTCCGTTTCCTGTATAATGTTTTTTCTTTCAATTGTTATTTATCCCCATCCGACACACTCACCTCAATCGTTGCCACGACATCCTCCCTACACACTTGTTCAACCCTTTCACTTCTTGTACAAATTCTGGTGGAGGATTTCATGAAGCTGAAAGGCGGGTGGCCACTTCTCCTCCACTCCATTTAGGGTTCCATCGTCCCCATCATCCTGTAAGTGCCGGGGATTTCTCCACCCTAGCGATCGGTTTCTGTTTCCCAACTCGGTGCTTTTCAATCTGCAATTTCCCCTGTCAGCTACTGTCGTCTGTTGCATTTTCATCTCCACGGTCAGGGTCAGGGTCAGGGGTTAGGGGTCAGGCATTGGGCTTTGCATAGCGGCGGCTTTTCGGTTTTCCTTATCCAGAGCGAGGAGGGCAGGTACATGGCATGGCATGCATGTTGGGTGAGATGCAAATGGTCGGTCGATCGGTCTGGGTACAAGGGCATTGGGTGAAAATTGTCAACCTACATTAGGGAGGAAAGGGTGCAACTGGGACGTAACCCGACGACGGACGACGACGAGAATGCTGCGTGATGGGTGACGGTGATGGTGACGGTGATGGTGACGCTTCGATTGGCTCAGGGACATGAATGGGATTGGATGTCCTACTGGACTGGGACGCGCTGGGAATACATATCGAGGAGATCTTTTCCATCTCGTAATTTAATTCTTAAGTATCATATTCGAATATCTACTCGATCGGATCGGTGGCTTACCCTCTCGCCATTCATTGTCTCTGAGGTTTTGATGTTTTGTTTTGGTCGTGCTGCGAGGATTGTCGGGACGTAGTCGCGTGAACGGTCATTGTACGCTGGACTTGGAAAGTAAGCGTATAAGAGCCTTGCGAGTCCTCCCAGAGCGGCAAACAGCGAGTTGGGCAATTCGGGCCATGTTCCCTCGACAACGACGCACCCCCTTTCTTCTTTCGACTTCCCACCTCTAACCACCTTCCGACTACCTTAACATCTTTCTTGTCGCCAGATTGGACGTCCCAACCCACCTCTCAACCCACCACGTCATGTCCCCCTCCCACCCATCAGATCAGCACCTAACCCTAAACTTACCACCTCTCCCACTCCCCCATCCCGTCATATTCGTCTTCACTGCCCCGTCCTAGAATCTCCTCCTCTGGTCACAATGGTGGCCCCCGGACATCAAGATCCGTCACGTTTCCGCTTCACACAGACCCGTCGTCCATATCTATCCCCCTCCCTATTCCTCCTGAACCGGAAAGTCTCCAGGCAGACAGACCCTCAAAATCTCCAACCCCATCCCAAATCGACAAGCATTACAGAGACCCATGCCCCAGCTGTGGTACTCTTCGGCCTTTCTGAGCCAGAATAGGCACGATGTATCCCTAAAGCTCTGTAACTCGCGATGGAGTTTCCCCTGAGATCTCTCGTTGCGACTCTTTCATGTGTCGTCGTCTGCTCTGCGCCGCGATGGGCAACGATTGACAATGCTAGTTTGTCGGTGGGTAGGCAGGGGATTGGAAGGAAGTGGGGATGGATGTTTTAAGGGAAGTGAGGAGGGATTAGGGAGAGTATTGAAAGTGGCTTTGCCATGGTTTTGTGACGTTGCTGTGTATGAATGAGATCTATATTGTACATCGTGCCTGCTTGGTCTCAATAATGAGAAGATGTTCGTAGAGGGGGGTTGTGGGGTAGATGCATTACGAAGGTTCGCTGCCCTGACGGTTAACTGTTATCCGTTGTTGGCGCCGCGGGGATCGCTGAATTTAAAATGAACCACTTGGTCAATTGGTGATCAGAGATTTGGCGTCATTATAGTGGATTGCTGGTGTTGAGTGGCCTCTTGTAGCGTCCAGCGTTGCCCCTGTTCCATCAAGGCAAGAGTTGCTCCTTTCGTCTCCATGCCCAGTCCGCGGCAACCGCCAACTTTGGTTAACTCATGAATTACGCGCGCGCATCTCACTGTAACAGGGGAAATTGAGACTCCGCAAGGGATGAAGATCTGTCTCTTACCCTACGGTACTTTACAAATGATCTCGCTGTGTAGTATTTCGTACATCGCAATTCACTTCCCTTTGCTCATGCAAGCAGATCGACCACATATTGCCTCCATTGAGATGCAAATCTCGGTCCTTCACGAAACCCCTGGCTAGCAGACCGCGCCGGCTGTCCTTTTAATTCGCGATTAGCACTGATGCCTGCCCTTAGCTCGACGCTGTCATCCACTTTCTGCTAGTACATCAACACCGCTGCAGTGCTTGCGGATTATCGTTATTGCTCAACGGTTATGCACCAATGTGCTTGTTTAGCACTTGAGCTCGAGCCATGGACCATCTGAAGCATAACGGCGCCCCTTTGGACCCTGGCGTTCCCATCGCGCCTTCACGCCAGAAGCAAGCCGTACCCGCGAAGATTTCTGTGCCTTCGTTTTCCGTCTTCCGAGCACAGACACCGCGCATATCGTTGGCTTCACCAGTTCGTCGGAAACCGCTCCCACCGAACGCTTCACCTCTTCTGACAAAGACTTCCTCTGCTGCTCCCGCCCAAGCTGCAGTAAGCAAAACTGACTACGACGACTCCCCCATTGGAGCTACTTTGCAACACCCCCCAACTGGATTGGACCGTGCATTATGGGCTTCGCAGCCCTGGACAAGCTCGCCGACGTTAGTAGTGAGGGATCTTGACAGGTATGCTGCTGGATTACAGCAGGCTTCGTGTACCCTGCATTGCTTCGGTCCGACTAAGCAGCGACCGTCACTAGGTACCCTCACGGTCAGACACCCTTGACTCCACGCGGCTCAGAGGACGGGAGGATATCGACTGTAGCTGGAGGAGTGAAGGGACCTTCACGAACACGGGCGCCTCACGTCAGATTAGCCAGCGAGCCCTTGATACACAGTCCCGCGCATGGGTCCTTCGACCAGAGAAGTGGTGGAGTTCAGAGGTCTGCGACAATGTCCTTACGCCCCGCAGGTCAAACAGCACCTTTACGACTGGATGCCACTTCTCGAACCATCTCCGATCAGTCCAATGAATCCTATGACTCCACATCCACCTGCAAAGCGCCTAAATCACCTGGCAGCAGGCTGACGACCTTTTTCGGTTGGAAAACCTCCTCACCCGTCCCAGAGTCCTCTAGCACTACGTTCTCAGAGAATGGTCATTCACCGATGCCATCACCGCTTGCACCATCACCACAGAGCTCCTCATCCTCACACAAATCTGTACCATTAATGGTTGATATATCCAAAGCTATCGCAACTCCGAAAGCTTCATACTTTGCTCACTCTGGCCTGCCCTTGCCAACGTCAAACCCTGCCATGGCAACACAGGTTGGAGAGATGGAAGAGGAGCTACGGGAAGTTAGTTCAGAGTTGGCATCCTCCATCAAACGTGAAATGGAATTGGAAGATCAGGTAGATCGCCTACAGCTAGAGGCTAGCCAAGGATTAGACCACAACCGACGCACGAGTGACTACTTTTCGGATTCCGGTGCCAGCTCAACTAGGTACCCACTTAGTGAGGTGGGAGGAAAGTCGGAGGATTTGGAGAAGTGGAAAAGGGCTTTGGAGCAAGATAAGGCGCAGTTCAAGGTCGATTTCACACAAAAGTTACAGTACGAGCGGGGGCGGAGGAAGGTCCTGGAGGATCACATTCACAATATGGAGGAAGAATCACAACACGTGGGTGACTATGTTGCGGTTAAGAAAGTGAACATTTGCGCTGACAATAGGGCAGTTGGTTCAAGGGCGCGGTGAAACAACCAGCGCTGTAAGCAAATCAAGAGAGCTGGAGGCATCACTTGAGGATGTACGGCGGAAATTCCTAGAAGAGCGACAGTTGAAAGAGAATTTTGAAGACCTTCTGACGGCGCTGCGAGCGGAAATTGAAGATCATCAAAACGAACGGGATAATCTTCGAGACGAGATTGTTCCTCAGCTGCGAGCACGGGTGGACGGCCTGGAAGCGGAAGCAGCAGAGTCTCAAAAGCTGACGTACGAGTACAGCCGAATGCAACAAGAGATACAAGCGCTGAAAACCGAGAACAACACCCTCGTAAACGCCAAGCGCTTACAGCTCGAGTTGCAACAACAGCAAGCCCGGTTCAACTCTATCGCCGAGGAGAGCGAGTCCGCGGCACACCCAAGTGTGGAACTGGCTAGATCAAACTCGTTGGCCCGCGGTTCAAGGAATGATGACCTGTCAAGGTCGGCTTCGCTGTCAAGATCGAAATCGATCGTCGCCAAGGAACGAGAGTCACGCGATCCACTGGCGGACCGAGTCAAGGACATTGAGATGCAGCGTGATGCACTTCATAAGGCGTTGAAAAGCTTGCTTGAGAGACAGGAATACCAAGATCGGGCAACTCAAAAACGGATGCGAGCGCTGGAGGCCGAACGTGACAAAGCAATCCAGTCCGGATCACCTCGGCGGCAGGGCTATGAGCGGGAGTTGTCTTGCTTGAGGGAAGAGATTAATCATCTCCGACGGAGAGCAGACGACGCTCTCGAGCAAAAGTGGCAATGTGAGAAAGGACTAGGTGGGCTGAAGATGGACCTTGATCGAGCTGAGCAAGAGACCGGCTCATTACGGAAGCTGTTGTATGAGCACGAAATCGTGGTTCCTGAGGCTCCGACTGAATCTCAAGACTCCAATCTTGGTGACGACCAGCCAGGCTCTGCATCATTGGAGAAAGCATACAAAGAGCTACAGGCCACTCACGCCTTGTCGTTAGCCCGCATACGCGAGTTGCGAGGATCAGCACCGGTGATCGCCGATGACGCCGAGACGGCCAACACCCTCGAGCTTCTGAAGAAGAGCATCTCGGAAGCCGAGGTCGAACGCGACCTGGCCGAACAGCAAGCCGGTCAATATCGAGCTCAAGCCGAATCCCTCCAAGAAGCCGAATCCTTCCACGCCAGCGAGAACAACAGCCTCGCCGGCCAGCTCCGCGCCTCCGCCGACCGCGTCGAAGCCCTGGCGAAGCAAGTCCGGCAACAGCTCGAAGCCAACAGCGCGCTCCGGCAACGCCTCGCCGAAGCCATCAGCCGCGGCGAAAAGGAGCAGCGCACATCCGCCACGCGCATCATCGAAATGCAAGGCCGGCTCAAGTCGCTCGAAGACAACGTCATGGCCGCCCAACAACACTCCGAGGACGCCGTCGCCCAGCACGAGGACGAGATCCGCGGCCTGCGCGACAGCCACAATCTGCAGCTGCAGCGCATCAAGACCGGCCTCCGCACCCCTATCGCCTTCTCGCCGCAATCGGCATCGGCGTCGCCGCTGTTGTCGCCGCTCTTCAGCGCCAAGTCGCCCAAGCTGGCCGTCACGAGCAGCGGCGTCGCCATGTCGCTCAACAAGGCGCTGCGCACGGAGTTTCTGGAGACGCGCGTCGAGGAGCTGGAGAGGGCGCTCCGCGACGCGGATAAGGAGATGGAGGAGGTCGTGTCTCGCATGAATATGGCGCAGATCGAGGTTATGGAGCTGCAGTCGGCGAGGTATGTTTTGTTCTTCGCCCTGGAGGTCTACGGGATGAGGGAGGTGATCGGTGAGCTGATGGAGTGAGCAGAGACGAAGCGATGCGCCAGACGCGGAAATTACAGGCTCGGATCCTGACTGAGAGGGAGACGGTCAAGGTCTTGGTGTCCTAGGCCGCCGAACGGTAGGAGAGAACGCCCGCACTGCCTCCTCATCACCCACAACCTCGTATCCCTAACTCGTTTCGTCCTGCCCTCTAGCGCGCTCAATCTCGCACACTATAACCCCTATAACCCCTATAATCTTCTTCGCTCTAGACGGCATCTTCTGCCACGACCGGAGATCGCCATTTCACCGCATTTCACCACATTTCACCGCATCGCATCGCATCGCATTGCGTCGTTCATCGCATTTACACCGGTGCATCGGGGCTATTTCTAGGCCTGCTACAACTTTTTGATCTATGGCGATTGGATATATTTCGTTTCTCTGCTCATTTTCGCCATCATATCTCCATCATCAATCTCGGACAGCATTAGCATTTTTAGCCCATCCCTCATCGGGGAGGAGCTCTTTTCCTGCGCGACGGTTTCGCGGCGGATAGATAGATACCATCATGACTTTTAGACCATCGCTGGAGTCGATGAGATCTCGGTTCTCAGCAAGCTTGAAGATTTAATTACCTAGGCGTCACTTGCTCTACGCCGCTTGCCTCACTGTGACGATGACGGTGACGATGACGATGACTTCCTCCATGCAGCTACCTACCTACGCGGATACAAATCCCTCCTTCCTCCCTCCCTGTCCCTGTCCCCGTGACAGCTACTCCCCCCACTCCACTCGAACCACTCGAACCTCTCAAACCACTCAAACCACTCAAACCGCTCGAGCCAGCAATCTGACCTCCCGACTCCCACCCCACCAATGGTCCAATCCCAATCCGGCTCTCCACAAATTTTCCACCTCGTCACCATCCTTTCCGTCCTGCGAGATCGCTCGATCGATCAATGACTTACGCTACGGCTCTGTAGACTAGTTAGGTCCACGCTTCATTTACGTGTCTTTGCCTTGCGCCATGCTGGGAACTGTAGGTAGGTAATTTTGGTCTGAGATTGACTTGATATGTTTCGAGGAGAGAGTGGGAACGATGAGGGAAAGGGGCAGGGGGATTGGGGAGGGGATGGGATGGGAAGGGAAGGGGGATAGGAAGGGGACGGGGATGTCAAAGTCACGAGGGCGTGCGGCTAAGAATCATGGATAAAGACTGAACAAAGCAGAGGCGCTGCTTGCTTGATACCAAGCCCAGGCCACGATGCGAGCCCGATCATCGGCCGACGGCAGTGTCTAGAAGGAAACTTGAATCCGATGTTCGTACTGTAGCAGAGACGCTTGGTGGCGCCAGATCTATAGACATGTCAATCACTTCATTCCCTCATGCCCTGATCCGCCTCCACCTGGG
>JAABUY010002388.1_pt1 | contig 22406 bp, 39 predicted proteins | sample 5560271 | NCBI WGS metagenome assembly JAABUY01 (sample SAMN10711886, study PRJNA513374) | rock metagenome | isolation source: Antarctica rocks | place: Antarctica: Victoria Land, University Valley | reverse complement strand
TTGCACGCCTTGCACGCGCGTGCGTGACCATGCTGGCAGACCCTGCCTGCGGCCTGGGCCCGCAGCAAGCCCTGGCGGCCCGCTTGCAGGGCCCGAGTCGATGGTCTACGCCGTCAAGGAGGCCTGCATGGTGCACAACGCCGCGTCGTGCTCCGCGCCCTACCTGGAGTTTGTGCAGCACACGTTCAACCTCTGAGCGCCCTGCCAGATGGCGGCATTCTTCTTTAGAAGCGGATGCGCATGTACAGTATCGTTGTCTTTTGCGCCAAGCCGCAGCAGCCGCTGTTCTCCACCAGGCGCTGCCAAGGACAGCGTGTCTGTTGGCGCTCTTTGTATTGCTGGTTGCCGGCTGGTGCTGTGTATGCTGTAGGTTGCAGGCGTGCCCGTTGGGCGCCTCTCGCGCAGCTTAACCAATTCTTTGCGTGCAAGCAAGACATGTGGCGCGCGCAGCAAGTCGTAGGCAGGCATGTTCATTTGCTTTGCAGAGCACAAGCGTAGTTGTGTGGTTTTTTTTAGGCAGCTCGCCTGCCGTATTATTGGGCAGCCTACGACATTGTGGTAAGTCGCATATAGATGCAGAGGCCGCGGCCTAGCAGTGTAGCAGTGTACAAGCAGCGTGACCTGGCTGGATGCACGTCGTGTAAGCATAGAGTCTTCAGCTCATTTTATGGCATGCACTGTCCTACTTTCTTACCAGCGTGCACGGGCCCAGGCACCACACATACCACATAGCTGCCTAGGATGTAGACCACAGAACTGAGTGCTGGACAAACATCCAGTCACGTCCCTTCACACGCAACTCCCAAACACCCAGGCGGGCAGGGACACAAGTATGTGGCAGGTGCACCCTCGCCCGCCCCCGCAGGCTAGCCTCGGGTCAGCACCTGGGCCCCGACTTGGTGCCCATGCTATGTACAGGTAGCTGCTGCGCTCGCACTGGGCAAGGACCCGCCCCGCCTGGCCCCGCCTGGCCGCACGGGTCAGGCTCAGCGGCCTATGCCGCCTGCTGCGCCGCGTCCCGCTGCGGCGGCGCTCCCCGCATCCACCTCACCTGGTCCACCAGCGCCTTGAAGCTGTACGGCTCATACATGGCCAGCTCGCTCAGCATCTTCCGGTTGATGTGGATGTTCTGGCTGTGCAGCCCGTGGATGAGCTTGGAGTATGGCACCTGCGCCACAGCCTGTGTCTGGCGTCTCCACACTCAAGAAGCAGGTGCATGAGCGGGGGCCGCCGCGCAGCGTGCCGCACCCCGTGCTCCTTGGAGCCGGCGTTCACGCGCTGGATCCACAGCGAGCGCATGTCGCGCTTCTTCTGCTTGCGGTCCCGGTACGCGTACTGCAGCGCCTTCTCCACGCTCTGCTTTGCTATGCGGTAGCAGTTTTTGCTGCGGCCGCGGAAGCCTTTGGCCATCTTGAAGAGCTTGTCGCGTGCCGTCATGCTACTGCCTGGCTTGCCGCGCCCGCCCAGGGGAGACCCTCGAGGCGCGCCCCGCTTGTGGGGTGCGGCGGGGCTACTGTGCCAGTGAGCAGTGTAACTGTGTTGAGCTTGGACTTGGAAGTGGCGCGCAAGTAGCGGTCGAGCCTGGATCTTTAGCTTGTAGAGTTTCTTTTTCTGCTTTAAGCCTCTCCGGCAATGGGCTGCCTGCCGCAACCCTAGTGCGTTGCGTTTGGTTTTCCCGGGGAACTTGTCCAAGAACTTGCGACTGCCCCGAAGCTGTTGGGGCAGCCTTGGCTGTGCAGGCACAGCTTGTTTGAGCACGAGTGCGCTACATAATAAATCTGACCAACAGACCCCTGTGCTCGGGTGAGACTGTGCGCACATGGCGCTCCTGCACTTTAAAACAGACAAGTACCAGCGCAACAGCACCTTCTTGCAGGACGCCGAGTATGGACGCGCCCTGGACACGTTTGTTAAGGGTGCGCAAGCTTGGCTGCAGCTCTTCAACATCATTTTAACAGGGTCAGGGCATGCGCGGCTGAGCCGGGAGTCTGGTGCACAGGCTGTGTGGACGTACTGCTCGTTAGTGAAGATAACAAGGTATGACTGCCTGTGCCTATGCTGTGGTGGCCTTAGCCTATGCTGCCCTCCCAGCAATGGCATGCTTCAGGCACACCTAACCAACCCATCGCCGCAGGTGCTCCTGCTGAAGCGCCGCATCCACCCGCAGCCAGACTGGTGGTTCATAGGTGCGCTCCTCTCGTGGTCCCCTGAAGCAAACTCGCTGTGTTTGACGGACAACCTGGTGCGGCTCTCAGCAAGCTCGGTTCTGTGCAGGTGGCCGCATGCGGGCAAGTGCGCCCTGACTGCGTGCTGCTGCGCCGACCTGCAACAGCTTGCCAACGTCTCTGCGCATGCATTGCAGGCAGGAGACACGCCGCTGGACACCGCAGTGGCCACCGTGCGGCGTGAGACAAAGCTGGAGCTGCCGCGAGAGTGCTTCAGCTTTGTGTGCCTCGCATCCTACTTGTGGCAATACCGCCAGCAGGAGCCCCAAGGTGCGGCCCTTGGCAGACGCTTTGCACGCTCAAGCTTGCACTGGTGTTGACCGCAGATGCCTGGACAGCTTGGGTGCTGCGGGGGCGCAGGCAACGGTACGGCAGACATAGCGCTGGTCTTCCAGGGGCGCGTGACGGCGACCGAGCAGCGCGTCGTCGAGGGCAGCTACGACTGCGCGGAGTATGAGGCTGCGCAGTGGCTGCCCATAGAGGATGCTGCTGCGGACGCGTCGCTGCACCCTGCTGTCCGCAGGCATGCATGCCCCCATCGCGGCCTTGTGCCTGCCAACTCGTGGCACGTTTCACTCGGCTCACCCTGTTGCTAACGCTGGCAACTTGTGCGCAGTGCGTTGCTCCACGTGTCGCTGCGGGAGGCGGAGGCGGCCATGGATGCAGCCCAGGCAGACGACGCTGCGGTGCTGCGCTGTGCCAGAAAGCTTTGCGCCATTCGGCAGAGCGTGGACGCAGTGGCGGCCATGCCCTACGCAAACGTCAGATGCTATGCCAGCCAGCATGGCACAGACCAGCCGTGATGTGCACTTCTGAGCCCGTGCTCCGTATTGTGTGCGTGTACCTTTAAATCATAACGTGTTGGCTGAAAGGTACAGCAATCGCCCGGCCTCCAACCTTGAGTGGGCCTGCTGACTGTCCTGTTCGATCAGTGGGTCTATGGCAGAGCGCCGATGAGAGAGACTTCCAGGCTTCACCCAGCATGTCACTGCCTCGCAGCGGCACAATGAACACAACAACATGTTACACGCTGTTGCCAACAGTCGTGCATCATGCACCTCACATTGCTGACCCGTGCTGCTGCTACATTACTTGTCATGCTAAACACTAGCAACATACAAGCTGCACACCTATAACACTGAAATCAGGAGCACACCGACAACTAGGTTCAACAAAGGTGTTCAATTGAGGTAGGTTTATGCCACGTCCCAGGCGCCAGACTGTAAATCATGCATTGGTGAGCCATGCCACGCACCCTCATGGCCACACAGCACTGCAAACACAGCGCGTGCAAGTGCAAGACAGGCAGCGCCTCCTGCCAGCGCAGACAGCATGGCACCGTCAATGGCGAGCTCCCTCACTCTTTCTAGAGCCTCAGAAGTGCCGGACCCTTTAGGAGCAAGCCTGGACACTACAACATGCGTAAGGTGGCAACCACGCCGCCTCCTGCAGGCAGTGGCGCACCGGGCCGTGCCGCCGAGCCGCTGCAGGGCCCTGCCTCGGGGCCGCGGCCGCGGGGTTGCGCGGCGTCAGCGCACCGCCAGCGCGCACCGGATGTTCATGGCGGCCAGCTCGGTGACCAGGTGCCGGAAGACATACGGCAGTGCGACGCGCGCCAGGTGGCGCCCCGTGCCGCACTGCACGCACCGCAGCGCCAGCCGGCCACGCTCTGCGCGCGCCGCGCGCTGCTTGACATGAAAAGATGTGCTTCGGGGTGGGAAGCGAGGCCGGGTGCAGAGCAGGGTGCGCAACAAGACCTGAGCACTTCTAGTGAGGCGTCGCAGGGGCATCAAGTGTGCGCCTTTTCACAGCTCAGGACAGGCTGATGCTACCTGCTGCCCCCAGCAGCCCCAGTCACCCCATACTAAGACTATGTGACGTAATGCTGCGGCCAGGCCAGCAAAACAGCGCCTATTTTGCTGAGAGCGCCGCGCGCCGGGCATGCGACCAGAAGAGACACTCCAGCCCGGACACGTCGGGTGCTTGCACATGCCGGGGCAGGCGCCGGGGCGCACCGCCGCCGCCGGGGTGGTACCCGGCGCTCAGCACCGCGGTGGCCGGCTGCGCGCAGGCGGTGAGCAGGCTGCCGCACGCGGCGCACACGTCGGCCACCGAGTAGTCGCTCGCGGTGTGCAGGCGGTCGTGGAGCAGGTAGGCCGCGCCGTGCGCCAGCAGCGCGTCGCGCTCCATCTCGCCGAAGCGGATGCCGCCGCCGAACTTGCGGCCCTTGATCGGCTGCTTGGTCAGCGGGTTGACGGGCCCCGTGGAACGTACCTGCGCGCGCGCCCGGCGCACGGGCGTCGGGCGTCTGGTTTGGCGGGCGCGGCCCGCCTCCTTAATTTCATCGTGGTGAGGCTGGTTCGTAGTGTGCCACCGTTGTATGCTCGAGCATCGCAGCAGGCTGGTCCAGGAAACTGCCTCACATCCCATGCATGCTGCTGTCTGGCAGGGTACGGCAATTAGGGTACCGTATCCTACCCTACTCCCTACTCCACTTCAACATACAAACGCGCGGGCGCGCCTGGAACTTGTCAGAGACCATGTGGCGCAGGCGCTGGTAGTACACGGGGCCGAGGTAGATGTCGGCCGCAAACTCCTCGCCCGTCACGCCGCTCACCATCGTCTCGCCTGGCCGCGCAGGGGCCGCAGCGACTGGCGATCAGCATTCCAGGACATCGCTCTGCTCCTGCCACATCCTCCTACTGTCTGTCGCCATCCACATGATTATGCAAGCGAGCGCACAGACAGCCCAGAAACCCAGCCATGCAAACAGCCCACACCTTGTTGCATGCTTCCCGCCTGCCAATCCTGGATTACGATGGATTACGACGCGGCAGCGCAGAGCGCTTGCAGCCCTGCACCTGGTCTGCTGCACTCACACAGCGGTATGATGCTGCCGGTAGGGACACGCAAGCGCCCAGGGTATTGCAAGGTTTCTGGAGGCCGCGCGTACCGCCCAGGCGCTGGAAGCCGGACGCCTCGAGCGCGTCGCCGGCCTCGGCGGTCAGGTTGCGCGTGCTGCCGGCCGCCGCCTGGAAGGGCGACCCGTCCACAAAGCGGCCCTGCCGACGCCTGGCAGGGTCAGAGTGTGCATGGCTTCCTGCAGGGGCGGAGCGCAACATGATAGGAGCGTCCGAGGCGCCTGCGGTGCTTCTGCCATGCTGATGCAGCCAGCCGGCAAGCACTGCTAAGATTACGTGCTCTGGCAGGACGTACTTTGGCTCCAAGCACATTGGGTGTGCACCCAAACAGGCGCAATGTCTCGCCCACCTCTGCATTTGCAGGGAACTTCTGCAGCCGCATCACCAGGGTAATGCCACGGAGCATGTCTGAGAGATGATACACAGACAGCGAATTATCTCAGTCTACAACCCAGGACAACGTCTGAGCCGCCGGGAGCAGCAGAGGAGGACATGAGCAAGGCATCAGACACCGCATGCGCTCACACACGTTCCGCTTCCAGCCAGCCGACCCATGAGCGCGCCGCCTGACAGGGAAGCCACCTGCAGCGCGCCCGCCTTGCCGACCAGGCTCTCGATCAGCATGCCGATGGTCATGCGCGACGGGAAAGCGTGCGGGTTGATGATGAGGTCCGGCCTGCGCCGCACCCACACCGCGTGAGAAAATGTGTGCCTGCAGCGAGGCGACGGCACACACCCGCGCTGCCAGGTCTGCAAACAGCGCCAGCCATGTGCGCCTGAGCGCGACATGTTTGCCGCAGGCCGTCAGCTTGAACTCACAAGCTGTCGGGGGCAGGCAACTGCGCAGCGCATGCCCGTCGCGGGCGCCGGCGGCACGCCCGCGCCGGGCCTCACGCCGCGCGCCCGGGGCGTGCGGCGGGGGCGCGCCGCATGCCGGTCGCGGGCGCGAACGGCATGTCCGCATCGGGCCACAGCTGCGACAGCACGCCCTTCTGCCCGTGGCGGCTGGAGAACTTGTCGCCGACGACCGGGTTGCGGTTGAAGCGCAGCAGCACGTTGGCGCGCCGTGCGCCCGGGGCGCGCCCGGACCCCACGAGCGCCACTTGCTCCACCGTCGCCACCTCCTCGCCCTTCACCTTGCCCTTCTTGTAGCGGCCTGGCGGCCCGCGCGCGGCGGCCATAAGGCCCTCGGGCGCCGTGTCGATGAGAACCTAGTAATAAACCTAGCAACTAGCTTAGGACAAGGATGACGCGCCGCGCGCCCAGCGCGCATGCTGCGTGCCCGACCGGCGACCACCAGCGCCATGCGCTCTTTCGGCACCCACCCATCAGCAGACTGAGCGGCGTGTCGAGCTGCTTGTTGAGCTACTTGCGGACACTACTCTGTGCTGACATGCGCGAGAGCAGAATCAGCACTGTCACATGTGGTCATCGGGCGCCACAGGTGGAAGCAAAGAGTCACCAGTGATGCTGTCGAGCGCGGAGTAGTAGGCCTGGTCCGGGTATGCCACGGCGCCCACATGCGGCAGCCCGTCCGCGTCAATGCGCGCCGCGTCCGCGTGCGCGGCCTGCGCGATCGCAGCCGCCCTTCGAGGCACGACTCACTGCTGAGCGCCGTGCGCGTTTGCAGAGCCGCATTGGCCGCGCACAGGAGGCGCCGCAAAAATCACAAAACGATATGTCTGGCATGACAATGTGGACAGGATCGCACCTGGCGCGTGGATGTCAGTGGGCAGGACAGAGTCAGGGTGTCAGACTGCTGCACATCGAGCGCCCCGCGCAGTGCCCGCCAGGGCGTGGCCTCGCTGGCGCCGCACCTGCGGGCAGAGCCGCATGCCGCCCGAGACGGCGGGGCTGTCGGCCGCGGCCGGCACGTTCTGCGGGTAGCGCTGCCCGAACGCGCCGCGCGGCCGCTCCGCGAGCGGCGCCGCGCGCGCGCCCTCCGCCGCAAACGCCTGCCGGGCGGCAATGTCAGCGGGGCGGGGCTGCTGCGGAGGACGGCGCCAGAACGACTGGGAGCCCGACAGAAAGACTGACTGAGGTTTCGCAGGGTTCTTCGTGTCAAGCGTCGATCTGTGACACCTCTTAGTCCAGTACGCCTTAAATCACGATGCCGCTGACTGATAAGCGCCACACCTACACATGACAGCATGAGACGCGGCCAGCTTCAATGCCGGCATGATTGACGGGTTGCGCAGCAGCGTAGCAGTAATCACTGGCCGCGCAGCCAGAATCAGACCGCGCGCCCAGAGCCGCACCAGCTGTTTGCCGCGCTCCTCGGCCAGGTCGACCGCGTCGGTCTTGTACAGGCTGCCGTGCGCGAGGCCGCGCTGGACGGCCGCCGCGTTCAGGATCATGGCGTCCTCCATGTCGTAGCCTGCCGCGCGCGAGGGAGGGCTAGGAAACCTGCATAGGGTTTCACAAGAGGACCTGCGTGCGCATGCGCATGTGCGCTGTGTCCGCGGACCACACGCTGGCGAAGACCGCGAGGTGCTGCGCCGTGAGCTGCCACTCTGTCTTGTAATCAGTCGTCGGTCCTGGTGCAGCCCTGGTGCACGCCAGCGTCTGTCTGCTGACTGCCTTTCTCGCACGGTGCTGTCCGGAGCATGAAGACACTGCTATCATCGGGCGTATGGCCATGCAGGGTGCGGAGCAGGCGCTGCGCCGATGCAGCCAGCCCACAGGCACCTCAAGGAGGGCCGGGTTATGCCCTGAAACTAACCTAACCCTAACCCCAGCCCGGCGTGCGCGGCGGCCGCGCACCCGTGTACGCGAGCACGGCCACGACCATGTTGGTGCCGGACGGGAATTCGTCCATGCGGAACTCGCCGTAGCGTGCCGTGCGCACCAGCGGCGTCTGCGGGCTCTGCAGGCGGTACATCTTGGTGTCGGAGCGGTGCTGCAGCGCCTGCCGCGCGCCCGTCGCGGCGCGCGTCAGCGACGGCGTCGAGTCAGGGTGACGCAGAGGGTGGGTAGGGTGACGCTCCGGCGAGGCAGCCGCGCATTAAGAGGCGCGTCTCTGCGAGCGGCTTTGCCATGTGGGCTAGCATGCACCCGCCGCATCATGTCCGCAGTTCTGCCTTCGCCGCCACTGAATGCAACGCCAGCTGGCGCTCGACGCGCATGCAGGCTGCTCGGGCACGCGCGCTGGCAGCGGCCTGCCGGGGCGCCGTGGGCGCGCGCACCAGCGCGGGCGTGCCCATGGTCTGCTTGCCCATCTGGCACTGGTACATGTTGCGCGGCGACTGGTTGAAGTCCGAGAACGGCGTGAGCGAGGCCACCACGCTCAGCATGGCCGCCGGGTGCGCCTCCGCGTGCGTGAACGCCGCCGCGGCAGGGCCCTCTGTCGGCAGGCCGTCGGGGCACCTGCGGGCCGCGCGGCTCAGCCGCACGCGCCTGCAGCTGACGCCCAGGGGGCCGCGCGCGTTCCGCCGACGGCGTTCCGCCCACGGCGAGCGCCACGCCGCTCCCAGGAGTGCCCAACGGACACAGGGCTTGACGTGTCATACCCAGGAGGGAGCCCGGCGCTGTGGTTGTAAGGCTCATGGGTTTGGGAGGTGTGTGAGGGCACATGCGTGACGCGCCAGCGCCTGCAGGCCGCAATAGGTTGGGGCGGAATGACCCTATGGTTCGCGCCTGATGGACAGGTAGGTCTGCTCCAGCGAGCCGACCAGCTCGCGCGCACCGCTCGGCAGTTGCAACACCGGGCGCAGCAAGCGCGCGGACGACGTGAACAGGAACACGCCCGGATACGTGCCGCCGCGCTCGAACGGCACGTGCGCCGCCTCCAGGTCCGCCGGCACCAGCGCCTCGGGGCCCTGCGGCCGCCGTCAAGGGTTCAGCGCCTGCGCTCCCGCATGAGCAGCACATTCACGGCCACCCGCAGTGCGCAGATAGCGGGCCCACCTTAACGCCGAGCGCAAGACCCTACCGCACGGCCCCGCCTGGCCGCTGGCACCTGGAGCGCTGCGGTGCGGGCAGGCATCCCGAACAGCGACCCTGCCCACTTGGCACATGACAGAACGGCGTTGCTGGGCAACGTTGCAGGTCTCAGCGGGCGCAGGGCGTGCTGAACCCGGGACGCACACCGCGCTGGTGATGTCAGCATACTGCACGCCGGGCTGGGGGCCGTCCTCGGCGGCCAGCCGCGCGGCCTTGCAGGCCCGCAGGCGCGCCACCAGCCCGGCCGCGCGGCGCGCGTGCACCCAGCCTATGCAGCGCCCATCCAGCTGCACGCCCAGGTAGGCCGGCCAGGGCGGCGCCGTGCCCGACCCCGGCGCCCCGGGCAGCATGCCGAGCCCCGCCGCGACCTGCCACCCGGCGCGCGGCCGCGCGTTGGCGGCCGGCCGCCTGTGCGCCAGCTTGCGGAGACGCGGGCGGATGAGGGCATGCAGTTACCCGATAATGCAGCCCGCCTTGATGGCCACGACAGGCATGCCAGCGCAGCACTTGATGGAGCGCACGCCAACCATAGGCACACGCTCGAGAAGCTACAATTGCTCCAGCCCACCTCACGATCAGAGCTCGCGGCGCGCTGCCGCCCTGCCAAGACGGCCGGGCGCCAGGGCACGCGCCATGGCAATGGCGGCCTGCACGCTCTCGGCCTCGCCGGGCGGCGCGGTCACGACGCGGCAGGCGGCGGTCAGGTGCAGCAGCAGGCCGCAGGGCGAGCCGTCGGGTGTGTGCACGGGGCACATGAAGCCCCAGGAGTCCGGCAGCAGCTTGCGCACGGCCGTCGTGCGCAGCTCCGCGAAGTACGCGCCGCGGTGGATGCAGCGGAAGTGCGACAGGTACCTGCGAAGGCGCCGCGCCCGGGCGGCTCAGCCGCTTTCTCATAGGGTAGCACGCACGCTGGTGGCAGCGCATATGGTGGCGTTGATTTGGTGCAGCACACACAGTGTCACTCTCTGCGTGGTGCTGCTGCACGGTGTAGGGTTTAGGGTACGCGGCGCGCCGGAAAAAGTTGAGCTTCTCGGCCACGATGGTGAAGCCGGACGCCTGGCTGAGGTCAATGTTGGAGCCGCTGCCGGTGCCCAGGTTGCCCGTGTTCAGCAGGTACTCCACCTGCGCGCGGCGCAGCAGGGTTCCAAACCCTATCTGTCGGCCGGGCCATTGGACCCGCTGCCGGTCCCCAGGTTTGCCTGTGTCGGCAGGTACTCCACCTGCGGGCACAGCGACAGGGTTCCGAGCCCCGTCGGCCAGGCCGCCTGCCGCAGCCGGCACAGCGTGCGCTCGCCGCATGCGAGTCGAGGCCGGGGAGCGCTGCCGCACGACGCCCTGGGCGGCTGCGCCGCAGCAGCGCGCCTGCAGGAGCGCCGCTCGGAAGTGCGGAGGGCGGGCTGCGGCCCACCTTGCGCCCGATGTCGGGCAGGCGGCCGGCGGCGCGCTTGACGTACGCCTCATCCCGCAGGTTCACCGTCTCCGGCGCGCGCTCCAGGTCGCGCACCACCTGCGCAGGCGCACACGCAACTCCTACCCTTGTCCCACAGAGTAGGTTTAGCCAGGGTAGGCACTGCCTAAGCGCGTCCCAGGCCGCGCGCCACCTGCGCGGGCGCACGCGCGCTGAGTCGCATCCGCCAGGGGGCGGCCGCCAGCGCACCCCCGGACGACGCGCGACGCGCGGCACACGCAGCGTGACAGGCGCGGCATGCGCGCACGGCGCCAGCGTCGAGGCCGCCGGCGCGCCCGTCCGCCCGGCCTCTCTAGGACCCACCGCACCGGGCTCGCGTTCGTCCCCTTGCATGCGCCGCTCGCGTGCGCCACTGTCAACCGCGACGCGACTGCCCGCGCGTACATCCTCACAGTCAGGGTTGGGCGCACGGGGGCGTGAGGGTGCCGGGCCGCGCCTGCTCGCGGAAGGCCGCCAGGCCGCTCGCCAGCTGGTCGGCGGTGAACTTGGCCAGCAGCGCGCCCGGCAGCAGCGTCTGCGCCCCGCCAGACGGCTCTTCTGACCACGCGCGGGTGTGCCTCTGCTGATGGCAAGGCGATGCCGCAGCAGCGTGTCCAGCTGCTGCGTCTGGCTGTTGTGGAAGCTGTCTTGGGGAGCGCGGGCCCCGCGCACGACGCAAGGGCAGGCGCGGCACATCCCTTCGCTACACAAGGAACTTCTTCCACTGAACTAGGATATTAGGCCAGTCGTCTGCGCCTCCAAAACGTGTCCCGACTCCCTACAACCCCACCCTCAAGGCCAGGACCTCGTGGTGCGGCAGCGCGTCGGGGTTGTCCTCGCCGCACGCGCCGCTCGCGAGCGCCAGCAGCTTGGCCACCATGGCCAGCAGCAGCGCGAACTTGTCGGCCGGCCGCGGCAGGTGCACAAACACGCAGCGCTCGAGCAGCGCCTCGCCGGCCTGCGCGCGCGCGCACCCTCCAGCGCCGCCGCCCAGCGCGCTGGCTGCTCACCCTCCCTGTGCCACTTACAACGCACAGCGCACCGCTCGGGGATGCACCTGCGTGTCCCTCTCCACACCATCGCATCAGATAACGGACTGCTTGGGCGCCTACGTATGGCTGGCGGCTGCTCTGGCGCGCGCGCGGGCGGCGCGCCTGCAGGTCGGAGAGCCGCGGCGGCAGGTCGAGCGCGCCGCGGAAATGGCGGCCGAGGTGCTGCAGGCACTGCGCGCGCGTGCGCAGGCCCGTGGCGGCCGCCGCGCGCAGCAGCTGCTCCGCGCTCCGCCACAAACGCGCCGCCGCCCTCTGCGCGCCCGCGCGTCCGCGCTCGCTCCACGGGCAGCCGCCCCATGCAGGACACCGTTCCGTTTCGCGCACTGCGCTGCCAGTACTTTCCAAGGAACAACAGCATATCTGGCCCTGCGTACGGGCACGATAAGCACAGCGGCATGTCCACGCAACGTGTGGAGCCCGGCAGGCCGGGGCAGCCTGGGCGCGCGCACCCGCGTCCTGCGGCGCGGACGCGACCAGGTAGCCGAACAGCTCGCGGTCGGATGCCTCCACGAAGCACTTGAGCAGCACGCCGACCGGGATGAAGAACTCCGCGCGCCGGATGGCGAACGCGAAGTTGACCGCGCCGTCTGTCAGGTAGTGGCAGCGCACGGTCGCGGACGTCTCGTCCGGCCGCACGCACCTGCGCGCGCCCGCGCCGCGGGCTCGCCGGGGTGCGCGCGCCGACAGCGGAGCTTGCAGAAGCCCTCTATGTACCAAAAATTACAACCTTGCACAATAACGACCACGAGCGTTCATTTCCCATGATGTAGTCAGAAAAGCGCTTGTGCGGCCGTGGCTGCTGGTGTCCGGGGAGGGTGGCGGCCCGGCAGTGCGCGCGCCGGATCAGCGTGCCCAGATCGGTGTAGTTGGAGCCGCGCTTGCGGAAGGCGCCGCGGCGCAGCGCCATGATGTAGTGCCGGCGCTGCTGCACGAGCAGGCGGATGATGCGCTCGATGCCGTTGCAGATGAAGTAGCCGCCCATCTCCACCGCCTCCTCGCGCCGCGCCACCAGCTGCGGCCTGCGCGCGCCCGCTGCCGCTGTGCTGCATGCCAGATACGAGCCACTGCAGGTTTGGTTTAGGTTTGCATGCCGCCGATTTCCACCGCCTCCTCGCACCGCGCGACCAGCTGCGGCCTCTGCGCGCGCCCGCTATGGCCGCTGCCACTGTGCTGCGAGCCAGATGCGAGCCACTACAGGCCAGGGCTAGGTTTGCATGCAAACCGCCGTCCACTTGATGTCTCATCCATGCATGCCTTCACTTGACAGACAATGCCATAACTTAACCGAGGCCACCCCTCACAAGGGGTGATGCTGCATGACAGGGCGCAGGTGCGCGCGCGGCCGGACAGGCCCGGCAGAGGGGCAGGGCGCACTGGGACAGGTTGCGCAGGTAGCAGGCGCGGCTCTTCACCATGATGGGCAGGTGGCCCATGCGCTGCTGCACGCGCACGGGCGGCGCGCCCTCCTCCGCGATGACCAGGTCCATCTGCAGCGCCGCCTTGTACGTCGTCCCCTGCGCGCTCTCCGACGAGTGTCCGAGCGCGCGCGGCAGCGGTGTGTTTCAAACGCATGTATGAACGCGCGCGGCAGCGGTGTGCTTGAAGCAGCAAGCAGCCAGTGGCTGCTGGTGAGGTGTGCACCGCCTAACATTACAGAGTGGCTGCTTACAATATCTGGGGAGGATAGCAACTGTAAGGCTCCATACACAGGACGCAGAAGTGATGCATGTGTGTGTTAAGTGCAGGTGGCTGCATGCACGCTCATTTCTTACCATATTACATGGCAGACATGCTTGCCTGCATTTAGAAATCACTGCGGTGACTTCTTGTTGCACGCGGTCACTGCCACGGCACTGCACATGCCACCGCTCCTTATAAGATTGTTTGTTGAAAGCTAGCTGCAAGTATATGCAGAGGACCAGGGAGGACACCGCTTCGCGGCAGTCGCGCGGGAAGAGGCGCTTGTCCGCAACGCCGGTGGCGTCATCCTTGACCGGCCGCCCCAGCACCGGGCTCTCAAACCAAACGCGGTGCCGCTTCTTCGTCAAAGTGTGCTCAAACTGCACGCCCAACACAACACAAGTTCTCAACGACTCTCACAGTGCCACACACTCACTGTACGCTCTCATGCAACTAACTAACAGACGCAATGCTGGCCTGCAAAGCCAAAAGCACATAAAGAGAGCGTTCATAAGCATGCATGGAAATGACCAGAGTGCAGTCTTACAGTTGCGCTACAGTGCATACAGACTTCTTTCCACTGTGTGTTTATCTCAAGTCAAGCTGAGTCTCAGAGCGCATATGCATAATGACACATGCAAGTTTATTTATACACACGCAGCGGAGTTTGCTTTGGCCCGCACCTCCACAGGCTGCAGCTCTTGCAAGACCCGCTCGAGTCCCTCCGATATGAAGTAGTCGAAGGAGTCGATGTGCGGCCGCACAAGCTCCTCCAAAGCCGCCGGCACCGCGAAGGGCGCCACCATGCGGGGCTTGCCCTCAGCCGTTGTTCACATGCTGACTCCTAAGGTGCAGCGCCACACTGCGCAGCTTACGGGCCGCGAACACTTTTCGAGTCCCGTGCACTCCCAGGAGCCTGCACTCCAAGACCCCAGGCCAAAACCTGCCAAGCAACTCAGCCCCCAGCTCCTACTTGTCTCTACACACACGCAGGTAAAAGGCGCGCGGAGCAGAGTCTGTAAAGTACGCGAGTTCTAAGGAGATAGGCTTGGAGGTGCAGTGCGGCAAGTGCGGAGCGGGTCCGGCTCCGGCGCTGGCGCAGGCTGCGCGGTGTCCCTTTATCACGCCGCAATGGCGAGCGGAGCGGCGGCTGCCCAGACGGAGAACCTCGGGGAGACTCTCATACCCGTCATAAACAGGCTGCAGGACATCTTCTCCCAGGCGCGCCCCTTGTCAGGACTGCTGGACCGCAGCGCACAGTGCACAGTCGCATGCAGTGTGCGGAGCCGCTACGTGCCAAAGCAGGCACTGGCAGGTTCAGCGTCTTGTGCTGCTGTCCTCTGGCGGTCGTTCTGGCACTCGTGACCTGTGCTATTTGCAGTGGTTGGTTTAGCGTGCAACAACGTCTGCCAGGCGCCCCCTGGCTGCTGGCATTGCTCATTGCTGTGCCAATTTGGCTCGCGTGCGCTTGCGCTGCCCCCTGCTATGCGCTGAGGGCAGCTGGTCGGGGCGGCGTGCTCGTATTTGTGAACAAGAGCTGTGGGGTGTCTGCCACCCAGGAACCTTGTTGCACGCCCTGTCCGGTGTTGGCAGTGTGCGAGAGAGCTACATGCAAACGTTATGTTGCGGGCTCTGTTTGTGTTCCAGATCTGTCGGTGACAGTCCCCTGGCTTGATGAGCCTTGGCAGAGCGCTGGGCGCCCTTGCACATCTGGTGCACTAGCATAGCAGTCCCCACCTGCAATGAACGTTGAGTGGCAGTCTCACAAAGTGCTTAGCAAGAGGTAGCCCGGCCTCGGTAGCGCACAGCAATGCTGGACTTGCTGGTCAGCTGGCGCCACTGGCGGCAGTCCCGTGTAGCTGGTGTTGGCCCTGTATTCCGCGCGTCCCCGCTGGTACTCACGGGCGAGGACAACTGGTTATATAGCTGCGCGTTAGTGGCAGGGGCGCTGAACGTGACGCCCATGGTTCTGCTTCGGGAGCAGGCCCTCTTGGGTGCCTCGCTATCAGGGGCCTGCTGCTCCGTCTAGGTTGACAGACACCCAGAAGCGCTGACAGCCAGAACACCTACACCTAACGGCCATACGCAAGGGCGCCGCCATTCCTGTCAGCGCGTTCGCACAATAGCAGACGGCGGCGCGGCGGCCGCGCGGGTGACGCTGGACTTTGGGCACCAGCCGTCACTGTAGCGCAGCCGCCCAGCAGCAGACGGCGGCGCAGCGGGCGCGCGCAGGTCACGCTGGACTTTGGCCATTACGATGGCGTATTTGCCCAGCAGCAGACAGCGGGGCGGCGGGCGCAGGTCACGCTGGACTTTCGGCACCGCCGTATGGTAGCGCGCCCGTATAAAATCAAAAAGCAGACGGCGGGGGCGCGCGCGCGCGCAGGTGACGCTGGACTTCAAGCTGGACCTGCCGCAGGTTGCCGTCGTGGGCAGCCAGAGCAGCGGCAAGAGTAGCGTGCTGGAGGCGCTGGTCGGGCGCGACTTCCTGCCGCGCGGGCCGGAGATCTGCACGCGCCGCCCGCTCGTGCTGCAGCTGGCGCGCGCGCGCCGCGCCCGCTTTCCTGAGGAAGGAGTCCTGTGGCTTTACAGCTGTGCTTGTAAGGCATGGGAGCGGGTTGTTGCGTACGCGTGTGTTGTGTGCACAACTGCACTTGCCGTATATTGTCCGTGTGTTTGCAGACGAGGTCAGAAAGGAAGTGTGCATAGCCTCCCTCATCAGGCACTTGTACAGCGCAAGTGCATGCGCAGTCATGGTGCGTGCGCGCTGCCGCAAGGCGTCACGCGGCGCCAGCGCGCGGGCCGCGCAGGTGAAGCTGCCGGCGGCGGCCGGCGCGGCGGGCGCGCCGCCAGAGTGGGGCGAGTTCCTGCACTGCGCGGGCAAGCGCTTCTACGACTTTGATCGCATCCGCGCCGAGATCCTGGCGGAGACGGAGCGGCTGGCCGGGTCCAACAAGGGCGTCTCCGACAAGCCCATCCGGCTCAAGATCTGCAGCCCGCACGTGCTGTGCGGCCCCGGCCTGCTGGGACCTCTTGTTGCAAAAACGGGTTTGCAGGCACCGTGCCGACAGGCTGTCAGGCGGCAAGGCGAGGGGCCAGGATTGCCATGCAGAGGTTGAGCAGTGCCTCAGGTGCACTCACGCCCCCATGCTGTGTACCCGCCACGAAGCGAGAAGCGTACGGGCCAGCGGCGCTAGGGACCAGCCGCGCATTTGTCAAGATCACAATCGCCCAGCGACATGCTGCGGACTGCGGGCATCAGCGTGTGACCGCATAGGGCGGGGCAGGGCTGCGCCCATGCACCCTATACAGCCGCCTGCTGCGGCCGCTACCCCACCGGCCGCCCCGCATGCGGCTGTGAAGGCTTGAATGGGTGCAGCCCTACCCTACCCTAAACCTGCCCTTCCGGCCGCGCTGCGTGCGGGCCAGGACGATGATGCTGGTGGACCTGCCGGGCATCGCCAAGGTGCCCGTCGGCGACCAGCCGCATGCGGCTGTAAAGGCTGCATGGGTGCAGACCTACCCTACCCTAAACCTTGCCTTACAAACCGTGCCGCATGTGGCGCAGGACGATGACGCTGGTGGACCTGCCGGGCATCGCCAAGGTGCCCGTCGGCGACCAGCCGGGCGACATCGAGGCGCGCATCCGGCGCGCGGTGCTGGAGTACATCCGCCACCCCACCTGCCTCGTGCTCGCGGTGTCGCCCGCCAACGCGGACCTGGCCAACAGCGACGCGCTCGAGCTCGCGCGCGCCGTGGACCCCGAGGGCCGGCGCACCATTGGTGCGGCGCCGCTCGGGCCCTGCGGGCGTCCGCCCGGCGCACCGCGTACGGCCAGGGTGGAAGGCAGTGGGGGGTTGTCAAGTTACAGCGCTCGACCTGCATCTGTACGAGCCATCCTGCTCGCCAGTCCTGACTCGCCCACAGACAAGAGAGGTAGAAAAGGAGGCCATGCGCTGGAGCTCACGCGGCCCGTCACTGTCGAGGGTCGGCGGACGAGCTGTCCAGAGCGTTCCTGCACTTCCTGCGAAAAGCCCGGCAGGGCGGCAGCCGCGCGCTGGTTGTCAGCGCACGGTGGCGGCGCTGAGGAGGCGCGCCTGCCCGCGCCGAGGGGCCAAGCAGCATAGAGCTGGTCGGGCTTGATGTTGTTTCTAAGTGTTTCTGACTTTAGCCCTGTCTCCCTATTGAGTCTGCGCCGGCGCGCGCGCAGGCGTGCTGACCAAGCTGGACATCATGGACCGCGGCACCGACGCGGCGGCGGTGCTGCGCAACGAGGTCATCCCGCTGCGCCTGGGCTACGTGGGCGTCGTCAACCGCAGCCAGGCCGACATCATGGGCCGGCGCAGCATGCGCGACGCGCGCGCCGGCGAGGCCGCCTTCTTCGACGCGCACCCGGAGTACCTGGAGGTGCGTTTGATGCTGTCAGCAGCGCGCCCGGAGTACCTTGATGTAGGGTTAAAGGGTACCTCGATGTAGGGTTAGTGCTCTCAGCAGCGCGCTCGGAGCACCTCGAGGTGCACATGATGCCCTCAGCAGCGCTGTGCAGTGTCCTTGACCCTCCACAAATGTCACCCAAGCCAGTGCGTTGGTAAACTGGACACGTGCTAAACCCTGCGTGTTAGCCGTTATGCGCGCTGGATCAAGCGAGTAATTGGCCACCCTCTTCAGTGGGGTGATGCACACTCGGAGCTGGCCAAGCATAGCCAAGTGCAGCAACTGGCAGAAAGGTGTGTAGGCCTCTGTAGGCCTCTGCCGCTGGTCAGCAAGCCTGCAGCGCTGCCTGTAGGGAGCGATGCGCACTGTAGCGTGTAATGGTGTGACATGCTTCATGGCGCGCGCGCGCAGGTGGCGCCGCAGTGCGGCATCGGCGCGCTGGCGCGCGCGCTGAACCGGCTGCTGGTGGAGCACATCCGCGGCGCGCTGCCGGGCCTGCGCGCGCGCCTGGACGCCACAGTGGAGCGCCGCGCGGCCGAGCTCAAGACGTATGGCGAGCTGCCGCCCGGGCACACGCCTGCGTCCAGGTGTGGCACGGTTAGGGTAAGTCACTAGGGCTATGGTAAGGTAGGGTATAAAAGTCAGAGCCATTCGTTGTCGGCGTCTGTGAGCCAATTCTTGTGGCGAGCGGCCCCCCTGATGCATGCCCGCCTCCAGCTGTCGCCCGCACATAGAGTGCGGGCGCTGTGCAGGGGCGCGCTGCTGCTGCAGCTGCTGGACGCGTACGCGGTGCGCTACAGTGAGATGCTGGACGGCCGCAGCTGCCACATGCCTGTCAGCGAGCTGGCCGGCGGCGCGCGCATCCGCCACATCTTCCAGGAGATCTTCGTCACCGGCCTGCAGAACCTGAACCCGTCCGGGCACGCCGCCCGCGCTGCCGCGCCGCGCGCTGGACAGGAACTGAAGTCTGCAGTTCTTGGCATGGGCTGGTCGGCGGTGCTAAAACTTTGTGGTGGTATCTGTTGACCGCTATGGTGTCTGCAGTAGGGAATTGTTGCCTAGCGAGTGGGATGGCGCGCATTGGCACTTTTTGCATTATGGTGTCAGTTGGTACGCAGTGCCACAAATATTGTCTCCAAACAGGCGTTATTGCGCTGGCTACATTTCACAGCTGGTGGGTTGCTCTTGGCATGATTACCAGGATCACAACGCGCCTGGATGCGAGTGTGGTGCGAGCGCGCGGCGCAGCGAGCTGACAGACGAGGACATCCGCACGGCGATCAAGAACAGCGGCGGCGTGCGCGGCACGCTGCTCATCCCCGACGCACCGTTCGAGCTGCTCGTGCGCCGCGCGATCGGGCGGCTGCTGACGCCGGCGCTGCAGTGCAAGGAGTTCGTGCACGCAGAGCTGCTGCGCATTGCCGGCCAGTGCGCGCCGCCCGACATCGGCCGCTTCCCGGCGCTGCAGGCGCGCGCGTGGGGGCCCTTACCGTAATGCATGTCTGCCTGGCCCTGATCTGGGCCGCCTGGTTACTGGGCAATCAGTTGTTTGCGCTTGGCAAAAGGGAGTGTGAATGCTCTAAGCGCTGAGCTGCAGCGCTGGTGAGCCGCTGCACAAAGCCACACGCGGTGCATGTACGAGCGCATCTGCGCGATTAACCGCCCCGCCACAAGCAGCATGGCCGCCCAACTGCCACCTGCGATGTGACATCCGCTGTCTGACCTCGCCTGACTCAATGATGCTGGGGTGGGGTATAGGGTATATCCTTACCCTATGCCGACAGTGGGAGCGCTGCGCGCAGGCCAACCTGGTGGCCGCGGTGGAGGAGTTTGTCGCGGACGGCGCGGCGCCCGCGGAGCGCATGATCCGCGACCTGGTCGCGTGCGAGCACTCCTACATCAACACTGACCACCCCGCCTTCATCGGCGGCTCGCGGGCCATCGCGCAGGCGCGGCCCGCCGCCGCCCGGCGGCGCCCTCTGCAGGCCCTCCAGGTTTCCAGGGACGGGGGCGGCAGTGCCTGGCTGCAGGACGCGGGCGCGTCTGCTACGCGCTGCAGCCTGCTTCTGCACGCCCTGAGCGCCCTGGGAGGAGGTCCAGTGCGGCTAAATAATGGGCCTCAGAAACATCTGCACCCCAAGCGAGTGTCAGGGATTGCCATTGATGCCCCTGCACGACGCGCGCCAGGTCATGGAGCGGCGGGCGGCCGCAGAGGCCGGCGTGGAGGAGAGCGCCTCGGACGCCAGCGGCCCGCGCGACGCCCACCCGCACGCCCGCGCGCGCTCCTCAGGTGGCCGCTGCCTCGTAGCTGCGCACGGCTCGCGCGCGCCCCTCGAGCGCAGAGTGTGAAGAGGGGGCAGGCGCCCTGAGGCCGTGGCGGGGCGTTGCTGCTCGGCGAGGCTGCGGGTACCCAAAGTGGGCATTGTCGTGTGGCGCTCGTGAAGACATGCTGGCATGGCTGGCGTGGCGGGTGCCATAGTGGGTGTTGCGAATTGTTGCGCTGGTGGAAAATATGCCTGCGTGGCGGGTGCAAGGTGGGTGCTGCTGTGTGTTTCTCATATGAATAAACGCTGGCATGTGTGGTTGCAGCGCCTCCTCAGGAGCGTCCGGCGTCCGGCGGACGTGCGGCAGACAGGGACGGGGCAGGCCCTCGGCGCGCAGGCAACATCGGGGAGGCGAGCCACAGCGGCAGCAGCGCGGGGCTGCCGCTGGTGCGCGGGCGCGGGGGCGTCGACGCGCACGCCAATGCGAACGCCAAACCTGGCTTGAAGGTGCGGTGCTGGAGAGGCCTCATCGCTTGATGGGCGCGTGTATTGGCGCCAGACCATGCCTGGAGGCTTGCCGTCGCTGCATGGCCATTGTAGCTGTGTCGTGATGCGAGGACCTGCTGCCAGGCTGCCCCGCTACTGTAACGGAGCCCGTGCGGCTGCCTTGTTGCAAGGTGTGCGGCGCCCGCCGTGTGGCGCTTGCGGGCGTGTGCTGCGCGCCCTGTGACCTCCTCGTGCCCCGCTCGTTTGCGTGTGCACCCTGTGGGGCCCCGTGTCATCACTGAGCTCTGCATGTCTTCCCACCAGCCAAAGCTCAAGGCTAGCTGGCACCTTCAAGGAGTTGGCACTCCCTTCTACCCTGCGCGCCCCAGATCACACCCTCGCGGCCGGCAGAGCCTGCGCGTCTCAGTGCGCGCGCACCCGCTGAAGGGCGTGGAGCCGGAGCTGTTTGCGCCGGAGGACTTGCTGGAGGCGCGGGGGGCCGGGGTGGGGGCCGCCGGGTCCAGCGGTGCCAGGTCGGGTGCAACATCGCCGCGTGACGCGCCAGAGCCGCACGCGGCGGCGGCGGCGGCAGCCACGGGCGGCGGCGGCGGCGGCGGCGGCAGCGTCGGGGGCAGCTCCTGGTTCAGCCACTGGTTCGGTGGCAACTTGCGCGAGAGCGCGCACAGCGGCGCCGCGCTCGCGCAGCCTCCGAATGTGCGCCCTGTCCCTGTCCGTCGTGCGCGAGGCGCGCCGCGCGCGCGCCTTGGTCCACAACTGCCAGCGCGCGACTTGCAGCGGGTTGTGTCATGTGCAAGGCCTGCAGTGCTGTGCATGGCGTTGCCATGCTGCTGCTTTGTCCGGCCTTGGGCGACGCGGGTGGGCGGTGCGAGTTGGCAAGCGCAACAGAGAAGCTGTCCCAACAAATCAGTCGCCGGCGAACGACTGCCGCTCCATCTGTGCGCGTCTGCCGTGCATGCATGCCGAGCGGGCGCGAGCGGCAGCGCCGGCGCGGCCGTGCAGACGCTGCGCGTGCCGGTATGCGCGACGCCATGTATGCGTGCTGGGCGGGCGCGAGCGGGGGCGCATGCGCGGGCGCGCAGACGCTGCGCGTGCCGGTCAGCGCGACGGAGCAGGAGGAGGTGCCGGTGGAGGTCACGCGGCTGCTGGCGGAGGGCTGCTTATTGGGCTCGTGCGCTGAACCTAACCCTAACCCTAACCCTAATACGCGCGGGCGCGCAGACGCTGCGCGTGCCGGTCAGCGCGACGGAGCAGGAGGAGGTGCAGGTGGAGGTGACGCGGCTGCTGGTGGAGGGCTACTTTGGGCTCGTGCGCGCGAGCCTGCAGGACGCGGTGCCCAAGGCGGTCATGCACTTCCTGGTCATGCGCGTGCAGCGCGGCCTGCAGCAGCACCTCATCCGCACGCTGTACCGGTGCGCCCGCCCGGCCGCGCCCGGCGCCTGGAAGAGCCGAGCTGCATGCATACGGAAGCGATGCACGAGCGGCTCGGGAGCCGGGTGCAGCCGGCAGCTGGTCGCGCGCATGCAGCGCGGCCAGCAGCAGCACTGCATCTGCACAATGCTCTGCTCTGGCTACTCGAGCGGGCCTCGAGGCTGCCATGCACCTGGCTGTTTTTGGAGGCGGCTGCTTGTGACCCACGTGCAACGGGCGCAAGGCTGAAGCCACATGGCGGAGCAGGGGCATGCGCTCCGCTGTGGACCTGGCGAAGCATGGCTGCAGCGGCCGCACACAACGCCAGAAGCCACCGTGCATGTGAGTATCTACCATATATTACTAGGTACAGTATCTTGCTGAGGCCAAGGCGTGAGAGTCCCGCGGCGGCGGCGCCGCAGGGAGGAGCTGTTCGCGGACATGATGGCAGAGCGCGAGGACATCGCGGCCAAGCGCGCGGCGTGCCAGGCCGCGCTGCGCGCGCTGCGCGAGGCGCAGGCGACCAT